>Ga0326727_10001883_pt1 | contig 75012 bp, 48 predicted proteins | sample MB2enrmetagenome_FD_207643 | JGI IMG/M metagenome (GOLD analysis project Ga0326727, IMG submission 207643) | Lab enriched peat soil microbial communities from McLean, Ithaca, NY, United States - MB29MY | ecosystem: Environmental > Terrestrial > Soil > Wetlands > Peat | place: USA: New York... | reverse complement strand
GCCTCGCTCGGGACGAACCTGATGTCGCTTACCGCGCCGTGGCCGACGTTCCTCGAAATGGAGAGCAACGTGGACTCCAGTTTCCTGCATCGGGAAACTTGGCGCGAACTGCGGGGACACGCCTAGCTGCCCCGCGCTCTGCTGAAAGCCCGGAGATTAGAGTTTGATCTATGAATAAGCGCATCATCTGTTTTTACGCTGTAGCTATGCTGATTATCTCCACGTTCGTTACGCCGCTCGGGTTAAGCCAGACACAATATGACTTACTGCTCCAAGGCGGGCACGTCATCGACCCCAAAAACAATCTAAGTGGTGTTCGCGATGTGGCGATCCTCAATGGCCGCATCGCGGCCGTGGCGGAGCACCTTGATGCCTCGACGGCTCTAAAGACCGTGGATGTTTCGGGCTTGTACGTCACGCCGGGGCTGGTGGATATTCACGTGCACGTTTACGCAAGCACGGGCGAGCGCAATTCCTACGCCGGGGACAACAGCGTGTTTCCCGACGGCTTCACCTTCAGGGTGGGTGTGACCACGGTGGCCGACGCGGGCTGCGCGGGCTGGCGTAATTTCGAGGACTTCAAGGAACACGTCATCAGCCGCTCACACACGCGGGTGCTGGCGTTCCTGAACATCGTTGGAGCGGGCATGCGCGGGCCGAAATTTGAAAACAATCTCGCTGATATGGAAGTTGCGCCAACTGCGGACATGTGCCTGCGCTATAAGGATCTCATCGTCGGGATCAAAACTGCACATTACGCCGGCCCGGAGTGGACGCCGGTGGAGCGCGCCGTCGAAGTCGGCTCGAAAGTGGGTATTCCGGTAATGGTTGATTTCGGAGCCAACCGCCCGGAACGCCCCACGAGTATCCTCTGGACGCAGAAATTGCGGCCCGGTGACATTTATACCCACTGCTTCTCCGGCATCCGCAATGAGCTCGACGATTCCGGGCGCTTGAATCCCGCTATGTGGGCGGGACGCAAGCGAGGAGTGATTTTCGACGTGGGGCATGGCGGCGGCAGTTTTGCCTGGCCCGTCGCCATCGAGGCGATCAAGGAGGATTTCTATCCGGATTCGATCTCCACGGACCTCCACATCGGCAGCATGAATGCCGGAATGAAAGATATGTTGAATGTAATGGATAAATTCCTGGCGATGGGTCTCCCGCTGGACGATGTGATCCTGCGGTCCACCTGGAATCCGGCCCGCGAGATCCAACACCAGGAATTGGGCAACCTCTCCGTAGGCGCCCCGGCAGACGTGGCAGTGCTGCGACTTGAAAATGGCGAATTCGGTTTCACCGATATGTACGGTGCGCGGCTGCGAGGTACGAAGAAACTGATCTGCGAACTCACCGTACGCGACGGCAAGGTAGTCTACGACCTTAATGGAATCACGCGTCCCGATTGGGACACTCTGCCGAAAGGGTATAGGGCGACGGGCGACTCCCGGTGGGACGCGGTGACGCCGAAGCCGGTCGCCCCGCCACCGAAGTAGGCTGGAATCGTACCCGTGGCTGGCGCACAGCGAAGCTGTGCGTGTTGCTGAGAACATATGAAGACCGCAGAGCTTCGCTCTGCGCCAGCCTCGATTTGCTCAACCTCCTCAGTCAGCAAATCACCGCTCGCGCCTTCCCCCTGAGCCTCAGATTATTTTCGACCCCTTCGCTCCTCCCCTTCCCTCCGCTACGAAATTGTCGAAATTACCTTCCACCACTAAGATCCTCTATGCCCTCGAAGCTTAACCGCCGTGCCGTTCTGGCCGCTAACTGGCAGAATGGCCAATGTCCAGAGGGCCGGCCCACAAGCGGCCCTCAAATTGATCTACTGTACGGTCACCGGGATGGTCAAGGAATGCGTAAGACTGCCGCTGGTGGCAGTTACGGTGGCCGTGTAGCTCCCCGGGGGCGTCCCAGGGCTGGAAGGAAGCGGGCTGCTGGTCTTCCCCCCGCAGGCGACTAAGGCTGCGGCCAGCAAAGCAAAGACGAGGCAGCCGAAAGCCAACTTAGCCCGGCGTTTCTTTCTTGGAATAAGCAGCAGGAAGATGCAGGCGAATAGAGTTCCTGCGCTGGGGATAAACCAGCTCGGACGGTTAAGCGGGCGGAATGTAGTCGAGGGAGAAGTGGTACTAACCGTAACTATGGTGGAACCCTCTGTAGAAATGTATGGTGGGCTCAGTGAGCAATTGCCATAAGTCATTGTCGATGGGAGCGCACAAGTGAGGGTTATCGTCCCGGTGAAGCCAGCGATTGGAGTTGCTGAGACCCATGTACTCCCGGACTGGCCCGGTCCGGTGATAGTAATGGAAGTGCTTGGACTTGCTTTCAAGCTGAAATCGGGTGGGCTGGTCGAGAGCGGGATCTGGAGCGCCGTCGCAGTTGTCGAACCCTGGTAATTTGCATCGCCGGCGTACTGCGCCGTAATCGTTGCGTTGGCCGTGAAAGATGTAGTGAGGGTTGCTGTCAACGAGGCAAACGGATTCGTCGCGCTGGTCGGAGCGTTAGTTGGGGTGTACGCCACGGCGCCGGTAATCGGGACGCCTGCATTCAGGAACTGCACAGCGCCGGACGGCGGGATGCCAACGCTGTTCGTAATAACCAATGCTGCCAGGGTCACAGGGACTCCGGATTGGACGGTGGTCGGGATCGCCTCGGCGAAGACGTCCGTGGGGGCTTGAGTGACGGTAATCATATCCGGTGCGGACGTGCTCCCGTTGTAGCTGCTGTTGCCGGCGTAGGTGGCTACCAGGGAGTGCGCTCCACCGGGAAGTTGGATGAACTGATCCTCGGCATTACCCTGACTATTCAGGGTGTATGCACCAGGGCTGTTGTAAGCGGGCGCATTCAGGTCAGTAATCGGACCTCCGTTGTTCGTCACGGTCACCTGTCCTGTGGGGCACTGATAAACAGGGACGCCCGCGGCGCTAATGCAAAGGTTACCCGAGCCGTTGGTCACATCCATGCGCAAAAGGTATGGGGATCCATACACGGCCGAGGGCTGGTTATACGCGGCGATCCCATTGAAGAAGGTAACCAACTGGACCGCGGTCTCACTGTTTTCGGGATTCACCGTGACGGGGACCGGAGGGGAGTCGCTGGCCCCGTGGATTCCGTCACCGGCATATTGCGCCGTCACGTTGTAGCTCCCGCCGGGGAGAAGAACGGTGGGCTCGGAAACCGTGCCGTTGGCCCCCAGTGAAAGGTAACCGATGCCCAGATTGCTGTTGTTGGGCCCGCCGACCAGCGAAACGTCGCCCGTCGGCGTTCCAGAACCGGAAGTGACACCAATGTTGACGGTGACCGGCTGGCCATGGGTGATGCTGGTCGGAGACAGGCTGAGTGTGGTGGTCGTCGGCGAGAAGCTGACCGAAGTCCAGTTATTCACCAGGTTCGCCGCGTTGACCGTGCCGAGGCCGGTGGCAAGGTCATACCCGGCGGTAGTGAGCCACGCTGGTTGAGCAGTGTTGCTGGGATTCACGAGGATGCCATAGCCGCCGGCCGATTGATTGCTGCAGTTCGGTGAGTCGCGCAGGCAGGCCACCGAGTTATCACCCACTTGCACGTCATAGAAGATGCAGGAAGAACTACTGGCAGTGGGAGCCATCGCTGCGTTCGAACCACAGCTCGCGCCGGTCTCTGCCGCCAGCGGGTACAAGATGTAATTCGCGTCTCCCTGGCGGCCGTTCTTTTGGTTGACCAGCGCCATGATGCCGCCGAAGGCCTGCACCGCAATGGACGTTCCCCCGCCCCCCTGAAAATCCAGATAGGGTGAGTTCAAATCGCAAGAGGAAGAGCTGCCCCCGTTCATCGCGTTTGCATCCGTTTCGCAAAAAACGTAGAGGCTGTCGTTGTAGCCATCGCCTGCGAACAGGGACACGTCCGGTGTGTCACGAACGCCATCGGCTGGCACGCCGGTGCCGGTCTGCCAAGAAGGTTTGGGGTACCCGGCAGTGCAGGCCGTGCTCGTGGATGTGGCGCAATTGCTGGGACCACCGCCGCCAGCGGCAAGATCTACGGAGGCAGCGGGGATCCAAGTGGTGCAGCCGGTCAATGATCCGCTATTCGCACAGGAATCATTCCACGTCATTTCGGGAATGTAGGATTTGGCGGAGGATTGCGTAATGGAATTGTTTGTCGCAGACCAATACGTGGGCAAGCTGCCGGAGTCGTTGAAGTCTGTCCCGCCGACGGCGACGTCGAAGGGCGTTGAAGCGAAACCGCTGACCGCCAAGCCATATTGCGCCGCAATTTCGAAGCTTGAACTGTCACACCCGGCGGATCCGCTGTCGCCCGAGCCGACAAGTACAGTAATGCCCTGAGCAGCCCCCTGTTCCCACAGCGTGCTGTGGAAGGTATTGCCGCCATTCCCGAGATCGAACTCGCATGCCCCGTAGCTCACGCTCATGATGGGCGCGAGGTTGTTGTCAACAATGTACAGGGCGGAGAGATCAATCCCGGCGGTGACCTCGGTCGACTCCGAAACCACGAGGTCAATGGTGGCGCCCTTCGCGACCGCGCCGGCCCACTCGACGTCGAGGTCGGCTTCAGTCTCGTCGCCTCCCGGGCCGGAGACCCCCGGGTCGGGACCGTTCAGAATAATCTGCGGGTCGTTTGCCGGCAAGCCAAACATGGCGCGAAAGTCGCGTGCGTCCTGGACATTGATGTTTGAGTCGGAGACGATAGCGGTGGTCTGTCCCGTACCATCGATGCCCGCGCTCCAGAGCGGGGAAACGTTGTAAATTGTGGCAAAATCGCCCGGGCCAAGGGCATAGAAATACCCACTCTGTAAAGGGATGGTAAAGAGTGGCCTCACCACGCCGGTAGCCTTTGATTTAGAAAAGGTCCCCAGGCGGCGGATCAGGGGTTTCTTGGGGAAATTGTTCAGCGAGGCAAAGCCGGCCACCACCGGCGCCAATGCCGCAGGAATCTGCGGGTCGCTCGCGTTGGCCCAATGCTCCTCGCCGTTGACCTCGTATCTATGGATCTCCGCATGGAAAGCCTGGCGCACCTGTCCCGCTGTGCCGGAAAACTCGATGACGGTGCGGCCCGCAGCCACATGACTGACCTGAAAGCCTTGTGATGTCAGCCAGTCAGTTATGGTCTGAATATCCACATCGGCGGGGCCAAATTGCTGCCCGAACCGTTCGGGGGTGAGCCACGTGTGATAGTTGGGCGAAGATTTAGTCTGCTGCTCATCCAGCAACTTCCGCAGCGCGGTTTCCTGCTCCGGCGAGCGCTGCAAGATGAGGAGGATGCGTTCTGTGGGCAGGCTATCGGGCGCGGCGCCCTGGTCGAATTCAGGGCGCGCCAGCGGATGTGTATTCCCTCGCAGTGTGACAAGGTTCTCCATATCCACAGGCTGCGTAATGCGCGCAGGAACGGCCGCTGCTTCCTGCCCCGGAGCCATTAGTGCAAAAGAGAGGACGAACGCGAATGCCAAAGCGGTTTGTACCAACTGCGACCGTGCATGTCTCATGTTGCCTCCAACGACCTCGCGCAATCAAAATAAGAAAGTCCCGCTAGAAAGTGAATTTCACAGCAAACTGGATTTCACGGGGCGCGCGCGCTTGCAGGATCTCTCCGAAGAACGGATCCGCAACGTAGAACCCCGGCCCAAATTGGTCCTCATCACTATACGGCTGCAAATAGTTTGAGTGGTTGAGGAGGTTAAAGAACTCAACGCGAAATTGCAGGTTCTTGGCTTCCTTTAAGGTCGTGTTCTTCAGGATCGAGAAATCAAAGGTGGTGAGCCCGGGTCCGGTGTAGGAATTTCGCCAGAGCGAACCACCGTAGAATCGAAGGGCCGACGCTATATTAAACGAACTCTCCAGAGGGGTCCCCAAACACTGCAAAGCCAAACTGGTGTTACACCCTGCCGGCAACGCTCCATCTATGGCGGCGTCTGGATTGCGGTTGTTGATTCTGGGGTGGCCGATTTGATCGGGTCGCAGGGGAACTCCGAAAAAGCTGCCGAAGACCGAAAACGGTTGACCAGTCTGCACGGTAGTGATTCCGGCCAGTTGCCAGCCGCTGCTGACACGGCCCGCTCGATGCCACGCCGGCAAATCGTAAATGTAGCTGATCACGAATCGCTGCCGGGCATCGAAGTCCGAGTTGGCGCGTTGCCCAGCCAGGTTGGCTGCTCCATTCATCGTATCGTTGGGCAGCAGATCAGATGTCGTCAAGGCTGGGAATTGCGGGCGTAGGCTTAGGGTGGGGTTCACGCCGTTGAGCCCCGAAAGCTGGCCCGGGTCTATCAGTTGACTCTCTAAAATAAGTTTCCGAGCCGTAAGGCTAGCTAAAGGAGGCGAACTGATGAAAACAGGGGCCGCAGAGGATGAGGCATCGTCAATCACGTGAGCCCACTCGTAGTATCCATGGACAGTCAAGCCGTGGAAACTGCGTGTATCGAGGCGGGCCTGGAGTGAGTTGTACATCGAGTTCGCCGAATTCTCTTGATTGACCGCCGAATTGTCGTTACATATCCCATTAACGCTGTTGACGACCTCGCCTGTGCACTCGAGGAGAAGGCGGCTGGACGGTAACCGATGGCCGGCCGAGCCGACGTAAGCGATGCCGAACATCCCGGCCGTGCCCAACTGCCTCTCCATTCCGAAATGGAACTGGTGCACGTAAGGGCTGCGGGTATTGGGGTCACGGGCTGTAATCGAATAGGGCGCGTCCAACCCAGACATGGGTAGCGTCACAGGACTGAGCGGGAAGGTGTTTGCGAGCGGCAGATAATAGGCCCCTGCCTCCTGCACGAAAGGAGGATTTAAGAGCATGTTGACGGAAGGCTCGAGAGACTGCTGGTCGAAAGCGAGAGCATAGCCGGCACGAATAACTAGCTTGCCATTCTTCCCGGGCGACCAAGCGAGACCGAAGCGCGGGCCGAAATCCTTGTAATCCGTATTGAAGCCGGCACGCGGAGCCAGGGACTTCGAAGTGCCTACCAGATTACCAAGGAAGTCATAAATCTGAGAGCTATCGGACTGCATCAGGCAAAACGGGCTGCATGTGGGCGATGCATTGGGGTAATCGTTAACCAGGCGATTCCGGGCCTCCACAGGGGCCGTATTGATCTCGTAACGCAAACCGAAGTTGATGGAAAGGTTCCGGCTGAGCCGCCAAGTGTCCTGGATAAATGAGTCGTAGGCATTATCGAGGAAGCTGCGGTCAAGGCCGCCTGCGCCGTTGACTCCGCCGAATTGCGGGGTAACACGAGCGATGGAGGCGTATTCGTCGTACGCGTCGTCAGCCGTGTACGGTACATCGAACAATGCAAGCACGCCCCGGTCCGCAGCAGCGTTATTCACGTTGAGGCGGTTGCGGCGAAACTCGAAGCCAAATTCGACGAGATGCCGGCCCGCGGTTCGGCTGAGGTTATCCGCAACAGTCCACACGCTGTCGGCGCGGCTGTCCGGGGCGTTAAAAGGAGCGCCCAAGCTCGAGTAAGCACCGGTAGTGAACGCGTTACCGCCGAGCAACACAGTCGGAAAGCCGATCTTGGTGGAGTCGAGATTCTGAAACAAGCCGGAGGGGTCGACCGTGTGATCCAAGGGAACCGTATCGAGCCGGAGGCGGTTCCAGGCGAAGCGGAAAAAGTTCACGGTCGCAGGGCTTAATTGTTGAGAGTAATTGTAACTGAAGTTCTGATTGCGTCCGTTCACGTCGATGCCGTTGCCCGGGTAAGAAGCCGTTGCCGGCAGAGATCCGCCTTGCACCTGGTCGATGTCCTGAACATTGTGCTTGAAGCTCATACTGGCATTCTTGGTTGGCTGCACATCCACCCGCCCCAAGAAGTTGTCTGAATTCGTGAAGTTTCTTGAATCACCGACATAGAATGCTCCACCCGCTGGATATCCAGTGGGGCTCGTGTCGCCAGTGACTGGGTTGCTCACCGGAGTGCCAACTGCAGTCTGGACGGTACTGGTGGGCACGTTGGGCACGGGATAGAAATTAGCCAAGTCCAAGGCTCCGGTCTGGCAGGTGGGTAATCCGTACACTGGGGCGTCATACTTCGCACACGCTGACGCACTGCGGGCCGACATGTCGGGAACCCGCTCAAACACTGGGCGAGGATTGGCTGCCCGAAAGCTCTCCCAATTAAAGAAGAAATATGCCTTATTTCTCTTGATGGGTCCGCCCAAGTTGGCGCCAAACTGGTTTTGATTCAGAGGAAGCTCACGTCCTCCCTGAAATATTTTGTTCAGGATAGGATCACTGAGCACTGGCGTGGGAAAGAGGGTGGGAAAGAGGCTTGATGTCCCTCTCATAATTTCGTTCACCCGCGCATCTTGTGCAAAGGCGTCAAACGTGCCTCCCCTGTAGAGTGACAGGGCGTTTAGCGCGCTGAGAGCTGAGTTCCTGTTAAATTCGAACAGCTCCCCGTGAAGGCTGTTTGAGCCGCTCCGGCTGACTGTGTTGATCTGGGCGCCGGCATTTCGTCCAAATTCGGCGCCGGAAGTGCTGGTCTGCACGCGGAATTCCTGCATCGCCTCGACGAGCTGGAAGGGCAGAGACTGGTTGATGGTGTAATCGTTGTCGTCCGCGCCGTCGAGCAGGAAATTATTCATGTTGGCGCGCACGCCGTTTACCACGAGGGATGCGCCGGCGAGTTGAGAACCTTGCTCAACAGGGTAGGTGCCCGGAACCAGCAACGCCAGATCGAGAAAATCGCGGTCGGCCAGAGGCAAGGTATGGACCGAATCCGCCTCGATCACGCCGCTCATCATTGGACTGAAATCCAGCATACTCGTCTCTATTTGCGCCCGCCGCGGTTTGACCGGTTGGGAAGGTTGTACCGGGGCCTTGGCTTGCGCCTCAACCTTAGGCTGCGCTTGTTTCACCTGCGCCGGCGTCACCGGAGTGGGCGTCACCGGAGGGGGCGGCTGCACGGGGGCCTCCGCCTGAACCTGCACTCGCGTCAGCGAAATGGGCGGATGCACGAGATAGTTCTGATTCACCGTCAACTCGAACTCATCGCTGATCGTCGACTCGAAGCCTGGCGCCTCAACGGTTAGTATGTGACCCCGCCCGGGCGGCACCTCGACGAAGGTGTAGGCGCCGTCCGCTCCGGTCGTCTGCTGCCTTGCCAAACTAATGCTCAGATTGGTCAGCCGCACCGTGGCGCCGGGAATGGGGTTGGACTCCGCGTCCAAGATAAGGCCGGTGACGCGGCCATTCTGTTGAGCGCTCAGCAGGACGGGAATGAGATAAATCGCCACAATCAGGAAGTATCGTATGCTTTTCATCATTTCCACCTTTCTTAGTCTCCCAGGCCCTCAGACCGATTCTGCGAGCGAACCGCGAGCCGAGCGAAGAGTCAACGTGTTCCCCGGCCAACTGAGGCCGCCCGTGTGCGCGAGAAATACCCTGGAAAATCGCGTCTAAAGCTATTGCAATTTTGCATAACGGTCCCAGATTATGGGCGAAACGACTCCTTTCACCCGATCGATCTCATCTCTACTGGTGATTTGTTTCTCGCGGTTCTTTGCCTCCCGAAAGCCATCCGTAGCTTGCCGCATCTCCTGTGAATTCTTATCCTGGGAGATGAGGTACTGGCTGGTGTGAGCGGCCCCGAGGAAAAAGTAGGCCAACCACTGTTTCTCGCCCCCTTTGCCCAGATACTCGGTCAGGTAGCGCTCGGCCTGCGTATAATCTGAATCCAGGTAGGAGCGCAGACCGCTACGCAAGAAATACTCCGTTGCGGAATTTTTCTCCGCCTGATCGATCAGGGTGAGATAGCGCTTTGCATCGTCCTCGAGCCGGCCTTTCATTTCCTTGACCTCTCGAAACCGCGCGCGGGCCAACGGGTAATCGTGGCTGTCATACGAATGGAGCCCCTCATCGTAGGCAACTTTTTCCTTTTGCAGGTTGCCCACTAGACGCAGGTGCTGGCGTGCCTGCTCCGCCTTCGAGCCTCCGCCCTGCGCGACCTGACTAAAGCAACTCTGAGCATCGGAGTATTTGCCGGCCTGCTCAGCCTCGAGACACCGATGCCACTGTGCATCCTCTTCCTGGGCCTGCTTTTGTTTGTTCGCAACCTCTTGAGCGCGCGTCTTCTCAGCGACGCGGCTCTTGCAGTCGGCCACCGCTTGCTTCAGGCGGTCGCGATACTGCGCGTCTCTCGTCTTGACATCAATAATTTGCCCCAGCTCGCCCTGTGCCTCGTCACAAGCAGCGTTTTGCGCGGCTTGCATGCCTTCCTTGTATCGATCCTGCTCGTTCTTGAGCATCATGTTTACTTGCCTGCAGTACAGCCGCTGAAATTTCGCGAACTGTTGGACGCCTGCGTGATCTTTGACGACATCCTTCATCAAGTCGCAGGCCTTCTCGGCGTTCCCTACGACGCCCGAGTCATCAAAAAGCTTCTGGGCTTGGTCAAAGCGAGGGTCTTGTGGCTGCTGTCCAGCGTTTAGGGGGTGTGTTGCAAGGTGAAAGAATCCAACCGCCGCAATCACGAGAATTAATGTGGCAGCTTGGGTTCGACCGTCAATCCTTCTGTTGGTCCACACGGAAGTCTCTCTACCTGGTTTAGGCCAGTTTAATACCACAAGCTGTAGGCTTGTCAACAGCCATTTGCAAATTACTGTAGCATGAGTTGGCGCTCCAAACAAGAATGAGTTGGCCCATCCTGGGTCAAATATTCAACTTGGGGAACCTTTTTGGAGTGTGACAGTGGGGGCCAGGGTAAAAGACAGTAAACTTGTCGGGCTAATTTGTCAGAAATGCACACCCAGGAGGGTCAAGAATAGACTACCAGAACTGTAAATCGGTATTTCCGACCTCCGCCCGAGACCGGAAGACTTACTCAAACGATTAATATCAAACTCAATCCCGCCGCCAGTCGCACGTTACTTCACGAGTTCATCCACGGCTTTATCGGCGTCAAAGCCACCGATCCGGTCATGCCAAACGGAGGTTCCGCCCGGGGTGACGGTCAGTTTTCCGACGCCTGCATCGCCCTGCTGGGTCTTATACCCTATTTCGTATTCACCCGGCGGCAAGGCAACTCGCAGGGGAGTGGTCGCCGGCAGCGTGACGTTGATCGTTGCGTCCTTGCCGCCCGATTGGACGCTGACCACAGTTGCCCAAGGTATCGGATTCAACACCGCGTAGCCCGTCTTGGCCGCGTGGGGACGTAAGAGCACCATCAGAGCGATAGCCAGGACCACGGCGGCAACTGTTGCCGCCCACCAAACCGCTCGCGGCACGGGCCGCTGGTCCTCTGCTTTCAATTTCTTTGGAGCCGTCCGCGGCTTCGATATGATCGTTTGGCGCTGGGCCAGTTCTTTTTCGCCGCGCCGGCCTTCCTCCAGCAGCGCCGCAACTTCCGAAGCGAATTCCGGCAGTTCCACAACCTCGGGCGGGAGAGCGCTGAGCAGTTGGACAGCTTGCTGATATTGCCTCCGCCCCAGCGAGATTTTGGCTTGGTCCAGCCCTTTGCGGCCCACTGCGCGGGCCCAACGAAGCCGTTCCTCCCGCAATTGCGTCCGGGCGGCCAATAGCGCCGGATCCTCCGGATATGCAGCAAACCCCTGTTCGAGCACAGCCTCTGCTTGCGAAAAATCTTCCGCCCGCAGGCAAGCCCGAAACTGTCCCAAGGCATTGCGAATGAAGTCGGCCCGTTCCAACTTCCCTTTGCATTCTGAAGAAAAGCGTCTAAATTCCTCATCTTTGAAGTAACTTTTTGGCGCCGCATCGAGGACTGCCACAGCCTTGGCCGCCTCCCCGCTCTCGAGCCATTTGCGAGCTCGCTCCAGAGTCTGGGTGCGCCGTTGCTTAAACCGTTGTCCTTGCTCTCGGGCGGTCAACAACAGTTTGTCAATGTCGTCTGACCCAAGTTCGGTTTTGGCGCGCTCCAAAACGCTCACTGCATCTTCATAGTTATCGTCCCTCTGGAGTTTGTGGGCCTCGTCCAGGACGCGGCGGATGCTCTCCTGGCGGAGTTGCTCGGTCTGTTTTGCGCGAGCAAACTTCAACAGGTCCGCAAGCTCGGCCGATTGACCCGCAATGGCGAGAGCCTTTTCAAGGGTCTCGATTGCGCGCGGGTACTGCTCCGCTTGCAGTTGCTCTCGGGCAACACGAATAGCCTCTAGACTTACGCTGAGCCGTTGCTCGCTCTGGCGCGCCTCGTCGAGCAGGGCGGCAACTTCCGTCGCCAATTCGGGAATCGCCGCGATTTCCTGGGGGAGCGCGACCAGCAGATCCCTGGTTTGCTGATAGGCGCTGCGCCCCAGCGCGACCTTCGCCTCGTCCACGACCTTGCGCCATTGGGCCTCCCGCCGCCGCAACCGCGCATCCTCGAAGCGCTTCTGCGCAGCCAGCAACGCGGGATCGTACGGGTAAGTTTGCGACGCCCGCTGTAGCAAGGCCTCGGCTTGAGGGAAATCCTGGGCGCCAAGGTATTCTTCGAACTGCTCTAAAGTGGATCGAACAAAGTCCGAGCGTGCGACTTTCGCCGTGCATTCAGCATAAATCTGGCTGAACTCCTTCCTCTTGAAATAGGTTTTCGGCGCGGCGTCTAGGACCGCCTGGGCCTTGGCTGCTTCGCCGGCCTCAAGTAGCTGCCGAACGCGCGCGAGGGTTTCCTTCCGCCGCTCCTCGAATTGCCGTTGCTGCTCACGGGTAGTCTGGAGCAGCGCTCCGATTTCAGCCCCCCCCAACTCGCCCTTTGCCTGTTCCAGGATGCGCACGGCGTCCTCGTAATTGTAGTCCTGCGCAAGTTGATTGACCTGCGATAGGACTTGCCGGACCATCCCCTGCCGATCTTGTTCAGTCTTCCGCTCCCGCGCATACTGTAGAAGGTCAGCCAACTCGGGTGAGGGAACCTCGACGGCCGCCGCTTTTTCGAGAACCTCTATGGCCGCCGAAAAGTCATTCCCGGAAATGTACTCCTTGGCCTCGCGGAGGGCTTGCTGGCGTGTAGCGAGCTGACGCTCGCTTTGGCTGACCTGCTCTTGCAGGGCTCGCGCCTCGGAAGCCAAATCGGGTTGCTCGGCGATTTCCGGCGGGAGCGATTTGAGGATCTCCAAGGCGTGCGCATGGTCGCCTCTGCTCGCAGCGGCTTTGGCTTCCTCGACCCGTTTCGTCCACTCCATCCGCTGGAGGCGCGACTGCTCCTTCCGCAGGCGCGTTTCAACGGCGAGCAAGGCAGGCTCCTTGGGATATTGACGCAAGCCTTGCCGGAGCGCCGTGTCGGCATGAACCAGATCTTGACTCTCCAGGCAAGTCTCGATCTGGGCCAGCGTAGAACTGATGAAACTGGCCCGGTCAAGTCCTTCACGACATTGGGCGTAGAGGCGCTGATAATCTTCACTCTTGAGGAAAGCCTTTGGCGCTGCGTCGAGCAAGGCGACGGCTTTGACGGCATCTCCCGCATTGAGGAGCTGTCGCGCCTGTTGCGAGATTTCCTGACGGCGCGCGTCAAATTTCTGCTGCTGTTCCCGGGCGCTGGCGAGGAGGGCAGTAACTTCGTTTGCGTCCGTTTCCTTTTGAGCTTGCTCAAGCGTGGCGAGGGCGCCTTCGTAGACGTCCGAATGCAATTGTGTTTGCGCTTCCTTGAGCGCCTTGCGGACACGTTCATCCCGCTGCTCGCGCGCGAAGCGGAGAAGATCGGCCACGTCCGGGGAATGGCCTGCCTCTGCGGAAGCCTTCTCCAGGAGGACAATAGCCTTTCCGAATTGGCTATTGCGGATCGCCTCGTTGGCTGCCTGGATCGCCTGTTGACGCAGGGCCAGCTCATGCGCGCGCTGCTGGGCCTCTTTCAGCAAAGCCTCGGCTTCTGATTTCAACTCGGGGGCCTGGGACAATTCCGCGGGAAGTGAGGTAAGAATCCTAACCGCCCGTTCGTATTCCGTGTGGCCAACCGCGACCTTGGCTTCGTCAATCAGCTTTCGCCACTCGTCTCTCCGCAAGCGAAGTTTGCGAGCACGTAGACGCTCTCGGGCCGCCAGCAGGGCCGCCTCATTGGGGTAATTCTGCAAGGCCTGATCGAGCAGTTTTCCAGCTAGTTCCGGATCACCGTCCGCTTCAGCCTTCTCCAACTCGGCCATGGCAAGGCGGATGGAATTGGCGCGGTCAAAGCCCTCGCGGCATTGGGCATAAAGCTGCCGGAACGCTTCGTTCTTGAAGTGGGCAACGGGAGCACCTTTGAGCTGAGCCACGGCCCCGGCAGCGTCTCCAGCCTCGAGCGAACGGCGAGCCTGTTGCATCAGCTCCATGCCCTGCTTTTCGAACTGCTGCTGTTGTTCGCGGGCGGAAGCCAGTAACGCTTCAATATCATTGGACGGAGATTCCCGGCGGGCCAGCTCGAGGACCCGAGCCGCTTCCTCGAAGTTCTGTTCACGCAGGCAGATCTGTGCCCAATTGAGCACTTGGCGGACACGCTCTTCTTTTTGCTGCTCGATCTGCTGCTCACGCGCAAATTGCAATAAATCGAGAGTCTCGGGAGACTCTCCGACTCGGTTCAGGGCTTCTTCCAAAGTGCTAATGGCCGAAGCCAGTTTCTTCTCACGGATCAGCGCGCTGGCCTTTCGAATTGCCTCACGCCGCACGCCTTCAGCAGCAGATTGCTTCTGCGCCTCTTGAACGGTCTTCAAGTAGGAGGTTAGGCGGGCATCGTTGGGAACTCTTTCGAGGGCTCGTTGGAGTACACTGACCGCCTCAGCGTACTGGTCCTTTTGGAAGAAACTCCGGGCGAGTTGGAGTTGTTCTTCGACATCGCGCCGCCGGTTTTCAAGCTCGGCAAGACGAGTCGCTTGGGCATGCAGCTTTAGCACCATGGAATCGCCGGGGAATTCCTCTAAAACCTGCTCGGCCAGAGTCACAGCCTTGTCGAAATTTTGAGTGTTGAGCGCTCCCTGGATGCTACTAAGCCGTCCTTCCCGGCGTAGTCTTTCCTTCTCCCTTTCTTGGTCGCTGTGGACTTGACGCAGCAGGGCTTCGACCTCGATGTTGATGGGATCGAGAGCCTGTGCTTTCTCCAACAAATCTCTGGCTTGATCGAAGTTCTTCTGCGCTATGTGGTTCCGGGCCTCTTGGGTGTGCCGCTGGACCTGGCGCTGGCGCTCTTGCGCGGTGAGCTCCTTGAGCACCCAATCCAGCATCCTCTGCGCCGCGCTGTGATTGCGATCCAGAGCCAGCACCGCTTCCACTTCCCTCTTGACGCCCTCTAAATCGGCGTCGGTGGCCAGCTTCTCGGCGCGTTCCATACGCTGGCTGATTTCGCGTGCCCGGTCCCGCCGCTCCACCGCCAGGGTTCTGTATTGCTGCGCCTTCTGGTGGGCCGGATCCAATTGCAGGATCTCATCCAGCAGGGTAATGCCCTGGTCAAACGCGTTCTCTTGCAAAGCCTCCTTCGCTTGGCGGAGCAATTGCTCGACTCTTTGTGCCAGGCGGCGAGACGCGATGCGCTTTTCGACTTGGTCGAATAGACTTCGAGCGACATCGTGGCTGCTGTCGATCTCAAGCGCTCTTTGGATCGACTCCTTGGCAATGGTGAGGTTCCCTTCATCCAGGTAGCGCCGCCCTTCCTGAACATAAACCTCAATCATTTCGTGCTTGAAGTAGTCGCTAACTTGCTGGAGGGCGAAGCCCAGATCGTCCGCCGTCTGGTACCGCTCGTCGCGATTTTTCGCCAACGCCTTGGAGACAACCTTCTGAAGTTCAGGTGGACACCTAGGAATCAAGTCGCTCAGCGGGGGCGGCTGGTCATGCTGAATTTTGTACCAAACGGCCGCGATTTCATTCCCGGTGAAAGGCTTCTGATACGTCAACAGTTCGAAAAGCACCACGCCGATAGAAAATACGTCTGAGCGAGCGTCTAACGTCTTTCCAAGGGTCTGTTCCGGCGACATGTACATCGGTGTCCCGAGTATTTGCCCACCCAGGGTCAGCGTCGCCCCTAGACCCAAATGGGCGATACCGAAGTCCACAATCTTCACCGATCCGTCTAGTTCCACCATGATGTTGCTGGGCTTGACATCTCGGTGGACAATCTGCCTCTTGTGGGCGTAGTGCAGACCTCTACAGCTCTGAATGATGATATCCAGCTTCTGGACTATTGGAACTGGCTTTCGGGACGAGATCATCTGCTCCAGGGTCTCGCCCTCGATGTACTCCATGGCGATGAAAGACGTTTCATCAATTACGGCACTCTCGTAAATCACAACAATGTTGGGATGCTTTAGCCCGGCTGCGGACCGCGCTTCGCGGTTGAAGCGCTCAACTAATTCCGAGTCTCCTGCAAAGCGGGCTGGAAGAACTTTGAGAGCAACAGATCGCCCCAGATTGTCCTCCGCTCGGTACACTACACCCATCGCCCCGTGTCCCAGTTCCGAGAGGATCGTGAATTTGCCCAGATTCTTGAGCATCCTAGACCTACTACACCGTCCCCGGCGCAGGCCGCCTTGCGAGGATCAGTGGCTCATGCTAGCACGTGCGTCGAGTGAGTTCAAGCGCAGTGCCCGCAGTGGGCGCCCTCGGCGGCCTTGTCGTTGGGGTAAGACCAGGAGGAGTTTATTCTCGGAAGGAAAACCCTTGGCGTTCTCCTTGCATGAACTTCTGAGGCGCCGAAAAAAATCCGCAAGCACCCCCGAGTTCCTGACCCTGCTGTCCCACTCTTGCGGCCGCCGTGTCACGCGTCGCGACTTGCGTGCGGCGTTCGATCCAAGCGGAACGAAGTATGGCACAAGTTCCGTAACATTGGAATCCGGCAAGGGTGAGCCGACTGGCACTTGAACCTGGCGGCGGTCAGATGTATATTGACGGCCCGTCGAGAATCGAAAAGGGGAAGCGTGGTTTATTGCCGAACACCACAGCTGAAATGGAAGGGAGTCAAGCGATGACACTCACGCCAAGCGTCTCGGTTTACAAAGTCGAGCAGGGTGACACACTTTGGGACATCGCGAAGGAACAATACGGCGATCCCAATGTTTGGCCCGAGATTAAGAGGGCGAACCGTCTGGCGAAAGGAAACCTGATACTAGTTGGCCAAAAACTGAAGCTGCCAGTGATAAACCGGCCGGGCTCTTCCGGCGCGGGCTTGTCTGAACGGAAGGTGCCGGGACGGCCCGTCTCATCGGAGGCAGGTATGGTGGCTCGCACTGTCAGGACACCTGCCTTGAAGCTGCCTTTAGACGAGGTCTCGGTAACATTGCCACCCGGTCCGGTGAGGATAACCGTCACCCTAAAGGGCGAAATTACCTTCCAGGAAGAAGATGCCTTGGTGGAAGTCTCACCGCATGGAGAATTTGACTTTACCGCCCTAAGAACACAGGTCGCCAACAAGAGCAGCGGTCTGTTCTCCAACGGCAAGGTGAGCTACGACTTGGAGAAGCGAACGGCATCCTTATCCATTGAGCTCGCCGCCGCGGCCAAGATTGACGGCAAAGTATTCAAGACGCCGACAACCGGGTTCGCGATTATAGGACCTCCAGATCCTGGCTACAAGTTTACCTCCGAGGTCGAACCGATCGAAGGAGAGTGGCGAGGTTTTAAGTTTGAAGGTACTTTTGGCTTCGAAATCGAGGTCCATCCGAACCAGCAGAAAGCCTCCGAAGTGCGAGTGGCGGTGCCGGCTCTAAGCCCTGGAACGCAGGTGTTCCTTCTCGGTGCAGCCGTCATCGTTGCCGCCACTCTCATATTGGCGCCCGAGATTATACCCGTGCTTGCGTTGACCGGCGAAGACTCCGTGGCTTTCGCGGAGGTTTTCACGGTGCTCGGCGCAAGGGCCATGATGAAATGACGGGTATGGCTGCCGCGCGGGAAGGCGACAGCGAAATTTCAGTTTCGCCAGGGAAGCTCACGAAGCCATGAAAAGAGTTTTGGTGGGGATGACTTGCGGCCTGATCGCCCTCGAGGGTTTATACTTTGCCTGGATCGCATATTCCATCTTCACAACCATTCGGCTTGCCCCCACCGGAGAAGCCGCAGAAGTTCTTCGTCATCTTGCTGTCGCTAATTCAGCTCGTGGTTTGCTTCTGTTGATAGCAGCCGTCGCGTATGGTACGAACTGGTTGCAGATTCGCCGCTGGCTCTACCTCTTCTCGATACTTGCGCTGCCATACGGAATTTGGAGCTTCCATGGCTGGTACGCCCTGATGATTTCATGGAAGGGTCTCTTCACCGGCGATTTGGTGGCGCTCGGAAGTGCCAGCGGAATCGGATTCATCGCCATCGGTGTGCTTCTAGTCGTCGTGCGCGTACTTCGCGGCGGGGAACGACGCGCGGTCCAGCGATGATCCCTTCGCCGCCACGGGCCGATCGTTCGCGGCTCCCGCCTGCAATTGCACCCTTGACCAAGGCCACACGTTCGGCCTGGAATTCATGATTCAATGCCTGACCCGAAACGTCGGGCTAACCTCCGGCCGCGACTTGCGGCGGCCATACGGGCGCGTTGTGGACGTTGGCATGCCTCAGCCATTCCTCGACTTTGGCGATGTCGGCTCAGACTGATTTCGGTTTTCACTACGGAAATCCGCACAGCCATATCTGTGTCACGAATTTTGAACCTCTCTCCAGCCAACTCTCTATTGGATAATTGGGCTGTTCTTATACTAATGGCGCCGGAAAACTGATGGGGCAATGGTACAGGGGTGCCCGGTACAAAAGCGAAAACGTCAAAAGAAGTTCTCCAAGGGCGGCGAACTGATTGCCCCGCATCGCTAGCGGTGTGTGGAAGCGCACTACCGGGAACTCGCGCGGTTGCTGGAGGAGGAAATCGCGGAGGTGGAAGCGGAGTTCGGGGAGGAGGTCGCGGCGCAGGAGGAGAAGGACGCGATCGAGCGGGCCGCCTGCCTGGCTCCGGCGGGCGAGACCTGGGAGATGCTGCTGCGGCAGGAAGCGGCGCTGGACCGCTCGATTGACCGCAAGGTGAGGATTATCCTGACCCTGCGCCAAGAACATGCTCGCCTGTGTAAGGGCGGTTCGCGAACCGCCCCTACGCGTGAGGCGGACGACCGCTCGGCCGAGGAACTGAGCAAGGTCGTGGGGCTGGACGCTGGGACAGAAAGTCCGGCAGAGGAAAACGCCGCCGAAACCCCAAAATCGCCAGAACAAAGCCACGATATCATTGAAAACAAAGCACCGGCCGCAGAGGGGGTGAGCATATGAGGCGTGGTGCGCGCGTCCCACCCGCCGTGGCACGGGCATCCTGCCCGTGCGGAGTCACGGCCAAGATGGCCGTGCCACAATGGGCGGGACACCGCTCGACCCCGCAAGTACTCGCCGGCAGGGGATGTGTTCGCACCAGCCTGTTTGAGCCCCTGTCAATTCCCCGTTACCTGCGGGCGCGGAGTCACAGAAGGCTGAAAGCCCTCCTCATGGCCGCGGAGGCGCTGCTGCAAGCCTGGTCGAGTGGCATGGCACGCAAGGCGGCATTGAAGGGCTCGGCCTGAATGGGACCGTCGTAGCCAATCTGGACCAGCGAGTCCAGGAACTCCTTTACAGGGATGACGCCCGTCGCAACAGGCAGCTCACGGTGATCGTCCTGGTATTGATCCAGCGAGAGGCCGCGGGGCGCATCGTTCAGGTCCACGGTCACCACATCCGAGCCGCGGAGTGCCAACAGGTCCTTGGCCGTCTCTTCCGCGTTGAACCAGTGCCAGCTATCGAGCTGAATGCCCAGGTTGTTGGTACCGATTGCGACAATTAGTTCCTTCGTCTCGCTCAGGGTGTGGAGGAAGGAATGTCGCTGGCTGCGCCAAAGGGTTCTCGGCGCAACGTACTCCAAGCCAAGTTTCTGGCCGCGATCGGAGAGAATCTGCGCGCACTGGCGCAACCGGTAGGCATGCTGGCGGAAATTCTGTGGGTAGGTGAGGTCATTGCTGCAAGGGAGAACCCATGTGCTCATGCTCCCGACGCCAGCTCGCTGCAGGATGTCGGCCGTCGCCGGAAGCTTTTTCAGCCCGTCGTTAAACGTCGCCTCATCCTTGCGAAACTCCACCGGCAGACCGGCAGCGCCCAACTTGAGGTTCTTCGCCTGAAGGTCGTCCCGGAGACGCTTGATTCCCTCATCACCCAGGGAAGCGAAGTAGTTAGGATCAGGATCCAGGCCTTCGAAGCCGTGCTTGACGGTGAGTTCAAGCAACTGAGGAAAACCGGCATGAAAACCTAGACGTCCGAGGCTCAGAATTGCGTAGAACCTGCGCTTGGGCCTCTCAGCGGGCGCTTCAACTCCAGCGAGCATTCCTGGAGCCGGCCGAGCAGCGATGCTGGCCGCGGCTCCGGCGGAGAGGAATTGTCGGCGAGTGATTTCGTTGGTCATAGTCGGCCTCCCAGCGCCGCAGTGTAGCACGTGGGCGTGTCGCGTGGTTGTGGGAAGCTGGCCTGTGGAGATACAACAAGGGGCACACTACCTAAATTGAAGTAAATCCCGAAACAGGTCCAGTCTGCCGGTCCGGTTGAAGTAATCCACAGCGCGGGCGAATCGGGTCACCTGCTCTGTCTTGTCCCACGGGTCCTGGTCGTGACCTTCATCCTCGAGGCCAACGAAAACAGGCGCGCCATTCCCGACACTTTGCGCCACAGCGCATACCGCCTCGACTAAGGCTTGTAACGAGGGACGAGTATGGTCTGGAAACCGCGCGCTGCTTCGCTTGCTCGGATAGTAGGGGTGAAGATTCAAATCAAGCGGGAGGTCGTAGGCTTGAGCCAACCTTAGGGAGTACATGGACGTCTCGACGGCATCCCGTACGATGCTTCTCGTTGTCGTGCCAGGCCCTCCGACAATCACATTCGTAGTCAGGCCGGGGAGGGCGGCCTTGCTTCCTTTGGAGGCTACAACTCTACGCACCGTCGAAATCGCCCGTACCGCGCGCTCGATCGCCCGGCGGGGCATCTGCTTTCGGAGCAACTTGTTGCGGATCGTGTCATCAGCAGATTCGATCCCCACGATCACCCGCACTTCGCGTCCGGCGCCCAAATCCGCAGTGAGCCTGCTGACCGCTTCGGGCGTCACGAACGCCTCGCGCGACTCCAGCGAAACGACCCGCAGTTCAGGTAGGGAGCGCGCGAAATGGAGGACGGCAGTGAGAATTTCGGGCGCCAACTCTATACGGTTGAGGACAGATCCAGAGTTGTAGACGACGAGGTGTGCCACGCTTGGCCAGATCGAGGAATAGTGTTTTTTCAACCACCGAAATCTTGCCAGGTTCATGGCGGGATCGAATCGATATCCCTCTCCCAGCCCGATATCACAATGATGACAGTTATTCCCTGCTGCGTACGGGCACATTCCTGAAGGCGCCTCATTGCCTAAGACAATGGCCAGTCGAAGACCTCTGCGGTCGTAGACAGGTCTAAACAGGCTCTTTGGATGTGGCTGTAGGGAATCGTCGAACTGGATGTGACGCACCTTCTCTTCTTCAGTCAAAATTGACGCCATGGTTGCCGGGAACTGACCCATCCCCTTTGACAAGTCGTCGCTGCCAAGCCTCAATCTTGTCTAGCCGACAATTTGTCCCTGTTCTGCCCCGCCTTGCGACGGTCAAGCCTGACCTCGTTTTCCCAAATTGTCCCTTGCTCCCTTCAGGACCTGATTTGTGCCGATTGGCGCGCCAAAGGCCCCTGATTTGCAGCCTTCAAAAAAGTGATGTGCTTTGTTTTCAACCACTTCTTGGCTTTGTTCCCGGTATTTTTGAATTCTCTCGCGGTCTCCCGGGTTTCCCCCAGCCCGGCAATTCCGGTCCCTGCCCCATCCCCCACGTTCCAGTCCCCCGCCTCAACGCGTGCGATCTCAAAACGCCCGAATTCTGGGTCCATTTCACGCATTTGAGCACTCAATTGGGGTTCGTTTTGAGTTCGTTTTTGAGTTCGTTTTCGAAATGCCTCGTTTGTTTTCAATAACATACTGGCTTCGTTCGTACTATTTTTTGTTTTTTTGGGACCCCGGTTTTCCCCAGTACCGGGACTATTGCGCTTTTCCTCGCGGTCCGAAGTCTGCCCACGACAATGTGTCCACAAAATGACCACGATAATAGGCTATCACAAGTCCACGAGCTTGTCAAGCGGAAAATGCAAAAAGGCAGTGGTGCGATTTAATGTAGAGGCGACTTTACGCCGCCATTTGGCGAGGTAGACTCGCCGCCACAACTTCAGGCGCCACCGTCTGCAAAAAGCGTGAGCGGACTTTCCCGAATCTCCCCGCCCGGCCTGGCCAGACCGCGCCAGGAAAAGTGACTGGGACAAGATGTCGTTCTGCGGTGTGCCCGTGGCCGGAAAATGAGAACCTACCTCTGCTCCTGAATGCCAGTTATTTCCCCCGAGGCCACATCTACGGTTTCGAGACGTCAAAGGGAGTTCCACACCTGACAGATCGCCATATTTGCCGTCGGCGAATGGCGTTTCACAGGCACAATCTGGCAGAGGCGGCCGGAAGGGCTGCGCTCCCTTGTTGTTATTCCCGCCAGTCGATTACGCGACTGCGTATGTGCCGAACGGAATCGCGCCGGAGGCAGACGCGAGAAATGGGGGAGTTAAGAGCCGCGGGCGGCCTTGCGGCGGGAAGTTCATGTGGCGCAGAAGGTCCCGAAAGCATGCGGCGCATGGGGACTATTTCAGCTTCTCGTGCTCCGCCTTGGCTTGCTTGAGGATGGGGATGTCCGGGTCGGCGTCTTTCCAGAGGGTGAGGAAGTCCTGATAGGCGGCGCGGGCTTTGGCCGTGTCGCCCTGCAGGGCGTAAGCACGCGCCAGTCCGAGCCGGGCCAGCGCACCCCAGGGAAAGTTCCCCACCACTCCTCGGTGGTCGATGAATTTCTGAAATTCCGCTGCCGCTCCATTGCCGTCGTGGAGCATGAGATAGGCTTCTCCCCGCAAATAAACTGGGCACAGACCTACATTGAGGCTGCCCGATGGTAAGCCAATTTCGATCGTGTCCGCCGCCTTCAATAGTTCGATGGCCCGGCTCGGGTCTTGGCGTTCCATGGCGACCCCCGCCCAGATGGCGGGTAGCCAATACCTGTGCACTTTCGTGGCCAGCGGGAAGGCCCTGTCGAGTTCAGCCGTCAACTTCTCCGCCCCTGCCGTATCGCCTGCCCGCGCCAGGGCCAGCGCCGCCACTTCCCACACGTAGAGGCTCGGGGCTAGCTTCAACGCCGCATGGGCCTCGGCACGAGCCTGCTCCCGATTTCCCGCTTCCACCTCGCGCAGCGCTGCCAATGCCTGATAGGCTGCCGCACTCTCTTTGGCGTCGTTGTGCCGGGCTGAATCCATCGCCCGCCCGGTCAGCTCGCGCGCGTTCTTCAGCTTGCCGTACCAACCTTCCGTGTCCGCTTGCATGGCCAGCAACGGGTCTTCAAAGCGCGGCTTTCCCATGCCGGCTGAGACCGTCTGCGCCATCTGCGCCGCGTTGCCCTTCAGAAAAGCCAACTGGTAGCGGCTCTGAAGCAGGGTTTCGTCCTCCAGCTTGCGCTCCTCCGCCTGCTGGAACACCGCCTCCGCTTCATCCAGCCGGTTGAGGCTCGTGTAGGCGAAGCCGAGGTTGTAATAGTTGCCCCCCCTATTTGGCTCCAGGCGCAACGCCTCTCGATGTTCCTCCAATGCCTTTTCCCAGTTTCCGAGGCCGGAGGAGATTATCCCCAGCCATCTGTAAGGCACGTCGTCTCTTGGGTAGATCTGCTGCCACTGTTCGCAGGTCTGCGCCTCCTTCTCCAGCTCTCCCGTCGCCTCGAAGTAGTAGAGTGCCTCGATGGCGAACCGCTCTCGTTCGCTAACCTTCTCCCGCCGCGCGTAAGCCTTGCGTGCGTACTCCGCCCCCCGCCCCGCTTCGCCTAGGTTGTTATAGACACTCGACATCCAGCGGTAGGCCATGGCAAAATTCGGGTCGAGTTCTACCGCCCGCTTGAAGAAGGGCAGCGCGGGTGCGCTCCCTTTCGCATTTCCCGTCTTTACTCCCAGGCTGTAGGCTTTCAGCGCCTCCAGGGATGGCGTGGTCGCTTCCTCCAACGGCGCCGCGTATTTCTGCACCGAGCTGAGCGACTCGCCCAGCTTGCTCCGCATGCTGACTGCCGCAGCGTCCAGAGCCTTCAGCACCGCTTCCTTGCCCGCCGCCTGCTCTTGTGCTTCCACCAGCACGTCGCCCGTGTTGCAGTTCACCGCCTTCAGGCCAATCACGTACTGGCTGCCCAGCCCCGCAATCGAGCCGGTCACCATGGTCGTGCTGCCCGTGCGCTCGCAGACCTCGCGCGTAACCTTCGGCGTCAACCGGTCACCGGCGGGAAGGCCCATCAGCTTTAAGGTGTCATTTACCCTTTGCTCGGAAACCAGGGCGAGAAAGGGCGATTGCTCAAGCTGTACTGAGAGTCCTTGCTTCAGCGTGTCGTCGAACAGGCCGTCACCGGTCTTGTTGTCGAAGTCGGAGAGGACGATCGTGTCTTTGTCAGTCAGGCGGGCCATGGCGTGGCGCGAGCGGAAGTAGAGCGTCCCCCCGATGGCGGCCGCGACAAGCATCAGGGCAGCGGGAAATAGAACCTTCCAGAGTTTTCGTAGGGGCGCCCCTTGGGGTGCCCTCGTTGCGTCCAGCGGGCGCGGTTCCGCTCGCCCCTCTGACGGGCCAGCGTCAGCCGAGGGCGGGGCAAGCTCCGCCCCTACGAGTCTTGCCGAGTCCGTATCGCGCTTCAGGCGCTTCAGGTCGGCGCGAAGTTCCGAGGCGACCTGATAGCGTACGTCTCGGTCCTTTTCGAGCGCCTTGCTGATGATTTCTTCCAGCTTGGGTGGGAGTTCGGGATTCAACTGAACTGGCGAAACTGCTGCCTCACCGGGAATCGCGTGAAAGATGATGGCAGAAGTCGTGCCGGAGAAAGCCTGCTTGCCCGTCGCCATCTCATACAGCACCGCGCCGAAGCTGAAGAGGTCCGTGCGGGAATCGAGTTCCTCTCCCCGCGCCTGCTCCGGCGACATGTAGGCGATGGTCCCAATCGCCGCGCCCGGGCTGGTGAGATGCTCGGGCTCGGCAGAGGCAATGTGCTGCGCGGAGGCTCCCACGGCTTCCGCCGCCCGCCTGGCCCTCGGCGCCAGCTTCGCCAAGCCGAAGTCCAGGACCTTCGCCTGGCCGCGCTGGGTCACGAAAATGTTTGCCGGCTTGATGTCCCGATGGATGATCCCCTTCGAGTGCGCGGCTTCGAGCGCATCGGCAATCTGGATGGACAGGTCCAGCACTTCCTCCGTCTTCAGCGGCTTGTTCCCGATGTGCTGCTTGAGCGTCTGCCCTTCCAGGTACTGCATCACGATGAAGGGCTGTCCCTCATGGTCGCCAATCTCATAAATGGTGCAGATATTCGAGTGGTCGAGTGCCGAAGCGGCTTGGGCCTCCCGCTGGAATCGTTCCAGGGCTTGCCGATCCTTCCAGAGTTCTTCGGGCAGGAACTTCAAGGCAACGGTGCGCTTGAGCCTGGTGTCCTCGGCCTTGTACACCACCCCCATGCCGCCGCCACCTAGCGTCTGGAGCACATGGTAGTGAGAAACCGTTTTGCCGATCAGGCTCTCGATGGGAGCTTTTGCCTCGGGCAGCGAAACGGGGGCTACAGCCACCGTTGGGTCGGCGGGAGGTCGCTCCACCCATTGCACCGGCACCATCCAGCGGTATCCCCGGCCTGCCAGGGTTTCAACGAAATGGGGGTTCTCCGCCGAATCGCCCAGCGCCTGACGCAGCCGATTCATCGCGGCGCTGATGCTGTGCTCGAACTCCACGATGGTATCGTTGGGCCAGAGCTTCTTGCGGATTTCCTCGCGCCTTACCACCTCGCCCGGGTGCTCCAGCAACAGGCGGAGAATTTGGAACGGCTGCTCGGACAGCCGGACGGTCTTACCCCCCTCCCGGCAAAGCTCCCCCGCACGAAGGTCGAGTTCGTACCCTTCGAAGCGGGCGCGGGCGTGGAACCTCTCGGGCGTCTCCGCACTGCCCATGGGGATTGACCAGATTGTACCACTTCACGGGGACGCGACAACCTCTATCTCGCCAGCCGGACGCAAATCCCTCAGGCCTGAATACAGTGGGTCCTCGTCTCCCCCTTACCGAGGATAAGTGGTTGCAAACAAGCGGGATCTCATTGTGACGTGAATATGACGTGATTATGAACTGCCTTGCATTGAGGCACTAGCACACCTGGCGCAAGGTCGACCTCACCACGCAGCGCGTGGAGGAGGACGACATGAACAGGAACCGTTCGGGCATCGGGCTAGAGAACTCAGGGCTCGGGGCAGGTTTGGGGCTGGGCTTTCTCCTGGCGGTTGCTTCCGTGGGTTCCGCCAGAACGCAGGCGAGGGGTGGAGCCGAGCCGAGCTTACAAATCACAGCGCGTGTGTACAACTACGCGGCAGTTTCACGCGAAACCTTGCTGGGGGCGGAGAAAGAAAGCTCGCGGATCTTCCGCGAGGCAGGTGTGGAGGTGGCGTGGCTCGATTGCCCCACCTCGCATGCCGAGGAGGAGAAGTATCCTGCTTGTGCCGCACCTATGGGCGCTATGGCCGTCGATCTGAGAGTTGTGCCAGCGCCCATGGCCGAGCGCCTCAGGTCAAACGGGGAGGAAGCGGGCATGGCTTTGCCGTCCGCCCGGACCGGAAATGCGTCTGCTGCCTGGGTGTTCTATCAGCGTGTGGAAGAACTCGCCGAGAGCGAGGTCGCCTCCTCGTCTCAGATTCTTGGCCACGCCATAGCCCACGAGATCGGGCACCTGCTGCTAGGTCCGAACGCCCACTCGCGGACCGGAATCATGCGGGGCAACTGGGACCGGAGATACTTGCAGGAAGCCAGTCAAGGCCAACTGCTTTTCACGCGGGACCAAGCCGGACGAATCCGCGCCGAGGTCTCGAACCGGATCAGGATGCAACAGGCTGAGGCGCTCCCTGAAACTGCGGCGCGGAAGTAGCCGGCTCGCCCTCTACGGTAGGGGCAAACCACAAGGGGCCAAACCAAGTTGACAAGTCGCCTGTCGGGAATATGACCGCCGGCCAATATAAATCCTGTGCAACGGCGTGGTGGTTACCGATGGCACCGCCGCCGATTCCTTGTGAAGAATCCCCACCCCAGCAGTGACTTTCAGGTGATCGACATCGGCGGAAGCGGATTGGGAATGATAAGTCGGTTTCTCGTTCACTGAGGGCCGATTACTCGGCCGTATAACGGCCTTATCGCCGACTCGATCCGAGCTGCGTTGCGTGGGGGTGCGCCCGGATGAAGCGAGTGCACCTGCCTGCCAAAGAACGCGCCATTCCTGCCGAGGCCCTCTAGTGGCGCTTACTTTAGTCTATGCGCGGACTGACGGGCTGGAGTAAGGGAGCGGGTAGCGCACGGGGGCGTGTTTTGTGGGTTCGTTTACGTTTCTTCCTCTCCCCCCACGTATGGGCAGGTGAGCCCCAAAGGGGCGACCTAACGAAGCCCAGGCTGAAGGCCTGGGTCAACGGGACCCGGACCGATACCGGAGCCCTGAAGGGGCGGAACAATCCCCTTCAATCCCACACGTACCGCTCGTCGTAGGCAATGCCGTGCGCGTCTCCGAATTCGACGATCCAGGAGCTGAGTTCTCCGAATGCCCAGCGCTCGTCCGACTGCGGCCTAAGAGTCAGGCCGGCGGCGGATGTGACCCACGATTCGAATTGAGGACAATGCTTCAGGCTCGCGGCCCGCTTGGCTGACTTGGGTGGGGCCGCCTCAACGCGAACTGCTCCATTACCGGCCCAAGCAGGACAGGCATGCGCCCATCCTGCTTAGGGTAAGTTTGAGTGTCCAGGTTGCCGCGCTCGTCTTTTCTCAACGATCATGAGGTTCGCTGCCACGCCCGCACGCTTAGGGTGCCGGCGCCGCGTAGCAGACTTGGCCGCGATAGCGCAGCACCAGCGTATAATTGGAAAAATCCGCTAACCCGAAATATTCCAGGGAACCTGTTGCCCCTGCGAACTTTCCGGTACCGCCCGTGATGATGGATGTGTACGTCCCCCATGGCACGGCGACAATTGGGTACGCCGCCAAGGAGGCGTGAAGTATGGCGTCCTCAAAGTTGATCGTGTCACCGGATGATGTGACCCAGTAGTGGTGGAACCCGACGTTTGGTGGAGCAATCGGTGTCGCTGCCACCGAGCCTGCCAGATCGCCGGTTACGGGACCCAAATTGGTCACACCGTAGGGGCCGAAAGGGATCACACCGATATTCGTCATCAACATCCCGCCCACAGGAACGCAGGCGGAAGCCCCCTCAGCGAGGGCAACAGAGGTCGGACGAACGAGCCCATTAGGAACGAACGCCAGGAGTGAGAAGACTATCCCGGCCAAAGCCAGTACTGAAACTAACCTCTTGATTGTCATACTTGCCTCCTTATCAGAATTTGGTTAGGGCATACGGATCCGATTCTTGAGAAGGCTCCCTGCACGCAGTCATGGCGACGGAGGCCCGGCCTTGGGCTTTGCCGCCCGAACTGTAGCCGCCAACTCCCTAATCTCTCGTTTGCCCTATCTCAGAGTCGGCCAGAGCACTTGGGTCTGGCTCGCTCTGTCATACATGGCGACAAATGGCTTCGAAAACTGTAATACCCGGCCGGAATATTTTGGGATGATTGAGCCAGTGCAATGTGCGACAGGGTTGTGATAACCTTAGAAGTCCCACATAAGGCACACGGTTATGGCGCGACCCTCCGCTCACGAGGTAACGCAACTGCTCCAGGCCTGGGGCGAGGGGGATGAGCGTGCGCTGGAGAAGTTGACGCCCTTGGTGTACGGCGAGCTTCACCAGCTTGCGCAGCGTTATATGGCTGGGGAAGCGTCCGGCCACATCCTTCAGACCACGGCGCTGGTGCATGAGGTCTACCTGCGGCTGGTCGATTTCCGGGAGATCACTTGGCAGAATCGCGCTTACTTCTTTGGGGTTTGCGCGAGGCTCATGCGGCAAATCCTGGTCGATTTCGCCCGCTCGCGCCGGCGCCTGAAGCGAGGCGGCGAGTCCCCTCAAGTTTCTTTGGACGAAGCCCTGGTTGTGTCTCAGGAAGCACCTACTAACTTGTTGGCGCTGGACGAAGCCCTCAATGCCCTGGCCGAACTCGAGCCGAGGAAAAGCCGGGTGGTGGAACTGCGCTACTTTGGCGGGTTGAGCGTGGAGGAAACCGCCGAGGTGCTGAGAGTCTCTGAGGAAACCGTGCTGCGGGACTGGAGGCTGGCCAAATCCTGGCTGCTGCGCGAGATGAGCGAGGGGCATCGCGATGAAGCTTGAGCGTTGGCGGCAAGTCGAGCGCTTGTATCACGCCGCCCTCGAGCGGGAGGAGAGCGAGCGGGGCGCCTTCCTCGACGAGGCTTGTTCCGGCGACCCCGGCCTGCGGGACGAAGTCGGATCACTGCTGACTTACGACAAGCGCGCGGAACACTTCATGGAGTTGGCGGCGATGAAGTCGGCGGCGAAGATGCTGGCTCAGGAGCAAGCCCAGTCGCGCCAGTCAGCCGAAGAGAATTCCGCCTTAATCGGAAAGACGATTTCCCATTACCGCATCCTCGAAAAGTTGGCCCGGGGTGGCATGGGGGTCGTGTACAAGGCGGAAGACATCCGCTTGGGCCGCAAGGTGGCGCTGAAATTCCTGCCCACAGGCCTGGCGGGCGATCCCGCAGCGATGGCGCGATTCCAGCGCGAGGCGCAGGCCGCCTCGGCGCTCAATCATCCTCACATTTGCACGATCTATGAGATCGACGAGGTGGAGGGGCAACCCTTCCTGGCAATGGAGTTGATGGAGGGCTGCACCCTTAAGGACCTTATCACCGGCCAACCGCTGCCCGAGCGCCGGCTTCTCGACCTGGGGATGGAGATTGCCGACGCACTCGAAGCCGCGCACGCCCAGGGCATCGTCCATCGTGACATTAAACCGGCGAACATTTTCGTGACCAAGCGGGGAGAAGCCAAGCTCTTGGACTTCGGGCTGGCGAAGCTACAGGGGTCAGGGAGCAGCGTTCAGCGGCCCGGAAACAATCCGTCGTTGGAGGGCAGTTCGCGCCCCCTACAGGGAGAGGGCGCCGAGGGCAGCGAAGCGGGCGAGGGGATACCACTGCACGGCACTCCCTCTCTTTCCATCGAAGCGGATGAAATCAGCGTCGCCGGCGCCGCGATCGGCACGGCGGCCTACATGTCGCCGGAACAAGCACGGGGCGAAAAGCTGGACGCGCGCACCGACCTGTTCAGCTTCGGCGCGGTGCTTTACGAATTGGCGACGGGCCGGCAGGCTTTCAGCGGCGCGAATTTGGGGGAGATTCGGGAAGCAATTCTGACGCGCCAACCCACATCCCCGCAGCGCCTGAATCCCGCCATCAATCGCAGGCTCCAAGCGATCATCGAAAAGGCATTGCAGAAAGACCGCGACGCCCGTTACCAGCGCGCCTCGGAGGTTCGCGCCGACCTGAAGCGCCTTGTACCTCCGCAGCGAGGGCGCCTCCGAGGGACTCCCATACAAAAGCGCTGGCTTGCGGCCGGGGTGGCGGGTGCGCTCGTTATACTGCTCTCAATGCTCATCGGTCTTAATGTGGCGGGCCTGCGCGACCGCCTGGCCCCTTACGTAGGGTGGCACAGCACTATATCCGCACAGGGGCTGCGCATCCAATCCATCGCCGTGCTGCCGCTCGAAAACCTCTCCCGCGACCCCGAGCAGGAATACTTTGCCGACGGCCTGACCGATGACCTGATCACCGACTTAGGCAAGATTGCAAACCTGCGAGTGATTTCGCGAACCTCGGTGATGCGATACAAGGGCGCTAAGAAGCTGCTGCCGCAAATCGCCCGGGAGCTCAACGTGGACGCCGTGGTGGAAGGCACGGTGCAGCGCTCCGGCGACCGGGTACGAATCACCGCGCAATTGCTCGAGGCGCGGACTGACAGGCACCTGTGGGCCGAAACCTACGTGCAGAACTTCGGAGAAATCATCCGGCTGGAGGAAGAGGCGGCGCTGGCGATCGCCCACGAAGTCAGCGGACGGCTGTCCACCGCCGAAGAGGCGCGCCTGGGCAGCCAGCGAACGGTCAATCCGCGGGCCTACGATGCCTACCTCCGTGGCCGTCATCTTTGGGCTGAGCGAACTGCGGAAGCTGCGGTGGGGGCTCGCATCTACTTCGAGCAGGCCCTAAGGGAAGATCCCGGCTTCGCGCTCGCCTATTCCGGGCTGGCTGATTACTACGGGGTAAGCTGGCTGGTCAAGTGGAACCAGCCTCTGGCGGAAACCTACGCCCGCAAGGCGGTGGCGCTCGAGCCAGACCTCGCCGAAGCCCACGCATCGCTAGGAGTCACTTGTTCGTACCAGAGGAAATTCGCGGAGGCGGAGAAGGAGCTGAAAAGAGCAATTGAGTTGAATCCGAACTATGCCATGGCCCACCACTGGTATTCCCTCGAATTGCTAACCCTTGGGCGCTTGACCGAGGCGCTGGCAGAGAACGACCGGGCGCGGCAACTAGACCCGTTCTCTTTGCCCATCAACTTCCTCCGCGGCAGCATACTCCTCAGCATGCACGAATACGATCGGGCCGCGGAGCAGCTCGAGACAGCGGCAGCAATAAACCCGCAAGCGTCCCTTCCCCACGTGGATCTCGCCCGTATCTACTGGATCGAGGGCAAAGTTCCGGACGCCCTGGCCGAAGAAAGAAGGATGGCGGCTCCAGCGCACCTTCCGGCGCTGCTCCGCAACCAGGAGGAGATCGCCGCGGCTTATGCAAAATCGGGCCTGCCCGGTGCGCAGCGCAAGGCCGCGCAACTCATGGATCGAGGCTACGAAGCCAGTATGCGGGAGCAGGACAGTGGCGCGCCCGCTAAGGGTGCTTATTCCGCTTCGTACGTCGCCATCAAGTACGGGCTCCTCAAGGATAGGGAGAAAACGCTGCATTGGTTGAACCAGGCCTGCCATGAACCAACGGTGGACCTCACCGACTTGAAGAGCGCACCCGAACTCGACTTCCTGCGCTCCGACCCGCGCTTCCAGGACCTCCTGCGCCGCATGAACTTCCCGCCATAGCAGCCCAACCCACGACTTCAGCCGGATTCGGTAACGGCAGGCTGGTATGGCCTGACGCCGGCCACCGGCCAACCGGCATTCCCCTACCCGTCCCTTAGACTCACTTTCCGCGATTGTGCCCTCCTCCAACTTCCTATGGCCTCAGCTTGTCCGAACAAGTCAGGGTCCCCGCGGTTTTTCCGCATTTTTCACTTGACAAACCCGGAGACCTGCGATAGCCTACAGTTGTGGTCATTTTGTGGACACATTGTCGTCATCAGGCTTCGGACCGCGAGGAAAAGCGCAATAGTCCCGGCAATCGGGAAAACCGGGGTCCGAAAAAAACAAGAAATAGTGGGAACGAACTCAGTTATGTTATTGAAAACAAAGAAAGGCATGTCAGAAAGGAACTAAAACGAACTCAAAACGAACTCGAATTGAGCACTCAAATGCGTGGAGCGGACCCAAGAGTTCGAGCTTATTGACATCGCAACCATTCGGGCGGGTGGCTGGGCCGTGGGAGATGTGGCAGGGACCGAAATTGCCCGGCTGGAGAAAACCCGGGTGACCGCGAGAGAATACAAAAATAGTGGGAACAAAGCCAAGAAGTGACTGAAAACAAAGCAGATCACTTTTTTGAGAGGTGCAATCGCCGCGCCTTTTGCGTGCCAACTTGCACAAATTCGGACGCTAAAAGGAGCAAAGGCAGCGCATCTTACGGAAGACGGAGCGAAGACCTCGGAGTCGAGAGGCAAGGCTGGAAGATGACAAATAGTCGGCTACACAAGCTTAGGTCTTCCCCCGCCCTCGCGATTCTTTTTCACTCGAGTTTGGCCTCGATCTGTTCCCAAAAGCGCCTCAGGCGTTCCGCCCTCGTCTCGATTACGGGTGGGCTTGCTACCCAGAACCGGCGCTGGCTCCAGTATGCGCGCAGTTTTTCCCAGTAGCGGGCTCTCATTTCAGTGAGTGCCCCCTCACCCCCAGTAGGGGCATATTCAATGGCGACCTGAAATTCAGGTAGAGGGTCAGGCGGCAGTACGCTGCCAAACGTGTATTTCCCCTGCACGCTGAATGCCGCTGCTCGCCAATAGGCCTGTGCCGTTTCCTCCTCCTTGGCGCGACGCTTGGCGCTCCAGTATGGACTTTGATCGGCGAAATCAGGCGGCATCTCAGATTGCAAGTGCATTTGGACCGGGGGAGGAGGGGTTGAGAGATACACGCCCAACGGAGGAACAGTCACTATCAGAAATAACCCTGCCGCCAACGACAGCATGGCCACCACACCTCGTCGCTTTGAGGGATTCCCGGGATCATCGACAGTAGGGGGCTGGTTTTGCGAACGTCGCGTGGGTACGTCCTCCAACCCCTTTCGTGAGATCTCGTACGGGCCGCGAAACCGTCTTTGCTCGGCCTCGACATTCGCGACAGCGTTCGATGCAACTTGATTGAGCAACGCTATTTTTGCTTCGGCCAAGCCGGCCAGCTCGCGCTTGCTCTCCGCTATCGCACGCCTCGAATTGTCGACTTCTTCCCGAAGCTTTGCCATCGCCGCCTCGAGGCTCCCCGCAGCGTCAGTTGCTGCCTGGTTGAAAGACGCCAGTTTTGTTTCGGCCAAGCTGGCCAATTGTTGCTTGCTCTCCTCTAAGGCCCGCCCGGAATTAGTCACTTCTTCCCGCAGCTTCTCCATCGCTGCCTCGAGGCTCGCCGCAGTGTCAGTTGGTGCCTGGTTGAGAGACGCCAGTTTTGCTTCAGCCAAGCTGGCCAGTTCGCGCTTGCTCTCCGCTATCGCCCGCCCCGAATTGCCGACTTCTTCCCGAAGCTTTGCCATCGCCGACTCGAGGCTCGCCGCAGCGTCAGTTGCTGCCTGGTTGAGAGACGCCAGTTTTGCTTCAGCCATGCTGGCCAGTTCGCGCTTGCCCTCCGCTATCGCACGCCCCGAATTGCCGACTTCTTCCCGAAGCTTTGCCATCGCCGACTCGAGGCTCGCCGCAGCGTCAGTTGCTGCCTGGTTGAGAGACGCCAGTTTTGCTTCAGCCAAGCTGGCCAATTGTTGCTTGCTCTCCTCGAAGGCCCGCCCGGAATTAGTCACTTCTTCCCGCAGCTTCTCCATCGCTGCCTCGGCATGCCGCTCGAATTCCTTAAACGATTGCTCTCTCGAGTCTTGCGCGGTCGTCTCTGAAAGCGCGGCCGGACTCACGGCGTTCCCGTGCGCAGCCGCCGAACCTCCGTTGGGCGGCGCCTGGAACTCCCTCACCAGCACACTTGCACGCTCCTCCAAGGAGTCCAAGGCGAGGGATGCCCGCGACAACCTGTCTTCAATGCTAGAGGCGCGCAGGTCGCGGATGTCAGTGACTTGTGGCAGGCCTTCCTCGTCCGCCGTGGGGACGTCTGGCTCCGACCATTCCGGCATTTCCGGATGATCATCATTAAGGGCCGCATAAAACCTGAGCCAGTAGGAGACGGCGCCGTGCTGCGCCAACAGAACAGCCTCTTTATAATAGCCAGGACTACCGTCGCTGCGGCGACTGTTGATCACGGTGCTCAGGGCGGTACCTAGAGACAGGCGGCCATTGAAGAGCCTGAAAGCCAAGGCCCTCGAGGGACTGGATCCCATACTCTGCAAGTCAAGCGGGAAGCCATTCTGAGCTCGAACGGAGTGCGCCGGGCTTCCAGTCACCCAGACTCTAACTGTGATCAGCCCGTCCTCGAGGTATTTCTCGTGGGCGAACCCGTAGAAGCCAAAGTGGCTCCCGCTTGGTCTCCAACCCTCAGCTAAATTCGCCGTGGCAATAATAGACGCCTTCCCTGAAACGTCCTCGAACCTTACCTCAAGTGGGTCCATCAGGCACCTCCCGCTTTGAGGGCGGGCAATCTCGCCTTCCACAATCGAAACTGAGCAGTTTTCAGACTTGCAAGATATTATAGCACCTCTTGAATGGGGAAGCTGAAGTTCGCCCTTCTGATCAAGTGACATTGTTTCCGGGTGGTCGTCAGCCGACGCGCCTGAACCACTGCGGTCTTTGTCCACCCGCACGACCGGTGTATACTCTAATCCTTGAGCCATTATGGAGCCTTCATGCCAGACGCCCTCATCGTTCACCGACTGCACTTCGCTTTCACGGTCACTTTTCACTATCTCTTCCCACAGCTCACCATGGGGCTGGCGCTGCTGATTCTGATCCTGAAAACCCTAGCGCTGCGGACTGGCGAAGAGCACTACAATCGCGCGGCGCGTTTCTGGATGAGGATTTTCGGCATCAACTTCGCGCTGGGCGTGGTGACCGGCATCCCCATGGAGTTCCAGTTTGGAACCAATTGGGCGCAATTCTCCAAAGCCGCCGGCGGCGTGATCGGGCAAACGCTGGCGATGGAGGGCGTCTTCTCATTCTTCCTGGAGTCGAGTTTTCTGGGGTTGTTTCTGTTTGGCGAAAAACGCTTGGGTCCCAGAGGTCACTGGTTTACTGCCTTGATGGTGTTCATTGGATCGTGGCTCTCGGGGTACTTGATCGTCGCCACCGACGCTTGGATGCAACGCCCGATCGCTTACGCCCTTGGCCCCAACGGCGAAATCAAGCTGACCAGCTTCTGGGGATTGCTGCTGAACCGCTGGGCTGTTTGGCAATATGCACACAACATGAGCGGTGCGGTGATTACGGCGGCCTTTGTGATGGCCTCGCTCGGGGCATTCTATTTGCTCGTCGGAAGGCAGCAAGGCTACGGCCAGACTTTTGTCCGCGTGGGAGTAATCGCCGGCGTCATTGCCACCGTCTTCCAACTGTTTCCGAGCGGCGACGGCCAAGGCCGCTTGGTGGCCCACAACCAACCCGTCACCATGGCCGCCATGGAGGGCTTGTTCCACACGCAAAAAGGAGCCCCCATCGCGCTGATCGGACAGCCTGATTTGGACAAGCAGCGTCTCGATAATCCCATCCTGATCCCCCGCACCCTAAGCTTCCTGACCTACCGGCGCTGGATGTCGGAAGTCAAAGGGCTGGACGCATTCCCGCAGTCCGACTGGCCGGACAACATCCCCCTCGTCTATTACTCCTATCACGTCATGGTAGGGCTCGGCACACTCTTTATTGCCATCATGGTGATCTGCGCCTGGAAGTTATGGAGGGGGACTTTGTATGCCTCTCGAGGAATGCTCTGGGTCCTTATGCTCTCTCTTCCCTTCCCTTACATCGCCAATACCGCAGGATGGATGACCGCCGAGGTGGGACGCCAACCCTGGGTCATCTATGGCCTGATGCGCACGCAGACGGGCGTGTCGCCGCTGGTTTCGTCGGGAAACGCCTGGTTCACCCTGCTTGGCTTCATGGGAATGTACGCCGTGCTGGGCATATTGTTCTTGTTCCTGGTCTACCGTGTGATTGAGGAGGGGCCCGAGCCTCCCCCACTTTTCGTTCCGCCGAAAGTGTAGGGCGGTTCGCGAACCGCCCCTACGGTTGCGCTCATGGGCGAGGGCACAACCCATAGGAGCTGTCGGTATGGAAACTGTTTGGTTCTGGTTGGTGGCAATCATGATTGCCGCCTATGTGGTGCTGGACGGATTTGACCTCGGGGCAGGCGCAGTTCATTTTCTCGTGGCCAAGACGGATGCGGAGCGCCAGTTAGTTGTGCGCTCGATCGGGCCAGTCTGGGATGGGAATGAAGTGTGGTTGCTGGCCGCCGGCGGAACCCTCTACTTCGCCTTCCCGGCACTCTACGCCTCCGGATTCAGCGGCTTTTACTTGCCTCTCATGATTGTGCTCTGGCTGCTGATCCTTCGCGGCATCGCCATTGAGTTTCGCGAAAAGGTAGCCGGCCCCGTATGGGTCACGTTCTGGGATGTGGTCTTTGCCACCGCCAGCCTGCTGTTGGCGGTCTTTTACGGCGCCGCCCTCGGCAACGTGGTCCGAGGCGTTCCCCTGGATGGCAACGGCTACTTTTTCGAGGCCTTGTGGACCAACTTCCGTTTGGGGACCGATACCGGCATTCTCGATTGGTACACGATTCTCGTCGGAGTGGCGGCCTTGGCCACGCTCTCTCTCCACGGCACACTTTGGCTGGCGCTAAAAACCGAAGGCCCGGTCCACGACCGTTCGCAAAGCGCGGCGCGCGCGGCCTGGTGGATTGTGCTGGTGATGACTTTCCTCGTTACCGTCGTCACTTTCCGCGTGCAACCCCAAGTCCTGAAGAACCTCTTGGAGCACCCTGCGGGCTTCGTGTTTCCCTTGCTCGCCTTGGCCGGGCTGGCGGCAATGGGATGGTTTATCCGGCACCAGGATGACCTGAAAGGATTCCTTGCATCCTGCCTTTACCTTGTGGGGATGCTGACCAGCGTGGTTTTTGGATTGTACCCCCTCGTCCTGCCTGCCAGCACCGGACCGGCTTATTCATTGACGATCTACAACGCCAAAGCCGCCGATTACGGACTACGCGTCGGCCTGGTGTGGTGGTTCATCGGCATGGCCCTGGCGACGACGTATTTCGTCTATGTCTATCGCAACTTTGCAGGCAAAGTGAATGTCGAGGGGTAGGCCCTGCGGATTGTCGATGGACGATTGCCGATTGTCGATTGAGGCTAGCGCAGACCCGCTCTTCAGGTCTGCGGCTCTTAGCCGGGCCTATGCATGCCCACCGCCTTGGCGCGAAGAGGTCTGACATCTAACCAAACGGTTCCTCATCCGGCAACGAACTGAATGGTTCTGTTGAAAGGCGTGAAACCGGTCAGGTACAGCGTGACACCAGGTAGGCGAGGTTCGGCGCCGCGCAGTTGGGTCCATGAGTGGCGACGAAAGCCAGGGCCGATGCGCAGCCTGCGGCCCGCGAGTTCGTAGGTCACGAAACCCTCTCCCAACAAATAACCGTCAGGCATCCCCTGCCAGGGCGTCACTGCGTCCCCAGCAAGCCGTCCTCCCGGACGCAGCGTGATCTCGACTGCCAGCGGGACCCGGTCCGTGCCTCGAACGTCCAGCGAAAGCTCGAAGCCGTTCTCGCGCTCGCCAATCTCCACCTGCGAGCGCAGGTGGCAGAGATTGCTGTGGGCGCGGCGAGAGTTTTGCATCGCCTGCCAATTCCCATCTGCCCGACGGTCTGCCGAAGCCAGAGGCTGGAGGTAATATCCATCCAGTTCCTGTTCTAGCCGGTAGATGCTTCCCGAGCGTGTCAAAGGAGCGGAAAACTGCCCTTTCCCGAAAAAGGCGCTGGCTAAGCGTACGGCCTCGACTACCGCTCCGCCGTGGCGGAAGGAAAAGAAGCGCGAGTCTTCTCCCAGGATGGTGGCGCTGCATTCAGCGCGCCGAATATGCGCGAACCCCGAAAGCGGGAAATACCTGTCGTAGTCGACGGGCAACTCCTCGCACGGGGGCAGTTCTTGTCGCAGTTCCGGAATCTCGAGGAAGTAAAGCAACTCGCCGCCCAATTGCTCCAGGTGGTCACGCTCGAGGTTGGTCACTACGGTGGCGAAGCGTCCACTACGGTCGCGGTTCGCCATATACCGGTAGACATGGTAATAGGGCCGCAACGTGGCAGACTGGAAGCGATCCTGCCGGCGCGAGATGTCAGTAGCCACCTCGCCGTTGGGGTGCAGGAAGTAGATCATCGCCTCCAGGTTCCTTCGCACCGGCTCAAACAGAGCCGGCCGGTCGAGCAGCCGGCCGGCAGTCAGCAGCGCGCGATCGGAGATGGCATTGTAGATCCCGGTGCTGCGCTCGGTGAATTGACCTTCTTCGTCCAGGTCGATCCCCTCCGCCAGCCATTCCTCCACACGCGCAACATAACGAGGATTTGGGAAAAGATGATGACAGCGGGCCAGTGCCGAAACGACCACCCAACGATGGTTGGGAGTATGGATGCCTCCCGAGGTCAAGGCGGAGGCGCCTCGCTGAACGAAGGCTCCCAGCGCGGATTCCAACCGGCGCGTCTCTGGATACGCTCGAATACGCAACACCTCCATCGTGGCGCAAAGCGGCTCGAGCACGAAAGCAGTGTCCGGCGGTGAGCCAAAGTTAGTGGTGGGAAGGTCGATAGTGCCGTCGGAATGCTGGACCCGAAGCAGGGCTTCAGCCGCTCTCTCCATCCGTTCGAGGGCTTCGGGCCGGCGGTGATAGCGGGACTCGGGGGCCAGAAACACCGCAGCCAGGCCTGCGAGAAATCCTGCCGTGGCCCCAGGCTGAGGGATCTCGTGCTCGTCGAGCACGCCCACTTCCGCTTGCTGCTTCGACAAGGATTCTTCCGCCGCCCGGTCAGCCGCCTGCACCAGTGCCGGGTAGATATCCCCTCCGTTCGACTCAACTCCTCCCTCTGCCGGGGACAACCGCATCGTCCCCGTCGCCCCCAGCACGGTGAGGAATTCTCTTCGGTCCATACGGCCTTTCGATGATCGTTCTCTGTCCGCGCGCTAATGTACACCTGACACCCTTCGGATGCAATGTCCCGTTTGGTTACTGGTTGACATGATCGGGCCCACGCACCCAGGCTTTTCACTCGTCACTTGTCACCCGCCACTGCCTTTACTGGTTCGCCATTTTGGCGATGTGGATATCGAAGCCGGTGCCGGGCAGCAGCGTGGTGAGTTCGAAGGCCGTGAACCCGTCCCCCTCAAGCTCGGTTCGACGGTAAAGCCCGGGCTCATTTTCTACGGTCTCGCGTCGCGCCTCGAAATTCTGCAGATACGCTTGGGCAGTCTTCAAATCGGGATGATCTGAGGCCGCCGACCGAGTCAGGGCTTCAGCCGCATAGGAGCGGACCAGCTTGGGCCAATATTTTTCCAGGAGACCGGTGCTGGCGAAAAGGTCGGCCCAAACAATCTGGTCATTCACCGCCACCACCACGCCCACGGCGTTCCGGTCGCGCAGCTCCCGCATGACTCCCTGGTAAGACTGCTCGAGAGGCGCAGCCACTGCCTCGACGCGTTGCTTGACCTCATCGTTACCCATGACGCCGGCGTAGGAAGAAGTCGCCTGGAGCTGCGGAGCGGCTCGAGGCACCAACGCCTCCATTCTCATTGCTGAAGCGCCAACTTCCGACCATACCTTTCTTTGATCCTGGTCGGCCATGGCGCTCTTTCGAACGCTAGGTTGCGCCATCTGCGAATGGAAGGATCCGAAGCTGGATTTGGCGCCTACCCAACGGTGCGGTTCAACGCAGAAGACGCCCAGGTCTATAGGGTCGCTCTCCGCCGGGACGATGCGGTCTTTGCCGACCACACGATCCTGCTTGCCGCCCGTCAGGATTTCGCCCGCCAGCAGAAGCAGCGGACGTTTCGAATTGTTCACTAAGACCAACTGGTTAACCTGTGGCCCGGGCGTGGGGTGCTGGCGGCCGCGGATGAGCGGCTGAATCATTCCGCCTTCGCTCACCACAACCTCGCCGGAGCGCAAACCTTCATCGAGCGTCAGGAAATCCTTTGTGTCATGCGTGCGGTTGGCGACCACCGGAAAGATGGTCAGATTGTTGTGCCTGATCGGCTCTAGCACTTTGTAACTTGGCGCGGCCTCACCGGCCGCTCCCAGACCCGGCCCTAGCGTCAGGGCCATCAAACCCGTCATCACGGCAATCATGCTCAAGCCAAGAAGTTGCTTTGCTCTCATCGCAGGTTCCTCCCAAAGAATTGACCGAGGGCATCAAACCGGTCTAAAGGGAGAACGACTCGGGTTATAATTCTTGCATCCAAATGAGTGCCGAAAGTCGAAACTCGAAATCCGAAACTCGGCCCTGATGGGTTCAACTGGAGTATCATCGGAAGTCTTCTTAACCAGGCGAGCAAGTCACCAGGCGCGCTGTCATCCTGAGCGCCGCGAAGGATCTCGGTAGCTGCTGATCCCCTCCGCGGATGAAAAATTGCGGGGATCCTTCGTTGCGCTCAGGATGACAGCGTGGAGGCGCACCCGATTTCGATGAGTGCCACCCGGGAGAAGGCCGGCTGTTCCGCAATGTTCGTCATCCCCGAATCGGTGTGCGCCCGGCTTTACCGCCAGGCGGTGGCGGAGCGATTCGGCCTCGCCCTCGGGGATTTCGCAGGCATCCTGCAAGAGGTCGCTGCCAAGTATCTCCCTCGAGACGCGAGCCAAGCCGAGGTTTTGGAACTCATCGGAGGTTTGCGTCTTGAGGAACTGGCGATGGCGCGCGCCTGCGCCCGGGGTAACGAAGCTGCCTGGGAAGTTTTTCTGACGCGTTACCGCGAAAAGCTTTACCGCGCCGCCCACTCGATTGCCTCTGAGGATTCTGCTGCCCGCGAACTCGCCGATTCGCTCTACGCCGACCTGTACGGAACGCGCTCGGCGGACGGCAGGCGAATCTCGAAGCTCGACTCGTTTACCGGCCGCGGCTCTCTAGAGGGCTGGCTTCGTGCCGTCCTGGCGCAGGAATATGTGAACCGCTATCGGCGGCAGCAGCGCCTGGTCAGCCTGGAGGAGCAGACTGACGCTGGAGCCCAGTTCCGGGCCGCAGAGCGCGACCCTTCGCAGGCGCATGACCCGCGCTTGGAAGAGGCCACCGACCAAGCCCTCGCCGCTCTGCCTGGGGAAGACAAATTCATTTTGGCTGGTTATTATCTCGATGGACGTACCCTGGCCGAGATCGCGCGCCTCCTGGGCGTGCATGAATCGACAGTCAGTCGCCGGCTGGAGAAAATCACCACGGCGCTTCGCAAATCCATTCTTGTCCGGCTGGTAAAACTTGGCATGACTTCAAAAGAAGCGCGACAAACCATGGACGTCGAGGTCAGCGAGTTGTCCTTGGATGTTCGCCGGAGGCTGGCGGAGAGTGCAGGGAACAGGGAGTAGGGAACAGGGAACGGCAAACACGGAGGACGGCGAGAAGTGGTTGGTATGCAGTGAGGGTTAAAGGGTAGAGGCTAAAAGTTGAAACTTGGAACGTGCAAGAAGGTGCCGAGTGGAGCGTTCCATAAGAGGGATCGGAACACCGGAACGGTTTTGTCTGTTCCCTGTTCCCTATTCCCTGTTCCCTCAAGGGATGTCGTAGACTGGATCAGTTATGTGGGGAATACCTCGAATCGTGCTCGACCGGCTCAAGGGAAGAAGCTTGGGCAAGCCGAACAGTGGGCGATCGGCGATCGAGAATCCGCAATTCCAACATCCGGACGCTAACCTCCTCGCAGCTTTCCTCGAACGAACGCTGACGGAGCGCGAGCGGACGCAAGTTCTGAGCCATCTCGCCGAGTGTGCGGAATGCCGGGAGATTGCGGCCTTGACACTACCTGCCGAAGCCGAGGCGGCCGAGCCCGCCCGATCGCCCGTAGGAAGCGGATGGAGCATCCGGCCAATACTCCGCTGGGGCGCGCTGGCCGCGGCACTGGGCGCCGTAGTTTTTGTCGCAGTTTTGCGGCAGCATTCGAGGAGCGGGGTGCAAACTGCATCCAACACCGCGCCCCCGGCTATCATGCCGCAGGCGAGCGAAGCCGCCCCACAGGCTCCGCAGCCCTTGCCAGCCCAACCCACTACCAGAGCAGCCACGCGAAGGGCTCAACCAAAGTCTCTCGAGTCTGCCGGCGAGATGGCAAAACTCCAGAAACTTGCCCCAACACCACTGACCCAGCGATTCACCGCCCGCTCTCCCGGCATTGAGGGACGAGCCCTAACGCCGCCGAGGGCCCAGCTTCGCCCAGCGGCGGCAACGCCCGCCATCCCGCGGAGTGCCCCATCCGCCGATATCTCGGAGGGCCTGAGTACTGACCTTATCCATGCTGCCGCCCAGCCGAGCGCCGGCGTGGAACACCCGCCAGTCCCCGCCTACGATAAGAAAAGCTTGGCGGGCAGGGCCGGGGCATCGACGCCCATGCGCGCACAAGCCCTGCAAGCCAGACTCCCAGCAAACGCATTCCGCAGTCCGTTGCAGGGCGCCGCGTCCCAGCGCGGCGCGCTTTGGAGCATTTCGCCGGACGGCAAACTACAACGCTCAGAGGACGGCGGAAAGAACTGGGAAGAAGTGGGCGTCGACGACAAAGTCGAATTCCGAGTGATCCAGGCCAACGGCAGGGAAATCTGGGCGGGCGGAACCGGAGGAGCCCTGTATCACTCAAGCGATGGCGGCGCGACTTGGACCCGTGTCAACCTGGCTTCAGGCGCCACTCCCTCCACAGAAGCCATCGTCTCGATTAGTTGCTCCTCATACGACCTTCAACAGATCACCGTCACGACCGCCTCTGGGACGCAGTGGGTATCCGAGGACGGCGGCCGGCACTGGAGAGCGATGACCCGTAATGAGTGACGAGTGGGTATTGTGGACTGACACCTGGCCCCTGAAACCTGACACCTGCAATTACGATGTCGCCTTGATCTGCTCGGTGAGCCGAACGGCTTTGGGGCGGTAGCCGCTACGCGTGCGAACGTGGTAGCTCTTCATGTCTTGACCCACCAGTTTTACAGTGATACTACGCCAGCCGCGATTAGGGTTGGCTGCCGGGTAGTAGCTGATCGAATACAAGTGCGCCAGGTCATCTCGGATGGAAGCGAAGGCGTCCTGCTGTTCTTTCCAATTCTTCGCGAAATAGACCTTGCCGCCCGTCGTGGCGCTAACCCGTTCGAACACGGCAGTCGAGATGGGATCCAGCCGGGCTTCCTGGGTGCTGATCATGTAAATAGGAATCCCTTCCGTCTGCGCCATCTCGCGGACGTCTTCAGGCCCCACCGCGCTGGCGTTGTCGGGACCGTTGGAGAAAACCACCACCACCTTCCGGCCCGAAAGCTGAGCGGCATCTCTGAGCGTCATCAGCAGGGAGTTATAAAGGGCGGCATCATCTCCTGCCACGGAGGCGCGAATAGCACGGATGACTTCTGACCGTTCGGGAGTGAGTAAAGAGGCCCGTGAGAAATTGCGGCTATAGGAATAAAACGCCACACGTGCGGGATCTCGCAGCGACCGCACGAATTCCGCAATGGCATCCTGCGCAAAAACAAAGCCCCGATACATGTAATTGCTGGTGTCGAACAGAATGAAGACACTGGCGCCGGCCACAAGCGAGGCCACCTCGCCCGGCGTCGCTTCCTCGAATCCGGCATCTTTGTTTCGATGTCCGCGGCCCTTGGGAGCCGAAGATGTCGCCAGCGCCGGCTTGCCCTCACCCGGCTTGTAATCCTCCAGCTTTCGCGGCGCTTCGTTCTCTTCGCCGAAGGTCGCGATTTTCTGAGGGATTCCATCCTCATAGACCGCAAAGTCCCAGGGAGTGAGGCGAGTGACGTAGTCCCCTTTCTTGTCCGTCACCGCCACATCCAACGCCACCATATTAACTGTGACTTTAAAGACCGTCACGTCCGGACCACTCTCCTGCTGCGCTCTCACCCGAGCCGCGCTACCGGAGAAAGTAGCCAGCAAAAGTGTTGAAACCAAGATGCCCCATTTCGCCATAGCAGACTCCTCAGACCCCAGGACGAAGTTCACTCTTCGCTAAAGTGCGGATTTTTCCCTGTCGAAACTCCTCACCCGTTTCCCGCAACGCCCGAAGCAGCGCCGGCCAATCCTCCAGGTCGGTGGCGGAAATCTTCTCAATCATGCGGTGCGTCAACTCGGGCACCAGAATGTGAAGCATTTCCGGAGAGTAACCGTTCTCGTCCGCCAGGCGCGCCCAGTACAGGTTGTTGGAATCCCAACACTCTCCCAGCAGCCGGCTCGAGTACCCCATCAAAGTGGGAAGAGGCTTCATGCTCAGTAGTTCGCGCGCATACGTTTCTTCCAGCGCCGGATGCGGCACGCCAAAATCCGCCGAGAGGCGTTCCCAACTAACTTCCGCGGGGTGCTGTTCGCTAAGCTCAGTCAATTCTTGCCCCGCGGGTCCCGAGTCCTGGCCCGGGGATCGTCGCCGGTATTCCTCGGCCAAATAAAAGATTTCCGCCGGCGTCACTCTGGAAATCGCAGCGTCCGGCTCTCCGCGGCGCAGAGCGTCCTCCACTTCTCCGGCCCTCTGGGGGAGCATGCGATCGGAGAGAATCGTCATCACCGTTTCGCGCAGCTTCTCATCTTTGGCCGCAGCTTCCAGAAGCTCTTCTCCGGCGCGCTGGTAGAGGCTGACGGAATGAAGTTCCGATCGACTCACTCCCCACCACCGGGGCAGGACGGCGTCCACCAAGAGAGATGGCACTAGATCCTCCCAGATGAGAGCCTGTACGTTTTCCGGCACAATGAAGTTCTGCTCCACCTCCGCCAGAGCATAAGGCAGGTCAGCCAGCGAGCCAGAAAGGTGCGCTCCCCCGCTTGCCGCATCGCCAATGCCCATCAGAGCTGGGCTCTGCCAGGAATGGTATTCTCCGTTGACCTTTTCTCCGACGGGATCGTGGGCACGCACAAAGAGTGGGTTAGTGAGTAGCATCTCCGCCCCGGGAGGCTCGTAATAGGCGTAGTTTAGTCCCACTAAGGTGTCCCTTAGGAAGGGCACCAGTTGGCCACGAGCCGTTGCCAAGGCGGCGGCATTCGCCGGCGACTCGAGGAGCGGCGCCAGGTTCATTTGCAGCTCGAATTTGATGTGCGGGGTGGTATAAAGGCCATTGGCCCATTCCAATCTTTCGCCGGATGTGAAGAGCGGCTTCGGCAGTTCGAATTCCCGCAACTCCCCAGCCAAGACCAACAGCGTATCGACCTTCGGTTTTCCGCGCCCCGATGGGTTCAAGCCGTGTCCCAGAGCGAACAAGTTGTCGAGAGAAATGAGCCGTTGCGCATCCAGAACAACGCGGATGTTGTCAGCCAGAAGCTGCCTGACCTGCCGCCCCCCTGGGGTGGACTGACTGGGACCAGCAAGCAAGGTGATGATGGCGTCCTGGGAGCGTTGCGTTTCGCCCGTAGCGGCCCGCAGAAGCTCGCCGAACGAACTCTCCGTGGCGTCGAAAAGTTGGACCGAGGATGAGACGCTTCCGAATGGTTTGATAATCCGCTGCCAGGACTGGCTCAGGTCTTGAATTTCCCCCTGGCGCGCCAGAATTTCCCAAAGTCCGACGATGGCTTGATAAATGCCTAATGTGTCGCCTCGCACGCCGTTGTCAGGGATGCGGTCGATCGCATCCGCTACGGTGAGAAAACGGCCCACTGACTCGTCGCTTAGAGCGTGAAACTCGGAGAAGATAGCATACTGGTCCCCGAAGCGTGGAAAATCGGCCGCCAGCAAACTTGCCGCGCTGGGACTCAAGCGCTCACCCGCCGAACGCCGACGGTCAATTTCATTCAAAGTCAGGAATACTCTGAGCGTTGAGTCTTCCGAGACTTGCCTCGTAAGTGCAAACATGCCAGCGACGAGATCTTCAGGAGTTTTCCACTCTCTGGAACGCTGGGCCCATTCGGCCTCGATTTTGGAATGGGTCCTGCGTCCCAGGATCCCTTGCCACACCCCCAAACCTCCTGGGATATGCGGTTGTCCGCTCGGCTCAAACCAGAGCCGGGTTACCAGCAACATGAGGCCCGGATCCGTTCTGAACGCGCCCTTCGCCGGGCCTGGGGTGGGTCTCTTGCCACGTAAAGCTGCATAAAATCGAGTCAATCGGTGCGGCTCAAGGAAGTAGGACTGCTGAGCCGGGTTGATGCGCGAAAGTGCGTCGAAATAAGCTGCCAGCCAACCCGCGTCTCTCCCCACCAACCGGAGCACGAAGTCCGCGGGTGAGTCGGGGCTGGCGCCGACCAAGCTCTTCCATGCCGGTTCAGCCGCGTTTCCGCCTGGCACTACCACCCGATTCGACCGAATACAAATGTGATTCCCAAAGTAATCCAGGACAGCCGCGTCCGGCCCAAGCTTCTCGAGTCCCGGGGACCGCAGCAGGGCGCGCCCGGTGCCGTCATCCATTCGTGACAGCGCCCAGTAGAGCCGGGCTGCTGCGGGATCCTGCAAAAGGACGTCGATGACGTCTTCTTTCTTAGTCCTGCTGTTTTTCGTCCAATCCGCCTGGCTGAATAGGACCGGAACCTTGGTGCTCGGGAACGGATAAGCAAACGGCTTGTTCCCTTGAAGAGTTTGTTCCAATTCTGCCAGGGGAAATCCGGAATCGACAGTAATGAACGCCTTCTTCTGGTCAGCGGTTTCGAGCGCCACTCTAGGTCCGCAAGCACTCGAAAGCCGGTAGCCAAGCGCATTGAGCAGCGGCTGTGCCTGGGCGCATGTAGAAACCCGGATGATTCCTTCCGGGCCTGCCAACGCCTGGAGTTCCCGGGCATGGTCGACGTAGCGCTTCAAGAGCACCAGAAACTCAGTGGGCCTGCGTCCGCCTTCTTGCCACGTAAACCCGTGCGTAATCACGTTCCGCGCCAGCAACGGCAACACTTCCTGTGGAGGAACTTTCTGGCTGATGCCAGCCATGCGCAGGAAGGAGCGGAGAGGGCCGGGAATGAAATCGACTGTCCCCGAAGACGAAGGGCTCGGCTGGGTCTGCCCAACCTGCGGGGTTCGCTGGTCCTCTTGGGGAAGTGGGGCCGCGCTCGCGCCTCTTCCATCAAACCCTCCGCAATACGCGAAGAGAAGAATTGCCAGAGGAAATGCTCGGTAAACGCGGGGTTTCATAACGGACTCCCTTCCCTGCGACCAAAGGCTGCAATTCCCACAAATGCCAATAACCGGAGGAGAGCCAAAAAGTTCTCACGCGGGTGCCACCAGGCGCCGTCACATATCTCCACAAGCCCTGAATTCATCTTTACAGCTTGCAGCAGGCGACATCCCACCGACCCCCTTGACTCCGGAACATAGCTGACAGACTGTCCTGTTTGTTCCAATACTAGGCCAACTGCCATCCTGCGTCAAGCGTACCGACCGCACGGTTCGCAGGACGCCCACACTACACGCAGTGACCTACGAAGGAGTTCCGAGGGCCCTTTGGCTGACCCGAGGCAATGAAGATTGGCATCGTCGCCCCACGAACCCAAAACGAACTGCCTTTTAGGTCGCACAAGTCCCCAAGTAATGCGAAAATGAGGGCTGAAATCCACATTGCGGCGGCCCCCAGGCGGGTTTCAAGCCGAGACCGGAGTTGCCGCGGGGATGGAGTTCAGTCAATATGTCATGATCTGGGGCTGCCCGTCGGATCGAACGGCCGCGACCGTTCGCAAGCCGGCTGCCCTTTTCTGAGTTCAGACTCTTGATTTCTGCCTCCGGCCGCTTACCTTTTTGCTCTCCAGTCGTCGTAACAGGTTGAGAGGTCAAGCAAAGTCGGTGATGGAAGGCTGCTTGGAGCTAGCCGAACATATACCAGAAGATGCGAAACTGAGTGGGGCGGATGAGTTGACGCTGATCCGCCGCGCCCAGGAGGGCGACTCTCAAGCCTTCGAGGCACTGGTGCGGGCGTACGATCAGAACGTGCTTCGCCTGGCCTTGCAAGTGGTGCATTCGCCGGAAGAGGCTCGTGACCTTTATCAGGAGGCCTTTTTGAAGGTCTACCGTTCCATCCGTTACTTCCGGCTGGAGGCTCGATTCTCAACCTGGCTTTATCGCGTGGTGATGAATGTTTGCCTGGACTATTTGCGCCGCCAAAACACCCGCAAGGAAGTGCAGGGGCCGGAAAGCGAGGACGGTCAACCGGAATACTTTCAAACGGTGCCGGAGGAAAGGCCTGTGTTGGACCCGGAACGTGCCGTGCACTCCAGAGAAATCGGGCGACGCATCCAGGCTGCGCTCCAGCGCCTCAACCCTCGCGAACGCCTGGTCTTCGAATTGAGGCATTACCAGGGCCTGAAGCTTCGCGCCATCGGCGAGCTTTGTAAGACCAGCGAGCAAACGGTAAAGAATTGCCTGTTCCGCGCCACGCAGAAACTGCGCGTGGATCTTGGAGACCTTGTCTAGTGACGAGTGACGAGTGACAAGTGACGAGCCTGGAGGGCTGAAAAGTAGTGAGGCAAGCGATGAACGGAGAGTTGGAAAGGTAGTGCGAAAGTATGAGCGAGTTCCACAGAGCAAGGTCGGCTGGTTTGGATTCTGCTCGTCACTTATCACTCGTCACTCGTCACTGCCTTTAGGAGATTTGGTTATGGAGTGTCGGGAATTCGAGGAATACATGACGCTCGATCTTTACGGCGATCTTTCGCCTGAGCAACGAGCGCTTTACGAGGCGCACCTTGCCAACTGTGCTCCGTGCCGGGCTGCGCGCGAACAAGTCCGCGGACTGCATGAGGTTCTGGCTCAGCGGCCACGGCTTGAGCCGTCTCCCGATCTTCTGGTGGAATGCCGCCAGGCCTTGTCTGATGCCCTCGAGAAGGAGCGACTGGGATGGCACGGCCTGATACGCGAGTGGTTGGCCTTCCTTCAGCTTCCGCCGCAGCGAGTGGTCTCCCGCCTGGCTTTCGTTCTCACCCTGGTTGTTTTCGGTTTTGGCCTGGGTTGGACGTTGCGTCCCCGCGCCGAGCGGGTGGTTCCCTCAGGGCCCAGCAACGTAACTTCGTCTTCCCTTGCTGAAGCGGACCTGGAAAACATGCGCATCAACGACATCAGTCGCGTGGCTCCCGATCCACAGACCGGCGACGTGCGCATCACCATGGACGCGCAGCGTCGCTTCACTCTTGAAGGCTCGCTTGACGACCCCCGCATCCAACAACTCCTGGTCAACGCGATGAAGAGTTACGACAATGCGGGGATTCGCCGTGACACGCTGGATGCCTTGCGGGCTAACACCAAGAGTCCCAATGTCCGGGCTGCCTTGCTTTATACCATGCAACACGACTCGAACGTTGGAAACCGCCTGGCAGCTCTGGAGATGGCTGGGGCTATGCAAGGCGGGGATGACTTGCAGCAAACCCTGATTAATGTCCTCGAGCATGACCGTAACATGGGAGTCAGGGTCGAGTCTGTCGACCTGCTGGTTGACCAAATGGAGCGGCAAGGCCGTGACGAGGCGACGCTGGGCGCCCTGGCGCGTCTTGCCGCAAGCGATTCGAATAGCTACGTGCGATTGAAGTGCGCGAGTGCTCTACGAAAGCTAGGAAGCGATGGAATTCTACAAACTAACGAAAAATAGACCTTTATGGCGATATGCGATAGGTTTCTGCCTGGCGGCGGCCCTGCCCTGGCCTGCCCTTGGCCAGCTCAATGAACAGCGAGGCGCGCCCGTACGTCGCGGGAACGCCTGGACGGAGACCTACACCTGGACCGCTCCGGCGCGCGAAGGTGGAAGACTGGTTCTGCGTGCCGACATGGGATCGGTAGAAATCACCCCCGGAACGGGCAATCAGCTCGAAGGTCGCGCGGTGGTGCGCGTTTACAAAGGAAACGAGGAGACGGCACGCCGCGCGTTCGACGCCTTCCACCTCAGCGCCCGAACCATCGAAAGCACCGGGGTCTATGTAAGCGCGGAGTTTGCCGGCTCAAGGCACCACGATGAATCCATGGGAGTGGAATTCGACATCAAGCTTCCCACTCATTTCAATCTGGACCTCGAGACGAGGGGCGGAGATATCGACCTCGACGGCGCCCTGCAAGGTGAAGCGCGGTTGACCACCGCGGGTGGCGACATCCACGCCACCGACATCAGCGGCCCTGTTCGAGTGGAAACCGCCGGCGGGAACATCGGTTTGGGGAATCTGGGCGCCCGCGCGGAAGTCCGCACCGCCGGCGGCAACATTCGCATCGGCAATGTCAGGGGCGATGGCACCATTGAAACCAGCGGCGGCGAGATCGAAGTGGGGCAAGTCGACGGGACTCTGCGCACGGAGACGGCGGGCGGCGATATTGTGATTGCGGGCGCTGGCGGCCAAGTCACGGCGGAGACGGCGGGCGGTCAGATTCAAGTTGGGCCGACCGTGGGCAGCGTGCGGGCGCAGACCGCCGGAGGAAACATCGTGCTTCGCGGAGCGCGCGGGCGGGTGGTGGCGGAGACAACAGGGGGCAGCATTGACCTCTTGCAGCTCGGCGCCGGCGCCCGGGCCAATACCTCCGCGGGAAGAATCGTGGCGGAGTTCGACGCCAACACCAAGACCTTTCTGGCGTCGCAGCTCGAGAGCTCGATGGGGGATGTTTACGTTTATCTACCTCTGAATCTCTCATTGACGATCGACGCAGCCATCGACGCCGCCGCCGGCCATCATATAGTTACCGATTTTCCGTTGAGCATTCTGGGCGACAAAGAGGATTTCAGTGAGCGTACGATCCGCGGCCATGGAACCTTGAACGGCGGCGGTGAGCTTTTGCGTATTCGGACCGTGGCCGGGAACATTGAGATTCGCAAAATCGACGCGCGTAGCCTGCAGGAAATCAAGAGCCGCGAAGATACCACCTGGAATCGCCAGCAGCAACACGCAGCGGAAAAAGCGCAACGAGAGCGTGAGCGCCAGCAAGAACGCCGGCAGAAGCAAAAGGAAAAGGAGAATGAACGTGATGAGAATTGACCGCACGCGGCTTCAAAGACCTCTGATCACCTGCCTTCTCCTCTGCCTCGGAATGGCATTTGCTGTCAGCCTCGCGGCCTCGCAGCAACTCGAACGCGCCTGGTACGGCCTCTACCCTCTCCCCGCTGGAGGAAGCGTCTCGGTCGAGAACGTTCAGGGCGAGATCAGCGTCGAGGGATGGGATCGAGCCGAAGTCGAGATCACGGCGGCAAAAATCGGGAAAGATCCGGACGACCATCTGGAAGATGTGCGCGTGGTGACCGAACTGGGGATTGAGAGCCTGGCATTCAGAACCGTCTACCCGCCCCACATGGACAAGCCTGTGCGGGTCGATTACCGGTTACGCGTGCCGCGCCAGGTCCAACTTGCTACGCTGCGCACCCTGGAGGGCAACATCTCGGTACACAGCGTTGAAGGTTCCGTGGACGCGCGCACGCTGAGCGGAAACATCGTGGAGATGAGCGTGACGGGCCGCGTTACGGCCCGGACTCTTACCGGAAGCATTCTGGTCTCACTCAAAGCGCTGCCCGCAGGTACGCGTCCTTTGCTCCTCGACACGGTGAATGGCAACATCGACCTGCTCCTTCCCCCTCGGCCGAATGCGGATCTCGAACTCAGCACACTTGACGGGTCGATCCAGGGAAACTACGCCTTTCAGGCCAGTACCGTGCCCGGCGACAGGACACGCCGGACGCGTCTTGGCCTGGGCGGCGTGACGGTTGCGCTGCGGACCGTGCGGGGCACGATTCGCGTCGCCGAGCGAGATGATCTCTTGTAGTTTCGATTACGAAGTGAGCGGAGTCGCGTCTAAGAGCAGTAATTAGTGGTGGGTGTGGCGCGGGCATCCTGCCCGCGCTGCTGCTGCGGGAGCGAGACGCTCCCGCGACAGCGGGCGAGACGCCCGCGCCACATCGAACTTGGAATGGGAGGACGATCATGAAACGGAATTTCGCGATGGGGTTGCTGCTGTCGACGTTGTCGCTGATGAGCGTAAGTATCTGCCGTAGTCAGGAGGCGCCTGAGCCGCCGGAACCGCCCGAGGCGCCCGATACGACGCTGGATCTCCTGGTGCAGGCCGACTCGTTGGATGGAAACGCTTGGCTGGGTGTCCATTTGAAAGACGTGACAGCGGAGAAGGCGCACGAGTTGAAACTTTCCGGCGAGTACGGCGCGCTGGTGGCAGGCGTTGACGAGGACAGCGCTGCGGCCAAGGCGGGCTTGCAAAAAGGCGATGTGATTGTGGAGTTCGGGGGTGAGCGCGTGCGAAGCGCGGCACAGTTGCGCCGCCTGATTCGCGAGACGCCCGCGGGACGCACCGTCAGCATGCAGGTCATGCGCGACGGGCAGTCTCGAACCCTGAGCGCCAAGCTGCAAGCTCACACCAACAACTTCCATTTTCAGGCTCCCGACGTGAACATTCCGCAAATCGAAATCAATCCCGGGTTAATGGCGCCTTTTAACAACCGAAACTTCACCTTTATGTTCGGCGGGCGCCCGACCCTCGGAGTTACTGGGGAAGAGTTGACAAGCCAGCTTGCGGGCTATTTCGGTGTCAAGCAGGGCAAGGGCGTCCTGGTGAGCGAAGTAGTGGCCGGCAGCCCTGCGGCGCAAGCGGGCCTGAAGGCGGGAGACGTGATCGTCGCCGTGGATGGGAAGGACGTGGCGACGGTTGCGGAATTGCGCCGGGCGGTCGAACTGAAATCCGGGGAAGAGACAAGAAAACTCAACCTGACCGTCGTGCGGGATCATCACGAGCAGACTTTGCCGGTAGAACTGAAGAAACCGGAACTTTTCGAGCACGGCAAAGAGACTGCCGGTTTCGGGATTGATTCAGGCGAGTGGCAACGCGTTCAAGCGGAAGCGAAGAAACAGATGGCGGAAGCTCAGCACGCCCTCCAGGAAGCTCAAACGCACCTGGGCGATCAGCAGCGACTGCTGTCGGATCAAATGCAGCGCGCCGCCCAGAAGTACCGGCAGGCCGTCCAGGAACAGCTCAAAGAGCAACTCAAGCTTCAACTCGAGAAGCAGCTTAAGGTTCAAACCCAGGAAGAGATTTGAAAAGGGTGAAGGATTAAAGGTAAAGGATAAAGGATAAAAGCTAAAGTTAGAGCCTGGTCCTTACGTCGCCGCGGACGCGGTAGCTCAGCGTGGCTACCGCTCGTGCCGAAGCTAAGCCTCTATACTTCATCCTTTAGCCTTTACACTTTACCCTTTAACCTTTCTCTTGGTGCACAATCGGATAACAAGTGAACGCCGCCTTGTACGGCACTTCCCAGTACGGGATGTACTCTTGAGCCGCGTTTGCCTCGAGCGTGAAGTGCAGCGGTTGTCCACTCTTGGGCTTAAGCTGTTTCACGAGATCCTCATGACGCTCGCCATTCCGCACCACCAACCGGGCGTCCGAGGAGCCAAGAATCGCCAGCAGGACCGGGCCGTACTCGAGCGCGTAGCGCTCGTGGCCGGCGATCTGATCCACCCCCGTATAACGCGTGAGCTTGAATTCCATGGGCAGGCGGAAGGTGATGGTATCGCCCTCGGACCAAGTTCTATCCAGGGTGACGTAGCTGCCGGGTTTGCCGCTGGCAGCTATGTTGCCATTGATCTGAATCGGCATCTCGTGGCTCGCCCAACTCGGCACGCGCACCCGGATCTTGGCGGGCGAGGGCGGAGCGGCTGCGAGACGCAGTTGCACGTCGGGATGGAACGGGAAGCGGGTTGTCGCTTTCAGCTCAAGTGTATTTCCGCCCACCGAGCAGGTAATACTGGAGGGCTCAAATAAGTCAACGTAGAGGCCGTCAGGTGCAATTGTATAGATGTACTCCGGCAGTGACCCGAGCATCCGCGTCCCCTGCCCTTCGCAACAGGTATTGATGGAGATACCCACCGAGTCGTCTTTCGGGCCCACCAGCTTGGCGTGATACATGATGCCCCGCGCCCCCACCTGATTGGCGAGCGCAACATTGTAAATGGACTTCTCGATCTCGCTGACATACTTTTCCTGCTCGGGATAAAGCAGATGCAAGCGCTGGTTGAATTTCGTCCAAAAGACACTGCCACATAGTTCGCCGGTGCTCGTATATAGCTCGTAGGATTTGGGCGGATACTCTCCCATCTCACAGATGGCCATGGTGCCGCCGACGTGCTCCCATTTATCATGGTATAAATCCCACGCGCCGAGCATGGCATCCAGATAACGCCGATCGCCGGTGGCGCGGTAAAGGTCCAGGTAGGCCTCGAAATCCGTAATCAGATAACAGTGCGGGCGATCGTATGGGTACTGCCACACCACGAGTTCCTCACGCCGGGCCAATCCCTCGAGCCAGTAATTCTCCTGGAAATAGCGCTGCACAACCTGCAGGTCCTCGGGTTTGCCGGCCGGGGTAAAGTACATTCGCGTGTTCGCAATCATTCCCTGCACACCCTGGGCGGCGCCGCGAAGCAGCTTGGGCAAGTAGGGACAACGATCGTACCAGTCGTAGTATCCGCGCAGCAGGCCGAACGCTTTGGGATTGCCGGTGTAGCCGGCCTCGATGAGTCCGTGAGTCACCCAGGAGCGGGTGTAAGCGGCGCGCTCGGAATGGAAGATCGAGCCCTCGGGATAAGCCATGATATAGCCGTTGGGCTGGCGGCAGTCGGCGATGCCATCCACTAACTCATCCATGCGGCGGCGCAGTTCCGGGTGATCGACCCAGCGCAGCGTATTCGCGGCGCCCATCAGGAACCGTCCCGCGCACGAACCGGCAAGGTCCTCCTCCCAGAACTTGTCCGGCTTTCTGAGTCCTGGCGGATTCGGCTTACCGGCTCGCTCGCGGAATTGCCGCAGCATCTCGTCCACGGTAAAGGAGTTGAGCAGATAGCCGATGTTGTTCTCCACGGCCGTCTTGAACAGCCCGTCCTCGAGGCGCACTCCCTTTAATGGCGTGCTCGCCTTGTTAGCAACAGGTTTCCAGTCGCGCGCCGGGATGACGTTTTCGGGATGATCGGTGATGATGCCTTCTCCCATGGGGCGCAGCGGGCGCGTTAAAACAGCCAGGCCCGAGTTGCCGTAAACCGTGTCGGCGGTCACGGGACAACCCTGCGCGACGTTCTTTCCTCCGGACAGCACATCAATTTTCGAAATGGAAAAATCGAAGACATCGGGTTTGCGGGCTCTTAAGCGGGTAACCATCAATCGCACGTAGCGACCCTCAACCCCGTGCGCGGGATAGCGAGTAATCCAATCGCCCGGATTAGGGCAGTCAGCGCCGGTGTAGTCCGCGATAAGCTGGGTGGCTTTGAACTCCGCGTCGTCGGAGGCTGCGATCTTGAACCGAACGGGGAAACCCTCATTGTTCCCCGTGCCATACCCGGTATCCTGTACCAACGCGACGGCCGGGTAGAGCTTCACCATTTCGATGGGCTTACGCGCGCCCAGGTCCACCTGCACCCACGTCATCGAATCCGCCGTGTTGGCGGGCTTCGATACATACGGCCGATACGCGGTCGCGGGCGTGAACGCCATCCGCTCCTCCCGGGCGTTCGAATCAGCATGGTTGCCGGGAACCGCGGAGAGAGCCGAAGTTGATCCCAACACTTGTAAGGCAGTGAAGCTCGCGCCGGCGCTGACGGTCTTTCCCAAGAATTTACGCCTGGTTAATGACATGGTCTGATTCCCTTCCCCTTGCGGCGGTCCGATTTGCCTCGCCAACCGAGTGATAGTATCAGATTCTACTCGCGCGAGTTAGCCCGTTGCCATGCTAAGATGACAATTGGAAAAGGTGCGTCAGCGAAGCGGCCCTCTGACTTCGCGCCCCAGGGCTGAATGATGTCCCAACCTGCCGTAGAACCCGCCAGCTTCTGCAGCGGTTTCACTTGAGCGTGACCCGTCGATCGCGGGCCGACTGCTATCCATCCCCACATCTCAACCTGGAGTCCTGACTGGGAGGATTTTATGAAGCTGAAGCGTGTGGTTGTGGTTTCTTGTCTGTTCGTCCTGTTGGCATTGCCCGTTGTTATGTCTCGGCCGAGTACGTCTTCGCCGCCCTCGAGGACCTTTGTCTTCGATTATCATGTGTCGCTAAAATCGATTCCCAAGGGCGCAGGCCGGGTGCGCATCTGGATGCCCCGTCCTGCTTCAGACAAGAACCAAGCCGTGACTTTGAAGAGAATGGTTGGAACGACTGCGCTGCGCGAAACGCGCGAACCGGTATTTGGCAATCAGATCCTCTACGCCGAAATGCTTCACCCCTCCTCTGATTCGGCCGAGTTCAGGATCGAGTACCAAGTAACACGCAGGGAGTACTCGCAAGGCGGCTTCGAGAATCTGCTCAGGGAAGAGGAGAGTGCGGGCGGCTCACTCCCTGAGCCCATCGCGCGTTTCCTTCAACCGGATCGCCTGGTTCCCGTGCAAGGGAAGCTCAAGGAGTTGGCAGACGACAACACGCGCGGCATCGAGGGCGCGGTCCGCAAGGCGCACGCGCTCTACGACTACGTCTTCCACACCGTGCGCTACGACAAGTCCGGCGCCGGCTGGGGACGCGGCGATTCGCTTTGGGTGTGCGACAGCAAGCACGGCAACTGCACGGATTTCCATTCGCTCTTCATCTCGCTGGCGCGAGCGGAAGGAATTCCCGCCCGGTTCGAAATCGGTTTTCCTTTGCCCGCTGCAAAAGAAGGAACGGTTCCGGGCTATCACTGCTGGGCCGAATTCTTTGTCAATGGCCCGGGCTGGGTTCCGGTGGACATTTCAGAGGCTTGGAAAAATCCCGCGAAGCACGATTACTTCTTCGGGTCGCTTGACGACAATCGCGTGCAATTCTCCGTGGGACGAGACGTGGTGCTCCAACCCAAACAGGAAGGTCCGCCTCTTAATTACTTCGTCTACCCTTACGTTGAAATTGATGGGCAGCCATTCGAAAGCGTCGAGACGCAATTCGCGTTCCACGATGTGGCAGCAGGCAAGTCACGGATGACGATGTAGCACGTGGGTGGCGATGTCCGGCCAGAACTCGCGAAAGACGGCCGTGAGGGCGTCGCGGCCCACGGCGTAGCCGAATTTCTCGGCTAACGCACCAGCCGTGCGGGTCTGACTGGGGTAGTAGGCTGCGGAAATACCTTGGGAAATGCCGCGGCCCAGCAACTCCGAAAAGTTAAAGCTGTTGTGGCCGTGGTAGTCCGGAGTGATGAAAACGCGCGAAGCCGCATAGACGCCACGCTTCAAGATGGAGCCCGAGCCCATCGCATAGTAGCGTTCGTCCTGATGGAAGACGGTCGGCAAGGCGAAGAGCACCAGATAATTCCCGTCGGTCTTATCCAGGAAACCGCGCCAGTAATATCTCCCGTAGCCCGCCACCCCTTTTCCCAATTGCTTGTGCGCGTCCGTGCCTTCTGCCAGCAGCGACGTAATCCCCACGAAGATGAAGGCCGAGTAGTCGAAGCTATTCTGAGTGGCAATCTTCAAGGCCTGCTTCGCCGTCGGGGGCGGCGGAATGGCCCCCGCACTCACCGCGCGATAATTAGGCATTATACCGAGGATTCGCTTGGGCTGCTGTTTCGACGCCGGAACTGCATTCGGTGCGGGCTCAGGGCCTGATTGCTTGGGCATGTTCGCTTGACCGGGAGCCGCGGGCTGAGCGTCTGGCGCACCCGGCTGGCCTTGATCGCCTCCAAAACGGGGCTGCGCGGACTGCGGCGGGGCGGCGAGAGTCGGATCCAGACTGCCCTGTTGAGCCAATGCGCAAGCCGCCGACAAAACAAGCGCGAGCCCTAGAAGGAAGCGCAAACACTACCTCCGAAACTCGTGTTTACTCACCAGATTCTTGTGGTCAACTATCCTGCAACTGCATCGTCGAATGGCCCTAACAAATCCTCGCTTCGAGATGCAAACCGAGGGCTCGCCAAGATTTCGCCGATTCAACCCTACCCACTTACTTTGATGCTAAATCTCTGTCCGGCGACGCGGGTGGTTTCTTTATGTGCGTGTTATACTAACCCCATTGAAAGGCTTGCGAAAAGGAAGTATCGCGATGGGGATAGTGTTTGTCGAGGGCACGGTCACGGGGCCCAACGGGCGGCATGCACGATTGCAGTTCCTGGTCGACAGCAGAGCGACCTACACATTGCTTCCGCACGACGTCTGGCCGCCGCTTGGGCTCGTTCCAAAACGCTCGGTTCGATTCACACTTGCGGACGGGAGCATTATCGAACGCCAGGTTTCCGAATGTCACATTTCCCTTCCCCAGGGCGACGGTCACACGCCTGTTATTCTCGGAGAACCCGGTGACGACGCGCTCCTCGGCGCCATCACTCTCGAAGAACTTGGGCTGTTTATCAATCCTTTCACACGCACCTTGGAGCCGATGCGGATGATGCTCGCCTGATTGGCCGCACTCCTGTGTTAGAATAATCGTATACGCGAAGGCGAACCATCGAACGCTCAGCCCAAGGTGCGGCATAAGCCTATGAGGACTTGCCAGCCCCAAACAGTCGAGCCAGGAGTGAGCCCGCGCCCCCACCGCAGGAGCGCGCCGCTCGCCCGCTTGGATACGAATTCCCTATCGACTCGCGAAGGAGTGCTCCATGTCTGACAGATGGGTTTTCCTTATCGCATTTCTTACCGTGATTGTGATTGTCGCCGGGGCTTTCGCCATGCCCCACTACTTCAGCTTTGAGATTTTGAAATCCTTGATTTACCTGGCCATCGCCTTACTTGTCTTCTTTGGCGAAGACCGTTTCAGTTATATGCTGGGGATCGTCACGCCGCCGTTGCGGTTTATACTGGCTATCCTGTTGGGCGGCTTCTTCGGCGAATTCGGCGTCCTGTTCGGCTCCCTGACGGGAAAACCTACGCCGCCGATGGACACTCCGCTGCACGGCTTATCAATCCTGATGGAGATTCTGCTTGTCGTGGTTTGCTATCGAGCCTGGCGCAAACAGGTGACCGGGAAATTCCTCGGGAAGACGTTTTGGATTTGCGTCGCAGTAGCGATCGGCTACGACGTGCTCCTGGCGGGTTGGTACTTCACACACCCGATTTGAGCGCTGCGCTCAATTGTATTTCCACGCCGCGGTGTTCTCGCCGGCGGGCGCGTTCTTGGTGATTTGATCAGCCATGGTGCGAATCAGGTTCTCCTGCGTCAAGGATTGCCAGCCGTGGCCCTTCTCAGGGCGTCCGAACTCAAAGCTGCCTTCGTAATGCGGGTCGTGCGTGGTTTTGAGGAAGTCCTGCAAATCATACACAGCGAGATTGAGATAAAAGCTGTCCATATCGCCCACGTCGAGGTGAATCTTCCCCACGAGTTGCAGCCCGATACGCGGCCAATTCTGTTTGAGGTACGCGGTGAGGTCGTAGCCGTGGTCGCGCATGTAGTCTGCGACGCCGCGATCGATCTTGCCGGTCAGCTTATCCCACAGGGGCTTGGGATAACCGTCGTCGCCCACCGGTCCGTAGGCCGCCTCCCAGATTTCCAGTTGCTGGGCGGAGCGCCCGTGGCTGCCCAGCACCGCTTCGAGCCGGCTCATCTCCGACATGGTCGTTTCCACCTGACCTTCGGGGGTGCGCATCAGCGGCCGCCAGGCCCGCAGCCAGGTGTGGCCCGGCTCGAAAAAGGCATTATCGTCTTTGTATATATTCACAAGCTGATAATTCTCGAAGCTAATAGGATCGGGGTAAAGGGTCCAGGTGCCGTCAAAGAAGTCCGGATGGTAAAGCTGCAGCGCCAGCGACTCCCAGCCGCCTGTCGAGCCGCCCGAAAGCACGCGCGCGTAAGGCTTGCGGATCATGCGGAAGTGCGTCTCAAGGTAGGGGATCAGTTCGGTCAGGATCGCGTCGCCGTAAGGGCCATTGTTAACGGAGTTCACGGCGTATGAGTCGTCAAAATAAGGCGTGGGGTGCTGAAACGTCACGATCAGCATGCGAGGAAAACTGTCGGAGTTCCACGCCTCAAAAAACTGGTAGCCGGTTTCGCGATTGTACTGGGCGAGCCGGGCTTTGGCGCGCTCGGACGATCCCTCATCGTGGGTGGTGAAGCCCATGGGCGCGCGGAGGCCGAAATGGCCCTGCTCGTAGAGCACCGGATAAGATACGGAGGGATGTGAGTCGTATCCCTTGGGCAACAGCACCGTGGCCCCGAGATAAATCGGCTGGCCCCAGAATTTCGTCAGCAGGTTGCTCTGAATCTTAAGGTGCTTCACCCACTCGGTGTCGTTGGGGATCTCTACCGGTGGGATCACCTTCGTCAGGCTGAGACGGACGTCGTAGCCGGCGTTGGGATCGAGGTGCACCTTCTGAACTTCGCTGTAGAGATTGCCGGGGGAGCGGTTGAACTGCTGGCCCTCCCACTGGTCGAGATGGACCCAAATGGTATGCCCGTCGGAGCGGTGGCACTGCGAATAAATATTCATGAGAGCCTGAACGTAATAATCGCCGGCGGGAATATCGGCGGGGCTGGCGGGTGGGTAGCCGAGCGTCGTGCCGTCAATCACAGCCGTCTGGCCGGGCTTGAGTTGGTCGACGTCCGCGCCGAACAGCGGCGACGCGTCGCCCCAAAAGCCGACCTGCCATCGTGGTTCCGGCGTTTCGCGGTTCGAAATCACCACAAAAACTCGGCCGGTGATGGGCTCAGCGTGAGCGGAAGCCGGAAAGGAGACTTGGAATCTCAGAGACGGCGGCGCCGGCCCCGCGGCGGCGGGCATGACCAGTGCGCACCAGGCCGCGATTGCGACAACTGCGACAGTAAGACCGGAAAACCTGTTTGGTTCAGTTCGCCTCAAGTGCACCCCCCATCGAAATCTGTGATTGCAGACACGCAAAAAGCGCATCAGTCGCAACATCTCAAAAACTTAAGTCCTTTGTTTTCAATTACTCCCTGGCTTTGTTTCCGCGATTCTCGTGTTTTTCCACGCTCTACAGCGCACCCCGGTTTGGCTCCGCGTCAAACCATCCGCGGCAGCATCCCGCTCCCCGAATGAATACGGTGCGAGGAGGATTCATACAATCGTTTGAAACATAGGTTTGAAACACTCGCTTGAAAATCGGAGTTGGCCCGTTTTGGGTTCGTCTTAGTATTGACTTCCTTTGTTTTCAATGACTTCTTGGCTTTGTTTCCTCTGTTTTTGCATATCGTCACAGTCCCTCGGACACGACCGGCCGAGCGCGAGGCAGTGTCCGGGAAAACCGAAACAGCTCTCGCCAAGACGCAAAGCAGAAGTCTCCGTTCTTCGTCGCGACCTTTGCGTCCTTTGCGGCTTCGCGTCAAACCGGGTTGCCTATCCATGGGATTCCGACGTGGCACGACCACCCCCAACCCCTCCTTAACCAAGGAGGGGAACCCGCCCAGCAATTCCGCTCCTGCATGAGGGGGGAGGCGGTGGTGCAACCGTGGGGCTCGTTAGCTGGACTGGAGACCAAACCAGCACCTGCTTGCCTCAACCACCCCGCCTTACCTTCCCGTCCGAGCATCCCCCTCGCTCCCCTGCGACAAAACGTCGCACATCCCCGATCAGAATAGCCTATCATAGCCCAGCCCTGTTGTCAAGCGAAAAGTGCAAAAGTGGCGGGTGGCGGGAAGAACCCCAGGGTCCCAACATCAGGGTCGGCGCAACCAGCTCTCGGCAGGGCGCGGTTGCATTTGCGGAGGCGGAGGCGTATGTTACGAAACAGGGAAGTCGAAACACTGGAAACTTTATTTGCGTGGCAGAGTTGCGGCTGATAACGAGCTCTGGAGTGACTCGTCGTGTCGCAAGGGATGTGAAGCGACTCCTGGCCAGATCGAGAGCTCTGGTCAATAGGGGGAGGAGAACACAATGAACAAAATCGCAGTGGTAGCGTTTTTGGTGATCGCAGGGATAGCGGTGGCCTTGGCCCAAGCACCGGCACCGGCGCCATCCGCCAAAGCCCCGAGCGTGTCGCAAGCGGTCAAGCAGCTTGAACACGACTGGGAGGACGCGTTAAAAGCGGGCGATGCAGACAAACTCGGCGAGATCCTGGCCGACGATTGGATGACCATCGGCTACGACGGCAAAAAGGCAACGAAGCAAGAGGAGCTGGCGGACGTGAAATCGGGCAAGAATAAGCTCGAGTCCTACGAGCTTGGGCCCATGGATGTGAAGGTGCTCGGGAACGTTGCGGTAGTTCAGGGTAGCGACACCGAAAAGAGCTCAGCGGGTGGAAAAGACACCAGCGGCAAGTGGGTGTGGATGGATGTGTTTGTAAAGCGCGAAGGCAAATGGGTGGCCGTCCGCTCCCAGTCCGCCATGGTAAAGTAAAATCCAGCAGTAGACTTTCAGTCCGCTCTGCGACGCGCCAACTGGCACGAGGGGGAATTGTGCCTCCTGGCTGAATGGGGAGCCCGGAGGGAGATCGTCCATGCTCAAGAGGTACGATGGACTTGATGGACTTTTGCTTGATTGATTTTCGCCTTCCAAGGGAGTAAGCTACACGCCGTGGCCACTTTACCCCAAGTAACGCGCCGGCGGTCCGAGCGGAAGGTTGCAAAAATAGCTATAGTCGTGTTTGTGGACCACGAGCATGAGCAGGGAGGAAGCGACGCTTGCACCGTGGACGTGTCGACGCTGGGAGCAAGAATCCGCTCTGAGCTGTCGCTGACGCCGGGGCAGATGGTGGAAGTTGTTCCTGTCAACGGCTCTGATCCTGTGGTGGCCCGGGTAGTTTGGGTAGGAAAGCCGGCTTCAGAACTGCAAGGACAGGCAGGGCTTGAGTTCCTCGATCCCTTCAACATAACCGCATGACGTTTGTGCATCCGCGCGATGAACTCCTGGCCGTCATGGAGCGGATCTATGACTACCGCATGACGACCACTTCCGGCGGCAACTTGTCTCTGCGCACCGAAGAGGGGGACGTTTGGATTACCCCGACGCGGGTCGACAAGGGGAACTTGCGGTGCGAGGACATCGTGCTGGTGCGCGGCGATGGGAGACTTGAAGGGCGCCATCCGCCGTCTTCGGAGCTTCCGCTGCATCTGGCCATCTACCGGTCGAGGCCAGAACTGCGCGGAATTGTTCATGCCCATCCGGTGGCGCTGGTGGCCTTCAGCCTGGTTCATGATGTGCCCAACACCCGCCTTTTTCACAAAGCCAGGACAGTCTGCGGGGAGGTGGGATTCGCCCCCTACGCCCTACCAGGGAGCGAGGCCCTAGCGCGGAACGTGGCGGAAGCCTATCGACCCGGCGGCTACTGCGTCATCCTCGAGAATCACGGCGTGGTGACCGCCGGCGAGAATCTCCGGGAAGCGTTCCATCGCTTCGAGACCCTCGAGTTTTCGGCCAAGACGATCATCGAAGCCCGGCGACTTGGAAACATTCGATACTTGACCGACGAGGAGATCGAACTGGCGGCACAGCGCGCACCGGGATTGCCGGAGTTGGAGAGACCGGCTCCCACAAGCCTCGAAAAGGAGCTGCGGCAGAGGCTTTGCGAGTTCGTGCGTAGAGCTTATCGCCAGCGCTTGTTCATCAGCACACAGGGCAGTTTTTCCGTGCGGCTCGACGAGTTTTCATTCTTGATAACGCCCTTCCAGGTGGATCGCGGCGAGTTGGATGAGGAAAACCTGGTGCTGGTGAGCCATGGAAGATCGGAGGCGGGCAAGCTGCCCAGCCTGGCTACCGGCAATCACGAGGCCATCTACCGGCAGCATCCCGAAGTCCATGCCGTCATCAATGCGTATCCCGCTAATGCGACCGCTTTCAGTGTCACGGGCGTCCCCCTTGACACTCGGACGATTCCGGAAAGCTACCTGGTGTTGCGGCAAATCAGGCAGGTGAAGTACGGAATACAGTTTCAAAATTACGACGAACTGGCCCGGCAGGTGTCTCCGCGCCAGCCGGTGGCGATCCTCGAGAACGACGGCGTGCTGGTGATTGGCTCCGATATCCTCGAAGCCTACGACCGCCTGGAGGTTCTCGAATCTACGGCGGAAGCGATCCTCAAGTGCCGCGCCATCGGCGAGCTGGCGCCCATGCCCGAGGAAGTTACTCGGCAACTGGAAAAAACGTTCCTATCGTCCTGAGCGCCGTGCCTCTCTCTAGTCATTCCGAGCGAAGCGAGGAATCTAGCCCTGAGTCGAACGCCTTGCCCCACTGGGGGTCGGCAGAGCGAGATTCCTCGCTTCGCTCGGAATGATATAGCTTTGGCGCGAGCGGTGCAGGTGATTAATTTTCTCGCCTCAGGACCTTGCCGAAGTCAACTTGAAATGACGGACTGGCTCGCGTTCCGGTGATCTTGAGGGGCACGACCGTTCCCGCGCCATTCCGTTCGAATAGCCGATCGACCGGTTTCAGGAGCAACGATTTGATGCCTCGGGTGGTTTGTGAGACTGTTGCCTTGAGGCGGAGATCGCCATGAAAATCCAGCGTTTGGTTCGTCAGGCCGAAGGCGCCCTGGAGGTGTAACGAAGCCCCTGGAAGACTGAAGATGAGCTTGGGAAACGTTGCCTGGCTCTGGGCCAGCGAGAATCTTCCCGCCAAATCGAATGGGGTGTTTTGGATTTCTTGATCGCCGGGCTTCCCCTGGCCACGCCGGCTCAGGCCGGTGATTTTGGACTCCGTCTGGGGGTCGGTGAACCGCGCGGACTGAACGTCGTAGCTGCCGTCCAGTTTCAGTCGCTTCGCGATGACCTCCTCGCCCGGGTGAAGATCCAACTTTGTCTGGAGGCTCAAGGCGCCGGTTAGAGACGGCGTGGACGACTTCAGCGCCAAGCGGAGAAAGTCCTCCAGCCGGGCAGGCCCCGCGGTCACATCGAGAAGTATGAATCGACCTTTCCCTTCCGGGACGCGGGCCACCCGGCCGCGCGCAAGGATCTTCGACCCGAGCAATTGAGCGTCGACGCGCTGCAAGAGAACGTCGCCGCTGACTCCATCGACAACGGCGTCGAACTGAGTCTTCAGGGGCACTCGATTGCCGCTGATCCCAAGATCGAAATCGGGAGTATCAGTCTCACCCTGCACCTTGATCTCGCTCAACACGCCATCGTATTTGCCCAGGGACGTGAGGATTCCGCCCAAGCCCCGAATGGTGGAGAGGTCCGCATTTGCGAACCGATAGCTTCCCGAGACTGGGGTCAGAGACGGCTCGGACGAGTTCCAAGGCCCGAAATGTCCCTTGGATTGGATCTGCCCGACGGGCACGGGATTAGTCAAGGTAACTTGGAAAGACATCGGTTGGCCGACTCCCACCGATTCCATCTTCAGCTTGTGAATGTCGAACTCGTGGGGAGGCTTCTGGGGGTTCGAGGAGACGATCTTCAGCACGGCGTCGTCCGCGAGAATCTCGTCCAGCACGAAAGTGGTTGTAGAGGCTGCTTGTTGTTGCGGCTGCTGCCGCGGCGGCTTGTTGGTCACGGCCTGTTTCGAGCGAGGAGGAATGACAAGCACCAAACCTTCCAGCCGTACCCGCCCGAAGTGCCTCGGTTGGCGCATCAGGCTGAGCCAATTCCCCGAGGCCGAAAACTTGCGGACACTGGCGAGTGGCGTCGGCCCGGATGGCCCCTGACGATTCAGCGCCAGCCCCTCACCGGTAATGCTCACTTCAGGAAAAAACGCGACGTCGAAGCTCTTCAGCTCAACCTCGCACTGGTAGCGTTTTTCGAGGCTCTGGATAACCCACTCGCGGCTGAAGGGTGAGGAACGCCAAAAATAGAGCGACAGGACGACGGCAGCGATCAGCGGCACGCCGAGAATAATGATAATGATCGTCAGCACCCTGCGCCGGGTCTTCGACCGATTGGACTGCATGGGCCTCCCTGCTATCGGGTCTTTGGTTAGACGTATAATATACTAGAGATGCCGTTGAGCCGCTGTAATTAGATAGATTCTGAGGTTGAGTCGATGAGGCGATCCGCGAAACTTGCATTGGCAAGCGTACTTTTCTTAGGCATCTTCAACGCATCCCTTCTCCTTGCTCAGACGGCATCCACTACGCCGCCTTCGAGTTCCCAAGCCGCGACGCCCGCTCCGGCCGAAGGCAACGTCATGATCGAAGAGTTGAAGAGCCCCAATGCAGGGACGCGCGCCAAGGCGGCGCGTGAGTTGGGTAAAGCCCGCGATGTGTCAGGCCTGCCTGCCCTGGCTGAGGCAGTGTCGGACCCGAGCGACAAAGTTCGCCGCGAGGTAGTTCTGGCGCTGGCGCAAATGCATCAGCCGGAAGTCCTGGATGCGCTCATTAAGGCTACTCGGGACAATAACGAAGAGATCAGCGTTCTCGCGGTGCAATCGTTGGTGGGATACTATACCGGGAACGTCCCTACCCCTGGTTTCACGGGCTTTTTGAAGAAGAATTGGCAGCGTGCCAAGGAGCACTTTAACCCGGACACCACCCGGATCGACCCCGGCGTGGACGTAGACCCCAAAGTGGTTGCGGCCTTGGACGCGGCGCTGAAAAGCACACGTTCAATCCGCGCCTCCTGCGAGGCGGCGAAGGGGCTGGGCATCCTGATAGCTCGAGCGGCGGTTCAGGACTTGGTGGCAGCCGCTCACTCGTCCGACGAAACGCTGTCTCTCGAGTCTCTCAACGCTCTTTCGAAGATCAAGGATAGGTCGGCCGGGCCGCAATTGGTTGACTTGCTGGACTCGCCTGACAAGGAGATCAAGCAACAGGCGTCCGTCGCGGTCGGGATCCTGCGCACCAGTCAGGCCGAGCCGAAACTGCAGTACATTTACGAAAACGACGCCGATCCCAAGAGCGAAGAAAAGGCCATGGAAGGACTTGCTTACCTGGGGGACAAGGCCTCAGTCCCCGTTTTCACGAAAGCGCTGGGAAGCATCGATAAGGAGACTCGCACTTCCGCGGCAGAAGGCCTGGCTCGCGCCCGCGATCCCAAAGTTCTCCCGGACTTGGAAAAGGCCTATGCGCTCGAAAAGGATGCCGGGGCGAGACTGGCTCTTGAGTTTGCGATGTCGGCCCTGGGCAAACCCGATTACTTGAACGACCTCGTAAACCAACTTTCTTCGAGGACACAATGGGATGTAGCTCAACCTTACCTTATCGAACTGGCGAGAACGCCCGGTTTCCTTCCCAAATTGTATCCCTATCTGCAAAGCCCCAGCGCCGACGTGAGGAAAAGACTCTGCACGGTGCTGATGTTCGGAGGGGATCAAACCAGTTTTGACCAACTCGACCGCCTCTCCCACGATCCGAACAGTGACGTCGCGGCCGAAGCGCTCCAGGCCAAGAGCGGTCTGCGCGCAAGGCTCGCAGCCGCGGGGACAACGGCCGACACGAACTCGCCCTAGCAGGATCGTCAAAACCCTCTCAAGTAGTCACTCCGGGTGTACATGGACTTGCGGCCCACCCATGGAGATGAGAGGCGCTGTCATCCTGAGCCCGTTCGCTGTCATCCTGAGCCCGTTCGCTGTCATCCTGAGCCCGTTCGCTGTCATCCTGAGCGAAGCGAAGGATCTGCAGTCCCGGGCCGAGCCGAACTAATGCAGATTCTTCGCTTCGCTCGGAATGACAGACTTTCGAGAGCGGAGCGAGGAACCTTGCTCGGGATTGTGTTCAGGGCACCGCGAGATTCCTCGTCGCCCGCGCCATCTCGGAATGACAGAAGCGAACGGTTTTCAGCATCGTGTTGAGTTGAGAACAATTCTCCACGATGGTACAATGTGAATTGATAATCACGGGTAAATTTCTTGGAGGAAGGTGATGGCGTCGTCGTTTGTGCAGAGGGCCGAGAAGATTGAGCCGCGCGTCGTTGAGCTAACGCTCGCGCACAGCCCCGACTCCGATGACGCTTTCATGTTTTACGCGCTGGCGACGAAGAAGCTCGGTGCCCGCGACGTTTCGTTTACCCACCGCCTCGAGGACATCGAGACTCTCAACCGAAAAGCCCTGGACGGCGTCTACGACGTCACGGCGATCTCGTTCCACGCCTATCCGTATCTCGAGGACAAGTATGTGCTCCTGCCCTCGGGGGCCAGTTTCGGAGATCGCTATGGACCGGTCGTGGTTTCGCAGGCTCGCTGGAACTCCGGCAGCTTGAAGGGGAAGCGCGTGGCGGTGCCTGGAAAAATGACCACGGCTTATCTGGCTTTGCGGCTTTATGAGCCCGAGGTGGACGCGGTGGTGACCCCTTTCGACCAGATCTTGGACGTGGTGGCTCGAGGCGCCGTGGACGCCGGGGTGGTCATCCACGAAGGTCAACTGACCTACTCCGGCACCGGCCTCAGAAAGGTCCTGGACCTCGGCGAGTGGTGGTACCAGCAAACCAACCTGCCTTTGCCTCTGGGAGGCAATGCCATCCGGCGGAGCCTCGACAACTATACACAGCGCGCGGTGGCGGGCCTGCTGAAAAAAAGCATTCAGTACTCCCTGCATCATCGCGAAGAGGCGTTGTCGTACGCGCAGCAGTTTTCACGCGGCTTGGACACCGCCACGGCCGACCGCTTCGTTTCCATGTACGTTAACGACTGGACCCTCGATTACGGCCAGCGCGGCCGCAGGGCCGTCCAGGAACTGCTCGACCGCGGCCACCAGAAGGGCATCCTGCCAAAGGCTGTGACGGCGGAGTACGTGGAGTAGGGCAGTTCTCAGTTTTCAGTTGTCAGTTTTCAGTTGTCAGTCTTCAGTTTTGGGTGTCCCTTAACGCGTGGTCGATGATCCTGCGCTGCGGGTGCAGGCGATCAGCAATAATCAGGACCTTGCGACTGAGAACTGACAACTGACGACTGAAAACTAACAAGGGGCAAACCGCTTAATATGGAATTAATGCTGTGCAATCACAGCAGTTACCCTCGCATCGGGGACGACCCGGACCGTCAACTCCTGCGACGCACCATCGCACAATACGATAAAGGTGAGAAAACTGAGGAGGCCGTTCGGGCCGCACAGGACCGCATGACGGAGTTGGCACTCGCCGAGCAGACGGAGGCGGGTCTGGACCTCGTGACCGACGGCCAGATACGTTGGGCCGATCCAATCTCACACCTCGCCGGAAAACTTTCCGGCGTGCGGGTGAACGGCCTATTGAGATTCTTTGATACGAACTTTTACTTCCGCCAGCCTGTCGTGCAGGGAAGGCCGGAACGAAGAGAGCCTTTGTTGTTGGAAGAATTCAGATTTGCGCAGGAGAAGTCAGCGCGCCCAGTGAAGGCAGTTCTGACGGGCCCCTACACGTTGGCCCGCTATTCCGTCGATGAAAACGGCGGCTCGGGCGGCTTCGATGAGATGCTCGAAGGGTATACCGCTGCGCTGGCGGCGGAGATCGCTGCCTTGGCGGCAGGCGGGGCCGCAGTGATCCAAATCGAGGAGCCGGCCCTGCTCAGCTACATCGACGATTTCCCGCGCTTCGAGCGCTGCCTTACCGCCTTGGCGATGAACAAGGATTCGTCGCAACTGGCTCTGGCCGTTTACTTCGGGGACCCCGCCGCCGTTTACGATCAACTGCAGACGCTGCCCGTGGACATTCTGGGGCTGGATTTTACTTACAGTCCGGGACTTGTCGACAGGGTGGCCTCGAGTGGTACCGCGCGGACCCTGATGTTGGGACTTGTGGACGGCCGCAACACGCGGCTGGAAGATCCCGCCGCCACGGCCCGGCAGCTCGAGAAATTAGCGCGGGGCGCTGGTTTAAATCGAGCTTACCTAAGCCCTTCTTGCGGCCTGGAGTACCTTCCACGTGACAGGGCGCGGCAAAAACTAAGGCAGCTTGCCGTCATCAGGAATACTTTTCTGGGGAGCCTGTCATGAGCCGAGCAAAGCTCCAAGGGTTGGGAATCGACCTGCCGCTTTTCCCTGTCACTTCAGTGGGAAGCTTCCCTAAACCCGATTTCCTGCTCAAGGCGCGAGCGGAGTACGCCAACAACAGGATTCGCCGCGGCGCCCTGGAGAAAGCGGAACGCCAGGCGACGGAGTTCTGGATTCGAAAGCAGGAAGAACTTGGCGTGGACGTGCTGGTGGACGGCGAAATGTACCGTGGCGACATGGTTGCCTATTTCGCTGAAAACCTGGAGGGATTTGAAGAGGGCGGCCTGGTCCGCTCGTACGGCAATCGTTATTACCAGAAGCCCATCATTAGCGACGAGATTCACTGGGATGAGCCGATCACCCTGGAGTGGTGGAAGTACGCGCGGGGTATCACCAAAAAGCCGCTGAAAGGCATGTTGACGGGTCCTTATACGATCATGGACTGGTCATTCATTGAGTACTATCCGGATCGCCGCACAGCCTGCCTGGCCCTGGCGAAAGAACTGCGCAACGAAGTTGAGGCCTTAGTTGAGGAGGGGGCAAAAATCATCCAGATCGACGAGCCCGCCATTTCCGTGAGGCCCGAGGAACTACCCGTGGCGATCGAGGCGATGCACATCATGACCGATGGACTGCCGGCGTACTTCATCTCCCACATTTGCTACGGGGATTTCGAGAAGATCTATCCGGGCTTGCTGGACCTGCCGGTCGACAATTTCGATCTGGAGATGTCCAACAGCGGGCTTGACATGCTCGAACTTTTCAAGCGAAGCAGCTACACGAAAGACATCAGTTTTGGGGTTGTGGACTCCCATTCGCACGAGATCGAAAACGACCGCATTGTCGAGCAGCGCCTGCGCCAAGCCCTGGAGGTAATTCCCAAAGAAGCTATCTGGGTGGATCCTGACTGCGGATTGAAAACGCGGACCGTGGATGAGGCGATCGCTAAAATGCAAGCAGTAGTGAATGCCGCCCGGGTGCTGCGGAAGAACAGTGATGAGTGACGAGCCGGAGTCAGGAGCCGGAACAAAGCTGTCAGCTCGCAGCTATCAGCAAGCGGCTTTCCCTCTGGAGTTCGCTGAGAGCTGATAGCTGACGGCTGACAGCCGAATGCTCTGACTCCTGAATCCTGACTCCTGCTTTTAGATGACTACCCGCACAAAAACCAACCGAGTGCCTTTCACATCTTTGCAACGGAAGGTCCTGGCCGCGCTTGCCAGCGTGGTAGGCTTGCGCATGTTGGGACTTTTCCTGGTACTGCCCGTTTTCACGCTTTACGGGCTGCAATTCACAAGCTCTCGCTTTCTGGTCGGACTCGCTTTTGGCAGCTATGGCCTTACCATGGCCATTCTGCAGATTCCCTTTGGCAGGCTATCTGATCGCATAGGGCGGCGCAAGGTTCTGCTGCTGGGCATGACGTTCTTCAGCTTGGGTTCATTCCTCTGCGCCGTTCCCCACTGGTTTCCTCACCCGTTGCAAATCGGTGCGCTCATTTTTGGACGCCTGGTCCAGGGCGGCGGAGCCATCGTTTCCGTGGCGTTTGCGACCGTGGCCGACTTCATTGAGCCCGAGCGCAGATCAACGGCAATGGCGGTCTTGGGGGTTCCCATCGGGGCCGCCTTCGTCATCGGGATCATTGGAGGGCCGATCCTGGCAGGCATTCTGGGCACCGCATTCCTTTTTTGGCTCACCGGATTCCTGGGTTTCGGAACGGACTTCTTGCTGGCCAGGTACCTTCCCGATGCACCTCCCTCGTCCACTGCTCCCGTGCCCCTGTCCCGAGTGCTCTCCAACAACTCTCTGCGGGCTCTTGCTGCGGCCGGCTTTCTGATGAACTTTTTCATGGCCACCTTTTTCTTCTATTTTCCCCTCATCGTCACCGGCCAACACCACGTCAAGATAAACCATTATTACGCTCTCCTGCTGCCCATGATGTTGATCAGCGGCGTCACGATGTTCGGGTTCTCACAGGGCGCGGACCGCGGATGGGCGAGGCCGCTCGCCGCTCTGGCGTTCTGTTCCTTCATTCCCAGTTCCCTACTGCTCTTCAGGCCGGAAGTCTTGGGCCTGAACCCCAGCCGCCTTGCGGGGGTGATCATCGCAGGGAGTCTCTTCTACATCGGATTCACCGGGCTGGAACCCATCCTGCCCAGCATGGCGAGCAAACTTGCTCCCGAAGGCACGTACGGGTCGGCGCTCGGGTTTTACAACACCGCGCAATTCCTGGGCAGCTTTGCCGGTGGGGCGGTGGCGGGCGCTCTCTCCCACCTGTCGGTAGCCGCGATGTTGACGACGCTTCTGTTGGCTTCCGCGGTTGGGATAATCTTGATGCTTGCCGTGAAACCACCACGAGAACAGCAAGCCGTCCCCAACTGACGTTGGTTGTAGGGGAGGCTCGTGTGGCCGCCCCTGGACAACCACAAGGGTTCCCCCTACGTTTCGCACTCTCTGTTTCTCGCGAGGCCGGGGGACCGTGAATCTGATGGCGGGTGTCTAACCTCTTGAGTAAGCGCGCTGTCAACTCCGGTCGTCACGGCCGCATCGGATACAATAGAGGTTCCTATGTGGATCATCCGGGTGCTGCTTTTGCTGCTGGTGGGTGCGGGTGGCGTTGCGGGTCAGGGCTCCAATCCGGCTCAGAAGTCGAACCTCAAACCTTCAGACCTCTGCACTGTGGACGGCGTAGTCGTCAAGTCCACCACCGGGGAAGGCATAAAGAGAGTGACGGTTCAACTTACTCCTCTGGGTGGGGGTCAGCAATCATACTCTGCGCTCACAGAGAATAACGGCCGGTTCGTCCTACGCGACATTGCCCCTGGCCGATACGCAATCTATGCGTCAGGGAACGGATACGTGGAGCAAGCTGCCGAGAACGGCAAAGCAGGCTCCCAGACGAGAATCCTCCTCCTCTCGCCTGGGGAGAACACCAGCGGACTTGCCTTCCGCCTGGTGCCTCCGGGGGTCATCACAGGCACGGTTTATGACGAAGATGGAGAGCCTGTGATGTCGGCGCAAGTCAGGGCGATGCGTGTGACTGGTTCCGGGGCTCACCGGCCGGCTGGCGAATCGGGCTCCGAGCAGACCAACGACCTGGGCGAGTACCGCATCTGGGGACTCCAGCGGGGGAAGTACCTGGTGGCCGCAACCTATCGGGCCCCGGAGTCCGGACAGCCCCAGCCCACCGATCAGGTCTACTTGCCCACCTTTCACCCCAGCACACCCGATGCCTCGCAGGCCACCGTGGTGGATGTTGAGCCCGGCTCCGAAACCTCCGGCGTCGACGTGGACCTCAGACAGGCGCACGCCGTCGCGGTGCGCGGGCGCGTCATGGTGGATGCCGCTATCAAAACGCTGAGGGGGATTTTCGTTTCGCTCGTACCGCGCAGCGCCGACGGAAGCTATTCCTTCTCAAATTCCGCCAACTACGGCAGCCCCGTGCAAGACGACTCAGGCAACTTCGAAATCCGCGGCGTTCCCCCCGGACCCTATAACGTCGTGGCCTTTTGGAATGATGGAAGGCGGCAACTGGGCGCGAAGGTCCCGATCGAGGTAAGTAGCGCCAACCTCGATGATGTCACGGTCCTGCTGTCCAACCCCACAACGCTCTCGGGAAGATTTCGTGTGGAAGGCGGCAGCCAATTCGACTTCGCGCGCCTGGGCCTGATGTTGCAATCCACCGACAGCACGGCGGGCAGCGACAGCGCCAGGATTAAATCGGACGGGACCTTCGTGATTCCGAGCGTGTTCGACGGGAACTACCGAGTGAGCGTTTTCGGTTTTCCAGAAGAGTACTACGTCAAATCGGCGCAACAAGGGAGGACTGAAGTGCTACTGTCCGGGCTGACCGTCAGCCGCAGCATGCCTCCGTCCGCGCTCGAGATCACACTCTCTCCTGACGGCGGGCGCGTGGACGGCACGGTCGTACACGACCAGAGTCCCGTGGGGGGAGCCCTGGTGGTGCTGGTGCCGGACCTGCCCCATCGAGACAACGACCAAATGTACAGCATGAAAACGGCCGACGGTCTGGGTCGGTTCTCCTTGCTGGGCCTGCCGCCCGGTGACTTCAAGCTGTTCGCCTGGGAATCCGTGCCAGGAACTAACTACGTTGATCCTGACTTCTTCGAAACGTTCGAAGCCCGTGGCACACGAGTCCACATCGAGGAAAAGCAATCGCAATCGGTGCAGTTGGAGGCGATCACTGCGGAGGAGCAACTGCACTAACCGGGAGATCCGTTGATCGGACATCGGGTGAACACCCCTGGCCCAAGGCGAAGACTGCAGGTGCTATAATCTGGAGTCTGGGGTTTGTTTGACGGCGGAAGTTCTGATGCACGTTCTGCCTCTGGACTCTCAACTCTCAACTTCAGCCTGAGGCCTTTATGCAAGTTGTACTTCTTTGGATAGCCTTGGTTCTTTACGGGTTAGGGACACTTCTCCTCATTCCCTCGGTCGTTAACCGCCGCCCGACGATCTCCTCTGCTTCGCTGGGGGCGCTGGGGCTGGGGTTGTTGGCCCACGCGGGGGCCATCGCGCTCGAGGCAGCGCGCATACACCGCTTGCCGGTGACCGACGTCCGTAGCACACTGTCCTTTTACGCATTCCTGGTAACCCTGGCGTTCTTCTTTCTTTACCTGCGTTATCGCATCACTTCTCTTGGCCTTTTCATGCTGCCGTTTGTTTTTGTGCTCACCCTGATTTCGGCGTTCCGTCCGGTGCGGCCTTTTGATTTGTCGGCGTTCCGGGGCGGCTGGCTGGCCGTTCATATCGGCTCAATCATCCTGGGCTACACGGGCTTTTTCCTCACTTTTGTGGCGGCGGTCATGTACCTGATGCAGGAGAAAGAGCTGAAATCGAGGATTCCGCGGGCGTTCTATTACCGTCTGCCCTCACTGGAACTCTGCGATGAGCTCTACTACCGCTCGCTGTTGTTCGGCCTCCCTCTTCTGACGGTCGGGATCCTGACCGGCTTTATCTGGGCCAGCCGGACGTGGAAGGGCCCTTGGGAATTCGACCCGAAGATCCTGGCTTCGCTGCTGACTTGGTTGATTTATCTCGTGCTCTTTTCCACGCGGATGAGCGGCGCCTGGCGCGGCCGCCGGGCAGCCTATGTT
>Ga0326727_10001882_pt1 | contig 75016 bp, 68 predicted proteins | sample MB2enrmetagenome_FD_207643 | JGI IMG/M metagenome (GOLD analysis project Ga0326727, IMG submission 207643) | Lab enriched peat soil microbial communities from McLean, Ithaca, NY, United States - MB29MY | ecosystem: Environmental > Terrestrial > Soil > Wetlands > Peat | place: USA: New York... | reverse complement strand
TGTGGAATATTGAATACAACAATCTTGAGCACTGCGGATTGAACGGCAAAACGCCCAATGAGGCACTTGCCGAATTCAAAAGCTAGTCCGCCATATGTGTGTGCCTAAAACAAAGATCCTTGACGTTCAGAATCGCTTTCATTTTCCCCTCCTTCGGCGGCAAAAGATTTTGACTTTGCTAGTTGTCAATTCCCGCTGTTGTTAGTAATACTATTAGTTATCAACGTTGTCAATGAACTCAAACAATTCCCGTCTTTTACATCAAACCTTAAAAAAACAACTTTCCGAAAAACTTTATACCTCTTCCGTCTCCCTAATAATCTCCTCTATCGAGACCGTGCCCTTGAGCGCTTTCACGATGCCGTCCTGGCGGAGAGTGATCATCCCCTGCGCTTTTGCCTCCGCGGTGATCTTTTGCGTGGTGACGCCGCTACTCACAATGTCCTCGATCTCTTTGGTAATGGCGAACGCTTCATAAATGCCGGTCCTTCCCAAAATGCCACGCCCTTTGCAGGTGGCACATCCTTTTGCGTGATAGATCTGATACGGCGCCTTGAACTGCGACGTGACGTCGGGCGAGAGATCGGCGAGTGCGCGCGCGATGATCTCCTGCACTTCCGGCGGTGCGTCCGCCGGTGCTTTGCAATCGGGGCACAACACGCCCACGAGGCGCTGCGCGATGATCAAGCTGAGTGATACTGGGATAAGAAACGGCTCCACCTTCATATCAATGAGACGCGGGATGACACCGGCGCTGTTGTTGGTGTGGAGTGTGGAAAGCACGACGTGTCCCGTGAGCGCTGCCTGCACCGCAAGCCCGGCAGTCTCATTATCGCGGATCTCGCCGACCATGATGATGTCCGGGTCCTGCCGCAAGATCTGGCGTAATCCCGATGCAAAGTCGTAGCCGATCTCCGGATGCACCTGCGACTGGTTGATGCCGGAAACGAAATACTCCACCGGGTCTTCGAGCGAAACGATATTCACGCTTTCGGTGTTAAGGTCCTGCAAAAACGCATAGAGTGTGGTTGTTTTTCCGGAACCGGTAGGGCCGGTGATAAGCACCATGCCGAACGGTTTTTCCAATCCTTTTTTGATGGTCTCGCGGGTGGGGTCAAGCAGGTCCAAGCTCTCAAAATTCTTAAGGCCCGTCGTCGGATCAAGCACGCGGATGGCGACCTTCTCGCCGAGCGGCGTCGGGAACGTGGCGACGCGGAAGTCGATGTCGCGATCGAAAAGTTTCGCGCGGAAGCGGCCATCCTGCGGCACGCGCGTTTCGTCGATCTTTAAATTGGAAATGACCTTGACGCGCGAGGTAATCGGCTGGGCAAGTTCCGCCGGCAGCGACGCCACTTCGCGCAGGTCGCCGTCGATGCGCAAGCGAATACGCAACGATTTTTGCTGCGGCTCGATATGCACATCGGACGCCTTGTTCAATACCGCTTCTTTGAATGTGTCTGCGACGATCTTGATGATCGGCGCATCCGCGCTGTCCCCGCCCTCGAGCTCGATCGCCTGCTGGCCGCCCGATCCCTCTTTTATGTTCAGCGCGCTCACCGCCGCCGCGACTTCCGCGCGATACGGCGAATATTTCCGCAGCGCCGCCTGCATGTCATTGTACGAAATCAGATAAACGCCGAGGTTGATATGATTCTGCCGCGCGATGAACTTCATCGCGTCCTGCGCTTTCGTGTCATCCGGATGCAGCATACCGATGACGAGCAGCCCGTCCTGCAGGCTGATGGGAACGGCACGATAGGTGCGCGCGGTCTCTTCGGGAACGATGCTCATGAGCCTCGCGTCGATCGTCTCGGGATCTATCTTTTTATACGGAACCTTGAGCAGTTCGCTCTTGAGCGCGGCAATCTGTTCATCGGGGACGATCCGCTCACGCCCGATGATATCCTCGGGCGATTCATTGCCCACGATCGCATCGCGCTTCAGCCGCGCGGCCACCGCCTCGGTAATCAATCCGCGGGTCTGCAACTGCTCCAGAAGTTCGTCGCTCGTCATAGATATATTCTAGCACGACGGCAAAAAAAGAACGCTCTCTCCGCCTCGTGATAAGAATAATTCGGCGGAGAGAGCGTTCTTTTTTTCTTATAAAACTACGGAGCGATGAACGGATCCGTCCTTCCCACGCTCGCCGGGCCTTGCGGCGATGGCAAGGTGATCGTTGATTTCAGAACCTGGAATGCCGGACTTTGCACGACCGTCTCCGGATGCAATGAAGTCTGTGCGATCGGCGCGATCGTGCCGATCGTGCCGCTTGCGGAAATGGTCACCAGTTCCGGCTGCGCGAAGAACACGTAGTACACCGCCGCCGCCGCGATCGCCAAAAACACCAGCCATCCGATGATGCCAAACAAGTTGTTCTTTTTTTGTTCTTCTTCAACGATGATCGCCATGAGGTTGGTTATGATCCTTGATAATAGGTTACGACCGTTATGGTGTAGTTGAACATGTCCGTGTTTGCCGCCTGTGTTTTGGTGGCAGTGATCGCAGCAGGTTGCAGCGAGATCGCGGTGACGTCAAAAATGCGGATGTTCGTCTCCAGCCCCTGAAGGAAATTCTTGAGCGAATCGTAACTGCCGGATCCGGTGACCTGGAATGACACCGTACCCGTAGGCTTGACTATCGATCCCGTAGCGGCGGCGGTGCCTACCGTCGTTGCCGACGCGGCGACCGCCTGCACCGCCTGCGTCGAGATCTCCGTCCCTTGGATAGTGACGTCCGCGTTCGTCGCAATACCATAGATCTGCGCGAGCGCCCCCGACACATCCGGCCCCACCGGCAATGCCATCGCCACCGATTGGCTGGTTGAGGCATCGTTTTGATAGGTGGCAAGCAGGCTCTTCACTTTACTTACCACTTGCTGCTCGTTGGAATACAGTGTCGTCTCGCTTTCCTCCTGTCCTTTCACCAACTGTAAACTCGTGTACGCAGGGATAATAAATTCGAAGTAGACCATCAAAGCGGCGGCGAGGATCAACGCCGCGATGATGATACTGGAAAGCCGTTTTGTTTCTTGTTTCATATTATTGGCTTTGGCTGGACGTTAAAAATACCGACGGGTTCATGATCAGCGTCACGCTGAAGGTCCAACCGCTCCCAAGGAACGACGGCGCAGTCACGTTGGAAACGGTCACCGACGACACTTCGGGGGAATTCTCAAAGATGGCAACCTGCTGATTCACGTCCGCCTCGCTTGACGCCACGCCCGACAGCGAAACCTGGTCTCCCCGGGTCAGCGCGAGCGATTGATAATAGACATTCGCCTCAGTGTTCTGCTCCAACCATGAAAAGAATTGTGAAGAAAGCACATGCTGTCGCAAAAGCGTTTGCAGGTTCGCGATCTGCGAATAAAAATCGATCAGCTGCGATTGGTCGCTCGCGGAAACCGAATTGCCCAACGTGTTCACTTGGTTTTGCGCGCTGGTAAGTTGTGATTGCAAATATGGCTCGTAGCCAAGCGTCAGCCCGAAATAGACCACGACGGTAAGAAAAAGAATGCCGCCGGAAAAGAACAAGGCACCCAAAGCCCACCCCTGCGTTTGGGGAGTTTCCTGCCCTAACTGTTCTATGACCTTTTCGGGAAGTGGCATGTGGTTACTTGGTAAATTGTTTAAACCCAAGGCCAAGCGCGACGGTCATCGGAGCGCCAAGCTCCGGGATAAATGGCATGATCGTATCGGGACACTCAAAGCGGGAGAATGGCGATGCCTTGACCACCGGGATCGCGAATTCCTTCTCAAAATACTTCTCAATACCGGAGAGGTTCGCGCCGCCGCCCGTGAGTACCACGCGTTCCGCTGCCGACGCCGTGGCAAATTGCTGGCGGTAACTGTAAGCAGCCCTCTTCACTTCATTAACTATAGCATCTAAAAACGGCATCATTATTGTGGATAACTCGTAGTTCGGACCGGTACCTAATATCCCCCGTTCTTTTTTGAGTTCCTCCGCGCGCATCGGGTTGATGCCGAGGCTCGTTGCGAGCGCCTGGGTGAGCGACGCGGCGGCGATATCGCTCTGCGCACTCCACGCCAAGATCCCTTTTTCCATAAAAATAATATTGGTGGAACGGCTGCCGATGTCCACCACGATGGTGGGCGTCGGATCGCCCGCGAAGATGCGCGCGATACTGAGCGATTCGATCTCGAGCGCGCGCAGGTGCAATCCCGCGGCGGCGAACATGCGCTGATATTTTTTTATCTGCTCCTGCGGCACGGAGATCAATAATATTTTCTGGTGGGCAAATCCTTTCTCGTCCGTATAGTCCGCGATCTTCATCCAATCGAGTGCCACTTCGGAAAGCGGCATCGGCACATATTGCTTTGCCTGATACACGAGCGCCTTTGCCACTTCCTTTGCCTCCATGGCGGGAAAATCAACGAGTGTCATAAATACTTCGAACGGCGGCAAAGAAGCGATGGCTTCCTTGGTAGACGGACCAACCTTTTTTATGAGCGCCTTCAGAAGCGTTACCGCATCTTCCTCGAATATTTTAAGTCCGCTCGTCTGCAACGCCTGGTTCGCGCGCGCCAGATATCCGCTGGATTCCAATATGCCGTAATTTACCACCCGCGGCGCTTTTTTGCCTGCCGAAACCTCGACCATCTTGATGGAGGTCGTTCCGATATCAACGCCCAAATACGACTCGCTTTTAAAAAATGACATCTATATCTATGCTGTGGTATCCGGTTAATATTCTTTTAATGCATGTGTTCTACTATATAATAGCATGAATTTCAACTTCATCGGAGATATTTTCTTTCCGCCCGCATGCGTGTCCTGCGGCGATTCCATCGCACGCGGCGTCATTTGCTTAACGTGTCGGCAGGGCATCGTGGGATTTGACACGCTGTTTTGCGGCACCTGCGTGGCGCGGCTTCCCGATCAGAAAAAGATCTGCCACAAGGACGCACCGTTTGTGCTGGGCGCCGCCGCGCCGTACGACGATGATGCCCTGCGCGCGCTCATCCACGCGCTCAAGTTCCAGGGCATCGGCGCGGCGGCGGAACCGCTCGCGGAGATACTCGCCGCATACGTTGCGCGGCTCAAACTTGATCTCGGTGGTGGCGGCGCGGGCGGTGATAACAACAGCGCGTGGACGGTGACACCCGTGCCGCTTTCGCCGCAGCGCGCACGGGCGCGCGGGTTCAACCAGTCCGCGCTCATCGCTCAACCATTCGCCCGCGCGCTCAGCGCGCCGTTCGACGAACATCTCCTTGCGCGCATCGCCCATCGCAAACCGCAAAGCGACACGGAGGACATCTTCGAACGGCGTGAGAACATCAAGGGATGCTTCGCGCTCGCCCCCGGCGCGGATGTGCGCAATAAAAAGATTATCCTCGTGGACGACGTTACCACCTCCGGCACCACCTTCACCGAAGCCGCCCGCGTCCTCAAATCCGCCGGCGCGAAAAAAATTCTTGCGCTTGCGGTGGCAAAAGCGTGAAAAGGAATATAATTAGCTACGGTTATCCGTATCCCTTGTTTTCGTATACTCGATTTTTGATTCGTCAGTCGTCACGCCACTCACTGGTTCCAGATTTGTCATTAACTTAGCGTGCGGGAAACGTTGCCCCCACTCGCTCAACGCATGGGCTTCTTCTTCAGTCGTATACGCAAAACCATAATACTTTGTTTCTTTGCTCGCACCAATGTTTTCTCCGATCTTACACATAAAAGGGCAGTTATCCAACATGGCGGGGTCGTCAAAGGGAAAGGCGAGTTTTATAACGCGAGCGTACTTTGCTCTTCCCGGAGAAGATCTGAGTTCATCCCAATTCCAACGCCAACGAAGATTCCTCTCCTGATCATAGACATCTCCCTTAATGTTAAAATCGGAGTGGATAAGCGCTGGGGTTTCTTTTTTCTCTCCAGAAAAGAGTTTAAACCTATCAAACATGTTAATGATGAAAGCAGTATAGCATATTTGAAAAATGACTAGGATGCTGAAATCCTCACATCTTTCATACTAATACGAACGCAGTAGCCCGGCACAACATCCTCCTTTTTGGAGGTATGCCGGAGCCGCGAAGGCGGCGAGGCGTAGCGCGTTTTCAGCAGAAAACGACGCGACATCCAAAAAGGAGGATGTTGTGCCGGGCTACTGCGGGAGGATACCGCTCACGATCGTGCTTACATTCGAGAATCCCTTATACGTATTAGAAAGCGAGCCGAGCGATTGCTTGATCAGCCCGAGCGTCTGGTCCGGAGAAAGATTCTGCGTGAGCGCCGCTTCCGCCGCGGCGTTCTCGGTCTGCGCGTCGTTAAAAGATGATTGCGCACTATCAAGCGCGGTCTGCAGCGCCGGATTCGGCGTCGCGCCCTCGATGAACGCCACCGCGCGCTGGGTCTGTGTCATCCTCGTCTGCGCCGTACTAAAAAGATTTTGGTTCTGTGCCCATAAAATGAAATTGTTCACATTCTCGCTGAGCGGAAGAAATGTGCCCGCGCGCCATGTCAGCACTTCCTGGGCGATCTCCTTGGTACCGGCGATACCGACGACGTTCAACTTCGCCAGCTCGTTGTTATAAAATCCTGCCGCTTCGTTCAGATCTCCTGTAAGTTGTGATTGCAACTGCTGGGCGCTGCCCGGGGCACTCGTGCTCGCCAGGCTTCCCTGAAGCGTCTGCACCTCCCGTTGCGCGCAATCGATCGTTTCCCCCACGAGAAGCTTTCGCAACACCAATTCTTGTTTTATCTCGTCCGCATACGCCAATGTCGGACCGTTCTGAACCGCCACAATCTGGGCAACATCCGCCTGCGTAACGCCGCACTCGTCGGCAATGGTGGCTTTGGCAGCGGCATGCGCTACCGGTGCACCGAGGAACCCCGAAACAAAAACCGCGCCTGCGGCGAACAGGATGGAAAATGCGCTCACCGCGATGGTTTTTGGATAGTGCATAGAAATTACTATTGCGTCAGTTGTTGCAACGCCTGGTCAACAGAAAGTGACGTGGTAGCCGCAGTCGATGCCGAGGTGGACGCGACAGCGGTTGACGTCGCCGCCACCGCAGACGAGGACGCCTTCGATGTCCCCAGCACGGCGGCGAACGCTTTCGTGAGCGCCGCCGAAGCCGCCGGGGTTGCCGTCGCGGTCGAGGTCACCTGCGGATAAACAATGTCCGCAAGCTGGATCTGCATGTCGATCGCCTGTGCCTCCGCATGCAATCCGGCGGGATCGATCACTGCATATTGTATCGGAGCGATGGAGGCCGTCGGTGAAAAACTTCCCGTCAAAATAAGTATGAAAAATCCGGCGAGCGCCACGGCGGCGCCCGTCTCGATCACGTGCAAAAAGGCGAACACACCGCGCAACGTGCGTCGCTCGCTCTGCGGAGAAAGCAAAATTTCCGCGCGGGAACGGCGGGAAAAATCTGCGTCAGGCTGAATATTTTTAAATTGTTTGAGAATATCGGAGAGTTTCATCTTTTTATTCTTCCAAACTTTCGTCGCCCAGTTTCTTTTTTAATTCTATGATGGCGCGATGCTGAGCAAGTTTTATGGCGCCTTCCGATTTTTTAAGGATCGCCGCGACTTCTTTGAGCGGCAGGTCTTCTATGAATCGCAGAATGATCACATCCTGATAATCCGGCTTCAGCTCACCGATGGCGATGGACACCTTCTCGAGCTGCATCTTCATTTCAACATCAACGTGCCCGACGGCGGGGATGATGGACGAATCGGGATCAAGCTTGTCGAGACTGATATCGTCCTTCTTGGCACGATAATGATCGATCACCATATTCCGCGCGATCTGGTAAAGCCAGCTCGAAAACGGATGCCCGCGGTGCTTGTAGCTGCCTACCTTTTGCCACGCGGATAAAAACACATGATGGGTGATATCCTCGGCTTCCTCACGGCTGCCCACCTTGACCACAATAAAACGGTAAATTGCCGGTTGATAACGGTCGTAGAGAGAGCCAAAAGCCGAGGAATCGCCCCCGACGGCTGACTTAATGAGTTGTTCCTCACCGTCTATCATGTAAAACGTTAAATATGTGGATAAGTTACTGATTTTGGACCCGGCCCACTTCTAGCAAAAATGCCCTCGCAACATAGGGCATTCTTTATACGTTGAGAATACCGCTTTTGGGTTATACTGTAAAACATGAACACCGGAAAATTTATCGTCATTGAAGGGCCGGATGGATCGGGAAAAAGCGAGCAGCTCAAACGCCTTGCTGCAAAAATTCCTTCCGGGATCGCGATGCATACTACCCATTTTCCGCAATATGAGGAGCCTTCCTCATACTTTGTTCGGGAATATCTTGCGGGAAATTATGGAACGCTCGATATGATGGGTCCCTATGAGACATCTCTTTTTTATGCAATGGACCGGTACGATGCAAGCGTGAAACGCCTGAATCCGTGGATCGCGGCGGGTGAGATGATCATACTCGACCGGTTTGTCGCCTCGAATATGGGACATCAGGGATCAAAGATCGACGATAAAAACGAACGTCTCAAATTCTTTCAATGGCTTTACCATATCGAATATGGAACATTAAAAATTCCGAAGCCTGACCTGAATATCATTTTACACATGCCCGCTGAAATATCGCTCGAGCTTAGAAAAAAAAGAGCCACCACAGAAATCGCGCCGCTCAAGAAAGATATTCACGAGGCAGATCTTTCCCATCTTCAGAAGACCGAAAAAATATATTTGGAGATCGCGGAATTATTCCCCAATGACTTCACGGTGGTGGAATGCGCGGAAAACGGGCGATTGCTTTCCATCGCCGAGGTACACGAAAAAGTGTGGGCAATCGCGGCGAAGACGCTCAGGCTCTAATTTTTTCCCTGCAAACGATTCTTTAACTTCTCTTCCTTCGCGAGGATCGCCTCTTCCGTGCCGCGGCGCGCGAAACTATAGTCATTCATATCAACCAGCATTGCTTTCGTGATGAGCGGCAGCTTGTCCTTCAATAATCGGAATTTCTCCTGTTCGATGAAGCGATAATTCGGATGCCCCTGCGGTCCGGTACGCAACTCCGCTTCCCAGAAAAACTGGCGCAGATTTTGATATTGCTGAAATCGCACGCGATACGCGAGCGGCACCACATATTGCGCAAGCTCCGGCGAATGCGCTTCCAATTTTTTGAATAGCGACACGACGGAATCCAGCGCTTCCTTGTAATGCGTATCGAGTCCGGCCCACACAAGCTCCTTCGGCACATCGTAGCCGTGACGAACGCTGAAAAGCTGGCGCTCCTGCGTCATCATCCGATGGCGATGCAGGTCGCGGTACGCGCCGATGTCCATCAGGATATCGAAACGAATATAGCCGTTCTCGAATGCGCGCCCGACCTTGTGCCAGCGTGCGGTGCGGCCGTGCATATATGCACCGAGCAATTTTTCCTTCTCTTCCGGCGAAAGTTTTTTTGCTTTTTCTAAACACTGATTCCACTCCGCATGGCTTGCTGCATATAATATTCCCGCAAGCACTTTGTTCTCCGCATCACTATCGTACTCGACAAGTTTTACCACAGGACCCGTTGCGGGTACCGCTTCATCGGCGGGTAAAAGGTCCGCATATGCAGCCTTCACGAAATCCCGCGTGACCTGCATGCGATGCCCGAGATATTCCTGATACTGCTTTGACTTCTCGTCTTGCAAGCGGAGCAGAAGCGATGGGATCTCCTTGTCCAGCTCCCCTTTTAGCGTGTCGGATATCCAGCGAAATTCGCCAAGCTCATGCGCAGCCATGCGGTTCACCGCGTATTCGAGTGCCTGCGCATTGCCGCGGAAGCCTACTTGGCCAAGCGTCGCCATCGGCAGCATGCCGCGTAAAGTATCAAATGCCTTTTTCTCCAGCACCCCCTCCTTCTCTTCGTAATTCGCCTTCAGCCACACCTTCAATTCCTCAACGAGCGCAGCGTACGTCTCGAAAAGATTATCCATCGCCGTGCGATACTCATTCAATAGACCAAGCTGCTCGAGATCCGGCTTTGGTGTGTAATACAAATAATTTCCGCCCACTTTTTTGGCGAAACTGACGTATCGCGTGGATTTCTCGATCGGTTCGAGACCGATACGCTGGTCTTCCAGATATTTCATCGCCACCTGCGAGATCCCCCAGAACGCCACGTGGGTGCCCGTCATCTGCGCGATCGAATCGTCGCCGTATTGCGAAAGCCACTTCACATAGAATGCCTGCGCACGCTGATTGTTCAAAATATTCTTAAACCCATGCTCATTGAGAAATTTGACCGTGTCCTTCAATTCCTCACCAAGTTTCGGGTCGCTGTCGATGATCGGCTTCAAGTATTCGTCGTGCAGAATCCGCACGAGCGATCCGCTTGCGCGGCTCGCGCGTGAACACAGCGCACCCACGATCTCCGGCGGTAAATTGCGCAAAACGGAAATGGAACCATCAAGATTACTGACAAATGGCTCAAGCAAGAACCGCTCCTCGTCGGTCCACTCCTCTTTTGGAAAGTCTGGACGATATGCCTCGTTGTTCATAATACGTACGAATTATTTTTCGAACTTCATCCACTGGTTGTTATTTTTGAAATTCTTCCAATACTGCGACGCCTGCGGTTTCATCGCGCCGTAATATTTACTGCCCAACGCTTTTTTACCGTATGGATGTTCGGCAGCTGAAGAAAGCGGCGTAAACGACATCTGCGCGATCGGCATTTTATAATAAAGCTTGATCGGTAATGGCGAAATATTGTGCAGCTCAAGCGTCATCTTCAGTTTATTTCCCGGATCAAGATAGCCCGCCGTTGCGTGGATAATAAGACCGATGCGCCCAAGCGACGATTTGCCCTCAAGCCGCCCCACCATGTCATCGCCCACACCCACCACCTCGTACACCATACCAAGCGCAAACTCCCCTGGATGAATGATAAATTGTTTCTTATTGCTTATCTCCGCCTTTTCCATCATATGATCGATCGGCTCTTTCGGGTCGATGCAAATATCCTGATTGGTGCGAAATACCAAAAAATCCTTTCCCAAGTGGAGGTCGATCGATGCCGGCTGGATCGCGTGCGGAAACAACGGTTCGACAGAAATACGCTTTTCTTTTAATGCTTTTTTAATATCGCGATCGGAGAGAATCATTCCCTAGATTTTACTCTACAAAGAAAATTCTGCAAACATACGCATCCGCCATGACCTCAACGACATTAAACCCGCTATTGAGCCAAAAATTCCATTCCGCGATGACCCATAAAATTACGCTGGGCATCGTAAACCGGAACAAGGTCGCTTTCCGCGGTCACCATGGCACCGTCCTTGGTTATTAATCGCGGCCCGTTGCGTCGATCTCAATGAGCGGGTAAGGGGAGTCGGACCCCTGTCGTCTGATTGGCAACCAGATGTAATACCGTTATACGATACCCGCTTTACGGATTCATTATAGAGAGCTTTGCAAAAAAATCAATCACGATCCCCGGCACGCCCGCGTTCTATGTGCGACGGCTATTTTCGGAAAAATTCCATCCCGCGATGCCCGATCAGCTTCCCCGTCGCATCGTACATCGGCATCAGATAGCTCTCCGCCGTAACCAATTCGCCATTTTTCATCTTTAACATGCGGCTGGGCGCGCGGAACGCCTTTTCGCTCGCATAGAGCTGACCAAAGTGCTCGGCACCGGCAACCGATTGTGAATCAACCAAAAAATCCGTCACGTGCTGGCCGATCAATTCCGCCTCGGTATATCCAAGCGCCTGGGCAAGCTCGCGGTTAAAGACGCGGACCATCGTAATGCGCCCCATAAGATCCATATCAAACAACATATCGCAGTCTTCTTCCCCAAAGTTTCTGCTGGTTACCGCAAGATCATCCATGTCTGTTATTATACCATGTTGGCATCGCGCATCCTTTCACACCACAGCGATTTGCGATAAATCTATAGTGATTTAAAGAAGTTGCCCATATCATTCAATATGCCCTGTATGAGAGTTGGCTTTGATAATACGGTTGAAGTTTGCGACACCACCATTTTGGACATTTTTGCGATATTGCTATTATCATCTCCACCACCGCATTCTGAATCTTGGGGATTATTAGCGCAATAATTCTGACATCCGGGAGCCCCGGGGTCAATAGTACATGGATCGGGGCAGCTCGGATCACTCGGATCGGCGGCACACGCCGCAGTAACACAACTGCCGTCAGGGAGCTGAGTCAATCCACCGGTGCATAAATTGCATGCCGGATTATTAATATCCTGATCGCAATCAGGGACACAGTCCGTCCCATTATTATTTAGATCTATCTGGCCACTCTGGCAGCTCCCCTCGCATGCCCCGGCGGGAGTGTCAACGGCATTCCCACTGCTATCGCTACAACGGACAAAACCACCACCCGTTTGGTTGCCGCTTGTATTATAGCCTGCGTCACAATTACAAGTGACACCCGTGGAGGCATACGTACATTGATTTACTCCCTCGCTATCGATGCCGCATTGCTCTTCGGGGACGGAATTTCCGCACGTGCCCGTGTTGCTATCATAGTTGGTACTGGTGGGGGTGCATTCCGAGTTGAGAATGCACTGGCCGAGCGTCTGATCGGCATACGAACCCGCAGGGCATGACATGCAGGTTTGCGACGGGGCATACCATACGGTACCCGGTTGATTACCGCAAAGCGTCGTTTCGCTTACGCACTGTTCAGACGAAATCGCCATCACGAATCCCTTGCCGGTCTTACACACCTGCTCACAGCTATCAGGATCAACCTGAATGGTTTTCCCCGCGCGAACATCTTGCAAATATTGAATCTGCGCAGGATTGAAGGTCAATAAAGTGTTTATGGCACTTGTTCCATCGAGCCCGCCTCCATACATGACATTCTTGGGATCGTTGGTGTGCGCCAATCCGAGACAATGTCCTATTTCATGGGCCGCTTCGTTTTCAATAAAAATGCCCATATTTATTCCAGGAATATTCGATGTGTTCTTCACGGTATTAGACACGAACAAACTGGCCGCGCAGCCGTTCTGATAGGTTCCGTCAGGTTGTTGCGTGGAAATAAAAAGCGCAATACCGTCATCACCGGCAGTTGCAGCAATTTGATTTGCTGTTGGGTCTTCATTGATCACCAGTGTGATAAGATTGCCGTTGGGGTTGGCAAGTACCGAGGGGCCTCCCAGCGCCTGGATTCCATTGTCCCCGGCAACGCCGTCTGCATTCAATGCCGCCATAAAGTTCGGATCGCCGTCGCCGCCTTGGTCAACAACGTCAAACTGATAGTTGCCATTTATGCCAGTAATCTCGCCTCCTTGGCCAACGAAGATATTGGCCGTGCCGTTCGATCCGGCGATGGAACATACAGCAAATTGTCCGGTGTTGTTTCCCTCCACCGTCGATCCGCCGCCGCTCGTCTGCGCACAGGCGAGGGAAGGGGTAAAGAGGCCACTAAGAATGCCTGCCGCGTACGAAACACCAGGAGTAGAAATTCCTACCGGAGAAGTAATAAATTCTTTTACGGTCGTACTTGCGGTGCCATTTGGCCCGGAACACGTAAGTGTATATATCATCGATCCGGACGACGTCGCGACCGAAGTCTCTGTTACGGTTCCGCTCAATCCTTTTGCTCCGGACCATGCCCCCGATGCCACGCATGAGGTAACATTCTGGGTCGACCAGACAAGAGTAAATGTCTTCCCTGGGGCGGTTGATATGGGGGAATTAATAAGAGCAACCGATGGAGGAAGCTTCTTTACTGCCGGCAACGAAGAGGAGGTCACGGTCGAGATCGGCGTGGAGGTTGGAGTCAAAAGAATCGGGTTTTTTATCGGTTTCGGTTCGTTGCAGCCCGACACGGGGCATATCTTTTTCGGCTGAAGAATTTTGGTCGTTGATGCTTGCACGGTCACACCCACCTGCGCTGACATAGGGCTGAGGGTTCCGTACCAATCCTGTGCCAGAACACAATAATAATAAGTGCCGGAGGAAAGATTCGCCCCTGCCCATGAGAGCGTGCTGGTTTCCGCGATGAGCGGCGATTGGGCTGAGCACGGCGATGAAGTTCCACCGTAAAGGAGATACCCATAAATGCTATTGTTGTTTCCTTGCGCGGCCGCCGGTTGCCACGATAACTGCACAGCGCCATTCGTAGAGGTCGCAGACAATCCTTGCACCTCGCTGGGCAAAGGCGCGGCCATCGCGGAGACATTCCATGATTCCAATGAAGTATTGCCCGCCGTATCATACGCGGCAACTGCGTAGGTATGTGGTACATAGGCAGTCAGGCCGCTATCGGTGAAGTCCGTTCCGGTGATCTTGGCAATCTGTGTCCCATCACGATATACCTGATAACCGGCGACAGTGCCGTTGCTATCCACCGCAGCTGCCCACGAGAGAGATATAGTCGATGATGATATTCCGGTAATAGTGAGATTGGTGGGAGCGGCAGGAGGAGGAGCGGTTGGAGAAAGAACAGTGGCTGATATTTCTTGAGACACAGGACCGTAAGCGATTTCCGTACCGGTAATATCACTTATAGCAGCGGTGTTCCCCATCGCCGATACGACGCAATAGTAGTAGGTACCTGGATCCGGGTTGTCTACAAAATAACCTCCGATACTTGACCCTATATATCCCGCCCCGGAACCACCATGGATTAGCGGCGCAGAAAGTCTCGTAGCGGCATCTTCCACCGATAACGACGCGAGTGTCGTGCAGGCTCCCGAAGCGTTCGCCCTAAAAATATCGTATACCGCCCCCATCGCTCCTTCCCATGTGAGCATTACCGAACTGCCGGAAACAGATGCGGTCAGTCCCTGGGCCTGAGAAGGCATATCAGCAACGGGATTTGCCTCCAGTACCATACCATTGGTCGCTACCTCTCCTTTTGGATTAACACTCATGGGCGATGTCTCTCCCGCGGCGTTATATCCAGAAACAAAATACGTGTAAGATAATTGACCCGGTGTATCGCCACCGCCCATCCCCAATACGGAAAGCCCGGTGTCGGTGAACGTCGTAGAAGTGGCACCGGGAGACTGAGAAATCTGGGCGAGAAATTGTTGGCTTCCGGTATATCCATAGTTCTGCTGATAAAGCTGACGATAAATTTTATATCCCGCATACTGGACATTCGGATACACCGAATAAAGAGAGAATGAGATGGAAGAACTCGTTACTTTGGTTAAAGATGCGGCAGGAACCGGAAGATATGAATTTGTCACCGTCGCCTCCGCTTGTGCGGAAAGCGATCCCCTATGAGAACCGTCTGAAGAAGCCGCGACGCAGTAATAGTAAGTTCCCGAGGGAAGCGGCGTGGTGAGCCCATCAGCAGCTCCATCTGAATATTGTGTCGCGAGTGATCCATAGGAGTTGGAGGAGCTCCACCAGCCACCGCTTAGAACGCTGTTGTATATTTCTCCGCTGACGCCCCCGCCACTATTACACCCTCCGGACGAAACAGAACGGTAAAGAATATAGCCTTCGACGTTTCCTATTGGATTTGGCGCCTGCCAAGAGAGGTTTACGGAATTGCCGGAAACGGATGCCTTAAGCCCCTGTACCTGAGGGAGCGTGGATGACAGCGCCCCTACGGGGTTATCAGTCCAGGCCGTCGTGGTTACCACCGCCGAGGTGTTACCATTTGCGTCATAAGCCGCGACACCATAGATATATTGGCCTGATGGAGAAAGCCCATTGTCGATAAATGACGTTGACGAGGAATTTCCTATTAATTTGCCATTGCGATAGATGTTATATCCCACAACGCCTCCTGCGGGCCACTCGGACCATGAAAATTGAACGGCCGAGGTGGTAGCCGGGCCGAGTAAAATATTAAGCGGTGCCGGCGGAGGATTCATTGACGACGTCGAAGACGGAGCGCTGAGAAGGTCGTCATACTCCCGCACCGTGGCGAGTACCGCTCCGCTCGTCGGGTCGGTGATAAGGATGGAGGTCACATTATCCACGGTCGAACCGTCTTGAGCGGTTGAAGAAGTTACCGTAAGCCCCGCTTCTTCGGCAAGGGCGTAGATCGCTTGCGTGGAGGTCGCCTGCTGAATCTCCGCAAGTACGGTCTCGTAGGAAGTGGCCGCATGAGATCGGGCATAGCGTATTTGAAACTCTCTGGTGCCGATAACCACTAAAATGACCAACACCACGCACCCCGTCGCTATAAGAAGCGACTTTCTCTTAAGCAGATCTTTGGGGGACATTGTAGATTAACTTTATAACGGAAGAAGGGCGATTGCAATATCTCAGCTGCGCGGGCATTTTATTTATCGAGGCGCAAATTGAACGATGAGCGCAAATGCAATAATGAAACCGACGATCGCAAAAAGGACGCTGTAAAAGAGCCAGTAACGCGTCGTATCCCTCGCCACAAAAAGGAACTGTTTTTTAAAATCGGAAAGGAAGGCATCGACATTATGATCTATAGAGCGGTCTGATCCATTTACCAACGCTGAGGTTGCGCTGGGAGCCACAAACATTTTGATGATGTCATATTTACTGAGAACGCCTTTCAATTTTTTTGACGCATCGACAACGGAGATGGGGTTCATATGGGGATGTTCCGTAAATATGCGCATCGCCTCGTCCACCGATGCCCCCTCAGAAAGAACTACCGGTTCCCGGTTCATGATATCTTTGACCTGCATACGCACGATCTCTTTTACCTTACCATCAATCATCAATTCCTCATCTTGATAGATGCTAAAACCCTCCAATAATTTGAGAAACGTAGGCAGATGGATCGCGGAACCCTTCGTCAAAAAATCATCTTCCGTCACGACGCCCACGAGGATGCCTTCTCCGTCCACGACGGGCAAGCCGCTCAGATGATATTTGGATAACACATTTGCCGCTTCTATTAATGAGGTTTCGGAGCTGACCGTGACCGCATCGCGGGTCATCAGATTATTGACAGTGGCTTGGGACATTAGTCTCAGTATATATCAGCTTGTACCCTTCCAGAAGAGGGAGCTGCTGTCGAACCTTAAGAGCGGGCTGATCCTCAAGAATCGGGTGATCACGATCGAGGGTGCGGCGGAAAAATAACGGAGAAAATTATCCAGACAAAACAAAAGAGCGATGCATCGCTCTTTTGTTTTTCGCCCTTGCAAGGCGGGTTACCTGATCGCCTGCGCGGGTCATGGATCAACGTTCCTTGAACCGTGCCCTGACTTGTGCCCCCGCGAAGAATCGAACTTCGATTACAAGATCCGCAATCTTGCGTCCTATCCGTTGAACGACGAGGGCTCGTCGCATGGCAGAGCGCCTTTCTCTGCCATGCTTCTCATCTTTATGATAAACGAGAAGCGAAGAGGATGACCGTGATATTTGCGACCGTTGCGTCTGCGCACTAGGTCGCAAATATCACGGTCATCCTCTTCGCTGGATAATACTAAAATCTGAGGAATTTTTCAATGGAGTCGACGAGCGACGGCTGGTGCTCGACCTCCTTCAGCACGGTCTTCATGTTTGTGCGGAGCTCCGCCAGTTTCTCCTCCGGCACCATAAACTGGAGCGGCGGACGCAGGCGCGAGCGGAAATAGAACATCACGTCGGCCCATTCCGCGCCGTCACCGCCCGAATCCGTACTCCAACTTTCGAATTCCTTCATCGAATAGGACCTATAGCCGCCGATCGTGATCTCCGTGTCGGTCAGCGTGAACGGCACGATGGCCGGCATTTTATTGCCCCACACGATGAACAGCATCTCCGCGATCACGATGAACAGGCCGAAGAGAAAATCCTTTTCCCACACCGAGAATGCGATGATGAGTGCGGCGATGATGATGGATATCCAATACCACGAGACCTCTTTCTCGCGATACTCGAACTCCGGCGCATCCCATGTGGTTTCGAACTTTGCCATAATCCTATTTTAGCATCATCCCGGCTTGAACCCAAACGGCCGTTCATCAAGATTCTCCGGCGGCGGCCCCATCAATTGTTTCAAGACGTCGAAGACTATTTTGAATTGCTTGTCGTACTTCTTTTCCATCTCCCCCACCTTTTCCGCCAGCTCTTTGTTGCTCGCGAGTAGTTGGCGCAAGCGAACGAACGTCCGCATAATGGCGATGTTCACCGCCACCGCACGGTCGCTCCGCAAGACGCTCGAGAGCATCGCCACGCCCTGTTCGGTGAAAGCATAGGAAAGATGACGTTGTCCGCCACGCCCAATCTTTGATATCGCAAATTGCGATATCAAAGATTGAAATTCATCCTTACTGAGCTGGAACATAAAATCCTCGGGAAAGCGACTCTTATTCCGTTTGACTGCCTCATTTAATCTTCCCGTAGACTCTTTGTATAATTCAGCGAGATCGCTATCCAGCATCACCTTCCGTCCTCGAATTATGTATATCCGCCGCTCAATAAATTCTGACGGGATAATGGCATTTTCATCTGTAGATATTTTCATAATCATATTATAACGATGCCTGATTAAATATTTCTAAACAAAATATGGCTTCAAGTTTGATATTCCATATTGGAATATCAAACTACTACCCGCCAGAACCCCCGCGCCCCACAAACAAAAACCACCGCCTCACGCGGTGGCCCTTGTCTTAAGATACTGAAGAAGGATCCTTTTTCAGCAATTACAGCACTGCTTCTTTGAGAAGCTTGCCGGCGCGGAACTTCGGCTTGATCGAAGCCTTGATCTGGATCTTTTCGCCGGTCTTGGGGTTGCGGCCTTCGCGCGCAGCGCGCTTGGCGACGCGGAACGTACCGAATCCCGTGATGGCGACCTCCTCGCCGCGACCCATTGTCTTTACGATCGTATCAAACACCGCCTCCACCGCCCGCTCTGCCGCCGCCTTCGTTTCCATGCCGGTGGCCTTCATGACCGCCTCCGTCAATTCTTTTTTATTCATGATGATGATAATTATGTTTCTTTGCTCGACCTTTCGTGCATTAAGCTCCCTTCTAGTATAGCAAAATCAAGGGTTTTCTGCACAAGGGGGGTGGAAAATGGTGGCAAGCGGATGATGGACTCGGCAAAAACGATTATTAAAAAACATTAAAAGAAGTTTGACGGCGACGGACAGCCGGGGCACATTGATCCCCCTGTAGTAAAAGTTATAGACAATCTTTATTCCCCGATCGAGTTGGTAAATGACAAGATCGTCGGCCCTACAAGAGCGCGTCGAGATAATTCTTCCGGTTGACGACGCGAAAAGATGCGTCGGGATATGATTCGCGCCACGAAGCCGGCGGGGACAATCGATCTTCTGACCATTTGCACTCGATGGCTGCAAGTGCCCCGTTCGACTCCTTAATGATGTCCACCTCTTGCCCTGCGTGCGTCCTCCAGAAATAATACGAATCGGACGCGCCATCGATCGCGCTTTTTTTTACCAACTCCATAAAGACAAAATTCTCCCAGAGGGCACCGATATCGTTGCGTAAGGCAAGCGGATTGAACTGGGCGATCACCGCATTGCGCACGCCGTTATCCAGAAAATAATATTTTGATTTTTTCGATATTTCATTCCGCAAGTTGCGGCTAAATCCCCTGATCCTTTTAATGATGAACATTTTTTCCAGAAGGTCGACATATTTTGCAGCGGTCTTTGCGTCAGTTCGCGCCGTACGGGCAACCTCGTTGATGGACACCTCGCTTCCCATTTGGAACGCAAGGCATTTCACGACATCAAGGAGCGTATCGGGAGAGCGCACCGCCTCGAGCGCAAGTGCATCCTTAAAAAGATATGACGCAACAAGCTCGCTCAAAATCTTTCTCTTTCTATCCACATCGGGTTCGTTTAGTACTTCTGGATATGAGCCGTAGACGAGAAATCGTTCAAGGTCGCCTTCGAGCTCAAAGCGGCTGGCCTCCATCTCTCCCTGCGAGAGAGGAAGAAGGGTCAATGTAAAATGCCGTCCGGTCAAAGGTTCTCCCACTTTGTTGGAAAGGTCAAAAGAAGACGACCCCGTCAGGATAATATTCTTTTCCGGAAAGGCGTCGATGATCATTTTTGCCCCAAGCCCGATTGAAGGAATGGATTGCGTCTCATCGATGGCGACAACATCATAAGGGCGGGCAAAATCAAGAATCGTATCCCGCTCTTCGGATTGGAAAATACTGCGCAATCGGATATCATCGCCGGTCGAAGAAAAAACTCTTTTATCCGACTGAGTTTCTAAATATTCGCCAAGTAAAGTTGTCTTCCCTACCCTTCGCGGCCCATAGACAACCAAAACCCTTTTGGGCTCTAAAGCTCCGGCGACGTTTTGCTTTCTCTTAAATTTCATTGAATTCATGGTATCATGATACCTCGAATTAAGTCAAATTTGCGCGCATAATTTGCTTCTAATGGTTTTTATAGCCCGAGACCATCAAACGCGCGCCACAGTCGCAGCGTCGGACGCGGGATGCCTCCGTGCCGGCGACGCATAGCCGCGCCGCGCGCGCCGGCGGCAGCTCATGTGTCCCGCTTGGCGCCAGGTGCATGCGTTTTCCCCCTCCCCAAAACAAAACAGCCCCGAAGGACTGTTTTGTTTCTCTGATCCGAAAGTCACAAGCGATCGGATTGGAGGAGAACCAACTAGTTGGACAGGTTGGTGATGTTCTGGCTTGCAACCGGGATCGAGATGGACGGGCTGAGCGAAGCGATATTCGCACCAGCGGTCGTGCCATCGCTCCAGGTTACACCCTTGAGCAACACCTGATAACTGCCACCGTTGTTCGTCTGCGGAACCAAGTTAGTCGGCGAAACCAACGTTTCTACGAGTAAGGTCTTCGTAGAGCTGTACGGAATCGTCCACTGGTTGGTATTCAGATTCGCAAAGGTGAATGTCATGCTGTTCGTCGAGGTCGCTGTTGACGAAGCCAAGAGCACCGACGGAGCCGAGGCATCATAGAGGCCAAGAACCTGCGTCGTGCTTGCCTGGATCAACGAACCACCGGTCGACAAGGTAACCGTCAACACTTTCGGGTTGATATTACCACTGCCAGCTGTGAAGTTGAACTCGCCTACGATGTTATTCACACCAGAGATGGAGTTCGGGCTCGAGAACGATGCGCCAGTCACACCCAACGTTGTCTGGTAAACCGTGAAGAGGTTGCCCATGTAGTTGGAAACCGTGCTCGTCGTAATCGACTGTGAAGCATTCGTGTACTGGTAGCTAGTCAAGCCATACGCATGCGTATCGCCGGAGGTCGCGTACGGGTACGAATTCGTATCCGCCACCAAGTTCACATACTGCGTTCCATTCGAAGGAACATTGAGACCGGACAAGTTGAAGGTCAACGTGCCGTTTACCTCGCTCGCCGTGCTCAACACATTGCCGCTCGAATCAGTCAACCGATAGTTGATGAGATCCGAAGGCTTGGTGGTGGCCACACCCGGAGCTGTCGAGGTCGAGCTGTCAAGAACGACCAACTTCGTCAGAGTCTCGCTGCCGTTGTTGTCAGCCACAAACTGGTACTGAGCAACATTCACGCCAGTGATACCCATGCCGAGGTAAGACGCCTGCGACGTACCTGCCGAAAGCGAGCCGACCAAGTGACCTCCAGTGTTGAAGGTAACGTTTTGACCAGCAGTCGAGCTCGCCGCACTGAATGTTATGGCGTTGCCCGCCTGAGTCGAAGCATTGATGCCCGTCAAAGAAGTCACTGCGGTGAGAGACGTAGTGGTGCTTATATTCGAGCTGATGTTTGCATACACATCGAGCGTAAGAGAGCCATTCGCCGGAATCGCAATCGGAGAATTAGAGCTAAAGGTATAGCCATTCCCCGCAGCGACCGTAGAATAGGTCTGGCCGATCTGCGTGCTGCCATCAAACAACGAGAGGTTCGTCAGCCAATTCGAACCAAGAGTGCTCGTCGCCGTGATGGTAACGCCGGTGAAATTGACGCCGTTTACTTGTCCTGCGGTCAACGTGTACGATCCAATTTTTACGTTAGACGCGCCCGCCGCTGCAGAAACCGGAGAACCCAAACCATAGTTCTGGCTTACGATAAGATTCGAGTTCGAATTCAGGATCTGCAAAGTATTTCCTGTGACAGGAGTGGTCGTCGCAGTCGCATAGGTTGTATAACTCTGCGCTGCCGTACTATTATCAGGTGCAAAGGTTATCGCAACTGTTCCTGATGCATTCGAAGGCAAATCGCCGTAGACCGTCAAGACACGAGTCGTGTTGGCCGGAATAATGTAATTCAAGCTGCCACTGCCCTCGATCACCGTCTGAACGCCCGTCGGAGCAGATCCGGTCAGAGGCACGTTTTGCGTTGTGCCAATCTGAGCGCCCTGGTCATCAACCACGCGGAAGTTGTTAATGGTGATGGGGTTAGTACCATTGCCAGTAACGGAGAAATCCATCTGCGTGAACTTGATGCTGTCGCCGGAAGCCAAGACATCAAACTTCGCAAACACCTGGTTGGTGTTTCCTGCCACTGCATAGGTGGTCGGGGTATTCGCATCTCTTGATGCTACAACACCGCCATTGTTAATGGTGACGTTGGAGAAATCAATCGGGAACGAAGTACCGCTTTGCTGCGTTGCACCGATACCAACTCCATAGGTCGTATCCTCCGCCTGAATATCAGACGACTGCTGGATAGAGAACTGGAAGTAGCGGTTTACGCCGCCGGTGATGTCCGCATAGAGCGAGAGTACTACCGACTGGCCGGAGGTCAACATGAGCGGCGCACCGGAAAGGTCAAACGATGCGATGTTGTTGCTGCCAAGTGTGGAGATCGTCGCACCCAACTGGGTGGAACCATCCATCAACTTAACATTCTGGAGATAGCTCGGCGTTACGCTTCCGATATTCGTGAAGTTTAAGTCGGTTACCTTGACCGGGTTATTACCAGCCTGAACGGTAAACTGACCAACGAGGTCATCCAACTGACCCGCATTCACGGTCGTTGCGCCCGATTGGACTCCGGAGACGGTAAGCGTCGCCAGATTTGAAACGGATGCAATCGTGAACTGAGCGCTGTTCAACGGGAAGTTGCCCGTGAAGGTGCCGCCGGTTACTGCGCTTGCGGAAGCCAAGCCAATCTCGAAGATATGGCCGGAATCCGAAGCGGTTGTGCCGGTGCCACCCTTATCGACATCAGCCGTGACGGTGATGACCTGCGTGGAATTCGCCGGGACCGTAAAGAGTCCTGCGCCATTCGAGAAGGTGATCGCGCCATTGTTGAAGCCTAAGTTGGAAGCCAACTTGACGCCGCCACTGTAGAGGTAGACGTTATCCAAATCGGAATCCTGAGAAAGTCCTGAACGGGTCAAGACCAAGTTCGTGACGGTGACGGGCGTTGCGCCAGCCGTGAAGTCAAGCTTCAAGACCGGGGTACTGATCGCGCCAGCCGCTACGTTTGCTGCACCCGGGGTCTGAGGATCAAGAGTGATCGACATCGGAGCACCGGTTGCCGTTGTCACACCCGTACCAGTCGTGGTGCTCGTCGTTGAGCACGCTAAGCCGGTCGTCTGGCTATATTCGGAAGTGGAAGTGCAGCCAGCCGGGTATGTCGTTGTGGTCGTTGTGGTCGTGGTCGAGGACGACGTGCTCAACGAATTAACGTAAGCGCGCGTCTTAGGACCGAAGTAACCTACCGAAGGGGTGATGTTGTGTGCTGCCTGGAACTTCGCCAAGGCCGCTTGGGTAAGCGAGCCGAAGTACTGGGTCGGGGTAGCGAGCACGAGATCGCCCTGGCCAATCAAGAACGTCTGGAGAGCCTGAACGGCGGAACCTGTAGAACCAACGGTGAGGTCGCTGGTAAAGTTATAGGTCGTGGAGCCGGTCGAGGTGGTCGTTCCAGTCGAATTCAATTCGGCCGTTAACGATGCGATCTGGGCCTGCAAAGAAGCAATCGTAGCCGCGAGGCTCGAAGTGCTGGTCTGTGCATTTGCCAGAGGCAACGCTGCTGCGCCCACCATCCACAATACTGTGGTTGCGGTGAGTGCCGCGGAAACCAATTTTTTATAATTCATTTTTATTTAGTTTATCGATTAATTATTGGTATCGACCTGGAGTTCTTTATGAACTCTTTAGCCGTCGACCTTTCCGTGCACCAAATCACGTTTTTATTTTCTGTCTTTGGAACCGTTTCCGGCACTTCACTCTGTTCGCTCAAGCGGTCGCCTCGTGAGGGAAAGCGACGACCGATCAAACAGAAGAGAGTGGCGAAAACGGGGTTGGTATCTAATAAAGAAAAAACTCGCTTTTGGGCGAGGCTGAATTGAACAGTTTAGCGAACAAGAAAGTCGACCTAATAGAAGTCTCCCCTCTCCTGCTGCTTCTTGCGGTTCAGCCTCACACCGAACCTTCTCCTATTGTACCGTACTACTACGCTTTGCGCTGGGAAAAGGGTGTGTAAAACTATCGGATAACCCTCTTTCCTGCGGCACATAATACAACGTGCCGCCAAGCGAAAGGTTACCCCGCTTCTACCCTGCTCGCCCGGTAGAAGACCAATGGTCCGGCATTGCCGATTCTCTCCACGAGATTCTGCTCGACGAGCGTTTGGAGATCGTAGCGGATGGTCCGCTCGCTTATATTCGGCAATACATCCTGGATATCCTTTAATCGGCAATTGCCGGATTGCCGGATTCGCGCGAGTATAGCGCTTTGCCGGATTGCCGAATCATTTGGGGACGGGCGTGGCTGGGATTGAACCTGTGGCTGTGTATGAAAATCTTCCATGCGCATAGGCGACGATTCCATTGCCGGTTCGGCAACGCGCGCAACCTCCTCTGGATGCGCCACGACTTCCGGCTTGGAGAATATTTCGGCAACGTTCACCTCGTCCGTTTTTGCCACGGTTTTTCGTTCGACGATTGCTGCATCCAACGCAAAGATTTCGCGCGTCAGAACATCCACGTTCGGCGTGCCGATCATGCCAACATCTCCCCCAAACTTGACGAGACACTCCGCCACGCGAAGCGAGCGCTCGGCGGCAGTATAATCCTCCGCCGCTGCGGCGGCGAGCAATGCCGTACCGGACGCACGGAGCGGTTCGGCAAAATCCTTTTCGGGCATCTGCGCCGCCAGGCGGAACAATGCATAGGCAACTTCGTACGCTTTGGTGAGGATAAAGCGCTCTTTGCCGGTCTCTTTCATATGCGCAGATTATAATCCGGCAATCCGGCAATTGCAAGGCTTGGGCTGCGCTATGCGGGTTTCTGTGTAGGCCGCGGCGGAAGCGGATGCTCTTTAAGATAATCGTCGCGAACCACCCATGATGCGATTCCGAAGATGAGAACCAGCGGCTGGTCTTCGTGCTCGATCACATAATCCTTTAAGCGATATACCAATGGATCGTCCACTAACGATCGAAGCGCCTTTTCCGCTTCCTTTTCGTAATCGTATAAGGTCTCGGGTCGTTTCTTTTCGATAAGAGCGAACACCCGTTGCCTTATCTGAGGATATATTTCATCAAATCCCGATTCTTTCAATAGTTTTTTTCCTTTTTCGCTTGGGACATTCGGGCTATGCCTTATGTTATATCCGACATATACCTTGAGCGCTGACACATCCATTTTAAGTTCTCGAACATCTCCTTTGAGTCCCCCGACATCTTCTTTGAGTTCCACAACGTCTTCTTTAATTTCCGCAATATCTTTACTATGCTCGCGAAGCATTCCTGTGTGCGAGACAAGTATATTGCTATGCTCTTTTAAAATTCCCCTTATCTCTCGAAATTCTTCCTTTGTTTCCACCTTGAATTCCCTCATCTCAACAATGAAATTACTTAATCGTTCATCCGTACGGATAATAAGCTCTCGCGTATTGCCCAAGAGCAACGTGGCAATCCAATTACCAACTTTTGTGAGTTTCGATAGATTTTGATCCATAGGGATGATGAGGGTTTTGTTTTTTTACGACAACCCCACCCTAGCACACTCACATTAAAAATATATTAAAAAATCCCTGCCGCTTATAGCGTCCAGCGGGCGGAAGAGAGCACAATGACGAGCAAAGCGAACAGCACGGTGCCGGTTACCAATACCTTCGCGCGTGTTAGCTCCCCAAAAACATATTGCGGCACGAGATCGAGAATGATAACCGCTATAAGAAAAACGATCGCCGACTGGTAAAGGAAGTCGAGAGGAAGAAACAGCCCCACTATTAATAGCTGCCACGTCAGCAGGAACGTCAGCCAGCCGAGCATGCGGCGGAAGGAGTGCGCCTCGCGCAAGCCGGCGGCGTCCGGCATAGCGGATGCGGTAGAAAAGTTCTTGATAAAGCTCCCCACGAGCGCGCTCACCGCCACTGCGGCAACCGCACTGTCGATCAGCGACCACCATCCGAACGAGCCGCCGACATTAAGAAAAAATCCACGTATCAGCAGATACGACAGTACGAGCATCAACACCTCGTACGCAGAGCGCCGGTCGATGATGATGAGATCTTTTACCAAGAGGAGAAAATAAAAGACGATACCAAAAATCACCGCAAAAATAACACTCGGTTTTTGGAGGAGGGTTATCAAAAGCAAAACGAAAAAAGGCACCGAAACCATTCCGGCGCCCGTTATCGGGATAAAATAGAGGTAGAGCGCGACAAGCAGGAAGAGCCAAAACGGCAGCGCCCACCACGCGACAGCGAAAATAACGGCCTTAAGAACTGAAGACCAGCTGATCCGCCTTAAAATTGACCTTAACTTTTCCGCCATCTTTGAATTCGCCGCGGATGATCTTATCCGCCAGCTTATCTAGGATAACCTTCTGCATCAATCGCTTCAAGGGGCGCGCGCCGTACTCCGCGCTGAACCCTTCTTTCGCAAGGTGCAGGCGCGCGGCCGGCTCCACCTCTAACTTGATCTGGCGGTCGGAAAGGCGCTTTTCTATCAGCTTGATCTGGATGTCCACGATCTTCTCTATATTGTTCTTGTGGAGCGGGTTGAAGATGACCACATCGTCGATGCGGTTCAAAAACTCCGGGCGGAAGTTGCCGCGCAAAGCCTCCATCACTTTTTCGCGATAATCCCCTTCTTCGAGCGACGCCTTCGCGCCTTCCGCGCTGAACCCGATGCGCGACATGGCCTTCAGGTATTCGCTGCCGACATTCGACGTCATAATGATGATGGAATTCTTGAAGTTGACGGTCTTGCCTTTGCTATCGGTAAGCCGGCCGTTATCCAACACCTGCAAAAGCAGGTTAAACACTTCCGGATGTGCCTTCTCGATCTCATCAAAAAGAATGAGGCTGTACGGCCGATGGCGGACGATCTCCGTCAGCTGACCGCCTTCCTCGTGGCCAACATAGCCCGGCGGCGAGCCGATCAGACGGCTGACCGCATACCGCTCCATATATTCGGACATATCCACGCGCACGAGCGCTTTCTCGTCGTTGAACATAAACTCCGCGAGCGTCCGCGCGAGCTCAGTCTTGCCGACGCCGGTGGGACCAAGGAACATGAATGAGCCGATGGGACGATTCTCGTCCGAAAGCCCGGCGCGCGAGCGCCGCAACGCGGAAGACACTGATGCGATCGCCTCATCCTGGCCGATCACGCGCTCACGCAAAACATCTTCGATGCGGATAAGTTTGTCGACATCGGTCTCAAGCATGCGCTTGATCGGAATGCCGGTCCATTGCGCGACGACCGCGGCAACATCTTCCTTATCCACTGATTCCTTAAGGAAACGGTCGTTTGTGGCGGTCGTACCGGCGCCCGTCCCCGCAACGCCACTTTTTGCCTTTTTGCTTTTTGCCGCAGTAGCCGTTGCCGGGCCGCCAAAATTCTTCTTTTCAAACATCGCAAAATCCTTCTCGGCCGCTGGCTGCTCGCCGTACATGATCTGCGCCACGCGCTCGAGATTGCCTTCCCGCTCCGCGATCTCCGCCTCGCGCTTCAAATTGTCCACCTTTTGGCGGAGCTGGTGCAGCGTCTCGAATTTTATCTTTTCCGAATGCCACTTGCTAGAAAGCTCATCGTTCTGGTCTTTTAATGTCGTGAGCTGCTTGTCTATCTCTTTGAGCCGTTCCGTGGTGCTGGCTTTCTGCCCTTCCTGCGAGAGCGCCTGCTTTTCTATCTCCAAGCGCGTGATCTCGCGGCGCGCCCGGTCGATCTCCTTTGGTAGACTCTCCGACTCCAGCCGGCGCGCCGCGGCGGCCTCGTCGATCAGGTCTACGGCCTTATCCGGCAAAAAGCGGTCGGTGATATAGCGCGCGGAAAGATTGACCGCTTCCACGATCGCTTCGTCGCTGATGCGCATGCCGTGATGGATCTCGTACTTTTCCTTAAGGCCGCGCAAAATCGAGATCGAATCCTCGATCGTCGGCTCCTCCACCATGATCGGCTGGAAACGCCGCTCGAGCGCCGGATCCTTCTCTATATACTTCTGATATTCACGGATCGTGGTGGCGCCGATCGCGTGGAGTTCGCCACGCGCGAGAGCGGGCTTGAGCAAGTTGGAGGCGTCGATCGCGCCTTCCGCGGCGCCGGCACCGACGATGGTATGGATTTCATCTATGAATAAAATGATCTGGCCCTGCGCGTTCTTTACTTCTTTCATGAATGCTTTCAGGCGGTCTTCGAACTCACCCCGGAACTTCGTTCCGGCGATGAGCGAACCCAAATCGAGCATCAGCACTTGCTTGCCCTTAAGCAACTCCGGCACATCGCCCGATGCGATGCGCTGAGCCAATCCCTCTACTATTGCGGTCTTTCCCACGCCCGGTTCGCCGATAAGGCACGGATTGTTCTTGGTGCGGCGCGAAAGCACCTGCATCAGACGACGCAACTCTTCCTCACGGCCGATGACCGGATCAAGCTCCCCCGCTTTGGCTTTATTGCTCAGGTTAATGGCATATTTTTCCAAAACCTGGAATTTGCTCTCCGGCGTCTCGTCCGTTACGCGCACGGAGCCGCGCAATTGCGCAAGAATGCGGAACGCGCCTTCGCGTTTTACGCCGAATTTTTCAAGCAATGATTTTGCGGCGCCGTTCACATCCAGCAACGCAAGCAAAAGATGTTCGCACGAAACGAACTCATCTTTCTGTTGAGTAGCCACCTTGGCGGCCTGATCAAGTACTTTCATCAATTCCTGCGAAAGATAAAGCTGACCCAACGCGCCGGTACTCACGATAGGCGGAATGCGGTCGAGCTCCACCTCGATCTGCTCGTCAAGCTGTTCTATATCCACGCCGGAGCGCTCGAGCACCGGGATAACGAGCGATTGTTCATCCTCCAACAGCGCCGCGAGCAAATGCAACGACTTCAATTCGCCGTGGTTCTTCTTTGCCGCGATCTCCTGTGCATTCTGCAACGCTTCCTGTGCTTTTATGGTAAAACGATGAAAGTTTGGCATTTTGGGATTTTGGTTTTTCGATCTACGACATTCTCACTATACGCCGCCCTGCATTAAAAAGTTCTTAAATAGAGATTAAAACATCCTTAATTAATTATACCGCGCGGCGCGCTGATATATATCAATTATAGGCGCGGAAAGCGTCATTGTCAATCTCGATGTGAGATTGCTAATGACTACTGTCCTGTCGGCCGCTCAGCGAGCGTCGCCTGCAAAGTGATTTCTTTTCCCGCGCGGTTGACGACGAGCGTTATGGTGTTACCCACGGCATATTCATTAATAACATTCGCCAGGTCGTGCGTGCTATCGAGTTTGAGCCCGTTCACCGATTCGATGACGTCCCCCGACTGGATGCCGGCCGCCGCGGCCGGCGAGCCCGATGCCACCGCCGCACTCTGTCCGCCACCGTTCACCCACGCGCCGTAGGTGATCGCAAGCTTGTTCTGTGTGGCGAGCGCGGGCGTTACCATCTCATACCGCACGCCAAGATACGGCGCCTGGATCTTTCCCGTCGCTTCGGCGGATGCGATGGCGGATTTTGCCTCGTTGATCGGGATCGCAAAACCGATGTTCTGCGCGTTGGAGGCGATCGCGGTATCGATGCCGATCACATCGCCGCGCAGGTCGAGCAACGGCCCGCCGGAGTTGCCGGGGTTGATCGCCGCGTCGGTCTGGATGACGCCCGAAATCGTCTCATCCGCGCCGGTGTCCGGCGAGGAAGCGGTGACCGTGCGGCCGAGACCGGAAACGACGCCAGCTGAAACAGTGTTGGAGAATTGCCCGAGCGCGTTGCCGATCGCGATCGCAGTCTGGCCGAGCTGGAGCGAATCGGAGTTGCCGAGCGTCACAGTGGGAAGATTCGTCGCTTCGATCTTGAGCACCGCCAGATCCTGGTCCGGATCGCGCGCGAGTACCTTTGCCTCATAGGTCTTGCCGTCGTTCGTCAAAACGGAATACTGCGCATTGGTCTCGGAAACCACATGTTTGTTCGTCAAGATCAAACCATCGGAAGAGATGATGAAGCCGCTGCCGCCACCCACCTCCTGCAATTGTGTCTTGCCGGTATCACACGGCACGGTCATATTGGTTCCGCCAGTGCCATTCCCAAAAAATTGCTGGAATTCTTGCGGCAAATTACTGAATGGGTCGTACGGGCAGTTCTCAACGACCGGCACGTTCTCGGAAATGGTGATGGAAACCACCGCCGGTGACGCCTTCTGCGTGGCAGCCATCACGTCGGCTTCGTATTGATCCGCGGGCTGGTACGGCCCGGTGGATGAAGATTCCGTAAGGTCCGGCACAGTATTGGTGCCCGAACCTGTACCGCCGCGCGGCACGAATGGATGGATAAGATCGTTCCAGAATGTTTTGAACGGCGCGGTCCACGCAGGCGACTGCGCTCCCGCGGCGGATGCTTGCGGCGGACGCCAAAAAACCGCAATAAGCAAAGCTATTACAATGAGACCGAAAACCGCAAGGATTATTTTTCTTGTCCTGCTATACATGCCTTTTATCACTTACTATTTTAATACGCCGATTTCGGAAAAAAAGTTTCAAGAAATCCACGGCGCCCTACTCGGCTGCCAATTTGTTCCACAGTGAATCGAAGATGAGCTTCTGCGTCTCCGCAAGGCCCGCGTCCTCTATCACCACGCTGTGCGGCCGGCCCTGGCTAAGCGAGATGATGGCCATCTTCTTGGCGTAGATGATGATGTACGCGGGCGCGCCACGCTTGGTGGTGATCCAACGCCGCTCGTCCAGTCCGCGCATATCGCCGCCCGCGCCCATGGCGATGACCTTCGCCTTCACCTTCGCCTTGATGCGTCGCTCGGAGAAACTGCTGAAATTATAGTAGAGATATTCCCGGATGTTGGCAGCGGAGTACACGCGATAGGTCTTATCAGTCTCACCCGTCATCGTTTTCAAAACATCTTCCAAAACAAGCCGCGTGCCGGTGTGCCCGTCATGGATCTTGATGACCGGGTCTTCGCGCTTGGTCGCGTAAAACGCCTCGAGCGCGGGCAAGGACTTGGTCAGCTCTTTTTTTATGCCCACCAACTTTTGCCGCTCATCCCTGAAGAACATTTTAAGGATGGCGGGGTCCTCCGGCACGAACTGCTGCTTTGTTTTCTTCTGCGAATGGCTCACGAGGCCGCGGTCGGTAAGCTCCTTCAACGCCTCGTACACCGTACCGCGATTGATGCCGGTATCCCCCGCGATCTGCCGGATGGAGCCGGAGCCGTTTTTGAGAAGATGGATATAGACCTTTTCCTCGTTATCCGAGAAGCCGAGCTGTTCGAATATTTTCATACTTTCCAGATTACTCCTGTGCCGCGGACTGTCAAACGTTTTATTGACAATAAAATTGACAACGGTGCACTATGCGAAAATTTCAACGCGGCTATGCTGAAGGTAGTTTTTTGAAAAAAGGAGGATCTATGGAAAAGCAGGCATTTCAGATATTGGTGCATGAATACGAAATGCATCTCTCGACCGCTAACGTGCCGAGGATCAAAATTATCCTCAACAAGAGCTCAAGGGGCCAAGAACGATTTGTGGAAGAACTTCTTTCCTCATCCCCAGAAACCCACCTTGAAGTATCCACCGACCCGCTGATCGATGCGGACAATGGGAAATATTCCGTCCTTGTATCGGTGGTGAGCAAGACCATCCCTCCGCTTCTTGAACGCCATATTGCGAATGCGACGGCGAGGATCCCGCACGAAACAGTTTGTGCGATCCTTACGATGTCGTACCGATATCGTCCGGAGGTGGCGGAACATTTCTTTCAGACATGTTCCGCGTGGATAGACATCGGAGGGAAAGTACCCGTAACGGTTTTCAATTCCCGGGAACAATTTCTGGGAAAATGCGAAATGGAGACCATCGGCCGCTTCTCATGGAAAGAGAAAATGGACGAGCTACAACATTCCCAAAACCGAAACCTGCTCAATTGAAAGGAGCCCCATGATCACCTACGCATTGCTCGACTGCACCATGGTCACCCGCGCCACCGTCGAAGAGGTCAACCTGCTTCTCACGCAGCTGACCGATTCGCCGCGCATCCTTACCGCCAACGAGATCAAAGCGATCACCTGGCGATCAAAGATGGTCGTCGCCCTTGACGAACACAATGCCATCAAGGGTATGGCGACACTGGCCGTCATCCATAAGCTCACGGGAGATACGGCGGTCATCGAGGACGTCGTGGTCGATGCATCGTCCTCCGGGCGCGGCATCGGCACGGCGCTCGTGATGAAACTCATCGATCTCGCGCGCGCATGCGGCATCAAGAAGCTTGAACTCACCTCAAACCCCGCGCGCGCTGCGGCGAACCATCTCTACCAAAAACTCGGATTCGAACTCCGGGAAACCAATCACTACAGGATGAACCTATGAAGAACATCGTCACCATCGGCGGCGGAAGCGGGCACGCCCAGGTCCTCAAAGGGATCAAGGCGTTGCCCGATATCGCGATCACCGCGATACGCCTGCGGCCTTCCGTCCGCGCCTCCGCGCAAGCGACGAGCGCTATCGAGGCCGCGGACCATTGCATCATCTGCCCCGGCGACCTCTATTCGAGCATCACGCCGGTGCTTCTGCCGATCGGGATGAAACGATCGCTCCAACGCACCAACGCCCGCATCACCGTCGTGCTGAACATCATGACGAAGCGCGGCGAAACGGACGGCTATTGTGCGGAGGATTTCATCCGCGAGATAGAGTCGAAGATGGGAAGGCCGTGCGACGTCATCCTCTATAATGACGCGCCGATCCCGAAACGATCGCTCATCCTCTACCGGCTGGAACACAAGCTCCGGCTCTCATCAAAGAAGCTGAAGCACGATCCGCGCCTGGTGCGGATATCAGGCATCCACGTCGATGCGAACGGCCGCGTCTATCACGACCCGCGCGCGGTGCGCGATGCGCTCCAGAAGATATTCAAAGGAGAAACCAATGAAAAGAAAAAGAAGGGGTGCATTCCCGCTTGATCTTGTGATGGCGAGTGTTACCAGGTGTACGCTACGCATACCAAAGAACAATCGCTGCGCAAAGGATCATGTCGCTCAGTGTAAAGATTGCAAAGCGTGGATACGCGAACAGATCTACGCGCAACGCAGATCAGTCGGTAGCTCAAGACCATCCGACTTTGCAAGATTCGTTGACCCGTCTCTCGACACATTTACTCCGGGATAACCCCCCCCCGGAAGCCCGGCGCAAAAAACGCCGGGCTTTTTTATGAGATAAACAACGATGACAATTATTTTGACAAAGCATGTCTATACGCCGCGGCACGACGCTCTATGATGGGATCAGATCCTTGCAGAAAAGGTCGCAACACAAATCACATTCCAAAGAAGGAGTAATCACCATGTGCGGAATCGTAGGCTACATCGGAACATCAAACGCGGAACAGATCCTCCTCGAAGGGCTGAAAGCAGTGTCCTATCGCGGATACGATAGCGCAGGTATCGCAACGCTCGACAGCGCCGGGAATATCGTCCTGCGCCGGGCGGAGGGAAACCTTCAACAACTTACCACCCTGCTCGCGCAACAACCCGCTGCCGGAACGATCGGTATCGGCCACACGCGGTGGGCAACCCACGGGAAACCGAACGAACAGAACGCCCACCCGCAGGTGGCGGGCAGGGTCGCGGTCGTGCACAACGGCATCATTGAAAACTTTGCTGAGCTGCGGCGGGAGCTTGAGCACGAAGGCCGCCATTTCTCTTCAGAAACCGATACCGAGGTCATCCCCCATCTGATCGACCGCCACCTTGAAGAAGGACTTGCTCCGATCGATGCGGTTCGCAAAACAGTCGAGCGGCTGAAGGGAAGTTTTGCGATCGCCGTATTGATCAAAGGGATGGACCGGTCGCTCATCGTGGCGCGCAAAAAGGCACCGCTGCTCATCGGCTTCGGCGAGTACGGCACGATCATCGGCTCCGATCCGCTTTCGTTCGTTGGCACCACCGCCTCGTTTTTCCGGCTGAAAGATGGCGACATCGTGCGTGTTGAACAAAATTACCTCGCCATCAGCGATGCGAATGAATTTGTGACAACAAGCCGGATGTCCCCCATCCCCAGTGGAAATATGCGCGCAGACAAAGGAGATTATCGGCATTTCATGGAAAAAGAGATTCATGAACAACCGGAGGCGATAGCCGATACTCTTTCGACCGTCACTTCACCGCTTCAATCGTTGAACCCGGAGAGGATCTCGCGCATTTCGATCGTTGCGTGCGGGACGGCCTATTACGCCGGCCTCATCGCAAAGCATTGGATCGAGACGCTCGCGGTCATTCCCGTGGAGTGCGAAGCCGCGTCGGAATTCCTCTATCGTCGGATGATCGTTGCGCCGGGACAGATCGGTGTGGTCATCTCGCAATCGGGCGAGACCGCCGACACCATCGCCGCGCTCCGGAAAATGAAAGAGGAGGAGGTCCCTACCATAGCCATCGTAAACGCTCCGGGGAGCACGATGACGGAACTTGCCGACCGCACGATCTACACCGTGGCATGGCCGGAGATCGCCGTGGCGTCCACAAAGGCATTCACCGCCCAGCTTGCCGTGCTGGCGCGCATCGCGATCGCCATCGCGCATGCGCGGCAGGAGATCTCTCCCGCGCATGCGGCACGACTTAATTGCACACTGGAAAATATCCCTTCGCAGATCAAGGAGGTGATCTCATTGGAAAAAGACATTGAAGCCATCGCCCGGTCCCTTGCCGCCGCCGATAGTGTTTTTTACATCGGTCGCGGCACCAACCACTCCATCGCCCTCGAAGGCGCACTGAAGTTGAAAGAAGTTGCCTACATCCACGCCGAAGCATGTGCGGCCGGCGAGCTCAAACACGGCCCGCTCGCGCTCATCGATGAAAATATACCGACCATCGTGATCGCTCCGCGGGACCAGTGGTTCGGTAAAACAGCCTCCAATATGGAAGAGATCGCCGCCCGGGGCGGAAAGATCGTCCTTCTTTCGGACAAGGAAGGGTGTAAAGCGATGGAATGTCGGACGTGGAAATCAATCGTGTTGCCGACGATGGATCCGCTGTTCGCGCCGATCGGATATGCGGTCGCGGTACAGATGATCGCCTATCACGTCGCGCTCGCAAAAGGAGTGAGCATCGACCAACCAAAAAACCTGGCAAAATCCGTCACGGTGGAGTAATAATTGACTCAATGGCGCCGCTTCAAAGGCGGCACCATTTTTTTATAAAAATTTTATAACCTTCCCTCCATTATTTTCCCCACGATCTTCGCCGCGGATGCCACTTCTCCTTTTGCCGTGTTCTTGCCTAAGCTGAATCTGATACTCGAATTGGCGCGGGCTTTGTCGTAGCCCAATGCTTCGATGACATATGATGATTCCGCCGCGCGGGAGCGACACGCAGAGCCGGACGAGACGGCGAGACCGGCGCGATCGAACTGCGTGAGCAGATCCTGCGCCGCGCGGCCGCGAAAATGAACATTCAAAATATGTGGCGCCTTCGCGTCCCCCATCGGGCCGTTGATCTCCGCGTCCGGCGCGGCGGCCTTGATGCGCTTCCACAGTTCGTCGCGGAGCGCTGCCACGCGTGTGGCGTTCTTGCCGCGGGCGGCGGCGGCGAGCGACGCTGCGCGCGCGAACCCCACGATGCCCGGCACATTCTCCGTGCCCGACCGTACGCCGAATTCCTGGCCGCCGCCGCTCGCCTGCGCGATCAGCGGAAAACCGCCATTCTCAGAAAAAAGCTTTTCATCGCGCCGCACATAGAGCGCGCCCACGCCTTTCGGCCCGTTCATCTTGTGTGCGGAAAGCGTCATCATGTCCACGCCGAGTATCGCGACGTCGCAATAGAGATACGGGAACGATTGCGCGGCGTCGGTATGTAAAAGTGGATATGCGCCGTCCGCGCGCGCGGACGCTTCGACATTCGCCCTCGCGCCTTTGCGAAACTCATCGATCATGAATTTTATTTCGCGGAGCGGCTGGATCGTTCCCGTCTCGTTGTTGACGTGCATCACGGACACGACGACCGTGCGCTCGTTCAGTGCATGCTTCAGCGCCATGATATCGATGACCCCCTCTTTGTTGACCGGCAGCGTTATCACTTCAACGCCATCGCGCTCCAACGCCCGCGCAGTTTCCAAAACCGATTCGTGCTCGATGGATGAGATGACGATGCGCGGACGGACATCCGCGGCGTTAGGACGATGTTTTTTGTAGAATTCCACCGCGCCGCGAAGCGCGAGGTTGTTCGCTTCCGTCGCGCCGCCGGTGAAAATGATCTCGCGGAAATGTTTCGCGCCGATCAGTTTGCCGATCTCTTCGCGCGATGCGTCCACCGCGGCGATCGCCTTCTGGCCGAACGAATGCAACGAGCCGGGATTCCCGAACTCGCTTGAAAAAAATGGACGCATCGCGCGAAGGACGCGCGGGTCGACAGGCGTCGAGGCCGCATGATCGAAATAAAGCCGTCGCATGGATATAAGTTTACAACAAAGCGGGCACGGACGCTTGCTTCGCAAACATCACCTTCACCACTTCGCCGCTTTTTTTGCTCGGCACCATCAAAAAATTCTGTTTACGATAGAGATCGTAGAGGTCTTTTGTGAGCTTCACATCGTTGATGCAATATTCCTTGAGCTCCTCTATCTTGCCATCGCGATACAATTGCCCCGCCTCGGAACTGGGATGGGTCTTATGAAGGCCGAGGTTCGCGCCCGCAAGCCGATCAAGGCTTACGCGGCTCCCCGTCGCCATCTCGATCTCTTCCAATAGGTCCACGCGCTCCATTTCCCACAGCTTCGGCGCGCCGGGGATCCGCTGGAAATAGTTGTTCAATACGGGAATATCGTAGCGGTTCATGCTGAACCCCACGATGCGACGGGCGTCGCTGAACAGCTCCGCGAGCTTGTCCATCTCGTTCTCCTCGTAGCAATAGTACCGATCCTCTATATATGAGTAGACCGCGACGACGGAGATCTTCAGTGCGCCATAATTATCCCGTCCCACCTCCGGGTCGGTAAAGAAGTTCTGTGTTTCGATGTCGAAGACGAGGGTATCGAGGGTCATTGTTATTTCTCCTTATCTTTCAATAAATAAACTGGTGGACATGTATGAAAGCCAGAGCCTCTTTTTTGACGGTCACGTTCCTACGTGGCATTTCCGTCAAAAAAGAGGCTCTGGCTTTCATACATGCCGGTCGGCGACGTTTGTCGCCGCATAACTATCCGGCTTGATCTTCACCTCAAAGTTGTTCGCACGGATCATGCCGACGATCTCCTGGATGACGGCCTTTGTTGGGCCATTCATGCCGATATCCGCATGGATCTCGAACTCGAATTCCGGCAGCGGGAATTTTTTGAGCTCGGCGAGCACGCCTTGTGCGACCTCAAGCGAGATCGTCGCCTCGCGAACCATCCGATCGCGAAGCGTGTGGAATTTGCCAAGCTCGAAACGCCGGTAAAAATAGCGTCCGCCGTTGCCGATACGGTGCACGACGACCGCGTTCACGAAATCCGCGCTCTTATTGGACAACAACTGCGAGTCGGTGCCGATCGTCACTCTATATCTACGCAAAGGGTCGGCCTTCATGAACGCGATGATCTCGGCCACCACTTCCGGCACCGTTAGCTTTTCCCCTAATGAGCTGATAAAGGTATCTGGCATGTACCCAGAATATACGCTTTCGGGGTACCCTAGTCAACGCTCATCGCGCTTTTAATATCTTTTTAATAATCCTTTTTGTGTCCTTCGGCCCCTTTACCGCGATCGTTTGCACGCCGGTTTTCTTTGCCGCTGCGTCGTTGCCGCCCGGATAGAGCGCATCCCCGATGAAGACCATATTCTTTATGGGAATTTTCAACACTTTTTCTATCTGACGAACGCCGTACGCTTTATCGATCCCTTTTTGCGTGACGTCGATGGACGTGAGCCCTCCGCGGCGCACTTCGAATGTTGGCAATTCCTTTTGCATTATTTTCATCAGCGCCGGACGCACATCGTTCTTTTTATTCCACGCCGCCTTCGCTTTGACCGGCGCCTTCTGCCCGAGCGCGGAGAACGTGATCTGCGAGTCGCGGTCTTCGATCACCCTCCCCCACGCTTTCTTCGGCGGCACATATTTGGCCGCGGCAAACGCATGAGCAAATGCGCTCATGATCTTTTTCTTTTCTGCAGGCTTAAGCACTTTTCGGTACACTTTTTTCCAATCATTCCGCTGATAGCGATAGAACGACGTTGACGTCGTCGGAAAAAGAAAAAGATTTTTGAACAACGCCGGCGAACATTGGAAATGCCCCACAAACTGATCTTTAAATTGTTCATAGCTGCCGCCGCCAATGATGGCCACCTTTTTTTGCGCGAGCAATGCCGCAAGTGCACGCGCCATGTCGGGCCTGAGCGGCGCCTTGCTTTCGGTAAGCGTACCGTCGAGATCGAAGACGATGAGTGATTTTTGCGAGAGATTGCTTTTCACTCACCCATTATAGCAAATAAAAAATACGGCTGGACTCTCCTGTATTCTCAGGTAGGTCCAGCCGTCTATGATCAGGGAGTCGTGATGCCCGTCCACCGCCGCTCGGGTTTGAGCCACTTGAGCAGACCACGGATATCGTCCATGGTAAGGTTCTCGATATCACGAGCATCTTCCGCTAGCGAGGAAATCCGCTGTTTGTCCGCAAGGTCATTCATCGCGTTCTCGCAGATGCCCTTTGCCGATGGATCGATCATGAAAGCCGCCGCAAGTCCACAGCGCTTTTCTTTTTCGAAGAGCTCGATACTGTCGTAAATTGAGCCGATGCAGCCCTCGATTACTTCCTCGATATCGCCAAGCGCACGGGCCTCAAGGCGGCCGCATTCGATGACGAACTCGTAGAAGTGCCGATGGTAGTCGTACGATGTCCCGATGTTATAGGTCACCGCACGCCGTTCGCGCACCTCTTCGGTGAGCACTTCGTCGAGCATGTTGCTCAGCATTTTGACGGCCATCGTTCGACCGCCGGTCGGTGATACCGCGACGCTTCGGTATCCTCCCACCTCAAACGGAACTTCCGTTTTGAGGTGTTTGGAAAGCTCGAAGACGTAGCGGTTTTCCGTAGGCGGAGTGATGTCCGTGACGGGAATCGGGAGCTGCGTGCGTTTTCCTTCCTTCTGCACCGCGAACGGGCTTTCAGAAACGAATCGCACGAGTTCTTCGAGCGTGAGACCGCCGACGCCGACGATACTCATGTTGGCCGGAGTGTAGTGAGCGTCATAGTACGCTTGGAGATCGTCCTGCGTAATGCGACCCACCGAGTCCGGGTTACCTAAGGGAGTTGCGAAGCGTTCCAGCCAGTATCCCGAATAGAGCGCCCGATTTTCCCGCATCGCCAAGTCGTAAGTAATCCTATGCGTGAACTTGCGATTGAACTCGGCGATGATCACCGAACGTTCCCGTTCCACGAACTTCTCGAGCTTCGCGGAAAGAAGTGCTTTGCTAAAAAGCTGGAGCGCGCGTGAGAAAATGGCCCAATCGGTCGGCATCCAAAACTGATACCGCGCGAAATGATAGCTCGTCTGCCCAAGATTCACCTTGCCACCGTTACCCTCGAAGAAATCTTTTGCCTCCTTTACGGGGACATCAGCGTTCTGTGAGATCAGGTGTTCGACGAAGTGAGCTGTTCCTTCAAGGCCGATCGTGTCGTGTTCCGCGCCGCTGTGGATCAGGAATCCCATGGCTTCCCATGGGCGTCCGAGCCAGTGAGCCGCGTGAATGGTAAGCCCGTTCGGCAAAGTCGCCATTTCAAATTCCGCGTATGGATCCCACATGGGAAAACCCTCCTTAATGCTAAAATTTTATTTCAAAGAGCAAGGAGATTATAGCTATAAAATCGATTTTCGTCAATATGCCGAATATTATCAATATACTCCATAGAATAAATGCAGAAATCCCGAACTGATGCTAAAATAAATCACGTAATGGCAAAGAAAAAGAAAAAAGGAAAGAAGGGCAGCGGCAACGGGTCAAAAACCAGTGAGGATGTCAGCGCAAACGCGAATTCCCGCAAAGCAGCGGCACGTGAACCGCGGCTCCGTTCCGAAACAAAGAATAGCATCTGGGCGATCAGCTTCATCTGCGTGGCTGCAGTGCTCGTGCTCGCGTGGTTTTCTATTGCGGGTCCGGCCGGCGCGGCTATATATAGTGGCCTTAACGCCCTGCTCGGTTGGGGATATTTGATATTGCCCGCCACCCTGCTTTTTGCCGCCGCGGTGTTCCTATTTTCGCGGCAAAAGCGTATTCTCGCCACCACGCTCATCGGCTCGACATTGCTCATCCTTTCCGTGCTCGGCTTGATCGAGCTGTTCTCCCCCACGCATGGCGGCTGGCTGGGACTCGTGTTCGGTTCGCTCCGCACACCGTTCGGCGTTATCGCAGCAACGACGATCGATATTTTCATCCTGATCATCTCCGTACTCGTGACCGCCAATGTGCCGATCAAAGTGGAATGGCCGTGGAATAATAAGGACGAAAGCGAAGAGAAGGCCGAAGACACAACGCCGCTCCTCGTAACGGGCGCGGATGGCGAAAAGACCACCGCAGAAAAAGCAATGGACGAAAAAGACGCAAAGAACGATAAAAATAAAAATCCTTCCGCGCCGGAAGATCTTGCTGTCATCCACGCGAAAGACGGCGCCGAACTCGGTAAGATAAAGAAAACGAAAGCGCCTGTTTTCAAAAATTATGTCCCGCCGCCGCTCTCGCTTCTGAATTCCGATATGAGCAAGCCGACCACCGGCGATCTTCTCGCGCACGCGAACATCATCAAGCGCACGCTTGACTCCTTCGGCATCCCCGTCGAGATGGGAGAGATCAACGTCGGTCCGGCGGTCACGCGTTACACATTGAAGCCCGCGGAAGGCGTCAAGCTTTCGCGCATCACCGCGCTCAGCCAGGACCTTGCGCTCTCGCTTGCGGCGCATCCGATCCGCATCGAGGCGCCGATCCCCGGCAAATCGCTCGTCGGCATCGAAGTGCCGAACAAGACCGCCGCGCTTGTGCGCCTCGGCAGCCTGATGAACTATCCGGAATTCCAGGCATCGGGCCCGCTCGGCTTCGTGCTCGGACGCGATGTTTCCGGCGAACCGATCTTCGCCAATATCGAAAAAATGCCGCATCTTCTCGTTGCCGGCGCAACCGGTTCCGGAAAATCTATTCTGGTCCATTCGCTCATCACGTCGCTCCTTTATAAAAACTCGCCGGCCACCCTGCGTCTCGTGCTCATCGACCCGAAGCGCGTGGAGCTTTCGATGTACGACGGCATTCCCCACCTCATCACGCCGGTCATCACGGAAAATAAAAAGGCGCTCGGCGTTTTAAAGTGGGCCATCCAGGAAATGGATCGCCGCTATGAAATTTTACAGCGCGCCGGCAGTCGCGACGTAAAAAGTTACAACACGAAGGCAAAGCCGGAAGACCAGTTGCCGTTTATTTTGATCGGCATCGACGAGATGGCAGACCTGATGAGCTCGTTTGGGCGCGAGGTGGAAGGCGCGATCGTGCGCTTGGCACAGATGGCACGCGCGACCGGCATCCATTTACTGCTCGCCACACAGCGCCCGTCAGTGGAGGTCATCACCGGCCTCATCAAGGCCAACATCCCTGCGCGCGTCGCCTTGCAGGTGGCGTCGCAGATCGACTCGCGCACCATCTTGGACGGCGCTGGCGCGGAGAAACTGCTCGGACACGGCGACCTTCTTTTCCTTTCCGCAGAACTTTCAAAGCCGAAGCGTATCCAAGGCTCATATATCACCGAAGAGGAATTGAAGAGCGTTGTCTCGTTCATCAAAGAAAACAACAAACCGGTGATGGCGCCTGAGCCATCCGACGATGGCGAAGAAAATATTGATAAGGCCGGCCCGATCATGCCTGTCGGATTCGACCACTTCATCAACGCAAGCGGCGAGAGCGACGAAGAAAGCGAAGATGACATGTTCAACGAGGCCGTCGCCGTCGTTGCCGAGGCCAAGAAAGCATCCGCGTCATTGCTCCAGCGCCGCCTCAAAGTCGGCTACGCCCGCGCCGCGCGCCTGCTCGATCTCATGGAAGCCGCCGACCTTATCGGCCCCGGCGACGGCGCCAAGCCGCGCGACGTGAACATCGAAAAGATAGAGGAGCGGCTGTCGTAAATAGGCCGTCTTGCCTACCGGAAAAGATCGCACCGTTCCCTACTATCGTGATAGAGTGACCTTCCGCTTGGTCGCTCTATTTTTTTAGATAAATTTAATGCCCCACATGCTACGCTCTTTCTGCGGTGGTGGTGGCACGGTTGCTGACTCTGGATCGCCACCTAGAGTCCTTGGGGTTCGAATCCCCTCACCTCCACCGCCGAAAAATATTCATTAAATAATGATTAAAAGAAATTTGACGACCATCACATTTCTGCTATATTGAAATTACGGGTGGCGATCCGGAACCAGCAATCGTGTTGGACTATTACAAAAGACCCAGAGATGGGTCTTTTGTACTTTTTAATTCTTTACCACCCAAACATCAAAAAAAATAATTCTTGTGTCGCCCCCCCCATCTCTTGCAGGGCAAAAATGGACTAATTTCGCTCAACGCTTTATCATCAGAGTATATGTCCCCTAACGATCTCCCATTTGAACAGTTTTTTGCGGAAAAGATAAAAGAGCGCGGCGTTTCACTAAAGAAACTCGCCGAGATGACCGGCATCGCTCCGGCACATATTGAAAGCCTCTTGCGCGGCGATTACGAAAGCATGCCGTCGGCGCCGTATTTCCACGGTTACCTTCTCCACCTCGGCGCGATCCTCGATTTTGACGGCGAAGAGTGGTGGGTGAAACTAAAGAAAGAAGGGGTAATAAAAAACTCCGGCGCGCTTGATACACTTCCGCGCAACCGGTTCATCAAACAGGCGCCTCCAAAATATCTCTGGTGGATCGGCGCGGGAGTCATCGTGCTCATCTATCTCGCGTTCCAAGCGCCACGTATCTTTGGCAAACCGACGCTCGTGGTGAGCGTCCCCGATGCAAATCCGTATGTAACGACATCCAGCACCATCACCCTTTCCGGAACCGTAACCGGCGCGGATTCGCTCTCTCTGGTCGGCACGGACGGCGAACAGGAACCGATCATCGTCGCCGCTGATGGCTCGTGGCAAAAGAGCGTACTACTTGGTGCTGGTCTCAATCCGTTCCAAATAACCGCAAAGAAGTTCCTCGGCGGCGAAACGAACGTGACGGAGCAGATATTCTATCAACCGACGGGAAGCACGACGACCGCTTCGACTACCAGCATCACCCCAAAAAGCACAACAACCACCGTCCGCATCACCAGTTCGACCTCGGGTTCATCCACCACCGGAACCCCCGTTCTTTAACCTTTTTTTAACCCTTTCTTAATATAAATTTAACGGTGGCTCTGATATAATGAAGCACATGAAAACAACTAAAAAAACGGACAGCCAGAAGCCGCCGGTAACGGAAAAACAAACCACGGCAAAGCAGTTCGACGAGCTTCTTTCTTCCCTTCAGGACAAGTTTGGCGAGGGCGCGATCATGAAGCTCGGCGATGTGCGGCATGTGGATGTCGCGATCATCCCGACGGGATCGTTCTCGCTCGATCTCGCGCTCGGCGTCGGCGGCTTGCCGCGCGGCCGGATCACGGAGATCTTCGGCCCCGAAATGAGCGGAAAAACCACGCTCGCGCTAAACGTCATCGCTCAGGCGCAGAAGCAGGGAGGCAAAGCGGCATTCATAGACGCGGAGCATGCGATGGACCCGGAGTACGCCGCCAAGCTTGGTGTCAATGTGAATGAGCTTTTGATCTCACAACCTGACAGCGGCGAGGAAGCGTTGAATATTCTGGAAAGCCTCGTGCGTTCAGGGATGATATCCGTCGTCGTCGTGGATTCCGTCGCAGCGCTTACGCCGCGCGCGGAGCTCGAAGGCGAGATGGGCGAACAGCATGTCGGGCGCCAAGCGCGGATGATGGGACAGGCGCTCCGCAAGCTCACGGCGATCGCCGCGAACAGCCAGACACTCATCATCTTCATCAACCAGCTTCGCATGAAAATCGGTATCATGTTCGGCAATCCGGAAACCACGCCGGGCGGCCGCGCACTCCCCTTCGCCGCGTCGGTACGCATCGACATCCGCCGCATCGCGCAGGTCAAGAAGGGTGAAACGGTGGTCGGCAATCGCGTCAAGGCGAAAGTGGTAAAGAACAAAGTTGCCCCGCCGTTCAAGTTCGCAGAGTTCGATATTTTATTCGGCGAAGGGATCTCGTACACGGGCGACGTGTTGAACGCCGCGGTAAACCACGGCGTGGTCAAAAAATCCGGCTCAAGCTTCAGCTATAACGGCGAACGGCTAGGAGTGGGATTCGAAAATTCCAAGGTGAAATTAAAGGAGGAGAAAAAGCTCTTTGAGGAGATAAAAAAGAAGACCGCCGAGGCCTATAGGAACGGCGACAGCGTGGCAGGAGAAGCCGCCGAGAAGAGCGAAGCATAAAACAAAACACCCCGCTCTTTTTTGACGGAAACGCCACGTAGGAACGTGACCATCAAAAAAGAGCGGGGTGTTTTGTTTTATGCTTTTTTCGACAGCCTCTCCTTTAAAAATTATTTTAAGAATAATGAATAGGCGAAATATCCCACTACACCAACTGCGAGAATCGCCACGAGTGTAACAACCAATATCGGGACAAGATGACTTTCCGATGCGGGTTCCGGGACAAATTCCTGTGCGGTAGGAGAATCGGTTTCCGCAGCATCCGTGGCCGGCGCAAAACCGGCGGCGCCCGATGCGGCAGCGGCGACCGGCGATACTGAAGCAGGTGCTACCACCTTCACCACCGGTGCGGCGGGGATCGAAAACGAAGCGGGAGCCGGCATCGGCGTCCGCTCGGCGATCGGCGCCTGATGTTTTTCCCTCTCGAGCGAGAGCCCGGAGACCGCCACATTCTGGAATGATGGCGCCCCGCCGCCGCTTCGCATCATCGATTCGATGTCCGAGCGCATCGTGCGAATTTTCACTTCCGTCGGCGGAGGTGGCGGAGCGCTCGTCAAAACTTTATTCAAAGGATTTTCCATATAAAATTATTCTAACATAAAAATTGATCCAAAAAATTCTATCCAAGATGGGCGTGATCGTTATAAACCCATAATCGCCATCGCCCCGCACCCTCGTCATCGCTTTGATATTCCAGTACCGTCAATCCCGTATTCTCCATCATCGCCCCGCGCTGAAATCTTTTGAATATTTCTCCCGTAAGTGCATCACCTACTAACACCCGCGCGAGCATCGTCCGTAAAAAATATCCATGCGTCACCACAAAGATTGAACGCTCGGGGCGGTCATGAAGATACGCAAGCGCCTTATCCGCGCGCGCAACGATATCGTCAAAATTTTCGCCGTCTTCGACGCGCATGCCCGGCGTATATAAACTTTCTTCCCATTTTTTCCAAAGCGCGTTCGCCGCTTCATCGCCGTGCAGCTTCCCGTTGACACTTGTCGGCTTCATACGTTCAACAAAAAAATCCGATGTCTCCACGCGCTTTCCCGTCGCTTCGGCGATAAAGGCCGCCGTCTCCTGCGCGCGCTGAAACGAACTTGAGATAAGCACATCGAAAGAGATGTTCGCCGCACGCACGGCGATCTTCTGCGCTTGCTCCCTGCCCTTCTCCGTCAACGGCGAATAGGGTGATTGAAAAACAGGTAACGCATTATCCAAACTTTGCCCATGCCTCACAAAATATATGATCTTTTCCGTCTGCATCTTTTCTCTAGTATAACCGCGATAAGTAAAAACGCCCACTGCCGTTGAGCGAGTGGACATTTCCCACGGGACTTCCGTTGGCCGCTTGCGTCGGGGCAAGACGGCAGTGGGCGTTTTTACTGTCCCGCCGGCTGCTCCATCTGCTTTAGCGACAGCCCGATCTTGCCGTTCTCCGCCTTGATGATCTTCGCGCGGACATGGTCGCCAAGATGGACGACATCTTCCACATTCTTTACAAATCCCTGCTTGAGCTCGGAGACATGGATCATGCCGTCGGCACCACCGCCGAGATCGACGATTGCGCCGAATTCGAGAATCTTCACGATCGGCCCTTCCACGATCTCGCCCACTTTCCATTCTTTCGTCATGCCCAAGATTTCCGCGACTGCGGCTTCCACTTTTGCGAGATCGGTGCCGGACACGAACACGCCGCCATCCTCTTCGATATCAATGCCTGCCAATTCGTACTTTGCGATAAGGCCGTTGATCATCTTGCCGCCAGGACCGATGACCGTGCCGATCTTGGCCGGGTCGATCTTGAACTGACGGATCTTCGGCACGAATTGCGAGATCTCCGTACGCGCCGCGGGAAGCGTCGCTTTGATCGTCTTCAAGATGTGAATGCGCGCATCACGAGCCTGCGCGAATGCTTTTTCGAGCAGTTCTATCGTAAGGCCGTCCACTTTGACGTCCATCTGCATGCCGGTCACGCCGTCGTCGGTTCCCGCAACCTTGAGGTCCATATCGCCGTGATGATCTTCCGGCCCCTGGATGTCGGTCAGTATTTTGTAGTTATTGACGTCGGCACTGCCATCCGCGTTGAACGCCATCATCAAGCCCATTGCGATGCCCGCAGCCGGCTTCTTGAGCGGCACGCCGGCATCCATGAGCGAAAGCGAACTCGCGCAAATCGTTGCCTGCGATGACGAACCGTTGGAAGACATAATTTCCGAGACAACACGGATCGTGTACGGGAACTCCTCTTTAGACGGGATCAAACGCTCGAGCGATTTGCGCGCAAGGTTGCCATGGCCGATCTCGCGGCGCCCGGGGCCGCGGAAGTTACCCACCTCGCCCACCGAGAACGGCGGGAAGTTGTAGTGCAACATAAAGCGCCGCTTGGCGTTGGTTTCCATCGATTCGATCAACTGCTCGGCACCGGGCGCCGCGAGCGTCGTGATGGCAAGCGCCTGCGTGTTGCCGCGGACGAAGAGTGCCGAGCCGTGCGTGCGCGAGAACAATCCCACCTCGGCATCAAGAGCGCGAACCTCGTCGAGCTTACGCCCGTCGGGACGGCGATCTTTTTCCAAAACATTTTTGTGAACGGTCTGGTTCACCATCTCTTCAAAGAGCGATTCCACTCCTTTCCAATTTATCTTTTCCTTCACTGCGCCAAATTTTTCCTTGACGTGCTCGTTCAGCGCATGATTCAACGCGCCGACCGCGGTCGTGTGCTCTGCTTTCGTCGGCTTGTAGATCGCGTCTTCCAATTTATCCGCCAGGAACGCCTGTACCTCTGCTTTGATATCGGCATCGGGCTCCGCGATGGCAACCTCCGCTTTCGGCTTGCCGATCTCCTTCTGGATCTGTTCCTGAAACGCGATCAATTTATTGATCTCCGTCTGCGCGAGCTTGAATCCCGCAACGACATCGCCCTCCTGCGCGTCCAAACCGCCAAGTTCGATCATATTGATACGATCCTTAGAACCGGAGACGAATGCGTCGAAGATCGGCAAGTTCGGTTCGATAACGGTGCTGTTGTCCGGGTTGATCACAAACTGCTTGTCATCTGTTTTCTGCGCAACGCGCACGCCGGCCACCGGACCTCCCCATGGGATGTCGGAGATAAAGAGCGCGGTCGAAACACCAAGTAATCCGACGAACTCCGGATCGTTCTGTTCGTCGATCTGCAAGACAGTGACGACCACCTGAACCTCGCGACGCATATTGTTATTGAAGAGCGGACGGATGGTGCGGTCCACCAAACGGCCGGCGAGGATCGCCTCTTCGGATGAGCGGCCTTCGCGGCGCACGTAGCGGCTGCCCAAGATCTTTCCTGCGGCGTAGAACTTCTCCTCGTAATCCACCTTGAGCGGCAGGTAATCAAGCTCCACGTCCTTGCGGCCCATCACGGCCGTCGCGAGCACCACCGTCTCGCCATACTTTGCGATCACCGCGGCGTTCGTCTGTTCGGCGAGCGCGGAAACCTCTATCGTCAACGTCTTCCCCGCTATCTCAACGGAAAACTGCTTTTTTTGTAACATTTATTTTTTATGAAAGCGCGAACCCCGAGAGTCTTGTCATCCTGAGCTTTAGGAAAGATCGAGGTGGTAGCCGCGGCCCGTGCCGCATGCCCGATCGCTCGCAAAGCTCGGAATGACATCCCGTTTATCGCGCTTCGTTGGTTAATTTATTTTTAATGATCGTTGCCCATACTACTGCGACCGTTTGTTCCTCGCCGCCACGTACCGCGGCTTCATGATCGCGCGCGGGACGGTTTCGATATTCACAAACGTGTCCGCGGCTTCCACAATTTTCGATGATGCACTTCGTCTGAACGCGGCGACTTCGACCACTCGCCCGCCACCCCATTTCACGTAATTGATCAACGGAATGAAATCACCGTCGCCGGTCACCAAAATAATGACGTCCAAAAACGGCATCATGCGGATGACGTCCACGGTCATGCCAACGTCCCAATCGCCTTTCTTCATACCACCGGCGTAGATCTGCAGGTCCTTCATACGCAACTCGAGCCCGGCCTTCTCCAGGGCTTCAAAGAAGCTGCCTTCGGAAGAGGCACCGCCGTTTGAATCGCCGCCTCCATCGCCGCCGTTCAAGAACGCGGATCCCGGAGCAAGCGAGACCGCGGCGGCCTGATCCTTTTCCGCCATGCGCGGTTGTCCATGCACGGGCGCGTGTTGCGGCTCGACACCTTCGCTGCGCACCACGTATGCCATCGCGCGAATCAGTTGGCGACCGCCCACGAGGTGCTTGATAAGCTCGGCATAGTTCACACGACCCTGATAAAGGTTCTTTGCCGAGTGATACAAATTGGAAACATCAACAAAAATCCCAACCCGCTGGTTGGAATAATTGGTTTCGGGCTTCATTATTTTTTAAGGTCGAGCTTCTTGATGAGTTTCTCGTATTGAGAAGGCTCGTGCTTCTTCATATACGCCAATAATTTTCTGCGCTTGGAAACCATCTTGAGTAATCCACGGCGGGAGTGATTATCCTTTGGATTTTTCTTGAGATGCGCGGCCAATTCGTCGATCTGACGCGAGGTCATCGCGATCTGCACCTGCGCAGAACCAGTGTCCGTATCGTGTTTTTTATTCTCCCCGACGATGCGGGATTTGACTCGTTTAGTAAGCATTATTTGTTATGGTACATCAATATATGGGAATTAGCAAGGGCGGAAAAAATCATCACTCTATTTTGCGACACATCGGCGTATAATAGAAATATGCCAAAGACCGAGATCGAGCGCCTGCTCCAGGATTATCTGAACTATCTCGAGATCGAAAAGAACCGATCGCCGCGGACGAGCGAAAATTACCAGCATTATCTGCGCGAGTTTTTGAAGTTCGCGAAGATATCCTCCCCCGCCGAGATCACGGACGGCGTGGTGCGCGAGTTCCGCGTGGCACTCGCGCGGCGCGAAGGCCTCAAGCGCGTAACACAGGGATATTACGCGATCGCCCTGCGCAATTTTTTGAAGTACCTTGCGCGGCGCGACATCAGATCGTTGTCCGCAGATAAGATCGAGCTGCCAAAAGTGCCCGGACGGCAGATCGACACGCTGGAATACGGCGACCTTGAGCGCCTGCTCGCCGCACCGAAGGGCGACTCGCTCCGCGACCTGCGCGACAAAGCCGTTTTGGAGATGTTCTTCTCCACCGGCCTGCGGCTCGCCGAGCTCTGCGCTTTGCCGCGCGGCATTGACCTCAAGCGCGGCGAACTCTCCGTGCGCGGCAAGGGCGACAAGCTGCGCGTGGTGTTCATCTCCGACTCGGCACGGGAAGCAGTGCAAAAATATATGGCGCGGCGCGCGAACACCAGCGGCGGCGATGCCGAAGACAGATTATTCATCAGTCTCGACCGCGCCGGAAAAGTGATCGGTCCTATTACCCCGCGCGCCGTGCAACGTCTCGTCGAGGCACGCGCTAAGCAGGCCGGCATCCCCAATCACATCCATGCGCACTTGTTGCGCCACAGCTTCGCCACCGATCTCCTTGTGAACGGCGCCGACCTTCGCTCCGTGCAGGAGCTCCTCGGTCACGCGAACATCTCCACTACGCAGGTCTATACCCACCTCACCAACAAGCAGCTGCGCGAGGTGCACCAGGCATTCCATGGCGCGAGGAGAAAAGAAAATTGATCTTTATTTTAGCGGTGCCCGGGAGAGGACTTGAACCTCCACGCCTTTCGGCATCAGCTCCTAAAGCTGACGTGTATGCCATTTCACCACCCGGGCGACGTGCTTATCATACGCCTGTTTTGGGAATTTTGACAAATATATAATAATATGGTAATACTTTGACAGCGCGAGGAGCTTGGAACCGCAAGGTTAAGGCTCCTCACGACAGATTGAAAATTCAACGACAAGGAGAAGAAAATGGGAAATTATCGGACTATGGCTGAATTCGAATCGATGCGGTCGGTGCTAATCGTTATAACGGTTATTGCCATCCTCATTGTTTCGACAGCTATTACCATCTTTGCCAACTTCTGGCTGGGCTTCGTCGCATTCGGCTGTCCTGCCATATTGTTATTTGCTTGGTCGAGCATCCGCTCGTTCCCCGCAAATCCCCCAACAAAATGGATTCCGGAAGTTATGGGTGTCTACGTCAACCAACTCAAATGCTGGGGCCCCACGATTCTTCCGTGGACAAGCCCTTTTACCATTAACGCCACTCCTATGCCCGGTGGAATTATGCACGTCGATCTCGAATCGAAGGAAATGATCCCCAACGATCGTGTCACCGTGGTCATTCCCGTTCACATGTTCTATGAGATTGACGACGATGACCCCGTGAAGGTCATTCAACTTGGCGGAGTCGACAAGGCAGCAGAGTTGCTTCGAGAGAACATCGACAAGCTGCTTCGCCAGTGGGTCACCCATCCGGGAAAAGGGCCGCAAACGCTCGGCAAGGGCAAAGAAAAGATGACGCTGGATATGGTGCGGCGCATGAACAATGAGGCGACGAACCATATTCTCGAGGAACTGGCTAAGGATGACATTGCCGTCATCCATTCGGACATTCCCATTGAAGCCCTAATGGGATACTTCACAAAAAGACAAATGTGGCCGCGGGAGCAACAATGGGTTCAGGAGATCGAAAAGTTATCCGAGGACGAGAGAGAGAAACTTCGTGCGGAGATCAAAGAGCGGAACGGGGACATTGAAGCATTCCGTTCGGGCAAGAAACCTCTCCGGGTCCAATCTGTCGGATTGATAATCCGACAGATGATCGTGGACAATATCGAGGCGGATGGTCCCTCGGCAGCTGCCGTCGCCAAGGTCGCGGAGGCAAACTTCAACGCAGAGATCAAAAAGATCAATGCACAAGCTCTTGCGGATCAGGCGGCAACACTTAAACCAATAACCACCACCATGGATCCCGTTCAGGCGGCGCTTATCCTCGAGGATAAAGTTAAACAGACCATCGAGGTCAAAAAGTATGACGCAGCGGAACCACTGATTGCGATGGTGGATGGACTAGGCCGTGCCGTAATTGGCGCAATTTTTAACCGCACGTCCGTGGCGGAAAGAAAGGAGGCCGATAATGGCAACGCCGGTACCAACAACGGTAAGTAAAAAAGTTTTATCAGGAACCACGGTTACGATCCTGATACTGACGATGCTTGTGATAGGGCTCGTGACGGGATTGAAAGAAATGGATCCCTCTTCAATGGTGTCGTGGAGTGTTACGCCGGTACCACAGCCGCAGGGGCGCTGCGACGATTCGTTTGCACAGGACGATCTCGGCACCTACAACTTCGCCCAATCACTTGAGAATCGTGTTCGCATCGAACCGGGATCCACGACGAAGCTCTGCTACGGATCGTTGGTCTCCATTCCTGAAGACCGATGGAAAACGTGGGGGGCGCAGTTTGTTCCCCCGGCCGGACAGAAGGAGCGGTGCGTCGCCTGGTTCAGCTATATCTATCCTGATCACAGCGTTCGGGTGATCGGCCCAAGATATGAGCAAGGGCTGGGAATCGGCGACATGCCCATGGTGTGGCGCGTTGCCACCAATTGCCCGATTGAATATTACCGATGGTAGCATTCGTGCCCCCATCAACCCCGCAGCAAACAACGCTGCGGGGATTTTTTTAAAATGACGCTCTATGGATTAAACAAAAATGGCCCCGCACGGGCCATTTTTGAGATCCTACAGAAAAGGGTCTTACTAACAGGAACTGACGCCGCTTGCGCCCAAGAAACTGCCGATGATAAGCGGAACGGCACGAGCCAAAAGCGCAACGCCGATGGCAACCGCCGTGTAGATCAACATGGTACCTGCGCTCTTTACCTTCTCCGGATCACCAGCTGCGGTAAGGTACTTGAATCCTGCAATAATAATGAAGATGACTGCCAACACAATAAGGAAGTAGAATGCCCACGCGAAGACCGTGCAAAGCATCTGAAGAACTCCCTGTAAGCTTGTGATTTGGCCCTGGGGAACGGACGTCTCTGTTGGCGCCACTGGCTGCGCAAGATCCTGCGCGAAAGCGAGTGCCGGTATAACCAACATGATAACCGCAGGGCTGAATCCCTTTGCAAAACTGATTACTTTTTTCATAGTCAATAAATCTTAGAGGATGTTCGACCTTTTGAGGTTACTTTAAAAGGATATCATACCGCTTCTCTGCCCGCAAACATCACCGCAGCCACCCACGCCCCTTTACTGTCCAGTGGTGTTGGTGCCGGATGACCCTCCCGTAAGACACGAGATGCTAGAAATTGCCGTTCCCGTACTGCCGGAAGGAAAGAGCGACTGAACAATTGCCGGAAATCCGGCGGCGCACAAAGCGACGATAATTCCTACCGCCGCATAAGTGAGCGTCTTTCTGCCGGTGGCAACTTTCTCGGTATCTTCACCGGCGGTAGCATAAGTGAATGCCGCGTATACCACCATAATGACCGAGACGAGAATGACAATCCAGATGAACCAACTGGCAATAGTACACATCAACTGTTGAATGCCCGCCGCGTTGTTTATAGGGGAAGTAACAGTGGTTGACGCGTTCTGAGCAAAAGCAACCGATAGAGGCGATCCCCATGCCACTACCGCCAATAATAGTGGCGATGCGGTAATAAATTTCTTCATTGCGTTTTTAGTTGATTTTATATTGAGTTCGACCATTTATTTTTCCAGTATCACATATTCTATTGAAGAATACCACCGGATATCAGCTGCTGCTTCCCGTAAGCAACTGCTTTATGATCGAAGTTACCCCCGTGGCGATAATGGCAATAGCAAAGCCGATTGCCGCGTAAAGCAAAGTCTTTCTCCCCTGCGAAAACTTTTCCGGGTCTCCCGCGGAAGTGGTCATCTGAAAGGCACCCACCAATACCATGATGGCAGTAAGGGGGATCGCGATGGTGGTCGAAAGGAAATTAACGACGTTGTTTGCGACCGTCGCAAAGCTCGCGCCGCCCAAAGGATCATTGAGGGTGAGCGGTGAATTAGTGGTTGGCGTCTGCGCAAACGCCACCGCGGCGCTTGTTATAAAAACAACAGCACCTGCCCACATCGCATTCAGTTTTTTCCCGATCTTTAACATTGTATTTATTATAGCAGTTTATTGGAGATTTAGAACGTTTGTTGTGGACAAGATTCCAAGGGGAGATCTTCTTCGCTGTTTCCGCGGTCGAACACGTACTCTACCATTACCGGCAAAGAACATAACGTTTGCTGACTCACGCCGAGGTCCCCTGCCAATGCCGCCTCCGCCGCAGCTTGATCCTCTCCATTCTCCGGGAGAACGATGACAAATTCGCTGATGCCGCGGTAGTACCACAATACATAGGCTTGATCGTATTGCAGCAACAAGGAATCAAGGTCAAACCAGTACCCCTGCGCTCCCAAATAAAAATTTTTCAGGGAGACCGTCCCGCTTGCGGTCTGAAACGGGATGGTTGGGCTCTGCGGAGCGTCGGAAGGCATCGTGGAAGAAATATCCGCGCCGGAGATGGTCGCGTCCCCGAGGAAAAGCGTCGCCTGCGATATGCTGGCTGGGTTACTTTGCGTGGAAGTGGCAAGTTGTCCCAACGGAGGAAGCCCGGCTGACGTCGTGTTCTGTGAAACCGCGGGTATGCCCGACCGCCATTCAAAAAAGATAAAAAGCCCTGCCGCTATCAGCACCAGCACTATTATCGCGATAATTATTTTTTTCATACTTTGAATGACTTAGTTCATTGCTGAGCACTACTGCCGCCCGGAGGGTTGGTCAACTGGAAATGCACCGGATCGCTGCTTATTCCCTGAAAATGCAATCCGACATTTTTCGATATGAGAGCGTTATTAAGAGTTGTACAATTACCGACCGCGCATGGAACGGGACCCGAGACTGTTATATCGATGCCGATCCCGGCAACATGGGGAGAAGACGCACTTGGGTTGGAAACCTTGCACGCGGAAGTGGAACTGCCCGGATATCCATTTTTACAAATGCCATGTTTTTGCTCCTCCGCTTTCAGCGCCGAAATGATCGATGTACACGCAGAATTGGTCGCGGCGCTGGGATTCTGGGATAACTTGATGGCGCTCTGGTAGATATAATGGAAATGCTGCTGATACGCCAGCGGGCGATATACCGAGTTGACCGTAGCCGTATCGCCCAGCGATTTTGCCACGGTCTGGAATTTTCCCCAGGCCGTCTGTATCGCCGTAAGATTTTGCTGAACATTAGAGATCGAGGACGACCAAATGACCTTCGTGCCATTTTCCATTTGTTGCGCCTGCGGGTCGGTGATCGCCGGCAAGGCAGTCAATGGACACGCGCCCGAAGGCGTCGATGTTGGTGTCGGTGTCGGGGCATTGCTGCTCGCCACGATCTGACTCAGCGTCGGCAAGTTCAGATTCACTAACTGGGGATTGACCGTATGGAGTACCAGATAGGCTCCTGCAAGCAGAAGAAGTCCCGTCAATGCTCCCCAGATCCATTCCTTCGCATCGCTTTGGGCGGAAGGATTGCCCGCAGAGGCCGTATATTTGACCCCTCCAAAGACAATAGCGCCAAAGGCAAGGATTCCTCCGATCATCAACGCGAATTGGTAGAAATTGGCGATGAATGCCCCCGGAGCAGAGCTTGTGCTGTTGGCATTGTTGCCGGGGATGGATGTGCTGATCTGCGTCTGAGCAAACGCAAGCGCCGGGACGACCAAGATCACAAGGAGGCAAAGCGCGGCAGATAATTTTACGAGGTTGTTGCGCATGAATTGTTTCCAAATCCGCCGACGTCGGTGATGCTAAGGACGGTGATAAACGTATTGACGATAAGATATGCGCAAAGCACGATGATGAGACCGACGATCGCAGCAGTGATCGCTTTTTTTCCGGACTCCAACATGCCGGGGTTCGCGCCGGCGAACATGATCATGATACCACCCACCACGACCATGATCGGCGCGATGATGAAAATCGCGATCGACATTCCGAAGTAAACAATATTGATGAACGTATCGATAAGGTCACACAGACTGGTACACGGGGTCATGCTCCCGGGAGTGGTGTAATTTCCCGTACAGGAAACGAGCGGACCCCAGAAGCCGGGCGGCGTACCCCAGATGTTCGGCGTCGTATATGTCGTATATGCGGATGCGATCAATGGCAGGAAAATGGAAGATCCGACGATCACGGCCATCAACATCTTCGCGGCAGTATTTTTCATTTTTATAAATAGTATTTATATTCGCCAAACGTACCTGCGTCAATTCCCTATCGCGTTCATCGCATCTTGCGCCTGCTTGAGCGCAGTGTCGGAATCGGCTGCGCCGTTCAGGACATTCTGGATTGCAGTGTTCATCAACGCGTCAATCTGTTCGCTATTCGATTCATGCCATGACTTGGCGGTGAGCGCCTGCGATGCGAAGACCGCCATCGTTGGGCTTGCCGCATCCGCCTCGATTATCGAGCGTAATGCCGGCGGTGCACCCGTATCCTTCGTATATATGTTCTCATCTGCGGGAGATGTCGTCAAATTGATGATGAAGCTCCACGCGCTCGCGATATTCTGGCTGTCGCGCGAAACCGCAAGACCATTGTACTTTGCATAGTTGACCGCCACCGTAGAACTCGCGGGCTGCGGCATCGCCGCAACGCCGTAATTAAGGAACGGCGCTTGTGCGGTGATGGTGGCAAGCGCCGAAGAATAATCAAAGATGACCGCGGTCTTGCCCTGCGTGAAACTATTGAGCGCCGTTCCCATGCCGTCATTCCACGTGTAGTTCGACCCGGCAGCATTCGAAAATTGCAAATAATAATTGAATGCATTCGGCCCGGCGCTATCGTTGCCGTTCACTCCCGTCGCAAATTTTACCGTCGTGCCATCGGCGGATGTCATCGTCGTGCCGTTCTGCATCATCAAAAGAAAGATGATGTCGGATGCGTTCGGAATGCTCGTCTCCGAGCCGCCGAGCGCGAGCGCGGCCTGCGTGATCTGCCCCTGTGCGTTCACGATGCGCAACTTCGGCAGATCCGTCTGAAGCCCTTCCCATGTGGTGGGCACCGTCGCGATGCCAGCCGTGTTGAACAGATCTTTGTTATAGATCATCGCGAGCGTATCGATCGAAAGCGGCAACGCATAAATATTCCCGCCGGAAACGAAATCGCTCGAAACGACATCCGGAAAGTCGCTCTGCAGGGTGACCTGATTGAATGTCGTGGCGAGCGTGGCGGGAATCGGCGCGGCGACATTTTGCCACTGCGAAAGATCGCGGTTGGGGATCTCGAAAACATCCGGGCCGGTGCCGGCGGCGAGCGCCGCAAGTAATTTACTCTGATACCCCGAGGGGTCGATCTGCGTGTAGCTGATCTGCGACTGCGTTCCTGAACCCGGACCAGAATATGACTGGATCATATTGTCGAACGCCTGCTGGCTGTCCGTTCCCCAGATCGTGAGTTTGAGCGATGATTGCCCGCCCACGTTTGAACGAATATTCATCAAAAATATCACGCCACCGACAAGCACAAAAAGTACGGCGGCGCCGATAATGATAAGCTGTTTTTGAGTGAATTTGGTTGGCATATGGCTGCGCGCAGCCGCGCGCTTAGATAACTACCGTTCCCGCAACTCTGTCGCCGCTCTTGAGATCCATGATGTGTACGCCTTGCGCGGAGCGTCCCGTCTTCCGCACCGTCGAAAGCTCGGTGCGGATCATCTGCCCCTTTGCAGACAGCGCGAAGATCTCTTTCTCTTCGCTCACCACATGTGCTGAGACCACCATGCCCGTTTTCGGCGTCACCTCGGCGGTCTTGATCCCCGATCCACCGCGGCTCTGCACTTTGTATTCCTTGAGCGCCGTCTGCTTTGCAAAGCCATGCTCCATGACCACGAGCAACATTGCATCGTCTCCTCTTATTATATCAAAACCGGCCACTTCGTCGTTCTGTTTTTTCAATTTGATGGCGCGCACCCCCGCTGCCGTGCGACCCATCGGACGCACTTGCTTCTCGTCAAAGCGAATGGACTGACCCTGTCGGGTGGCGAGCACCACCTGCTCCGTGCCGGTCGTGAGACGCGCCCACTTGAGCTGATCGCCTTTCTTGAGCGAGAGCGCGATGATCCCCGTGCGGCGAATGTTCTCAAAATCTTCGAGCGGTGTTTTTTTGATGACGCCCTGCTTGGTAACCATCATTAAATATTTCCGACCGCTCTTGCCTTCCGCCTTCGCACCTTTCGCCGAATAGCTGACGATAGCACTCACGTTCTCGTTTGACGGCAATTCCAAAAAGTTTTGAATAGCCCTGCCCTTTGAAGTGCGCGTCGCCTGCGGAATCTCATAGACCTTCGTCTGGAACGCGCGGCCGCGATCGGTGAAAAACAGCACGTTGTCGTGCGTATTCGCGCTGAAGAAATGCGAGAGAAAATCCTCGTCGGCGACCTCTGAGCCGATAAGGCCCTTGCCGCCGCGCTTCTGGGTTTTAAACGTACCCGGCGGCAAACGCTTGATATATCCGCCACCCGAGACGGTCACGATCGCCTCCTCTTCCGGAATGAGATCCTCGTCGCTCACGGACTCCACGGCGCGCGAGACCACTTTTGTGCGACGCTCATCGCCATATTTATTTTTCAACTCACTTACTTCATCTTTGATGATCTTCAGAATCCGCGCAGGGCTCTTTAATATCAATTTCAACTCTGCGATAAGCGCGTGCTTCTCCTTAAGCTCCGTCTCGATCTTCAGCCGCTCAAGCGCCGCGAGCGTCTGTAACCGCATTTCCAAAATGGCGGTTGCCTGCAGGTCGCTCAACTTAAAAAGCTTCATAAGGTTCGCATGCGCGACCTCTTTGTCTTCAGATTTTCTGATCGTCGCGATCACGCGGTCGATCGCATCGAGCGCGATCATGAGACCCTCCAGGATATGCGCGCGCTCTTCCGCCTTCCGAAGATCGAACTTTGTGCGCCGGGTGACGATATTCTCACGATGCTTGAGATATTCCACGAGAATGTCGCGGAGCGTAAGCAGGCGCGGCTCAATGCCGTTCACGAGAGCGATCATATTGAAGTTGAAATTCTTTTCGAGATCGGTGTGTCGGTAGAGCCAATTCAGCACCTTCTGCGGCGCGACGTCGTTTTTGAGCTCGATCACGATGCGCATGCCCTCGCGATCGGATTCGTCGCGCAGGTCGCGGATACCCTCGATCTTCTTTTCCGTCGCAAGCTCGGCGATCGTTCTGATGAGCTCGGACTTGTTCACCTGATACGGGATCTCGGTGACGACGATATCGAACTGGCGGCTGTTCTTCTTTTCCACGATCTCCGCCTTTGCGCGGGTGAGTACACCGCCACGTCCGGAGACGTATGCTTCCTTGATGGCCTTCGCATCGTAAATAATGCCGCCGGTCGGAAAGTCGGGGCCTTTTACGAACTGCAAAAGATCCTCGCTTGTAGCATCCTCATTGTCCGCCAAATATAAAATTGCATCGGCGACCTCGTTCAGATTGTGCGGCGGGATGCTCGTCGCCATACCGACCGCGATACCGGAAACGCCGTTCAAAAGAAGATTCGGCAGTTTTGCGGGGAGTACGGTCGGCTCATTGCGCGTGCCATCGTAGTTCGGGATCCAATCGATGGTTTCTTTTTCAATATCAGCCATCAATTCATTTGTGATCGCGGCAAGCTTTGCCTCGGTGTAACGCATGGCGGCCGGCGGATCGCCGTCCACCGAACCGAAGTTCCCCTGTCCGCGCACGAGCGGATAGCGCAAAGAAAAATCCTGGGCCATGCGGACCATGGTGTCATAGATAGAGGAGTCGCCGTGCGGATGATACTTTGCCATCGTTTCACCGACGACATACGCGGACTTCCTGAATTTTGCCGTGCTCAAAACACCCATATCCCACATCGCCCACAGCACCCGGCGATGCACCGGCTTCATGCCGTCACGGACATCAGGCAATGCACGCGCGACGATCACCGACATTGCATAATCGAGGTACGATTCGCCAAGCTCTTTTGTTATTTCCCGCGGTTCCATATCTGCCATAATAAAAATATTCTTTAATTATTTTGCGGTTGAACGTTGTATTGCGACGGTTTTTTGAAAATATTCGCGATGAAGCCAAAGCCATCTTTTATATTCTGCCACAGGCCGGGGTCGCTTGCCTGCGGCGCCGCCGTTGCTGTTGGGATCGCTGGCGTTGCCGCCGCGCTCGAGGTCGCTTGCACGGCAATCTGCTGCGACGTCCCCGCAATGATGCTGTTGAAATATACGACCCATACCCCTATGACGATGGCCATAATGATAATGGTGGCGATGACGAGCACGCGCTTTTTACTCGCCGCGCTGAGTGATTGCAATTCTTCCAGCATCAGCTTGTTTTGAGGATCACCACGCAACCGCGATCCGCGGCGATGTCCTTTTGTTTGAAGACGAATTTCTCCATCTCCTCGCCCTTTTTACCGAACGCCTTCAGAAATTCCGCCGGTGTCTTATAGAAACTCGGGATCACCACCCGCGCCTCCAACTGCTTTGCGATCTTCGCCGCAACCTCCGGCTCCAAAAAATGCCCGCCGCCAATCGGCAGAAACAGCACATCCGGCTCGGAGAACTCTTCCATCAGCGTCGCGTCCATCGGTCTTGAAAGATGGCCGAGAAATACGAACTTCATCCCCTCCCACAAGACCGCGTACGTGGTCTTCAAAAATTTTTCCGTGGATTCTTCTGGAACGGGGAAACCGACGATCTCGATCTCCTTTTCCTCGTACTCGCCCGCGAAAGAAATCACGAGTTCGTCGCTCGTCTCGGTGCCACTGGCCACATCCGGCGCCGTTGCCGTGAGCGTCTTCAATATGACATCCGCTTTAAGGCGGTTATTTTCGGGGTTCACGAGCACCGACGTGTCCCCGCTTTGCAAACGAAAACAGCCGTTGCCGAAGTAGTTAATGACCATATATGGATATATTTTAGCAAAGTTTAGGGGAAAATTCCAGTATTAATTTTCCAGAAGAGCCGTGCACCGGACTGGACAATTTTCAACGATTCTGTGATCCAATATGGCAAAATGAAGTCTGCTGTAATTATTGACATGTATATCAAATATTGTATAATATGTTCGGAAACCACCTCTCTGGTGAATAGAGGAAGAAATGAATCTAAAAGAGGCTCGACGGGTTCAAGGATGGACCGCGAAACAACTCGCGACCAAACTACTCTTGCTCATCAAAGGGAAAGATTCTCCCAAAACTATACAGGGAATCCAATCTGCAATATCTTTTTGGGAGAACGGGAGACGTAACGTTCCCCTGGAATATCAACCTGCGATATGTCAGCTCCTCAACAATGAAGTCGACTTCACAGAAAAAACCCACAAAGAGCAAAACGCAGAAGTTCTTGCAAATCAACTAGGAATCAGTAAGGAAAACGCCCTCCTCGTTTTGCGGAACTCTGACCTTCGCGCGGCTATTACTAAAACCGCCATTAAATAAAGGTTTCCCGCTTTTGCAAGGGCAGGCGTGATTCTTTTGAAAGGTGTCTCGGAGCCGCGAAGGCGGCGAGAGCCAAGGCGGCCGGTCAGCAGACCGGAACGCCGTCCTTTCAAAAGAATCACGCCTGCCCTTGCAAAAGCGAAAATCACTGATATAATCATCCTCATGCCACAAACCGAAGAACCAAAGACGGGCGCCGTTGCACAAGCGCTCAAAACCGAGATATCCACCACCGACTGGCCGAGAGAAGGCGGCGTCGTCACGGTTACGCTTCTCAAGAAATTTCCCCGCAAGGCCTATTTTGATATGGGCCGTTTTGGCACCGGCATCGTGTTCGGCGCCGAGATCGCGAACGCACGCGAAGCCATCCGCAACCTCAAGCCCGGCGATTCACTTCAGGCAAAGATCGTTGCACTCGACGGCGAGGAAGGAGATATCGAACTCTCGCTCTCCGAAGCCGGCAAACAAAAACTCTGGGCGCTCGCAAAAGAACTTTCCGAATCCGGCGAGGTCATTAAGGCGAAGATCGTCGCCGCAAACGCGGGCGGGCTCATGACCACCGTCGCGGACGATCTCAAGGCATTTCTCCCTGTTTCACAGCTCTCGCTCGAGCACTACCCGAAGGTTCCGGACGGCGACCGCGTAAAGATCGCAGAAGAATTAAAGAAGTTTGTCGGGCAGGAATTGAATGTCAAGGTCATCGACGTCAATTCGCATACCAATAAAGTGATCGTTTCGGAGCGCGAAGTGCTCTCCGCAAATGTCAAAGAATTGCTTAACGCATACACGATCGGCCAGGTGGTCGACTGCATGGTATCCGGCACCGCGGACTTCGGCGTATTCGTCCGCTTTACCGACAACCCGCAGATCGAGGGCATGATCCACATTTCCGAACTCGATTACAAGCTGATCGACAACCCGAAGGAGCTCGTCAAGATCAACGATCCGCTCAAGGCGAAGATCATCGATATCAAAGAAGGCCGCGTTTTCCTTTCGCTCAAAGCACTCAAAGAGGATCCATGGCTCAAGGTTGGCGATCTGTTCAAACCGGGCGAGACCGTGCAAGGCAAGGTATACAAGTTCAATCCGTTCGGCGCGGTGGTTGCGCTCGAGGGCGATCTCCAAGGCATGGTGCACATTTCCGAATTCGGCGGCCAGGATGAGATGAAGAAAGCGCTCACCGTCGGCGAGACATATCCATTTGTGGTAGATCAGGTGAAGCAAGAAGAGAAGAGAATTACATTGAAATTAAAGAAGTAAAAGAGGGAATGCCTCTTGAGCGAATTTGTCTTCGCACGAGCGAGAGAGGTATTCCCTCTTTTACTTGTGATATTTATAGAAATCCGATATTCTTATTCCTGAATTAAGAGCCGCGATAGCTCAATGGTAGAGCATCCGCCTGAAGAGCGGAGTAAGTCAGTTCGATTCTGTCTCGCGGCACAGTTCAAATGTTTCAGTGAGTAAAAAGAAAGGTGGATATTTCCGGCGAATTATTCTTATCGCGAGCCGAAGATATCCATCCTTCTTTTTTACTTTTGTGAGTCTGTATTCTACGGCTCGGAACTATTTTATGCAAAATCCATGATATTCTCCACCCCCATAGGGTAGTCGTTGGGGTAGTCGTCCCGAACGACTACCCCCGTCCCAAAGAGACCGCGTGGACGTTGGCTCAATCGCCGCAATCCCGCCTTTTCGGAAAATGACAATATATATGTTTTGTCCGCAAAACAAACCTCCTTCTTCTCTCTCCTCGTCCCTCGGTCTGCTGACCTCGGGACTCGGCTCCCTCCGGCTTCCCGCTCTCCGTGCCGCAGTCGGTTTTGTATACGCGCTGGGGGGTTTTTTTAATACATATAGGTAGGGCACGGAGAGCGGGAAGCCTTCGGGAAATCGGCCTTGAGCAGTATAATTCGCTTGAGCCATGCCAAAGCACGCCAAGGATAAATTCGTCCGCGATGAGTCCTCGTCCGGCCGATTGCAGATACAGCCCCACGACCTCACCTTGCTGAAGGATGTTGCCGAGTACCGCTTGATGAACACCGAGCAGATTGCGTCCTTGCATCATCGGGGGCTTCGCAATTTGCAACGCCGCCTCTACAAGCTATTCCACGCAGGGTATCTTTCCCGTCCCAAACAGCAAGAGACGCAACTGCTCTTTTCCGGCTCGATGGTGTACGGCATAGGCGCGAAGGCGGTCGAGGTGCTGTATGCGGGCGCGGAACGTCGGGAGAAGTTGGCGCAGATACGCATTGACGAAAAAACGACGCTTCCGCACATTTCGCACACGTTGATGATATCGCGGTTCCGCGCCCTCGTTTCTCTTGCGTTTGGAAAAGAGAATGACAGTTCCCTCGTCAGATGGGAGGACGCGCACGCTTTGAAATTGTTGCTCGCCCCGCGCGGCGGCAGAGCCGAACTCGTGCCGGATGGATTTTTCACAATCACGACACCACGGGGAAAGCTTGGATACTTCCTCGAAGCCGACCGGGCGTCGGAGTGGAAAGGCACGTTTTTGGAAAAGATGAAAACATATCGTGAATGGTATCGCACGGAGTCGTGCAGGGAGAAAATTGGCATCGCAAAGTTCCAAGTCCTCACGATAACGGAAAGCGCAAAGCGCAGAGATGTTTTACGGAAAATCACGAAGCAGACCGACCCGAAAAAAGAGGGCAGTTTGATTTTCTTGTTCGCCACCGAACATGAATTTTCCCTCGTCCGTCCCGAATCCCTCTTTGCCCCCGTCTGGCTTTCCCCGAAAGACGAGGAGAAGCTCACGCTCATCCCGTAGGGTTTCCTGCCCTTGCCCCGCCACCCATGCGCGGGCAGGAAGGACGCAATTTTTGCTCCCCGACAGATTTTCTTTGAATGATGTAAAATAATCGTATAAAGCGGGCGGTGCGGCACAAGGTCGAAGTTCCATAAAAATCCAAACTACTATCATGCAAACTTGCGCTAAGTGCGGAGCGGACAATAAGGACGGCGTGGCTCATTGCGGCAGTTGCGGCGCGGTGTTCGTCGCCAAGAAAAAGATTCCGGCATCGCATATCGTCATTACCATCGTCGTCGTGTTGGTTATCGTCATTGCGTTGCATTTCCTGCTCGACCACTAATTCAAGGTCGTTTTTTTATTACCAAAAATAATTTTATGGAAAAGACGTGTGCCAAGTGCGGCAATACGGACGAGGCGGACATCCGCTTTTGTACGAAGTGCGGCGAGCCGTATGAGATGCCCCGCGAGGAGGACGACTTCGATATACAGAGTACGAGGGTGAACATACAGAAGGCGGAGATAGTGGAGAAATGGTTTGCGAGCATTGGCAACGCGAGCGGAGAGGGCGAGCATGTCGTTGAGGATTTTATGAAGCGCGTTCGTGATTCGGGCGTGCCTTCGATAACGGTAGCGTTGGCCGATTTGAATACGGGATTGGCGGGCAAGATAAGCGGATTTTTGAAAGGCGTTGCGGCGAAAGCGCACGAGTTCGTGGAGATTCAGAACAAACAGATGCCCGGCTATGTCATATATGCGGGAGCGCGGGATTATGGAAATCTCCTTATTATTTCGTGGTTTCTCGTGGCGGACGAGAGAAAGGTGAATTATCTCGGAAGGCATCTTGCGAAAGGTTTGGGAGGAAATCTCTTGCGGCTTAGCATATTCGAGACGGAGGAACTTTCCGCCTTCGCTTCCGTCGCGCATCAAGCGATGAAGGACGCGACCGAGGAGATGATGAAGGGCAAGCATCTCGACTTCACGACGGTAAACACGCATACGAGCGGCATCCTTAACCTCGACCCATGAGCTTGAAAGATTCTGTCAGAAAAGTTTTTGGAGACGGCATGAACAATACGCCGATTATTCGGGAACGGCCGCCCCGCAAGGACGAGCTTGCGTTGGGCTTTGCCGAGGGCGAGGACGGCCGCCGGATGGTTCGTCAGATGAAAGGCGTGTTGCAGGAAGACCGCATTACCCATTTCTACGTCATGGGGGCGAGCAATATGGGAAAGTCAAAATTTTTGGAGTACCTCATCCGGCAGGACATCGACCGTGGCGGCGGCATCGGCTTGATTGACCCCCACGCCCTGCTTGCTCGAAGTATCAAGGGCTATCTTGCCCTTCACGGGAAAGATTTGGAGGAACACGTCGTGTGGATTGACCCGACCGACAAGGAAAATACTGTTTGTTTCAATCCGCTCGAACTCACGGAAGGAATTACGGCGGATTATCAGGCGGGACAGCTCGTCGCGGCCTTTTCAAAAATATGGGGCAAGGCGTGGGGCGACCGCATGGCGAACATTTTTACCCACGTCCTCATTGCCTTGAGCGAGAACGGCCTCACGCTCGCCGAAGTGCAGTTGATTTTGGAAAACGAAGCGGTGCGACGCAAGCTCACGCGCAATCTCAAGAACGAGGAGACTCGGCAATTTTTCAACAAGTACGAAACGTGGAGCGAGCATGTAAGAATCGACAGAACAGAATCGACCATCAACAAGGTCAGCCAATTTCTCACGAATACGAAGATACGGGAGATGTTCATGTCCCCAAAAAGTTCCTTCAACCTGCGGGAAATCATGGACAGCGGCAAGATACTTTTGGTCAATCTCGACAAAGGCCAGCTCACGGACAGTAGCGGGCTTCTGGGTTCGCTCTTGATGAGCAAGATTCAGATGGCCGCCTTTTCGCGGAGCGATATGCTTGAATCCAAACTTACCCCGTTCAATCTTTTCATTGATGAGTTTCAGAATTTTGCCGACGAAAATTTCAGCACCATTTTGGACGAGGCACGGAAGTACAAGCTGTCGCTCACGCTCGCCCATCAGCACCTCAAACAGTTGAATATGAAACTCAAGGCTTCCATCTTAACCAACTGCGGCTTACAGGCCTATTTCCATATGTCGCGCGAAGATGCGGAGGTTCTCGCCAAGGAAGCCTACGCCGGAGTGTTCGCCGAGCCGCAACCGTGGGAGTCGTTCATCCAAAATCTCCAAAGCCTTCACAAGCAATGGTATCTGTTCAAGCACGAAGCCGAAGGCGGCATCGCCGAAATCAACGTCCCCAAAGTCCTGCGGCCATGGGAGGAAATCGGCATGGACGAGGAGCAATTTTCAAAGTTCGTGGAATCAAAGAACATCGGGCGGAATTATCTTCGGAAGCGGGCTGATGTTGATAGGGAATACCGCGCCCGACGCGCGGCACTCCTTGGGGAAGGAAAAGAGCCGGAGAAACGCAACGAGCTGTACGAGTGAAAATCCGATTTGACTTATAGCCCGATTTATGGTATCTTCACGCCATCATTACCGCCGGAGTATGCGCTGACGCGCCACTTCGGAGAGCGAAGGGCGGAGAGTTCGCCTTCCACTCTCCCCCGTATAGACCACTCTCGGCTTACACGGGGGAGGAATGATTTTTTTATTTCCATAAGAGTACAATATCAGAGGTCGGTAGACCTCTTTTTTCAAACGGAAATTTTGGCTATCGGGAAAACCACCTCGCACGCGAGCGGCATCAAGTTCGGCATCAAGACGAATGACCGCCGCCATCACATCTACATCGTCGGGCATTGAGAAGAAGCTCCGCGTCCTGCTCGAAGCAAGACTTGAGGAGGATATAGACCGCGATACCTACCGCGAGCAGAAAGCGGAGCTACTCTCCCGCAAGAAGGGATTGGAGGAGAAAATGGCCGGATTGAGCAAGGGACATATCGCTTGGCTCGAACCTCTGCGGGATTGGATAAAAGACGCAGAAAATCTGACGGAAATCGCTCTTACCCCCACCCTCACGCTGAAAAAATCCTCGGCAAAAAAATTCTTTGGCTCGACCCTCTTTCTTAAAAACTCTCTCGTCGTCGTTACCCCCACCACACTGAACGATGCGCTCCGCGCATCGCGGTTAAATTTTTCTGAAAAAACACTCTGTACTTCTCTTGTGCCCCGGGCAGGAATCGGACCTGCATCTAGGGATTAGAAGTCCCTCGTTCTATCCATTGAACTACCAGGGCATTTGAAAAAATCTATAAGACCAAGCTTCCAGCTAGATATTCTTCTGAATAGATTTTTATCGCACACCACAATTGCACACGTACCATTGTACAGTATATTCTTTCTGTGATGCAATGAAGTTTTTTTAATATAAATCTTTTGAAATTGCTTTTCCGGGATTCCCGTTACATTTTTAAACCATGCAGTGAGTGTTGCCTTGGATATCGGGCCAAGTTGACTTCGAATTTCTCCGTACGTCTTCCCCTTTTTGCGAAGTTGTATCGCAAAATTTTTATCGATTCTCGTCATACAAAAACGCTAACATATGGCCGATTAAAAAATTATTAAAAATTCTGAGAAATTGATTATTATGTCAAAGTAGGATACTTTAAAGAGGCTCGCTTGGCGCGCATTGTGCTAATCTATAAATCAACGGGCCGTCGTATACCGGTAGTACGCCTGCTTTGGGAGCAGGTAGACAGGGTTCGATTCCCTGCGGCCCGACAAAAGAAAAACCCCGAAAAAATCGGGGTCTCATTAAAAGGATGATGCGGGAACATTGAATTGTGCTCTACCGAGAATGACGAGAATAAACATACCTACGCCACAGGCCTTGAGGACAACGGCGCCCGAAACGTCTCCGGAGTGGCTTGTCTCTTTTTACGAAACTCCGGACCACTCTCCGTGCAGACGCTCTCATGTCCCTTGGCTTCGATCCGTCTTTCGGCCAGTATGGGTCCCACAATCGAAATGCTGCTGCGCTCATCGCGTATTACCTCCGTGGCGTGGATTAGAAAATCATCAACTACTTTCAGTATAAAACATCAGCTATGGAAAAGATGGGTATAACTGCCGCTTTTCTGCGAATAAACGTCTCTGCGGATTGCAAAGCTCGCATATTTTCGCTACTATTCCTCTCGATGGCGCGCTTAGCTCAGCGGTAGAGCAACTCGTTTACACCGAGTGGGCCGGGGGTCCAACTCCCTCAGCGCGCACAAGATAAAGAGGATGGGTGTTTTCGGCTCGTGATAAGAATAATTCACCGAAAACACCCATCCTCTTTATCTTTTTTACATGAAACAGGGCTCAAACCAAATACAGGAGTGTTATGGAAAGAAGAACCCTATCCATTGGACAAGGCTCGCGTGAGAGAACAAAGATCATCTGACGATCCCCCCGTTCTCTCATAAATCGTTCAGCTTATAAAAATTCTCGTACAGCTTTGCCACGAGCACCGGCCCGGTGCCGCCCGGCGTTTTGGTGTAGCGGATATTCTTTTCGTCCGCGCCGGATGGATCGAAGTCGCCGATGATACGTCCGTCTGTGTTGCGGTTGAAACCGAAGTCGATCACGATGGCACCTTTTTTTAAGTGGCTCGCGTTGAAAAGACCCGCGTGACCCGCTCCCGCGATTACGATGTCTGCATCGCCCAGCTTTTCGTGGATGTTCTTTACGCTCGCATCGAGTACTACAAGTTCCGCCACGCGATTCTGCAACCAGAACCCCACCGGCTTGCCAATGAGAAATCCCGCGCCGATGACGACTGCCTTCAACTCGCGCAACGCGCCCGGCGCAACCGGTGCGTCACGATGTCCGCTACTGCTCACGCCACTGATAATTTCGCGCTGCAAAATTTCTTCCACGGTCGCCACCGATGGCGGCGCGATCTTCCCGCGCTCAGTATAGAACGCCCCAAGCGCCCGCTCGCTCAAACAATCAACATCCTTTTCCTTCGGGATCGCGTTCAAGACATAATAGCGATCGATTGCCTCCGGCAGTGGCAGCTGGACGATGAACGCGCCGCATGTCTTTGGCGAGGCGAGCCGGCCGATCTCCGCGCGCAGCGCGTCGGTGGTGATGTCGAGCGGCAGGTGATAGAGGCGAAACTCAATGCCAAGCTCATGCGCCACGCGCTCCTTTTGTTTTAAAAAATTCAGCGACGCGGGATCATCGCCCACGAGCGCGGCGCCAAAAAATTTTGCGGGCTTGGGCAGTGCGCGCAAGCGGCTCACAATTTCATTCGCAATGGTCTTACCATCGATGATCATATCCTGAGTATTGTGCCGCAAAACGGCGCTGGCGGCAACTTATTTATTCTTTAAGCTCGCCCACAGATAACGCGAACCGAGACTGCGATACGGTTTCCATTGTGCCGTGATCTTTTCCGCCTGGCGCGGCGTGGGCGGTTTCTTCATTTTATAGGTGCGCTGCATCGCGTTTCGCAAACCGAGATCGCCGTACGAAAACACGTCGTCGCGCCCGAGCGAGAAGATAAGAAACATCTCCGCCGTCCAGCGCCCGATGCCCTTCACGCTCGTCAGATGCTCGATCACCTCTTCGTCGCTCATTATATTTATGCACTTGAAGTCAAGCGTGCCGTCCAATATCTTTCGCGCGAGATCTTTTATAAAGGCCACCTTCATCTTAGATAGGCCGCATTTTCGCATTTTTGCCATCGGCATGTTGACGATCTCGCGCGGCGTCGGGAATTTTTTCCCCGGCGTGAGCGCGACAAAACGCGCAAAGATCGTATCGGCCGCTTTGATGGAAAGTTGCTGACTCACGATCGCCTCTACAAGCGCTTCGAAATACTTATGCGGCGATGTAGTGCCAAGTTCGCGCAACGTGAACCCCTCTATCAATGCTCTCAACATCGGGTCGCTCTTCTTTAGATGGGCGATCTTTGCGCGGTGCGAAACAGCCATGCAAAAAATAATTTATTCGATCCCGGGCACCGGGAACTTTAATGAAAACGCTTTGACCTTCTGCCGAATCGCGACAAGCGCGGCATCATCCTCGCGACGTACCAACGTTTCATCGATAAGATCCGCCACCGTCTTCATGTCGTTTACGCCGCACCCGCGCGTGGTGAGCGCCGGCGTGCCCAAGCGCACGCCCGAAGGATCGAGCGGCTTGCGCGGATCGAACGGGATCATGTTCTTATTGATCGAGATACCCGCTTTTTCAAGCGCCTTCTCCGCCTCCTTGCCGGTGATGTTCTTACTGCCGAACACATCGACGAGCATCAGGTGATTGTCCGTGCCGCCAGAGACGATGCGATATCCTTTTTGTGTGAGCGCCGCCGCAAGCGCTCGCGCGTTCGCGATCACGTTCTTTGAATACTCGGCGAACTCCGGTTTGAGCGCTTCGCCGTATGCGATCGCCTTTGCGGCATTGATGTGATCGTGCGGCCCACCCTGCACCCCGGGGAACACCGCTTTGTCGATCGCGGCCGCAAACTGCTCTTTGCACATGATCATCGCGCCGCGCGGGCCGCGCAGGGTCTTGTGCGTGGTCGTCGAGACGACGTCGCAAAACGGGATCGGATTCTCAAGCTGCTTGCCTGCCACAAGCCCGGCGATATGCGCGATGTCAGCAAAGAGGAATGCACCGCACTTGTCCGCGATCGCGCGAAAACGGGCCCAGTCCATCGAACGCGAGTATGCGGAGAATCCGGCAAGGATCATCTTCGGCTTTTCGCGCATCGCGATCGCCTCCACTTCATCCATATTGATGATCTCCGTTTCCTTATCTACAAAGTACGGGATGATCGTGTACAGCTTTCCGGAAAAGTTCAGCGGATGCCCATGCGAAAGATGCCCGCCCTGATCGAGCGAGAATCCGAGCACTTTATCGCCGGGGTTGAGCAATGCCATATACACCGCAAGGTTCGCCGGAGAACCGGAAAGCGGTTGCACATTCACGTGTTCCGCGCCGAACAATTCCTTCGCGCGTTCTATCGCGAGCGATTCCGCTTGGTCGATGATCTCATTGCCGCCGTAGTAGCGTTTGCCCGGATATCCCTCACTGTATTTGTTGGTGAGTATGGAACCCATCGCGGTGAGTACTGCGGTCGATACGTAGTTTTCGCTCGCAATCAATTCGATGCCCTCTTTTTGTCGTTGCTCCTCTCTTTTAATGATCTCGTAAACCTGCGGGTCGCTTTTTTGTATTGCAGAATAGTTCATTGGAGTACATAAAATTAGCTGGTTAATATGACCTGCTGGATTTGCGAGCGCGTTACACCATACCCTCATCATACTCTCAAAATATTGAAAAAACAGCTAAAGCCGTGTACATTAAGGGAGCGGATGAGCCGCCCGCAAGGGGCGGCGAGTTCAATAGTGGACCGCTCGGCGGTCATGATGGTGCCTATAGCTTAATGGTAAAGCTCCGCTCTGTGGCAGCGGCAATAAGGGTCCGATTCCCTTTAGGCACCCCTTGTTGAATTTTGAGCGTACAACGTTCTTAATTCCTTTATATCTTCTGCATTTCTTGCAGGTCCAAACCTCTCATTTATGAGTCGTGCTCCCGGCGCTAATTTTTCGATCACAATGAGTGGTTCAGCTAAGGAAACACTGAGTTTTCCTTGCTTTAATAGGAGGTCCGAACCTAAGAGGGTAAGTAGCTCTCGGATCTCGTCGGACGTGCCGTTTTCGAACTTCTTTTTAGCATTTGCCGCGAAACTGAAATACTTGTCGGCCGTCGCGAGCCAGTCATCCACACCCTTGTCGGCGTCATTTATAAGCCCCTGCAAGCGATGCTTTTCCGCAAGCAGCGATGCCTTGCGCCGGGTAAACTCCTCTTCGGTTATCTCGCCTCGCGCCCGCATATCGATGATGGCGTCAATCATCTTCACGCTCCGATCGTATTCTGCCCGCTGGCTGTCGGTAATTTTCGCGCGGGTCGCCGACTCCGCCTCATTCGACTCGCGCAGCACGTCCATGGCCCACTCATAAAACTCTTGCGGGATTTCAACCTTTGAAAAGATCTCCATGACCTGCCGCTCTAATTCCTTCTCTTCGATGCGGATGCGCTTCTGCAAGCAATTCCTGTTTTTCCGACCAGTGCAGTGGTAGTACGTGTATTCGTGCCGGTTTCCGTTCTTTTGGATTTTGACCTTCTCCTCGGCCGTAATCATCGCGCCACACTCGCCGCATAGGATCGGCCCACGCATAGAGATGTCATGCGTCTTACGCCTCGATTTGTTGCCCCATCCCATGATGGTCTGCACACGCTGGTATTCTTTCCTTGTAATCATCGGCTCATGTTTCCCTTGATGCCACACGCCGCTTCCAAGAGGATATTCGAACTCTCCGTAATAGAATGGGTTGGCGAATAGGGAATACATGTTGCTAGGGTTGATCTTCTTTCCCATCCTCCCGGTGAGGCCCCACTGGTTCACGGCGACTTCCCATACCTGCGGCACCGTATGCGCTCCCGTGAGCATCATCGCCCAGCACTTCGCGACAATGTCGAAACGTTTTTCGTCGGAGAGGATTTCCTTCTCTCCCTGCTTCTTGATGGGATTGTGGATGTATCCGACGGGAGCCGGGCCGGGGCACCATCCCCGCTCCGCCTTGGCCCGCATTCCGCGCTTCGTATCAACGCTCAGATCCTTCACGAACTGGTTCGCCATACCAAACTCCACGCTCATCATCAAAACGTTATCGGTCGAGTAGTAGCTCCGCCCGTACGTCTGAATGTGCTTGATGACACTTTGCTGGAGTAACCAACTGATCTCCCCGCCACCGGAACGTAATGGTTTGGCAATGCGTTATTTTGCAGTATGCCATAATTCCATCCTTTCGCTCCGAGGGTGTAGTTACCTCCAATAGCCAATTTCGTGGCGGATACAGCTTCATCTATCAATTTTGTTAGTGCCGATTCTCCGCCGCCGGAACCCGCCGTTACCGTATAAGTCTGGCTCGTATTCGGCGTTAGCGACGGAGCTACGGTTACTTTAATCTTATAATTCCCCGCAACTATCGAGGCGGGCACGTTCAGAACCAACGAAGCCGCATTAGATGATACCGTTCCAGTCGTTGTTACCGAAGGAGTCAATGACGATCCATCGGCGGCGTTTACCAACTCGGCAGTTGCCACCGTGCCATCAGTCAGGCCGACCGTGCCGATTGTTACCGTTACGTTCGTCGCTGTTCCCGCTACGTTGGTCGCGGGAGCCGCGCTTACCGAAGTAACGGGAGGCGCAACCGTGAAATTGACCGTATAAGTCCGGGTCGCGCCGCTTTGCGCCGTTACCACTACCGTCGCCGTTCCGGGCAAAGACGGTGCCTGCGTTATTACTTCGGTCGCGTTCGGATTGTTTACGGTGGCACTGATAAGCCCAGCCGTCGTGCTTATGGGAGCGTACCAAGTCAACGTTACATTATAAGTCAGCGTAGTCGGATTAAACGCTGGCGATAATGTTGCGCCGTCGCTAACCGTCAACGAGCTAAGCGAATTATCCGTAGATGAAGCCGTATCGCCTCCGCCTCCTCCACCGCCGTTTCCTGCGGTTAGGAGTAATGCATCCCCGGTAACGCCTGACGAGCTACCCGACAAACCAGAGGAAGCACCGACTAGATCGTTCGTATCTCCCGACAGGGCGGCCGTGATGGTCGAGAAGTTCGCTGTTGGCTCGATGTCCGCTTTAAGATAGAAAACGGTCGTCGCGTTCATTGGGATGGTGTAACTGATCGGCGAGGATGCTGTACCGAAACAGTCGGCATAGACGTTACCCGCTGTATTCGTCGTCATAACGGCGTTCGGAGCATTTGTGCCGCCGGAACATGCGTTTCCCGATGGCGGGACGGCAATCACGCTACCGACTTGGTGGCCGTTGCCGTCAACCAAGGAAACATTCTGAATCTGATGGTTCAGATTGGTTGTGGTGGTCGAAAGTCCGGTGAAGGCGAGATAGAAGTCAAGAAATTTTAGATTGAGTGCCTCGTTCGCCGCCCGTAGATCGAACTTCGCCAGCGTAACTGATGTACCCGACGCGATATTTCCGTTTGGCGTGCCGGAATCTTGCGTTATTGTGAGCTGGCCTTGCTCGATGGTTATTAAAGTGCCGTCGTTAGCGTTCGTTGTTATAGGGGCGTTGCAATAATGTCCGTCCGCCGCTGAAACATCGGCGGCGTTCGCAATCTCGAATCGGAAATTTTTGCTCGGCGAACCAGCAGCGTCCGCAAACACCTGAATGTTATTGGCTCCGGTCGGAAGCGTGGTTAATGTTCCCGATGACGCGGTAAAAGTTGCCGTGCCATTTTGGGCGACAGAGGCAAGCGTGGCTCCGACTTGCGTGCCGTTCACCATCAGCTTCACGTTTTGGAGATCGCTCATGCTCGCTGATCCAATCACGGTGAATTTGATGCTATTCAAAAGAACTGGGCTGTTGTATGCGGTGAAGTTCCACGCACCGACAAGATTATTGGTAGTGCTCGGACTTAATTGGGTGCTGATGGCGGACGAAGCGATAGTCAGTTGCGCGAGCGATGGATTTTGATAGGTCGTCGTCGCAACGCACGATGTCGTTGTAGAAATAAACTGTTCAACTATGACGCATGTGCCAGTGCCACCCGCTGGTTGCGAAGTGCCGGAACAGCCATCGGAACTTTCCACGGTATAGTTGGATAAAGAGGAGGCGGTAACACTATAAGGAGTGTTCGCATCGACTGTTATCGCGGTGGGCGAACCGTTGCTCCCCGGAAAGGACGACACGTTTGCCGCGCCGTTAAGCGTCGTGCTCGCCGTTACCGTGAAATCGGACGGACTCGCCGTGCCGCCAAAGCCGCTGTCGATGCCGACGATCACATTCAAGGTGCTGGTCGAGGCCGCATGAGCAATGTTTGAGATCGCAAAGAACCCGATGCCGATAACCAAGGTGGCCACAACCGCCAAACCAGCTAATTTATTTTTCATATTATTTTGTTATTAAAGAAAACCCAAATCCTTGCTGGTTGGGTTCGACATTGCCTTGTATATAGACACAAAGCTCCCAGCCAGGTGTCCGTTCAGTTTCAGGTGTTTTTCTTCGGCGAAATCGCCGATTTTTTGTTCTTGAATTTCGGCGGTTTGACGCCAAGGATTTCTGGAAAATCAACGTTCGGTTTCATC
>Ga0326727_10001881_pt1 | contig 75056 bp, 64 predicted proteins | sample MB2enrmetagenome_FD_207643 | JGI IMG/M metagenome (GOLD analysis project Ga0326727, IMG submission 207643) | Lab enriched peat soil microbial communities from McLean, Ithaca, NY, United States - MB29MY | ecosystem: Environmental > Terrestrial > Soil > Wetlands > Peat | place: USA: New York... | reverse complement strand
AGTTGCGTCTGGAACCGGACGCCCCCCCGTTCCTGTTCGTGGTCACGGACACGCCCCGCTCGGTGGTGCTGGCAGGCGCAAACCAGAAACTTGCCACCAACCTGATATTCTTGCTCCTTGCCGCGCTACTGGCCATGGTCGTCGCCCGGATGCTTGGCCAAGCCTTTGTCGGGCGCCAGATCAAGGCCTTGGCGGAGAGTGAAAATCGGTACGCCCTGGCCATGAAGGGCACCAATGACGGCTTATGGGATTACAACGTACTCACCAAAGAGCTGTTCTTATCTCCACGAGCCAAAGAAATTCTTGGCTTTGATTTGGGCGAGATCAGCAGTGACGTCGAGGAGTGGAAAAGTCGTATTCATCCTGATGATGTTGATTTTGTGGTGCAAGAAAACATACGCTGTGTTCGAGGCGAAACATCCTCTTTCGAAATCGAGTATCGTCTCCGCCACAAAGACGGTGGCTACCGTTGGGTTCTGGGCCGTGGCGCTTCTCTTAAAAACGATCAGGGTGAAGTGCTTCGCATCGCCGGTGCTCATACCGACATCACCGAGCACAAACAGATGCGCGAGCTGATGATCCAGACCGAAAAGATGATGTGCGTGGGCGGCCTTGCGGCCGGCATGGCCCATGAGATCAACAACCCTCTGGGCGGCATCATGCAGTGCATCCAGGTCATCCAGCGCCGGGTGGAAGGCGACACTCGAACCAACCGCGCTGCAGCGGCGAAAGCGGGATGCTCGCTTGAATCCATTCACAAGTTTCTGGACTCCCGGGAGATCGTTCCGTTGCTGCAGTACGTGAGGGAATCAGGTGCTCGGGCGGCAAAGATTGTGACCAACATGCTGGAATTCAGCAGAAAATCCGACTCGGACAAAACTCCAGTCAACATGGGCGAGCTGCTGGACACGACCATTGAGCTATGTGCCAGCGATTACGATCTCAAGAAAAAGTATGATTTCCGCAAAATTCAAATCCAACGCGACTACGATCCCGATCTTCCGCATGTGGTATGCACGGCGTCGCAGATAGAGCAGGTCTTGATGAACATCCTGCGCAACGCGGCCCAGGCCATGCCCCGGCAAGCGGACAACACCGCAATCCCAACGGTCGTCCTGCGTACCCGGCACACCGGGGAGGCCATACGCATCGAAGTGGAAGACAACGGGCCGGGCATGACCGAAACCGTACGCAAACGAATCTTTGACCCCTTCTTCACCACAAAACCTGTGGGGGAAGGCACCGGCCTTGGCCTGTCCGTTTCCTACTTCATCATCACCGAGAACCATAAGGGCACTATCGAGGTGGAGTCGGCTCCCGGCAAAGGGTCAAAGTTCATCATCCATTTGCCCTTGAACCCGCAGGGTTCCATGGGCTGAGGCCAGAGACGCTCTCGCAAGGCCACCCGTCCGGCGTAAATCCGCAAAAAAAGCCCGGCCGCCTTTGGCTGAATTTGCGCCCCCCCCCTTGCGCGGGTCGTTGTTCATGCTGATTATCTTAACCTCCTCATTGTTTGATGCCGCCCTATCCCGACGCTGCGAGGTCCGAATGCCGTCCGAAACCGAACACCGTTCAAACACTGCGCATTCCGGTGGGACCCTGCACGTCCTCCTGGCCGAAGACGAGGCGATCAACCAGCTCTACGTGGCTGAAGTAGTCAAAATGCTTGGCCATCAGGTCGAGATGGCCTTGGACGGCCTCGAAGTTCTGGAGAAACTCAAGAAGGGAACGTTCGACCTGGTCTTCATGGACGTGCGCATGCCCGGTATGGACGGCGAGGAAGCCACCAGGAGAATCAGGGCCGGAGAGGCCGGAGAGAAGAACACGGACATCCCCATCGTCGCCCTGACCGCCTACGCCATGGTTGGCGACAGAGAACGGTTCATCGCCGCGGGGATGGACGACTACGTCCCCAAGCCGATCGGACCTGAAGAACTTGCCGAGGTGTTGGCGCGGGTGCGCAAGAGGTCGACCACGGCATCGAACAGCCGTTTTTGACGCCCTGGCTGACGTTTCAGCCACCTTTCCCCCTGCCTTGGCACGCACCAACGCCGTGCCCGAAATAATTCTTGACTCGTTTTACCCGATTCATCATTAGGTGATAGGGAAATAGTCCTTCCAGAATCCGAAGCCGCTGACATTTCATAAATATAGACAATATGTTGATGATGGGCGGCCATGAGGACGACGAAAGAAAGACCCTGATTTCTTCAGGAACATACGGGGGATGGGCCGTATGAAGCGGCCCGCCCATGAGGTGCATCCATGTTCACGCGTATTTGCTTTTCGACCAGGCTTGCGGTCCTGGCCCTGATGTGCGGGTTCTGCTTCCTGTCGGTGACGGCCCGGGCCGCCACACCGGAGGACCTCAAGCCCAAGCCCGGCGAGGAGCATGCCCAGGCCGCACCGGAGCCCGTGGCGCCGCCCAGGCCCTTCGTCAAGCCCAGCCGGGAGGAACTGAAGAAGGTTCTCACCCCCCTGCAGTTCGACGTCACCCAGCAAGGCGGCACCGAACCACCCTTCAAGAACGAATACTGGAACAACAAGGCTCCGGGCATATATGTCGACATCGTGTCCGGCGAACCTCTGTTCAGCTCCCTGGACAAATTCGATTCCGGCACGGGCTGGCCAAGCTTCGTAAGGCCCCTGGAGCCGGGGAACGTCGTGGAGCGTCACATCAAGTCGCTCTTCTCCGAGCGCATCGAGGTACGGAGCAAATTCGCGGACTCCCACCTGGGAGACCTGTTCATGGACGGACCTCCGCCCACCGGGCTGAGGTACTGCCTGGATTCGGCCGCCCTCCGCTTCATCCCCAAGGAAGATCTGGAGAAGGACGGCTACGGGAAATACGCCGTCTTGTTCAAATGAACGCCGAGGCCCGCGGGCGGTAAGTCCTGACCGTGTCTCACCGCGGCCTTGGTCAGGGCCGGATTCGCCGCCGGCTTGACTGCACGCACAGGGATTCGCATGAAAAAAATCGTCTTGATCCTGGCGATATGCGCCGCTGCCGCCGTCTTTTTCGGCCTGGGGCTTGAGCGTTACCTGACCCTCGAATACCTGAAGGCCTCTCAGCAGCACTTCCACGACCTCTACGCCCGCCGGACCGTCGCGGTGCTGGGAGGCTATTTCGCCCTCTACGTCCTGGTCACCGCGCTCAGCCTGCCCGGGGCCGCGATCATGACCCTGGCCGGGGGAGCGCTCTTCGGGTTCTGGGTGGGCACGCTGGTGGTCTCGTTCGCCAGCTCCGTGGGCGCCACCCTGGCCTGCCTCGTGGCCCGTTACCTTCTGCGCGACTGGGTGCAGGCGCGCTTCGGGGACAAGCTCTCCAAGATAAACGACGGTATCGCCCGGGAAGGAGCCTTCTACCTCTTCACCCTGCGGCTCATACCCGTCTTTCCCTTTTTCCTGATCAACCTGCTCATGGGGCTCACCAAGCTCCCCCTGGCCACCTTCTACTGGGTTTCCCAGGCAGGCATGCTGGCGGGTACCCTGGTCTACGTCAACGCCGGCAGCCAGCTGGCCGGGATCGACTCCCTTTCGTCCATCCTTTCACCCGGCCTCATTTTCTCCTTCGTGCTGCTGGGGGTCTTCCCCTTGGCGGTGAAGAGGCTCCTGGGGCTCTACAAAACAAAGAGGCCATGACATGCCCACGTTCGATTACGACATCGGGGTCATCGGCGGCGGGGCGGCCGGTTTGACCGTGGTGGCCGGCGCGGCCAGGCTTGGGGCCAAGGTCCTGCTCGTGGAAAGGGAAGGCAGGCTGGGGGGGGACTGCCTGCATTACGGCTGCGTGCCCAGCAAGACCCTCATCAAGACCGCCCGGCTCCGTCACCTGATGAAACAGGCCGCCTTGTACGGCCTGCCCCCGGTCGAACCCGCCCCCGTGGACTTCAGGCAGGTGGCGGCGCGCATCGCCTCGGTCATAGCCGGCATCCAGGAACACGACAGCGTGGAGCGTTTCTGCTCCCTCGGCGCCAAGGTCGTTTTCGGGGACTGCGCCTTTCGGGACGAACACGTGGTGGAAGTGAACGGGGAGCGGGTCTCTGCCGCGAAGTGGGTGGTAGCCACCGGGTCCAGCCCGGCCGTCCCGACGGTCGCGGGCCTGGACCGCACCCCGTACCTCACCAACCGCGACATCTTCTCGCTTGACCAACTGCCGGAGCGGCTCGTCGTGCTCGGAGCCGGGCCCATCGCCGTGGAGATGGCCCAGGCGTTCAGCCGCCTCGGCTCGCAGGTGACCGTGGTCCAGCGCAGCGGCCGGATCATGAGCCGCGACGACAAGGACATGGCCGACGAGGTGATGGCCAACCTCCGGGAGGAGGGCGTGGCCTTCGTCCTGAACGCCGGACTCAAGTCCGTGTCGGATGCGGGGGGGGCCAGGCAGGTGACCGTCGAGCAGGACGGCAAATTGGTCGTCCTGACGGCGGACGCCGTTCTGGTGGCCATGGGCCGCACCGCGAACACCGCCGGCCTGGACCTGGAAAACGCCGGGGTGGTCTTTAGCCCCAAGGGTGTGGAGGTGAACGCCCGCATGGGTACCTCCCAGCCGCACATCTACGCCTGCGGCGACGTGACCGGAAAATACCAGTTCACCCACGCGGCGGGCTACGAAGGGAGCATCGTGGTGGCCAACGCCGTTTTCCGGCTGCCGCGCAAGGCCAACTACACCTATTTCCCCTGGTGCACCTACACGGAACCGGAGCTGGCCCACATCGGAATGAACGAGGCCATGGCCGCCGGGGCGGGCGTGGAATACACCGTGTGGACCGAAAGATTTTCCGCCAACGACCGGGCCAGGGCGGAAGGGGAGACCCGGGGCAGGGTGAAGCTCCTGCTGGGAGCGAAAGGGAGGCCCATCGGGGTGCAGATCCTGGGGCACCGGGCCGGCGACCTGCTGACCGGGTGGGTGGCCGCCCTGAACGCCAAGATGTCCCTCACGGCCCTGGCCGGAGCCGTGCACCCCTACCCCACCCTGGGGGAGATCAACAAGGCCGTGGCCGGGCAGGTCATCGGAGCGAAGGTCTTCTCGCCACGGGTGAAGAAAGCCCTGAAGTTCTTCTTCAGCCTCAAGGGGCGGGCCTGCTAGCCCGGCTGCTCCGACCAACTCGGGAGGCTTGCCGGTGTGAGGCCCGAAACGTTCGGAGCCTTCCCTTTTTCCCGCCCCGCGCCCATCTCTTGCGGGCGTCAGCCGGTCACCACACGGTTTCGCCCGGAGGACTTCGCTTCCAACAAGGCGTCGTCCGTTCTTTTGTAAAAACCGTCGGCATCATCGGAATCGTCGAGGCAGGCAACGCCCATGCTCACCGTAATCCCCAAGGAAATCGACTTCGTTTTGAACAGGGTTTCCGCGAATGAACTCCGGATCCGTTCGCCGACGTGAAGCGCCCCTTCAAGGTTGGTTTCCGGAAGCAGGACCACGAACTCCTCTCCGCCAACCCGGCTGAGAACGTCCATTTGCCTGAGCAACGGTTTCACAAGGGCAACAAGCCACTTCAAAACCTCGTCGCCGACCAGATGACCGTACCCATCGTTGACATCCTTGAATTTGTCGACATCCAGCATCAACATCGACAGCTTTTCTCCATAGCGCCTGGCCCTGGAAATTTCCATCTCCAGCGACGTCAAGAAATGTCTTCTGTTGTAAGCTCCGGTAAGATGATCATGCCGTGAAGTGTACAACAGTTCCTGTTCGAGTCTCTTACTCTTAGTTATATCAGTGAAAGTAGATAGTATGGAATCATTTCCGTCAAACGCTATTCTTTTTGAAGACAACATGGCCCAAAACCTGCTTCCATCGGCATCTTTGCATTCAATCTCGAATCCTTCGAACACCCCTTTCTTTTCAAGCTTCGACAAGAATTCTTTTCTTCGCACGGGCTCCATATAGAAATCGACGGCATTATGCGACAACGCCTCCCCGGCGGACACCCTGAAAAGCGACTCTGCGTGGCCGTTCAAGTAGTGAATTCGGCCGTTTTCAAATCCCGTGATCACCACCGGGATCGGAAGTTGACTCAAAAGATGCTTGAAGCATTCAGTCCCGCAATCGCACATGATGCTGACGATCATATTCATCCTTTGGCCGGTGGTATGGCAGAGCGCGGCTTCGCATGACGAACAAAGAAGGTTGTGCCGAAACAAAATCCTGGCCGGAAGGAGCACGCGCCCCGGCCGAAATCTCCCTGCGACGCAGACCTGAGAGGGAGAGCCGACTCTGCAAAACGAGCGAAACAATGCGTTTACGCGCTCCGGGGGGTCCTCGACCCATCGATCGAGCAAGGCGGCGACCAATTCAAAGTGACCCGAAGTTGCCGATTAAACGAAACTTTTTCTGGCGATATTTCTGCCGCAGTGCTAGCTCTTCTTTATCATATTTGTTCACGAGTTGGAACAGTCCTTACAGGATACCCTTACATGTCCGACAGAACCCGGAAGCCTCGGGACGGCGACATAGCCCAGTGCCGGACCTCCCTGGCCGGCGGGGACCTCCTCGTGGCTTTCACGGGGGCCTGGAACCTGGGCGCGGCCACGGTGGATCCGGGTGAGGTTCTTCGCAAGCTTCAGGCCGCCCCCGTGCCCGCCCGGCTGCGCTTCGACACCACCGGGCTTGGGGTCTGGGACAGCCGGTTGCTGGTCTTTTGCCGGTCCCTCACGGCCGCGGCCCGGAAGAACGGCGTGGCCCTGGACCTGGCCGGGCTCCCCGACGGCGCCCGGAGGCTGCTCGAACTGACGGAAAAAGTGCCCGACCGCACGGGAGCGGGCGCAACGAAGTCCCACGAACCGTTCCTGGCCAGGCTGGGGGGGATGGTCCTGAGCGCCTGGCAGGGCCTGCCCGACCTGCTCGAATTCGTCGGGGACGTGGTCCTGGCCTGCCTCAACCTGGTGAAGGGCAAGGCGGTCTTCCAGCCTTCGGGGCTCTTGCTCCTCATCGGCCAGGTGGGCGTGGACGCCCTGCCCATCGTTTCGCTCATAAGCCTGCTGGTGGGCCTGATCCTGGCCTTCGTGGCCTCCATCCAGCTTTTGCAGTTCGGAGCCCAGATCTACGTGGCCACCATCGTGGGCATCGCCATGGTCCGGGTCATGGGCGCCATCATGACCGGCATCATCATGGCCGGACGCACCGGCGCGGCCTTTGCCGCCGAACTCGGCACCATGCAGGTCAACGAGGAAATCGACGCACTGCGCACCTTCGGCTTTTCGCCCGCGGAATTCCTGGTGATGCCGCGCATGCTGGCCCTGGTGGTGATGATGCCGCTTTTGTGCGTCTACGCCGACCTCATGGGCGTGCTCGGCGGCTTCGTGGTGGGCGTGTTCATGCTGCACATCAATCCCGAGCTGTACCTGACCCAGACCTTCAACTCCGTCCCCCTGGTCAACTTCTGGATCGGGCTGGTCCACAGCGTGGTCTTCGGGGTGCTGGTGGCCCTGGCCGGATGCTACCGGGGCATGCGTTGCGGGCGCAGCGCCATGGGCGTGGGGCAGGCCACCACCTCGGCCGTGGTCACGGGCATCCTGAGCATCGTTCTGGCCACAGCCGTTATCACCTGGCTGTGCAACATCCTGGGGTTCTGAGGCCGACATGGATCAGCAGATCAAACAGTCGCTTCCCCCAAGCATCGTCGTGAACGGCCTGACCATGGCCTACGGGGACTTCGTGCTCATGCGCGACCTCAACTTCACGGTGAACCGGGGCGACGTGTTCATCATCATGGGCGGCAGCGGCTGCGGCAAGAGCACCCTGCTGCGCATACTGGTGGGCCTCAAGGAGCCGGCCAAGGGCCAGGTGCTCTACGGGGGGGACGAAAGCCTGTGGGACGCGGGCGAGGCGGACAAGACGCGCATGCTGCGGCGCACCGGGCTTCTCTTTCAGAGCGGCGCCCTGTTCAGCTCCATGACCCTGGCCGAGAACATCTCCCTGCCCCTGCAGCAATACACCCGGCTCTCCCCGAGGGAGATCAGGGAAACCGCATCGTTCAAGCTGGCCCTGGTGGGGCTGGCCGGATTCGAGGACTTCTATCCCTCCCAGATCAGCGGCGGCATGTGCAAGCGGGCCGGGCTGGCCAGGGCCATGGCCATGGACCCGGACATCCTCTTCTTCGACGAGCCCTCGGCGGGCCTGGACCCCGTGAGCGCCCGCCTGCTCGACGACCTGATCCTGGAACTGCGGGAAAGCCTGGGGGCCACCTTCGTGGTGGTCACCCACGAACTGGCCAGCATCTTCGCCATTGGAACCAACTCCGTTTTCCTGGACGTGACCACCCGCACCATGACCGGCGGCGGCAACCCCAGGCAGCTTCTGGAAACGTCGCGGGATCCCGCCCTGCGCCACTTCCTGACCCGGGGCGAGGAGTAGGAACATGGCCGCCGAACGTTCAAACGGCCGAAAAAGAGAGGAGTCCGGGGCATGAGCGCGAAATCGAGCAAAACCTTGATCGGCCTGTTCGTGCTGGGCGCGGTGCTTCTGGCGGTCGCGGCCCTGGCCGCCTTCGGGTCCGGACTGTTCTTCACCAAGAAACTCACGGCCGTGATGTACTTCAGCGGCTCGGTGGCCGGACTCGAAGTGGGTTCGCCGGTCATTTTCCGGGGAGTCCCCCTGGGATCGGTGAAGGAAATCGACCTCGAGGCCGACCCCGCGGGCCTGAAATTTTCCATCCCGGTGACGATCGAGGTCCTCGGCGGCAAGATAAGCGTGAAGGGGGTCAGCAAGAGGGACGCAGGGGCGACACTGCTGGAGGAGAGCAAGAGAACTCCGGAACAACTGATCGAGGCCCTGGTCGACAAGGGGCTGCGCGCCCAACTGGTGACCCAGAGTTTCGTCACCGGGCAACTGGCCGTTTCCCTGGACATGCGACCGGACACGCTGGTCGTGCTGCACGGCGACGGCAAGGTCATCGAGATTCCGACCATCCCCTCCGAGTTCGAGAAACTGACCAACACCCTGAAGAGCCTGCCTCTGGAAGAACTGGTGGACCATCTGCTGAGCGCGGTCGACGGGGTGTCGAAACTCGTCAATGACCCGGAGACGACCCGAATCCCCCACAAGATCGACAAGGCCCTCACCTCCGGAACCCAGCTCGTCGACGAGGCCCGGGCGCAGATCGACAGCCTGACCAAGAACCTGCAGCAGGCGCTCAGCAGCTACAAGGAGCTGGCCGTGAACCTGGATTCGCGCACGGACAAGCTCACGGTTTCCGCGAACAAATCCCTGAACTCGCTGGACGGTGCGGTCACCGAAGGAAAGTCGGCCCTGGTCAAGTTCCAGAAGGTGGTCAGCCCGGAATCCCCGTCCGTCGCCGCACTCGACAAGACCTTGAACGAGCTGGCCCAGGCCGCCAGGTCCATCCGCGAACTGACGGATTATCTGGCACGCCATCCCGAGGCCCTCATTCAGGGGAAAGGCAACAGGAGATAGACCATGATCCGCTCTCAAGCATTGACCTCGCTTCTTCTGGCCGGCCTGGCCGTCCTCCTGCCCCTGCTCGGCAGCTGCGCCAAGAGCGCGCCCACGCATTTCTACACCCTGGCCCCGGAGGTCCCCAAGCCCGGGGCCGGAGAAGCCGGAAAGGCCGTGGCGGGCAAGCCCTGCCCCAGCCTGGGCATCGGCCCCGTGGAGTTTCCCACCTACCTGGACCGCAACCAGATCGTGACCCAGGGCGAGGACCAGAGGATGTTCATCGCCGAGTTCGACCAGTGGATCGAACCGGTGCAGGACAACTTCAAGCGGACCCTCCTGGCCGACCTGGGCGCGGACACCTGCGCCAAACCCCTGGTGCTCTCCCCCTGGCCCCCGGGAGTGCAGCCCGACTACCAGGTGGCCATCCAGGTGCGCCGCTTGGACGGAACGCTCGGGCGCGAGGCGGTGCTCCAGGCGGACTGGTCCGTTCTGGACGCCTCCGGCAAGGTCCTGTCCTGGCAGACGTCCCTGTACACCGAACCCCTGACCGGGCCCGGCTACGCCGAACTGGCCATGGCCCAGAGCCGCGCCGTGGCCCGCCTGGCCAAGGACATCGCCGGGCAGGTCGGAAGCCTCAAGCCCTGAAACCCTTCTGACCGGCGCTGGCGCGGGACCGGGGCGCAGGGCCGTGCGACTTGAATTCGGGGGGGGAGGACCGCTCCGCCGCGCTTGACTTCTTGGGGCTTCGGGTTTGCCCGGCACACCCCCGCCACTCCCCGGACTTCACCCGGTCAGGCCGGTTGCAACGTACTCTTATTCCCGTTTCGTGAGGTGCCCCCGAAATGAGCGGCGAGTGTTTCGTGCACCAGCAGGTCATCAGCAGTGTCCTGGGAATCGACTGTTACAGCCTGGAACGGTGGATACCCGAGACCCTGCCCGGGGAACTGGCCGCCCTGCCCTCCCCTTCCCTGAGCGAGGCCCGGCTGAGGGCCGGGCAGACGGAGCAGGCCAAGCAGCTGGTGCGGCTCGGCTTTTTAAGAATCTGTTGCCAAGCCAATTTTCTGATGGAGCTGTCCGGGGCCGGTGTGGGCGCTCCGGCAAAGAATGCGCACGGGCTGCGCAACGTGGCCGGCCCGGACGGGCTGGACCAGCCCCAAGCCGTGCTCCGCCTCGACCGGACCCTGATCGAGAGGCACGCCAGGAACTTGTGCATCAGCCGGTTTTCCCTGGACCCGCTCCTGCCGGATGATTACTGGCTGGAACTCCACCGGCGCTCGGTCGGCCACGCCCTGGAGTCGGACCTGACATTGAAGTTTATTTACGGGGACAGCTTCGTCTGTTTCTCGCTCCTGCCGGACAGGATCTTCGTGGAACAGCTGTCGGTGCTCACGCCGCGAAAAGGCATCGGCTCGGCCCTTCTGGCCAAGGTGGCCCTGTGGGGGCGCGCCAAGGGGTTCCCCCTGCTCGAGGTGTGCACCGAATGCGACAACGAGGGGGCTTTCCTCTTCTACCTGCGGTCCGGATTTGGCGTAGCGGCCTTCTTCAACGTGTTCCACTTCCATCAGGGCCGAATCGCCCCGTCTTGCTGAGGCTGCGCGGTGAGGGTCGGGAAGTAACATTTCGAATGAAGCGGGGAAAACCAACCTACGTGGCAATATGGCGCCAGACACGCCGTTGCCGCCCCCCCCGGCCGCCTGAACCGCCCTGGCTGAAGAAACGCCCGAAAACGAAAACAACACCGCCCCCGAAGCCTGGGCTTGGGGGCGGTGCTGTGGGTGGTGGAATAAAGACGTACGGACGGACGGGCGGGCGGAGGCTACTTGGCCTTCTTGCGCTTTTCCCAGAGCTTCATGTCCTTCATCTTGGCGCGGCGCTCGCGCTGCAGGGACTTGCTCACCAGGGGGGTGCCTTTCTTGTAGCCGTGCTTGGCCCTGTACTCGTCGGACGTGAGCCCGTGGGTGGCCAGGTGCTTCTTGGTGATGATCTTGAAGACCTTGCCGCACTCCAGGCAGGTGACGGACTTTTCCTTTATGGCCTTTTTGGGGTCTGAAGAGGGAGCCGCGCCTTCCTCAACAACGGCCACGCCTTCGCTGATGCCGCGAATGCCTTCGGCCACCTTCTTGACCATGGAGGTGATTTCCTCCTCGGTCATGTTGCGGACGCTGGCCTGGGCTTTTACGATTTCCAATGCTTCCTTGAGATAATCATCCATGTGTTTCTCCTTGTAGTGGCGGGTGGTGTCTCGACCCGATACACGAAACAGAGGCTTGATGTAAATATAGGGCATGCACATTTTCTCATTCAAATGAAAATATTTGCCGTGTTGCAGGATGCGTTGCAATGGAGGGAAAACTGCTGGCAGGGCGCTCCGTGGCGCGGTGTGTGAACGTTTCTAGAAATGCCCGGAGAAGGTGAGCGGCACACCGTCTGGAACGCCCCGCGGAACGCAGTGCCGGGGCAAGATGCTTGGTCGATGCGTGGCGTTGCGTCCACTGAGCGCGCCACGACTACGGAGAGCGTTCGGTATGCCGGCCCGCCCGCGGGGAGCGTCCACGGTGTAGGCATCGTCATGAAGGGGCGTCCCTGGTGTCCGCTTCGGCAAGCGGTCGCACCGGGCGTGCTTTGACAAAGGCGCCGGCCGGGGGCACATGTGTCCCAACATTTCACGGGAGGCGAGCATGTTCACGGGACTGGCTGCAGGCATGGGCAAGGTGGAGTCGCTCACGAAGAGCAGCGGGCAGATGCGCCTGGCCGTGCGGGCGCTCTTCGACTTGCCGGACATCGCCGTGGGCGAATCCATCGCGGTCAACGGCGCGTGCCTCACCGTGGAAAGCGCCTCGGAGAACGCCTTCAACGCGTACGCCTCGGCCGAGACCACGGACAGGACCAACCTGGGCGCATTGAGCGCGGGAGCCCTGGTGAACCTGGAGCGCGCCCTGGCCCTTGGGGACCGCCTGGGGGGCCACCTGGTCAGCGGCCACGTGGACTGCCTGGCCCGCGTGGAGACCGCGACCCCGACCGGGGAGTCCGTGCGCTACACCCTGTCCTTCCCGCCCGAGTTCGGCGTGTATGTGGTGGACAAGGGCTCGGTGTGCCTGGACGGCGTGAGCCTCACGGTGAACGAATGCGGCCAGGACTGGCTCAGCGTGAACGTCATCCCCGCAACCACGGGACAGACCACCATCCCGGGCTGGAAGAAAGGCCGGGCCGTGAACATGGAGACGGACGTCATCGGCAAGTACGTGGCCCGGATGCTTGGCCCTTACGCGGCCAAGGCCAGGCCCTCGAACATCACCGAGGACTTCCTCAGGGAGCACGGTTTCTAGATACGCGGCGGAGTCAGGGACCTAGATTTCGGGAAAGTGGATCACCACTGACGTTTCGCCCGGAACGGATGCGTCCAGGCGGATGTCCCAGCCCAGGGTGGAGGAGATGAGCCAAGCCGAATACGTGCCCAGTCCGGTGCCCCATTTCTTCCCGGCGGTGGCGTACTTCTCGAAGAAGCGTTCCCGGATGCCGGGCGGCACCTCGCCCTTGTTGCGCACCGACAGGGCCCGGGCCCGGGTGTCCAGGTCGAGGATCACCGTCCCCTCGGCCGGCGAGGCTTCGATGGCGTTCTTGACCAGGTTCTCGAGCATGGTGACGCACAGATCCTCCTCCCCGAGCAGGGGGAATCCGGCCTGATCGCCCGGCGGGGCTCCGTCCAGGAGCACGGACAGGGTCACCTTGCGAGATTGCGCGTAGGGCGCGGTTTCGCGCTCCACCTGGTGCAGGGTCAAAAGCAGGTTGAACTCCACGCGGTCGCATTCGTAGGTCTTGGCCTCCATCTTGTAGAGCGCCAAGGACATGTTGATGGTGCGCAGCATCCGGAACCCGGCCTCCCGCATGAGGGTCACGAATTCCCGCTGCCTGGCGGTCAGGTTCTCGCTTCTCAGGAGCAGGTTCGGCACGTGCACCAGGCTTAAGAGCGGCGTTTTCAGGTCGTGGCGGGTTATCCGGTCCACGTCCTCCCGGAGTTGCTCCAGTTTCTTTCTTTCCGTGGCGTCCTTGACGACCACCTGGTACAGGCCCTGGGTGACCATCCGCCCGGAGACGTCCACGGGAATGGCCCCCCCGTCCCTGGTCAGGAACACCCTTTCGGCTCGGATCGCCTTTCCGGCCAGGATGCTGCGCGTATCGATGGGCGCAACCGTCTGGTTCTCGGGCTGGACGAGGTCCCTGTAGCGCAAGCGGGTGATCTCCTCGAACGAATAGTTAAGCATCTCCAGGGCGGCCGGGTTGGCCTCCTGGATGTTTCCCTGGGCGTCCAGGAGGAAGATCCCCGCCGGGGACTGTTCGTACAGGGCGCGGTGCTTCTCGTCGGAGACGCGCAGGGCCTCCTGGACGCGGGAGCGCTGTTCGATGACGTTGGTCAGGCGCGCGTTGGACTCGCGCAGCTCCCTGGTGCGGTCGTCCACCCGCTGTTCCATCTCCTCGTAGGCGGCCTGGAGGGCCCGTTCGTAGCGCTTCCGCTCCTCGGCGTCCTCGGCCAGGGCGCGGGCCATGTCGTTCACCGACTTTTCCAGCCGACCCAGTTCTCCGTGCGCAGGCGGATCCGTTATCCGGGCCGACAGATCCCCGCCGCCCACCGCCTCCGTGACCGCCACCAGGCGTTCCATGCGCCTGACGAGCATCAGTTTCCCGAGGAACCAAGCCGTGGCCAGGGCCAGGAGCGCGGCCACGCCCAGCAGGATCAGGTTGCGCCTGAGCAGGGCGTTGGCCACGGCCAAGCCTTGGGCCTCGGGAATCCCCACCATGACGGTGATGTAGGGCTCGTCGCCCGGGGCCAGGCTCAGTCGGGTGAAACCGTATATCCGCCTGACCCCGTCCTCCCCCGTCTGGATGGAGGTGCCCTGGCCTGCGGAGCCGGCCATGACCTCCCGGAGGTTCCCGGGCAGGGGCGTCCCCACCTTGACCGCGGCTTCTTCGGGAAAACGGCAGATGCGCAACCAGTTGCGGTCCACAACGGACAACACGGAATTCGGCGGCAGGTCCGCGTCCTTGAACAGGTCGCTGAAGGCGTCCAGGTTGATGGCCGCGCAGACGATGCCGGCCACCCGCCGCTTGGCGTCGTGCAACGGATAGGCGAAGGGGAAGTCGGGGATGTTCGAGGTCCGGCCGATCTGGTATTCCCCGGCGGTGAAGGCGTCCGTCTCGCGGGCCCTGCGGAAATATCCCCGGTCGGCGATGTTGACGTGGTCGGAAGAGTTGGAGGAGGCCAGGACGTCGCCGCGCGCGTCGGCGATGAAGATGCCCGTCAGCATCGGGTTGGCGGCGGCGATGTCGGTCAGGTAATCGGAAGTGGCGGATCCCTGGAGGGTGAGGACCTGCGGGACCTTGGACAGCATCACCAGCACTTGGAGAATGTTCTGGGTGGTGTGTTTCTGGACCTCACCTATGCTGCTGGCCAGGACCAGGGCCGAAGACCTGGCGCCCTGGAGGGAATTGTCGCGGGCTTCCAGTCCGGCGTGCAGGATGATGCCCAGGGCCGGCAAGATAGCCGTCAGAACCAGACTCACCAACACGCGACGGATGGAACCGGCGAAGAGGTACCGGGCGGTTCTTTCCCAAAGGGCTGTCCACTTCTGGCTGTCGGGCATTGCCCTCGTATCCTGTCCCGGCATCAGCGTCCCTGATACGTCTGCGGTTCACGTCAAGCGCTCCGGCACCCCAGGCGCGAAAGCGCATCAATCCAACATCTCGTTTGGTGTTCATGAGCCCGGCGAGCCCCGGAGTCAAGATTGCAACAACGCCTGACGTCCGGACACCACCGGGTCGGCGATCGACGTTTCGAATGGGGGGCTGGAGGCCGGATGCCGCCTGCAAGCGCGTGGCTTGCCCTTTTCCGCTTTCCGCACTACGGAAAAGTGTTCCGGCGGTTGCTGTCAAGCCACCGCCGTCAGGAGGACTTTCCCATGCCCCTTTGCACCACCGAGGAAGCCATCGAGGAGATCCGCCAGGGCAACATGATCATCCTGGTGGACGACGAAGACCGCGAAAACGAGGGCGACCTGACCATCGCCGCCGAGAAGGTCACCCCCGAGATCATCAACTTTATGGCCGTTCACGGCCGGGGCCTCATCTGCCTGCCCATGTCGCCCGAGTGGATCGACAAGCTGAGGCTGCCCATGATGACCGACCAGAACCAGTCCCAGTTCGGCACCGGGTTCACCGTGTCCATCGAGGCCCGGGTGGGCGTGACCACCGGCATTTCGGCCTACGACCGGGCTACTACGATCCTCACCGCCGTGGACGACGACGTCAAGTCCGAGGACGTGGTCTCCCCGGGGCACATCTTTCCCTTGCGCGCCAAGCCGGGCGGCGTGCTGGTGCGCGCCGGCCAGACCGAGGGCGGCGTGGACCTGGCCCGCCTGGCCGGACTCAAGCCCTGCGCGGTGATCTGCGAGATCATGCGCGACGACGGCAACATGGCCCGCATGCCGGACCTGATCGAATTCGCCAAGAAGCACGACCTCAAGATCGCCTCCATCGCGGACCTCATCCGCTACCGCATGCGCTTCGGGTACCTCTCGGTACACAAGGTGGCCGAGGCCCAGTTGCCCACCTGCTACGGCGAGGGCTTCCGGGTGATGGCCTTCGAGACCGACGGCGAGGACACCAAGACCCACGTGGCCATCGTCAAGGGCGAGATCAAGCCCGGGGAGCCCACCCTGGTGCGGGTGCACTCTGAGTGCCTGACCGGCGACGTGCTGGGCTCGCTTCGCTGCGACTGCGGCGGCCAGCTCCAGCAGGCCCTGCGTATAATCGACCGCGAGGGCGCGGGCGTGGTGCTGTACATGCGCCAGGAGGGACGAGGCATCGGCCTGGCCAACAAGATCAAGGCCTACGCCCTTCAGGACCAGGGCCTGGACACGGTGGAGGCCAACCAGAAGCTCGGCTTCAAGGCGGATCTTCGCGACTACGGCATCGGTGCCCAGATGCTCGTGGCCCTGGGCGTCACCAAGATGCGGCTCATGACCAACAACCCCAAGAAGATCGTCGGCCTCGAAGGCTACGGCCTGGAGGTGGTGGAACGGGTGCCCATCGAGATGAACGCCTGCGAGCAGAACATCGATTACCTGCTCACCAAGAAGGAAAAAATGGGCCACATGCTCAACCTGGAGAACAAGTAAGGAGCCGCGCCATGCACAACATCCGCACCATTGAAGGCCAGATGACCGCCGAGGGCCTGTCCTTCGCCATTTTGGCCACCCGCTTCAACGACACCATCGTGGACCGCCTGGTCGGCGGAGCCGTCGACTACCTGACCCGCCACGGCGCGAAGCGCGAGGACCTGACCCTGGTGCGCGTGCCCGGGGCCTTCGAGATGCCCCTGGCCGCCAAAAAGCTGGCCGCCTCCGGCAAGTACGCCGCCGTGGTCTGCCTGGGCGCGGTGGTGCGCGGGCATACCCCGCATTTCGACTTCGTGGCCGGGGAGTGCACCAAGGGCCTGGCCCTGGTCTGCCTGGAGACCGGCGTGCCCCTGGGCTTCGGCCTCCTGACCACCGACAACCTGGAGCAGGCCATCGAGCGCGCCGGCACCAAGGCCGGCAACAAGGGCGTGGAAGCCGCCGCCGCCGCCCTGGAGCTGGTCCGGGTGATGGAGCAGCTCTAGTGTCGGGACCCCGGATACCCAGACGCCAGGCCCGCCGCCGCGCCTTCCAGGTGCTCTACGGCTTCGAGTTCGAGCCCCCCGTGAACGACCGGGCCCTCTTGAAGGCCGTGAACGACGCCCCGCTGGACCCGGATATGGCCCAGTCCGGCGACGACTACGTGCTCGTCTTGGCCTCCGGCGTCTGGAACGGCCGCACCGAGCTGGACAAGCTGATCCAGGAGCACTCCCAGAACTGGAAGCTCTCCCGCATCGGCAAGGTGGAGCTGACCATTTTGCGCCTGGCCCTGTACGAGATCCTGCACGCGGCGGACATCCCCCTGCGCGTGGCCATGAACGAGGCCGTGGAACTGGCCAAGGAATTCGGCGACGAAAACTCCCCGGCCTTTGTCAACGGCATCCTGGACGCCGTGGCCAAGGCCGTGGACCAGGGAAAATTCGCCATAAAAAAAGACCTCTCCCGAAACAAAGAAGAAGCCTGAGATGAAACGCTACGACCCGCTGTCCATCGAGGCCAGGTGGCAGGAGAAGTGGACCTCCGCCCGCTCCTTCCACGTGGAGGCCGATCCCGCGCGGCCCAAGTATTACGTGTTGGAGATGTTCCCCTACCCCTCAGGGCGCATCCACATGGGCCATGTGCGGGTGTACACCATCGGCGACGTGGTGGCCCGCTTCAAGCGCATGCAGGGCTTCAACGTGCTGCACCCCATGGGCTGGGACGCCTTCGGCCTGCCCGCCGAGAACGCGGCCATCAAGCACGGCCTGCACCCGGCCAAATGGACCTACGAAAACATCGACAACATGCGCTCCCAGCTCCAGAAAATGGGCTATTCCCTGGACTGGGAGCGCGAGCTGGCCACCTGCGACCCCTCCTACTACCGATGGGAACAGCTCTTTTTCGTCAAGCTTTTCGACAAGGGTCTGGTCTACCGCAAGAACTCCCCCCAGAACTGGTGCCCGGACTGCCACACCGTGCTGGCCAACGAGCAGGTGGAGGACGGCAAGTGCTGGCGTTGCGACTCCGAGGTGGAGCAGAAGGACCTTGAGCAGTGGTTCCTGCGCATCACCGCCTACACCGAGGAGCTGCTCAAGGACCTGGACTCCCTGTCCGGCGGCTGGCCGGAGCGGGTGCTCACCATGCAGCGCAACTGGATCGGCAAGTCCGTGGGCTGCGAGATCGATTTCCCCCTGGAGGACGGCTCGGGCAGCGTGCGGGTGTTCACCACCCGCCAGGACACCCTGTGGGGAGCCACCTTCATGAGCCTGGCCGCCGAACATCCCCTGGCCGCGCGGCTGATTGCGGGCAAGCCCCAGGAAGGGGAGGCCAAGGCCTTCATCGAGAAGATCCGCAACCTGGACCGCATCAAGCGCCAGGCCGACGATCTGGAGAAGGAGGGCGTGTTCACCGGCAGCTACTGCCTGAACCCGGTGACCGGCCTCAGGATGCCCATCTACCTGGCCAACTTCGTGCTCATGGGCTACGGCACCGGCGCGGTCATGGCCGTGCCCGCCCACGACCAGCGCGACTTCGAGTTCGCCGCGAAGTACGGCCTGCCCAAGAAGGTGGTCATCAATCCCCGAGGGGAAACCCTGGATGCGGACAAACTGACCGCCGCCTATTCCGACCCCGGCGTGCTGGCCGCGTCCGGACCCTTCAGCGGGCAGGAGTCGGCCGGCGCCAAGGAGGCCATCGCCGACTGGCTCGATGCCGAGGGCAAGGGCACGCGGGCGGTCAACTACCGGCTGCGCGACTGGAACATCTCCCGCCAGCGTTACTGGGGCGCGCCCATCCCCATGATCTACTGCGAGGATTGCGGCGTGGTGCCCGTGCCGGAAAAAGACCTGCCCGTGCTCCTCCCCCTGGACATCCAGGTGCGCCCGGACGGCCGCTCCCCGCTTCCGGACACGCCGGAGTTCGTGAACACGGTCTGCCCCCAGTGCGGCGCCCAGGCCAGGCGCGAAACCGACACCATGGACACCTTCATGGAGTCCAGCTGGTACTTCCTGCGCTACGCCTGCCCCCGCGAGGACCAAACCCCCTTCGACGCCGGGGCCGTAAAGTACTGGTCTCCCGTGGACCAGTACGTGGGCGGCATCGAACACGCCATCCTGCACCTGCTCTACTCGCGCTTCTTCGTGAAGGCCCTGCGCGACCTGGGCTTCGTCACGCACTCCGAGCCCTTCGCCAACCTGCTCACCCAGGGCATGGTCATCAAGGACGGGGCCAAGATGTCCAAGTCCAAGGGCAACGTGGTGGACCCGGACGTCATGGTGGCCAAGCACGGCGCGGACACGGTACGGGTGTTCATGCTCTTCGCGGCCCCGCCGGAAAAGGACCTGGAATGGTCGGACACGGGTATCGAGGGCGCGGCACGGTTCCTGTCGCGTGTGTGGCGGCTGGTCACCGAGGAGCTGGCCGGGGTGGTCCACCCCACCGGGGCCTGTCTGACCCTCGATCCCGGGGCGCTGTCGCCGCTTGGCAAGGAGCTGCGCCGTCGCGAGCACGCCATGGTGGCCAAGGTGGCCCGGGACATCGAAGGCCAGTTCCAGTTCAACACGGCCATCGCCGCCGTCATGGAGACGCTCAACTTCCTCTTCGCCAACGTGGAGGAGTTGAAGAAAGAGGCCCTGGCGGGCGCGGATGAAACGGGCTTGAGCCGTAAGGCCCTGTCCTCGGCCGTGAACTCGCTGCTGGTGGCTCTCTCCCCCATGGCCCCGCACCTGTGCGAGGAGCTGTGGGAGACGATCGGACACGGGTCGCTTCTGGCCGACGAGCCCTGGCCCGCCTTTGATCCCCAGGCCCTGGTCACGGACACGGTGACCGTGGTGGTGCAGGTGAACGGCAAGATGCGCGGCAAGATCGAGGTGGCCGTCGGCGCGGACGAGGAGTCCGTGAAGGCCGCCGCCCTGACCGAAGAAAGCGTGGTCCGTCACACCGAAGGCAAGGTGGTGCGCAAGGTCATCTCCGTGCCCGGCAAGCTGGTGAACATCGTGGCCGGATAGGCCGCGGCGGACAGAGGAAACGGGGGAAGCGCCCGATCACGACGCCTCCCCCGAAGAGGCATGATGGAGTTCGCCCAGGCCCTGCCACTCCTGCGTGGAAGGGAATTTCTTCCTTTTCGCCCCCGCGGTACGGCCTTCTAGCGGCTCCCGATCGCCTTTCGGGCCGCAGGAAGAGCCGCTCCGGTTTCGGAACCCATGTCACGCACGAGGTCCTGGAGCACTTGGTTCTGGTTGGCGAGCTCGGAGACGGCTTGAGTGGCCTGGACCATGGCCTGGGCGGTTTCAGAGGCGATGGTGGACATCTGTTCTATCGCGCGGGTTATTTCCTCGCTGGCCGCGGACTGCTCTTCCGAGGCCGTTGCAATCGAGCGGACCTGGTCGGAGGCCTGGTCGACCAGCGCTACGATTGCATCCAGTGATTCCAATGATTTATTCGCGAGGACCGTGGCCTCTTCGATGGTCCTGCCGGAACGGTCCACGTTGTCCATGTTCTTTCGGGTGCCTTCCTGAATTCCACGAATCGAGTCCCCGACTTCCTTGGTGGCGGTCATGGTCTTCTCAGCGAGCTTGCGGACTTCGTCCGCGACGACGGCGAATCCCCGGCCCGCGTCGCCCGCGCGGGCGGCCTCGATGGCCGCGTTCAAGGCCAGCAGGTTGGTCTGGTCGGCAATGTCGGAGATGACGTTCAGAACCTGGCCGATGCCCTGAGCCTGTCTGCCGAGAACATCCATGTCTTCCTTGAGCTCCCGGGCCTGCTTCTGGACCTCGCCGATGCCTTTGACCACTTGGCCGACCACGTCTTCGCCCTCCTGGGCCTTCTTTTTGGCGTTGTCCGAGGTCTGGGACGCCTGGGCCGCATTCTTTGCGACTTCCAGGACGGTGGCGGTCATCTCTTCCATGGCCGTGGCGGTTTCGCTTATCCGGTGGGCCTGCTCTTCCGCACCGCGGGAGGACTGCTCAATCTGCGACGAGAGCTGAGCCGATGCCGACGAGGCGATCGAAACGACCCCTTCGATACGTTGCGAGGCGTCCATGATTGTATTTTTGCCGGCTTCCGCAATCTGCTGGGCCTGCTGGGCCTCGCGCATCGCCGCCGTGGCCCGCTGCGATTCCTGCGTCGCCTCGGTCCCCTTGATCTCGGCTTCCTCGATCTTATGCTTGAGATTGTCGACCATTTTGCGCAAAGCACCCGCCAGGATTCCGATTTCGTCCTGTTGGTCGATGTCCAGGGTCTTGTCCAGCTCGCCGTCGGCCACGACCAGGGCGAAATCGACGCTCTTCCTCATGGGAAGGGTGATCCCCCGGGCCAGCACCAGACCAAGCCCCAAGGCCAGGATCGGACCGAGCACCAGCCCGATCCAAACGACGATCTTTATTTCCCCGGCCTCGGCGCGCGAGGTCGCGAGATCATCGGCCACCCCGGCTGCGTTGACCTTGATGAGCTTTTTCATAAGGCCCTCGGCCGCGTCGAAGGCTTCGCCTTCCGTGTCTATGCCGAACGTGGACAGCTCCTTGTACACCGCGTCGCTGCGATCCTTTTCGTACTTGCGGGAAAGTTGCACGTAGTGGTCGTGTTCATCCATCCACTTTTTCCAGGCGGGCACGAGCTGGTTCCAGATCGCGGATTCCTCCTTGGTTTGGTGCAACGACTCGTAGGTTTTCATGGCTGCGTTCGCGCGGAGAGTCCCTTCTTCGAAAACCTTGTACTGGTCGTCCCGATCCTTCTGCTCCGCCGTGACCGAGAGCAGGGCATTCTCGGCGCCGTCGATCGCCGTCATGGCCTGATACAGGGTCAGCAGAGACTGCACGCCAGGCAGCGCCCTGCCCCCGATGTCCTCCACCCTGTCGGTCATGCTGTTCACGCCATGGAGTCCGGCTATGCCCACGACAAGGGTTATGAGGGCCACCATGGCGAAACCGCCGATCAACTTGAAGGGAATGCCGAGATTTTTCATGAAGACCTGCCCCCTCTAGCGTTCGAACATGCGGACTGAACCCCAATACTATGAGATGTATTAAGAAATATCGCTCTTATGTCTTGCACAGGTCCGAGTCCAAAACGCGGGACCTTACGAATAATCCTTTGCACCATTCACGGGAGGAGGGCAAGAAATGAAGGCGGCGCGACAGTTTTTTCCCCCAGGCAAGTGAGCGTGCCCGGGGGCTTTCTTTTTGATTCTATGGAGTTCAGTTGGCTGTATTGACGCTTCTGCCACACTGGCGGTGGATATTCGTCAAGTTCAATTCCAGGTCCTTGATATGTTCTTTGATACTGCCGATAGTCGACTGATCTGTCGTATGTTGCAAGGCAAGCTCATATTCTTTAAGGTGTGATTGCCAGAACGGTTCGATCGCATCATAGTATTCACACGCCTCTTGATTTTGCCCTCTCTGCTCGTATATATTTATAATACTTATGACACTGTTCATATTTCCCTTGTCAAGTTCAAACGCTTTTTTGTAACGAACTATGGCCTGCTCAAATTGCTGACAACGCTCGGATATTGCCCCGGCCAAAGAATAGTACTCTGCTTCTTCTGGGCTTTTTTCTATTGCCGTTGCTATATCTTTATCAGCATCAGTCAAGTATTTGCACTCTGCTGGTGCGCCTCCACATCGGGCGTAATTTACGTAGGCTTTCAGAAAGTAATATCTGGATACGTTTGAATTAATCATTATAGCCGAATCAAGGGTCGCAATTGCCTTATCAGGCTCTTGCAGCCGTGCGTATGCTTTCGCCAGATCCTCGTAGACCAAGTCGCTTCGCACCCCCATCTTGATCTTCTCTTCATAAAAACCCGCAACCTCCCTGTCCTTACCCATGGCCGCCAACAATGAACCATGGTCAAGAATGAATACGGTATCTGCAGGTGCTATACTGAGCAACTGATCAGAAACTTTTTTAGCCTCATCCAACCGCCCGGTTTTAGTCAAAGCTTTTATTAAAAATACTTTCGAACTGACTTCCTCTGGAATTATTTGAGTCGCGCGCGAAAGATAATTTATAGCTGCGTTTAAATTCTCAATATCAGTAGCATTTCCTCCAGAGTTTTCATGTGCGATTTCAGCGTTCTTGCCATTTATTGAAAGACTTCCATATTGCGACAAAATATCCGGGGGTTGTGCGGTCGTGGCATCTGCGCAAGCCAGGTTCAAGTAGTGTTCTCCGAGCAACCAGAGCGCATAAAAATTGTCAGGGTTAATTACCAATGAATCCTTGTAATATTTCAGCCCGGAATCGATATTGCCAGATTTGCAGTAGATCAACCCCATTAATGTCAAAGCGCTCGCTTTCTCATTCCCAGAACTTTTTGCTATACACTCCGCCAGATAACCCCGTTCTTGTGAGAAATCGCAATTGCTTGACTGACAACTTTCTGCCTTTAAATCGATATCTCTTGCAATAGCTGCAAGAAAATCTGTATACAACAATAGATTCTTAGACACCTGCAAACACAGGGCATCCACATCGTCGGCTGTTGCCCATATTGTGATCCTCTTTTTGATATGCAAAGGATACGCGAATGAAATGGAAGCCTGGAGGTGATTATCGGCATTCGTGATATATATTTCTGCGTTTTCAGTTTGTATATCATGCAAACTTAAAGATTTTATGGAAATTTTCCCGATCGAAGATGTGATGAACTTCGTAGAAAAAGTAGCATTTTCTGGTGGTGCTTTAAAATCATTATTGTTAGAAATAGTTGCGTCGGAATTTAATAACTCAATTCTTTTTTTAATCTTCGATTCGAAAAAAGATTTTGTCATACCGTGCTTCTCTAACTCGGAAGGTACGGAGAGCACGACATAGGGACAGCCGCCATGCCGCTCAAATGCGAAATAAAGAACAAAAAAAACAACCGATACGATGCCGACGACGGCACCGAAAATTATCATTATGTAGCGGACAATAATCTTTTTATCATTTGACTTCTTATGCCTGCGCCGTCTCCTCATCATAGTCCCGTGTTCCATTCATTATCCCTGCATCACATTCAAGTTAATCGAAGGTCGTTTTGCCATCCATGGGTAAAAACCTGAATCTACCTCTTGCCACCATGCAACGTCTTTGTTCTGCAGGAGAACCAGGCTTGAAACACAATCAAACTAATGTGGCGACCTGCCCCAAACTTGCGGCAACCATCTAAATTAGGGATTATAATTTTTATATCACAAAGCGATCTTGTGAGTCAACGCAAAGGAATCCGCGTCAACCAGGCAGCGCCGCCGAGTACCGAAACGGGTCGTGCTAGCGACTCACGGCAGACATGATCGACGGCAACCTTCCTTGACCATTTTCCTTTGGATCTTGCCTGGCGCAGGCTTGGCCGCATCACGGCGAAACCGCGAGTGAGCCCTCGCCATGCGGCCGGCCAGAGGTTGACTCGAAGTGAGTTGCTGATAAATCGAATGAACATCCCACCGCAACCACTGGAAATCGTCAAAAGGCGGTCAGCCATGATTCTCTTGGACTTCACCGATTATCCGCACCTGCTCGACGTTTTCTGCTTCCTGCTGTCCTGCCTGATGTTCCTGGGGTACCTGGGCTTCATCCGCATGAAGGTCCGCCGGAACCCGTCCTACACCGTGCAGGGCATCACCGCCTTGGCCCGCACGGCCTGGGTGCGCAGCGTCATGGAGGACCGCAAGGACATCCTGGCCGTGCAGACCCTGCGCAACTCCACCATGGCCGCCACCTTCCTGGCCTCCACGGCCATCCTGCTCACGGTGGGCGTGCTCACCCTCACCGGTCAAGGCGACAAGCTGCGCATCACCTGGCAGGCGCTCAACTTCATGGGCTCCACGCACGAGAGCATGCTGGAGGTCAAACTGGTCGTCCTGCTCCTGGACCTGTTCGCGGGCTTCTTCTTCTTTTCGTCTTCCATCAGGCTGTACAACCACGTGGGCTACATGATCAACGCCCCCTACAACAAGCAGGAGCGGGTTATGTCCCCCAACGTGGTGGCGGCGCAGCTGAACCGGGCCGGCCATCACTACAGCATGGGCATGCGGGGCTTCTACAGCATGGTGCCGCTGGTGTTCTGGATCTTCGGCCCGATCTTCCTGCTGGCGTCCACCTTGGTCATGCTGATGATCCTCTTCCATCTGGACCGAACCCCCAGAGACGTGGAGGAGGATTACCGCAAGGAGTGCGACGCAGCGTCGTGCGAGGTGGATTAGAGACGCCTTGCCGACAGGCGCGACCGCACCTGTCGGCAAGAAACCGAGTGATTGCCGCGAGGCTTTGAGCCCGGCGCCCTTGGGGCTCCCAGGCCGACAACGCGCCCGCCCTGGCCGGGCGGCAGGGCCTTACATTCCGAGCAGCGCTCCGGCCGCGGCTCCCAGCAGGGCGACCAGGGCCGGATGCACCCGAGCGGCCAAAAGCGCCAGGGCGGCCACGGCCAGAATTCCATGGTGCGCGTCCCAGGTGACGGCCATGGCCAGGCGCGCCCCGAGCCCCGCGACCATCCCCCCCAGCACGGCCATGAACCCGGACAATGCCTTCCCGGCCCAGGCGCAGGACCCGATGGCCCGAGCGGCCGGGGCGGCGGCCAGCAGGATGAAAAAGGACGGCACGCACACCCCGGCCAGGGCGGTCAACGCCCCGGCCAGGCTCCCCACGTTCCAGCCCAGAAGGGCCGAAACCGCCAGCGCGGGACCCGGGACCGCCTGGGCCAGGGCCGCCTGGGCCGCGAAGCCCGGCGCGGTAAGCCAATGGCGCGCGTTAACGGCGTCCGCGAAGAGGATGGGGAAGGCCCCGGGGCCTCCGAAGCCGTAGGCCTCGGCCTTGCCGATGGAGAGGAACAGTTTTCCCAGCGTGGCGTCCACGAGGAAGAATCCCCCCGCGCACAGGCCGTACAGAAGGAACAGGCCGGCAGGGAGCCGCCAGTCGTAGGGCGCGCCCGCTGGCGGGTCGCCGGACAAGGTGCCCGGGGTGCCGCTGGCTTCACCGCCGGGGGAGCCCGAAGAGGACGGCAGGCCCTCAGGGTCGGGAAGCAGAAGCACCCCCAGGATGGCCCCGCCGAGCAGCATGGAAAAAGGCTTGAGCCCGATGACGAACAGCACCCCGGCTCCCAGGAACAGCCCCAGGAGAAGGCCCGGCCGTTTAAGCCTCCGGGACATGGTCAGCCCGGCCAGCAAAAAGATCGCCGGGACCACCGCCCGAAGCCCGGCCACCCCTCCCTGAAGGGTATTCATGGCCTGTTCGGGAACGAGGAAGTCGGCCAAGGCCATCAGCCCCCACCCCAGGGCGAGCATCGTCACCAGACCCGGCAGGCAATACCCCAGGTAGGCGACCACCGAGCCGGCCAGGCCGCGCAGCTTGAGCCCCAGGTAGCCGCAGAGCTGGGCCGGGGTGCCGCCCGGGACGACATTCAGGAATCCGAGCCCGGCCTCGAACTCTTGGGGGCCCGCGAACCCCGGCCTGTCTGCAAGGCGGCGGCGGACCGCGGCCAGAGAGGCCGACCCCGAACCGGACCAGAAAGTGGTCGCGCCCAGGCGCAGGGATTCCCGAAACAGGGTGGCCAGGGATGCGGGACCGGACATGGGGACCTCAGTACAGGAGGATGGAGAGTGCAGCCGCCGCCAGTACGATCCAGTAGACGGCGATCTTTTTGGCCAGTGCGGCCAGGGTGAGCACCAGGAGCAGGGCCGACTGCCAGCCCCAGGGCACGACGAGGGCCAGGGAGTAGCTCACGGCCACGATCATGCCCCCCAATGTGGCCAGCACTCCGGCCAGGGCCTGGCGGGCCCGGCGCGAGCCGGTGATGCGGTCGCGGTAGTGGGATGCGGCCAGCACCACCACGAAGGAGGCGGAGAACACGCTCACCGAGGCCGTGACCGCCCCGGCCACACCGCGCATCACGTAGCCGATGAAGGCCGAGGCCAGCATGTTGGGGCCGGGGGTCACCTGGGCCAGGGCCATGCCCTCGACGAAGGTGGATTCGTCGATCCAATGGCGGTGGGTGACCACCTCGGCGAACATCACCGGATAGAGGCCGAAGCCGCCGAAGGCAAGCATGTCCACCTTGACCATGGACACGGCCAGCTCGAACAGCTGGTGGTCGAAGGCCATGAGCAGCCCCAGACAGACCAACTGGACACAGGCGATGCCGATGGCCAGGCGCAGGGCGCCTTTACCGGCAGGCTCCTCCCCGGTATCGGGGGCCGGGCCGGGGTCCAGGTAGAAAAGGCCCAGAAGCGCCGCTCCGCCGAGGATGGGCACGATGCCCGCCCCGGCCAGGAACAGGGCGGCCGCGCCGGCGGTGAAGGCCTGGTGGCGGCGGGTGGGGGCGAAGCGCTTCACGAAGTCCAGGCAGGACATGAGGCAGATGGCCAGCACCACCACCTTGAGCCCGGAATAGATGGACTGGGCCAGGGGAGCGTTTCTGGTGCCTGCGTAAAAGGTGGAGAGCAGGGTCATGAGCAGGAAGGCCGGGGCTGAAAAGCCCAGGTAGGCGGCCAGGGACCCTTTGAGCCCGCGCAGCTTGAGCCCGATGTAGGCCGAGAGCTGCATGAGGGTGCCGCCCGGAAGAATCTGACACAGGCCGAGCCCGAGCCGGAAGTCCTCCCGGCTCAGAAATTTGCGCTTGTCCACCACTTCGTGGCGCAGGGTGGGCATCATGGCCGGACCGCCGTAGGCCGTGGCCCCGGCTACGAAAAAACTCTTGAATATGGCCCAGAGGGACGTTTTCCTTGGCATGGCCGCTCCGTACAAATGCGTGGGCGCGCACCATACGGCCATCGACCCCAAAAGTGAACGGATTACCCCTCCGCTCCCTCCAGACGACTTCGCGCCCCCCACCGGAACCCCGGTGAACGGCGCGAAGCAACATGGGAGTCCGGAGGGCGCTGGTCCTTTGGCCGCCGGAGGCTCTTGCTCCCCTCCCCTCACATTAACCTTTCAGCTTGGCCTCGATCTCGGCGATGAGCCCCGGGTGCACCTCGTAGTTGCAGTCCTCGGCCTGCTTGACGCAGTTCATGGCCTGGGCCGCGTCGTCTTTTTCCAGGTAGGCCAGGGCCAGGTTGTTCCAGGCCGGTCCGAACTTGGGGTGCAATTCGATGGCCCGTTTGCTCATTTCGATGGAATCGTCGACCTCTCCGGCCATGAACAGGGCGCTGCCCATGGTGCCGTAGGCCTGGACGAACTTGGGGTCCAGCTTGATGGCCTGGCGCAGGGCCTTGATGGCCTCGTCCACCTGCCCCATCTGGAGCAGGCAGAAGCCGATGTTGCTGTGGGGCACGGCGAAGCGGCCCCGGGCCTTCACGGCGGCCTGGTTCATTTTCAGGCAGCCTTCAATGTCTCCATCGTTCATGGCCAGGCCGCCCAGCTGGACGTAGGCCTCGGCCATGGCCGGCGAGCGCTCGGCCGCGCGCAGGAAGCTGGTCTTGGCCTGATCGAAGCGGCGCTTGGAGAGGTAGGCCACGCCCAGGTTGTAGTGGGAGGTGGCGCACTGGTCGTTCTTTTCCAGCTTTTCTTCAAGCCCGGCGATGTAGTCGTCGATGTTTTCGGCGTTCTCGGCCATAGTGTTTCCCCTACCCCGGTCGGTTGGACTGCGTGTATTCTTCGAGCCGCCCCTCTTGTTCGAGGAGCTTGGCGTACCACATGACGAAATCGAATATCCCCTTGAAGCGCTCCGAGCTGTTCATCACGCCCACGCTCATTTCCCAGACCCCGTTGTGGTAGTCGGTGCTGACCTGGGCGTCCTTGGGTTTGGACGCCATGAAATCGCGCATGAGCTGCTGCGAAGTCCGCTTGGAGGAATCGACGCGGATGTCGATGGGATCGAAAGGTTTCTGGAAGGGGTCCCAGTTGTCGTAACCCAAACGGTCGATGAATTTGCGCCTGCGCGGGGCGATCTTCTCGTAGATGGCCCGCTTGTTGGCCTCTTCCTCGGGTGTGAGCGGTTTGGGCAGCACGGCTAGTCCTCCTTGGCCTCCTTGAGGCCGAAGAATTCCTCATCGTAGTTGGTGAGCATGGCCATGGACACCGGCACGAGCATCTCGGCCAGATAGTCGAACTTGCCGCCCACGCGTTCCACGATCTGGCGCGAGAGGTCGAAGAGGCGGTCCTGGATCTTGGAGATGTCCACCGCCGGGTACCGGCCGCCGGGTTCGAAGCCGGACTTGCCGCACACGCGGAGCATGCCGCCGATGTTGAGCGGCGCGCCGTAGAGGCGGCAGGTGAGGGGGCGCACGTCGTACATCTCGCAGCGGTCCTGGTCTGAGAGCAAGGCGCAGCGGATGCGTTCGCGGGCGAAGTCCTCGACTATCTTCTCGTCGGGAACCCCGGCCTTGTGGGCCTTCCAGGCTTTGTGCTTGAGGCGGTAGTGCTCGCGGTCGGAGCGGTTGGCGGCCTCGGAAAGGCGGAAGCGCTCGTCGCCCTTGGGGTGGAGTTCGTTGAAGCGCTTGTTCAGGTACAGCGCCTCCACCAGGGTGACGTCGAAGGGCGCGTGGCAGCAGTCCGCGCAGGCCACTTCGCAACGGACCTCCACAGGGCAGACGGTCTTGAGTTTTGCGAAGACGGCGTCCACCTCGGCGGCCAGGGCCTCGTAGCGGGCGAAGATGTCGGAAAAGTCGGCGTCGATCACGGAATCTCCCGGTCGCTGGTTGCGGCAGCCAGTGATATAAGCCCTTTCCGGGCGCGGGCAAGGGGGAAAACACAGGCGGGAGCGCACCCCACAGGTACCGCTCCCGCCTGCCTCGAATCGGATCGGCGGAAGGGGTTTATTCTTCCTCGACGGTGATGGCGTCCTGGTCGCAAACTTCAACGCAGGATTCGCAGCCCAGGCACTCTTCCTCGTTGATCACCACGGCTTTGCCGTCCTGCAGTTCGTAGACTTCAACGGGGCAGACGTCCACGCATTCTCCGTCGCCGACGCACTTTTCCTCATCGACGGTGACCTTGTAACCCATGGTCCTAACCTCCACGCTCACGTTGGTTGATGTTCGTTCGTCAGGACGCGCCGCCCGCTACGACGGCCCCATCCTAAAATCCTAATGATTTCGGAATATTGAACCAAGCGACAAAGCCGTTCGGTTCAGATGGCCTAAGCCTTAGCCTCGGAAGCGAAGGGCTGTCAAGCCGCCTTGATCCGCCAATCGCAAAGGTTTGTTCCTGCGTGAATAAATATTTATCCATCTCACTCTAAAGTCGATCCTTGTCGGGCCGATAAGAAAGGCGGAGTCAGTCGGAATGGACACCAAGACGGCCAAGGACGGGCTGGACCATGAGCAAGATCATCACATTGCGGCCAAACCGCGAAACCATCCGCCCCGTGCTGACACTCCTGACGTCGCACAGGATCGACTGCATCCTGCTCTGCCTGCGCAGCCTGGAACGCTTCACCAACCTTGGCCGGTTCAAGAAAATCTACATCGTGGCCAACGCGGTCGACCCGGACCACGCGGCCATCATCCACCGGTTCATGTACACCCATGAGAACGTGGAGGTGATCCACTGCTCGCCCCGGGGACTGGCCCCGGCGGTGAACTCCGTACAGAACGAGATTCTCGCGCGCCACGTGGACGACGTCATCGTCAAGATGGACGAGGACGTGTTCGTGGCCCCGCTGTGGCTGGAACACCTGCTGGAAGGCTACCAGGCGCACCGCATCCGCGAGGACATCCCCGTCGTCAGCGCCCTCTCCCCGGTGAGCCCCACGGGCCGCTTCGCCCTGAACCGCTTCCTCAAGAACAACAACATCGCCGAGCGGGCCATGTTCGAGGGCGGGGTGGTGGAGGAGAACTGGGTGTACCACCGCTGGATGTGGGAGAAGGTGACCGGGGAGGATTTCGTGGAAGCCTGGCTCGCCAGCAATCCCCAGCCATACTTCTACCCCGGGTTCGCCACCCTCAACTGCGTGGTGTACGACCGCCGGCTCATCGAGGCCGTCCTGCCCCTGCCCACCGCCCCCGGATTCAACGGCGTCCCCTACTCGACCGGCTCCGACGGCCTGGCCGTCAACGCGGCGCTGGCCGCCAACAAGTGGAAGAACGCCGTGGTCAGCCGGGCCATAGCCCACCACTACAGCTTCTCCAAGTGCGAGGAGTACCTGCGCTCCCACGTGCCCCTGGACATCGTGTGGCAGTATCTGCAGGAACTGTGGCGCCAGGAGCGGATCAAGGCCCAAGGTTTCACCACCCGGAAGCTGCGGCCGGTGCTGACCATGGCCGGAAGCGGGGCCTGACGGACCTGACGGGACGGGCGCGGCGCCCAATCTCTCTGCGGTCATTTTACCCTCTTTCCCCGGGCGGGCGGCAAATCGTCACTTGCCTCCAGGGCCACTTTCCGTGTTAGGTTGCGCGCGGTTATCCACATTGCGGCGGGAGTCTCCGCCGGTGTGCCCCAACGAGGGAGGTGCGACCATGACCGGCCCGTCAAGGACCCAGGTTTCCAGGAACCACGCTGCGTCCGGCCAGCCGGCGAACCCGGGCGTCCAGGGCGTGCCGGGCTCCGGCGCGAAACTCCTCACCCCCCTGACCATCAGGGGCCTCACCCTGCGCAACCGCATCGGCGTCTCGCCCATGTGCCAATACTGTTGCAAAGACGGCCTGGCCGACGACTGGCACCTGGTCCACCTGGGCAGCCGGGCCGCGGGCGGGGCCGGGCTGGTGTCCGTGGAGGCCACGGCGGTCACCCCGGAGGGGCGTATCTCGCCCGGCGACATGGGGCTCTGGGACGACAGGCACATCGACCCCCTGGCCAGAGTGGCGGCCTTCGTCAAGCGCATGGGGGCCGCTCCGGCCATCCAACTGGCCCATGCCGGGCGCAAGGCCAGCTGCCTGCCGCCTTGGGAGGGAGGCTCCAAGATCGTCTCCCCGGAGGACGGCGGCTGGATCAGCATCGCCCCCTGCCCGATCCCCTTCGCCGAGGGAGAGCCGACGCCGACCCCCCTGGAGGGGGCGGACATCAGGGAGCTGACCTGGGCCTTCACGGCCGCCGCCCGCCGCGCGGTGGAGGCCGGATTCCAGGTCGTCGAGCTGCACGCCGCTCACGGCTACCTGATGCACCAGTTCCTCTCGCCGCTCTCCAACGTGCGCGTGGACGCCTACGGCGGAAGCCTGGAAAACCGCATGCGCCTGGTTCTGGAGACGGCTGCCGCCGTCCGCGAGGTTCTGCCAGGGGACATGCCCTTTTTCACGCGCATCTCGGCCACGGACTGGGTGGAGGGGGGCTGGGACCTTCAGCAGGCCGTCGTGCTGGCCAGGGAACTGGCGGGCGTCGGGGTGGACCTGATCGACGTGTCCAGCGGAGGCCTTGTGCCGGGCGCCAAGATTCCCGTGGGCCCGGGCTTCCAGGTCCCCTTCGCCGAGGCCATCCGCCGGGAGGCCGGGGTGATGACCAGCGCCGTGGGGCTGATCACGAAACCCGGCCAGGCCGAGGACATCGTGGCTTCGGGGAGTGCGGACCTGGTGCTCCTGGCCCGGGAGATGCTGCGCGAGCCGTACTGGGCCATCAAGGCCCAGATGGAGTTAGGCGGCGAACCCGCCTGGCCCGTGCAGTACGGCTACGCGGTGAAGAGGCGCTGAAGGTGCGCCCTCAAATGGCTGGAGGCTCGAGGCGGGAGAAGAGAGGGGCGCTGACCTGAGATATCGGGCAAAGGCGCCGGGTACGGCGAAGGCCCGCAATCCTTCGCGTCCCCCGATCCGTTCCAGTCGCCTGCCCTGGGGGACCGATCGACCGGCTAGAACGCGACCTGCTTGGTCACGTCCCTGGAGTTGAGTTCCTGGACGATAAGCCGCTGGTGGCCAAGCGGCATGTTGTCCAGATCGTTTACGATGCGATTCACATCCTGGGTGTCGATCTTGATGAAGCCGAATCCCCGGAACACCCCGTTCACCCGGTCGCCCACCAGGTTCACGGCCGTGACCGAGCCGTAAGGAGTGAACAACTCCCGGAGCATCTCCTCGTCGGTCTGGTAGGGCAGGTTGCCCAGAAAGAAAGTTCGTTGCATGGCTACTCCTGTGGTGAAGTGCACCAGGAGTCCATAGCCGCGCGGCGTGAAGGTTTCGTGAAGGATTCTTGACGGATCGGGGGCGGCGGGAACGGCAGGCCGGTCTTCGGTTTGCCGGGAATGCGGCCGGGCAGGCAAAAAGACCCCGAAGCTTTCGCTCCGGGGCCTTTTCTATCGAATCAAGCGGTGGGGCGCTTACCAGGCAGAGCCTAGTACATGCCGCCCATTCCGCCCATGCCGCCGCCGGGCATGGGGGGCATATCCTTCTTGGCCTCGGGCTTCTCGGCGATGGCGCACTCGGTGGTGAGCAGCAGGCCGGAGACCGAGGAGGCGTTCTGCAGGGCGATGCGGGTGACCTTCTTGGGGTCGATGACGCCGGCCTTGATCAGGTCCTCGTACTCGCCGCTGGCGGCGTTGAAGCCGAAGCCTTCCTTGCCGTCACGCACCTTGGCCACCACGATGGAGCCCTCGAACCCGGCGTTGGCGGAGATCTGGCGCAGGGGAGCCTCGCAGGCGCGACGGACGATGTCCAGGCCGGCGGCCTCGTCGTCGTCGACGGGCTTGATGGTGTCCAGGGCCTTCAGGCAGCGCACCAGGGCCACGCCGCCGCCGGGGACGATGCCCTCTTCAACGGCCGCGCGGGTGGCGTTCAGGGCGTCCTCGACGCGGGCCTTCTTCTCCTTCATCTCGGTCTCGGTGGAGGCGCCCACGTTGATCACGGCCACGCCGCCCACGATCTTGGCCAGGCGCTCCTGGAGCTTCTCACGGTCGTAGGAGGAGGTGGTCTCCTCGATCTGAGCGCGGATCTGCTTCACCCGGGCCTTGATGTCCTCGGGCTTGCCGCCGCCGTCGATGATGGTGGTGTTGTCCTTGTCGATGCTGATGCGCTTGGCGCGGCCCAGGTCGTTCAGGGTCAGGCTCTCGAGCTTGATGCCCAGGTCCTCGGACACGGCCTGTCCGCCGGTGAGGATGGCGATGTCCTGGAGCATGGCCTTGCGGCGGTCGCCGAAGCCGGGGGCCTTCACGGCGCAAACCTGCAGGGTGCCGCGCAGCTTGTTGACCACCAGGGTGGCCAGGGCCTCGCCTTCCACGTCCTCGGCAACGATCAGCAAGGGCTTGGCCATCTTGGCCACCTGCTCCAGCACGGGCAGCAGGTCCTTCATGGAGGAGACCTTCTTTTCGTTGATCAGGATGAAGGGGTCGTCCAGCTCGACGACCATCTTCTCAGGGTCGGTGACGAAGTAAGGGGAGAGGTAGCCGCGGTCGAACTGCATGCCCTCAACCACGTCCAGGGTGGTCTCCAGTCCCTTGGCTTCCTCGACGGTGATGACGCCTTCCTTGCCCACCTTGTTCATGGCCTCGGCGATGATGTTGCCGATGGTGGCGTCGGAGTTGGCGGAAATGGTGCCGACCTGGGCGATTTCCTTCTGGTCGCGGGTGGGCTTGGCCAGAACGCCGAGCTCCTCGACCATGGCCTCGACGCCCTTGTCGATGCCGCGCTTGATGGCCATGGGATTGCGGCCGGCGGCCACAAGCTTCACGCCTTCCTGGAAGATGGCCTGGGCCAGAATGGTGGCGGTGGTGGTGCCGTCACCGGCCACGTCGGAAGTCTTGGAGGCGACTTCCTTGACCATCTGGGCGCCCATGTTCTCGAACTTGTCCTCGAGCTCGATTTCCTTGGCCACGGTCACGCCGTCCTTGGTGATGATCGGGGAGCCGAAGCTCTTCTCGATGACCACGTTGCGGCCCTTGGGGCCAAGGGTGACCTTCACGGCGTTGGCGAGCTTGTCGACGCCCCTTTTCAGCTTTTCACGGGCCTTGGCGTCATAGAGGATCTGCTTGGGAGCCATATTCATTTCTCCTTAAATTGTGTGTGTGGGGGTGAAATCGCGGGGAACTACTCGATGACGGCCAGGATGTCGTCCTCGCGCATCATCAGGTACTCTTCGCCGTCGACCTTGATCTCGGTTCCGGCGTACTTGTTGAAGAGCACCTTGTCTCCCTTCTCCACGGCAGGCTTGGAACGCTTGCCGTCCTCGGCCAGCTTGCCGGGACCCACGGCGATCACTTCGCCGCGCATGGGCTTTTCCTTGGCGGAATCGGGGATGATGATGCCGCCGGCGGTCACCATCTCTTCCTCAAGGCGCTTCACCAGGACACGGTCGTTCAGGGGCTTGAGCTTCATTGCTGCTGTTCCTCCATGGAATGTTCGTATTCGTTGTCTGTTAGCACTCATCGTCTGAGAGTGCTAGCGACCTCGAGATTGATAAGTGAAATTCACGTGGATGCCAACAAAAAAAGTTAAAAACGTGCCCGCGCGGCCGGCTACGACCGGGATAGGTTCGCTAACAACTCAACATTACACATATTTATTTATGATATTTTTGGAAATTTCCGGGGCTGCCCAGGGTCCTCCCCCCGGTTACGAGCGGGCCGACGCGGCTCGGGCTTGACTTCGGGGCGTATTCCGGGGAATTTTCCCACCGGCCGTTGCTTTCCCCGCGGCCTTCCAGGATCAACGCCTGATCCGGCCGGAAGGCCGCTCGCGCTGGTCGAATCTTTCAAACACAAGTTGCCTCGCGCGCACGCGAACTCGCCTGGAGGGGCGGGCCTATGAACGTCATACTTGGGAGCATCATTGTCCTGGGCTGCGTCATCGGCGGCTACCTCATCGAGGGCGGCGCGCTCGGCGTGCTCATGCAGCCCATTGAGGTGCTCATCATCTGCGGGGCGGCCCTGGGGTCGTTCCTCATCTCCGCGCCCCTGTCCGTCTCCATCGACGTCCTCAAGCACATCCCGACCATCTTCACCGCCAAAGAGGACTCCAAGGCCTACTACCTGGAGCTTCTCTCACTCATGTACGAACTGTTCCAGTTGGCCCGGCGCTCCGGAGCCGTGGCCCTGGACGCCCACGTGAACCGCCCCGCCGACTCCGACATCTTCCGCCGCTACGGCGCGGTGACCAAGCACAAGACCGTGCTCAACTTCATCTGCGACAACCTGAAGATCGTCATCGCGGGCAACATCGAGCAGCACCACTACGAAGCCATCATGGACACCGACATTGCCACCCGCAAACACCACGACCTCATCCCGGCCCAGTCCGTGACCAAGGTGGCGGACTCCTTTCCGGGCCTGGGCATTGTGGCCGCGGTGCTGGGCATCGTGCTGGTCATGGGCCATCTGGACCAGGACGTGAAGGAACTCGGCGGGCACATCGGCGCGGCGCTCCTGGGCACGTTCATGGGCATTCTGCTGTGCTACGGCTTCGTCGGGCCCATGGCCTCGCTGCTGGAGCACATGGGCATGGCCAAGCAGGCCAGACTCAAGGTGGTGAAGTCCGCGCTGATGGGCTACTCCATCGGGCTGGCCCCGATCCTGGCGGTGGAGTACGCCCGGCGAGCCATCCCCTCAGGCGTGCAACCCAGCATGGAAGAGCTGGAAGAGGGCATGAAGAAGAGCTGAAGACGACGCCCCGGCCAGGCCGCGCCGCCCCCGGAGCCCCCCGTCATTTGTAGCGGCCGGTCAGGGTTTATCGAACGAATGGGCTGCCGCCTGCTGGGGGTTCTTCACCACCTCCAGCTCCCGGAGAAGCCGGTCCAGCCTGAGCCCTTGCGGCGGCATGTGCTCGACGCCGCAGATCTTGCGGTTCATGTCGTCGCACCACTTGGTCAGATCGGCGATGCCGTACCTGGAGGCATCGGCGAAAAAGATCGCCTTCTCGTTCTGGTCCGGCACCCCGTCCCAACGCAGCTTGAGTCCAAGATAGTTCCGCCCGTTGTGGTACTGGGCGTGCTTGACCTCGAACCCGGCCAGGAAGCTGAGCGGCTCGCCCATCATGTCCGTGGGGTCCACCAGCTTGAGGTACACGAGAAGGACCAGCCCCGCGAACTTTTCCACCGGCGCCTCGTGCGAGGAGGCGTAGGAAAAGCACACTCCCGTGGACGAGATGTCCTCCACGCGCGGAAACGGCGGCCGGCCCTGGATCATCTTGGGGTCGCCCAGGTCCTTCAGGTGCACCCGCCCAAGCTCCGCCCGGCGTCTGATCCAGACGGCGAGCTCCAGGAGTATGGACTCATCCACCTCCACCCTGAAAGCCGTTCGATAGTCGTCGTCGTCCTTCACTTTCGCGTCTCCTCTGTAGCAACAGCCTCCTAACGGGGCCCGTCGGGGACCGTGACCTTGCACTGGCCGCGCATTCCTTCCTTGAGCTTGAGGTCCGGGTTGGGCAGGGTGAGTTCAACCTCGAAGTCCGTGGGCAGCTGCGTGTCGAGTTGGACCCCGGTCATGGGGATGCGGGAAATGGTGGCCTCGAAGGTCTTGCCCGGCAGGGTCTGGAAAGTGACCTCGGCCTTGTCGCCCACCCGCAGTCTGGAAGCGAGCTTCTCGTACACCAAGGCCCGGATGAGGATGGGGTCCAGAGGGCCCACCACGAAGAGCTTGGTGCTCTTGGTCAGGATGACCCCGGGCTTTACCTCGGGGTTGACCCACAAGACGTAGCCGGCCACCGGGGACGTGACCCAGGACATGCCGGGCAGATGGTGCTCGTCGGTCTTGAGGCCGAACTTGGCCTTGGCCAGTTCCAGGTCGCCCGAGGCCTGGTCCCGGTCCATGCGCAGCTGGTCGCGCTGGAGCTGCTCCTTGAGCGTGGTCACCTGGATCTCGCGGACCAGGTCGGAGATTTCCTGGTCGGAGGCCGCGCCCATCTGCTTGCGCATGCGGGCCTCGTCCAATTTGTGGTGCAGGTCGGCAATGTCGGCGCGGGTGCGATCCAAGGTGGCGTCCAGGGACAAGAGGTCGGCCTGGGAAAGCTTGCGGCGTTCGGAGATGAGGTCCTCAAGGGGATAGGCGTACTCCAGCAGGACCTGCTCCAGGTTCACCTTCTGGCCGATGTCGGCCAGCACCTTGGTGACCTTCATGCGTCCGGTGAAGGGTCCCACCGGCGGCTCGGCGTCCTCGCCCTGCCTGGCCTTGAGTTCCTTAGACATGTCCTCGAATATTTTGAGTTCCGCTTTCGTGGCGTGGGGGCTCAAGACCTCCGTGTGGTCCGGGCTGAAAGTCTTTCCGGTGAAAACGACCTCCTCGGCCAGAGCGGGACGTAGGGCCAGGGCGGTCAGGCCCAGGGCCAGAACTGTTACAGTGACGAAGCGCATCCAACCTCCCGCGGGCTTCTCGTGCGACGCCCGTTTCACGGCCTGTAGCCTTTTTTCCCGGGCAAGAAAATACACTGGACGCCGCCGGCGTCGGTTGCCGGTGATATTTGTGACAAAAAGCCTCGCCAGCGTCGGTCCAATTTTTTTTCCCGGGTATGTGGACCCGGAGTCGCTCCCGTATACGGCCCGAGGCCGGAAAAACGCCGCCGCTTACCGGGTATTGCGCACCGTTCACCGGGAGAAAACGACCGTTTATGGCGACGGACCAGCCAGGCCTCCGGATACGACCCGGTAAATCCCCGCCTGGCATGGACTTCCGTCGTCCCTTGACCGTGGAATTTCAATTCCTTAAGAGTCCGCTCTAAGCTCCTGGTCCCCCTTTTCAACCGTTGCCTTCCGGCCGGGGGAGTCGGAAAATCTACAACCCGCTCAAGGGAGGAATGCCCATATCGGAAAGTTCAGCGCAGTGAGATTGAGGAATTCGACTCGACACAACCTAGACGTGAGGTGAATATGGACATCTTGGTTTTCGCGACCGTGGTGCTCCCGTTCCTGGCGGCAATTGCCCTGTTGCTGCTTCGGGACAAGGGCTCCAGAAGCCTGATCGTGGTCGGGACCGCAGTGGTTCTGGCCGCGGCTTCCCTGGCCTTGGTCGGGCAAGGTTCATTCGTCGACACCCCCAAAAGCCTCCTGGGAATCCCGGTGGACGGCCTGATCACGCTGCTCGACTTCGCGCTGCTGCTCGTCATCCTGATCATCGGCCTGACCAAACTCAAAAGCAGTCTGGTGGCCTTGCTGACCGCCGCCCAGATCGTCGGGCTTGTCTACCTTGAATTCTTCATGCCCGGCCACGGCACAACCGAAGTTGCCGCCCCCGCCCTGTTCGCGGACAAACTTTCGCTGATCATGGTGCTGGTGATCTCCATCGTGGGTTCGCTCATCTGCGTCTACGGCCTGGGCTACATGCCCCCGCACGAAGAGCACCTGCACCTGCCCAAATCCAGGCAACCCCGGTTCTTCTTCTACATGATCGCCTTCCTGGGGGCCATGAACGGCCTGGTGCTGGCCAACAACCTGCTCTGGCTCTACTTCTTCTGGGAAGTCACCACGTTCTGCTCCTTCATGCTCATCTCACACGACGGCGACGAGGTGGCCGTGAAGAACGCCACCCGGGCTCTGTGGATGAACATGACCGGCGGCGTGGCCTTCGTCTTCGCCCTGATCTTCATGCACAAATCCGGCACCGGCCTGTACCTGTCGGAACTCCTGAAGCCCGGCCTCGCCGCCTCCGGAGCGGTGGCCCTGATCCCCATGTTCATGCTCTGCTACGCGGGCATCACCAAGAGCGCCCAGGTGCCCTTCCAGAGCTGGCTGACGGGCGCCATGGTCGCCCCCACCCCGGTCTCCGCGCTGCTGCACTCCTCCACCATGGTCAAGGCCGGCGTGTATCTGGTGCTACGCCTCTCCCCGGCTTACGCGGGCACCATGCTCTCGGGCATGCTGGCCATGTTCGGGGCCTTCACTTTCCTGACCGCCTCGGCCCTGGCCGTGGGACAGTCCAACGCCAAGAAGATCCTGGCCTACTCCACCATCGCCAACCTGGGCCTGATCATCGCCTGCGCGGGCATCAACACCCCCATGGCCATCACCGCCGCCATCGTCATCATCATCTTCCACGCGGTGTCCAAAGCCCTCATGTTCCTGTGCGTGGGCACCATCGAGCAGACGATCCATTCCCGGGACCTGCAGGACATGCGCGGCCTGTACATGATCATGCCCAAGACCACCATCGTGGCCCTGATCGGCGTGATGACCATGCTCCTGCCGCCCTTCGGCGTGTTGCTCGGCAAGTGGATGGCCATCGAAAGCGCGGCTGCCGTGCGCTACATGCCCGTGACCATCATGCTGGCCCTGGGTTCGGGCCTGACCGTGATGTTCTGGGCTCGTTGGGCGGGCATTCTGCTCTGCACCCCCTACCCCAAGGGAGTCACCCCTGAGCCTCAGCCCGCCTCGGTTCGCGCCCCCCTGGTGATGCTGGCCTACGGCGCGCTGATCCTGTCCTTGTTCGTGCCCTTCCTCTACGGCGGCCTCATCGAGCCCGCGGTGAAGGAGTCCCACCAGGCTGCCGGCTACATCTTGCAGTCCTGGAACTTCGTGAGCACCCAGGGCGTGTTCTACGTCTACCCGCTGTTCTTGATCCTGGGCGTGGGCTTCTACCTGGCCTGGAAGGCCGCCCGCAAGGCCACTGCGGCCGAGTGCGTCGGTCCCTACCTCTGCGGCGCGCAGTCCAAGGACGTGGCCACGTCCTTCATAAGCACCGGCGGGGCTCCCGTGACCTATCAGGCCGGTAACTTCTACCTGTCCTGGATCTTCGGCGAGGACCGCCTGACCGGTCCCATCAATATGGTGTCCGGCGTGCTCCTCGCGGTCATGCTGGGTCTTCTGCTGGGAGGGATGATCTAATGGGTAAGCTCCTGCTCGCCTGTGTCGCGGTTGTCCTGGCCCCGATTGTGGGCGGCCTCATCGCCGGTCTGGATCGCAAGCTCACCGCCTGGCTGCAGTCCCGCTACGGCCCCCCGATCCTGCAGCCCTTCTACGACGTGCTCAAGCTGTTCGGAAAATCGCCCATGCTCGTCAACCCCTGGCAGATCCTGTCCGTGTGGGTCTACCTGGTGAGCTCCATGCTCACGGTGTTCCTGTTCTTCCTGGGCTCCGACCTCTTGCTCATGTTCTTCGTTTTGACCATCGGCGCGGTGTTCTTCGTCATGGGCGCCCTGTCCACCGAGTCCCCCTACTCCCAGGTCGGAGCGCAGCGCGAACTGGTGGCCATGCTCACCTACGAGCCGCTGATCATCCTGGTGTTCGTGGCCATCGCCATGGTCACCGGCAGCTTCAAGGTCTCCGAGGTGTTCACCTGGGCCGCCGCCTCCGGCAAGCCGCTCCTGTACCAGCTGCCGCTCATGTTCGTGGTCCTGGGCTACGCCCTGACCATCAAGCTGCGCAAATCGCCCTTCGACATCTCGGCCTGCCACCACGCCCACCAGGAGATCGTGCGCGGCGTGCTCACCGAGTACTCCGGCCCGCAGCTGGCCATGATCGAGATCGCCCACTGGTACGACGTGGTCTTCATGCTCGGGCTGTGCGCCCTGTTCTGGACCACCAGCCTCTGGGGCATGCTGATCCTGCTGGCCGCGACCTACTTCGCCGAGCTGATCCTCGACAACGTCACGGCGCGCATGACCTACAAGTGGATGCTGAAAAGCGTCTGGTGCTGGGGGCTGGCTTTGTCGGTCCTGAACCTGCTCTGGCTGTACGCCGGCTAATCCTTCTTCCTGGGAGTTGAACCCATGGGTATGCTCAAAGACTGGATCAACAAGGGCCGGCTGAAATCCCCCTGGATCGTGCACTTCGACTGCGGCTCCTGCAACGGCTGCGACATCGAGGTGCTGGCCTGCCTGACACCCATCTACGACGTGGAGCGCTTCGGGATAATCAACATCGGCGATCCCAAGCACGCGGACGTGCTCCTGGTCACGGGTACCGTGAACCACCGCAACAAGCACGTATTGAAGAACATCTACGACCAGATGCCCGAGCCCAAGGCGGTCATCGCCATGGGCGCCTGCGGCCTTACCGGCGGCGTGTTCCGGGACGCCTACAACGTGGTCGGCGGCGTGGACAAGGTCATCCCCGTGGACGTGTACGTCCGGGGCTGCCCGCCCAAGCCCGAGGCCATCATCGACGGCGTGGTCCTGGCCCTGGCAAAGGTCAAGGCCGTGCTGGAAGCCGCCGGTTAACCCAAGCGTGAGCGAGGTATCCGAATATGTTTGCCAATGAACAAGCGGTCACGGCCGACGCCCTGATTTCCGAGTGCCGGAAGCGTTTCGACGCGGGGCTCAGGCTGGTCGGCGTCTCCGCCGTTGAGATCAAGGCGGACGACGCCTTCGACGTGCTGTACCACTTCGACAAGGACCTTGAACTGAGCCACATGCGCCTGACCGTGCCCCGGGAAGCCCCGGTGCCCTCCGTCTCCGGAGTGTACTTCCAGGCCCTGCTGTACGAAAACGAGATCAAGGACCAGTTCGGCGTCAACTTCCAGAACATCCTCATCGACTTCGGCTGCACCCTGTATCTGGAGCCCGAGGTGGTGAAGAGCCCCTTCTGCACCTTCACCTTTGCCCGCAAAGACAAAGGCAAGGAGGCCTAGACCATGCGTACCATCCTGCCCTTCGGACCCCAGCATCCGGTGCTGCCCGAACCCATCCACCTGAAGCTGGTGGTGGAAGAAGAGAAGGTCGTCGAGGTCCTGCCCAACCTGGGCTACGTGCACCGCGGCCTGGAGAAGATGACCGACATCCGCGACTACAACCAGATGGTCAACATCGTGGAACGCGTGTGCGGCATCTGCTCCTGCATCCATTCCCTCAACTACTGCGAGGCCGTGGAAGAGCTCATGGGCCTGGAAGTGCCAAGCCGCGCCCATTTCCTGCGCGTGATGTGGGGCGAGATCCACCGGGTGCACTCCCACCTGCTGTGGCTTGGCCTCTTCGCCGACGGCTTCGGCTTCGAGTCCCTGTTCATGCAGTTCTGGCGCATTCGCGAGCGGGCCATGGACCTCATGGAGGCCACCGCCGGCAACCGGGTGGTCATCTCCACCAACATCGTGGGCGGCTGCCGCCGGGACATCACCCCGGACCAGAAGACCTGGATCTTAAGCGAGACCGACAAGATCGAGAAGGAAGTCCGGGCCCTGGAAAAGACCATCCTGGACGACTACACCGTCAAGAAGCGCTGCTGCGGCAAGGGGGTGCTCACCAAGGAGCAGGCCCACCAGCTGGGCGCGGTCGGCCCCATGCTGCGCGGTTCCGGCTGGGCCCAGGACGTGCGCCAGACCGGCTACGCAGCCTACGGGCAGCTCGATTTCGAGCCCGTGGTGGAGTACGACGGCGACTCCTACGCCCGCTGCAAGGTGCGCTTCCGCGAAGTGTACGCCGCCTGCGACCTGGTGCGCCAGGCCCTGGCCAAGATGCCCGACGGCGAAATCGCCGTGAAGGTCACAGGCAAGCCCGAGGGCGAGGTCTGGCGCCGGGTGGAGCAGCCCCGGGGCGAACTCTACTACTACATCAAGGGTAACGGTTCGAAAAACCTGGAGCGCGTGCGCATCCGCACCCCAACCTTCGCCAACATCCCGCCGCTTCTGGCCATTCTGCCCGGATGCGAGCTGGCGGACGTGCCCGTCATCGTGCTGTCCATCGACCCGTGCATCTCCTGCACGGAGCGTTAAGAGGAGCCTCCCCATGTTCGAGATGACCAAGAACGTCCTGCAAAACCTGATGGGGAAGACCTCCACCAGGCTCTACCCCTTCACGAAACGCGAACCGTTCGCGGGATTCAGGGGCACCCTGGACATCAACGTGGAAGAGTGCATCTTCTGCGGCACCTGCGCCAAGAAGTGCCCCAGCCAGTGCATCGAGGTGGACGTCAAGGGCCGCACCTGGACCTGCGATTCCTTCGCCTGCGTGTACTGCTCCGTGTGCGTGGAGGCCTGCCCCACCCAGTGCATGACCATGTACAACGTCACCAAGCCGGCCGCCGGCGAAAAAGACCTGATCTCCTACAAGGGCAAGCCCAAGGAGCCCAAGAAGCCCAAGGTTGCTAAGGAAGAGAATCCCGCCGGCTAGGCGGAGCCCGTCCGCGGAAGAAGACGCCGGTCCGGTACATCCGGGCCGGCGTCTTTTTTAGGCTTAGTTCGACAACGAAAATGAGGAACTCTATACCAATCTTCTGAATAAGCTCTTTGAGCTGGAATCAGGCTGGTCAAACCGTTTTCATGGCGAATGAAAAAAGTCTTCTTTCGTAATACATTGATTTTATTTGTCATACCAAGGGGGCTTGGACCCCTGTCATCGGCGCGAAAGACCGGCGCTGCCCACCCGATTGCCAACGATTTCCGCATGAAACTTTTACAACCACCGCCCTGAATGTACTCACATTCCCCCAAGAATGTACCCCCCGTGCCCCCCCACCCTCTGGAACCCATTCGTGGTGCGGTCTGGGTTGGTAGGCTGTTCCTTGCTTTCAAGTCATAACCCACGGTCATGAGTCAGATTTCCGAAGGAAGCATTGGGCAGAAGGGACTGACCCGACGCTCCTTATCAGCTTTTGAATACGGATGATCGTATTGCATCCGGCTTCGATTTCGATGTTGCTCAGTCGCTATGGCTCATAATTATACCTAATACTCGGCGCTACACGCTTAGAAGGATGCGTCTCAGAAAACGTAAAAAATCTTATGATTACAAAATAATGCATGATTATTTCATGTGGATGCGCATCGCAGCATTCCTCATGAAACTTGAACTTAAGTATTGAAATCATGCTTAAAATATTAACAAGTATTACACTATCGCGTATTAAATTCAGAATTATGAGTCTTCCACAAATTCAACACCTGGAAAATTTACGCTCTGTCGGGTGTATTTACACTTATTATCAATCAAAGGACAGTTTATATTTGGAGCTTAACATTAACAATAACAATATTTTTCGATAGTTAACTGCTAATTAACGTGTCGTTTTTGTCTAGGCATAGGCTTTTCTTGGTAGTTAGCCAAGGCAGTTAGAATAATACAATAGTCAAGGAGGGGAAGAGACATGAAAAAAACAGTTGTTATTCTTAGCCTTGTTGTCACCCTTGCTGGGTTCATGACGCTGAGTGCACATGCCACCGGGTTAATTGCCGCCGGTTCTACCGTGACGTATAACCTCACTAACATGCCGACGGGCCTGACGGATGGCACCCCAATTCCTACTACCTTTTTGGGTGGCCTCACTACTGTCGGCGATGTTCAGGTTTTTACGGTTCAGACTGCGACGGCGGGCGGTGGAGAATGGGACGACTTCTTTTTCTCAACCGCCGACGGCGCACCGATAGGAACGAACCCCAATGCATTTTGGCAAATCGTGACTAACTTTACCTTGACCCAAGCAGTAAATTTCGACGGGATTGAAGACCAGTGGACAACGGGTGGAGCGAATCCGCCCAACGGTCTGGGCGGCACACCCGTTCCTGCAACTTCCTTGAATGAAAACTTTATAAACTTTGTTGGCACCGGCCCACTTGGCGACGGCTTTGTCAACGGCTTCGGCACGGCAGGTGTGGGGGTATTCCCATTTAGTGATCCTCTTCCCGCCGGTCTTACTGATTTTCCCCAATTCGTAAGTCCGTACAGCTTCGCCACAACGGGCGGCGGCGTTCCGGCCGATGCCAATGGCTTCAACCTGGCCCTTCACTTCGACCCACAGACCCCCACTGCAACCCCCGAGCCCGGTACCATGATCCTCATGGGCCTCGGCCTGGCTGGTGTGGCTGCCATGGGCAGGCGTCGTCGGATGAAGTCAGCCAGCTAGGCTAACCACAAGCTTCTTTTCAGGCCCGCCTGCTCCCAGTGAGCGGTCGGGCTTTTTTTATGAACAGGACCTTCTGTCTGCGGCAGAACACTTGACGCAACAGAACAAACCGCCCGATGTCGGCCAAAGGGCCATGCGATCCTGAAGGCTTAACGTACGGTTTTTTTCCGTCTCGTGAGCGGACGCCAACTACTGGTCGTGGGCCATCACCCGGTTGCGCCCGGCTTCCTTGGCGGCGTAGAGGGCTTCGTCCGCGTCGTTGACCAGGCGCTGCTCCACGGCGTCCGTCCATTTCTCGTTCCGGCAGGCGGCGCCCACGCTGATGGTCAGCTTGATGCTGGAGTCGAGGATCTTTCCGTCCAGGTCCCGGATCACGAAGTTGTAGGTCTCGATGCGGTGGCGGATGTGCTCGGCCACGGCCATGGCCTGCATGAGGTTCGTGTTCTCCAGGATGACGGCGAACTCCTCCCCCCCGTAGCGGGCCGCGAAGACAGCACCCCCGCGCTCCTGGGCCTGGCGCTGGCACTCGCGGATGACCGCGCCCACGGCGGAGAGGGCCTGGTCGCCAACTGGGTGGCCGTAGCGGTCGTTGAACTCCTTGAAGTGGTCGATGTCGGCCATGAGCATGCACACGGGCTGGCCCTTCTGCCGCCCCTTGGTCACCGCCCTGGAAAGGGCCTCCTCGAAGGCCCGGCGGTTGTCCAGGCCGGTGAGGGAGTCGGTGAAGCTCAGGCGCTCCAGATTTTCGGCGTCCTCCTCCATGTACTGGACCACGCCCCGGAAGCCCCGGCGGATGTCATCCAGCACCTCCTCAAGATCCCGACCGCTGCGGACGCTTTCGATGGTGTTGTCGCCCAGTTGCAGCACGTCGCCCTTGCGCCTGAAGATCATGCCGCGCGACTCGGTCACGATCGCGGCCAGATCACCCAGGGCGGCCTGGAGCTTGGCCCGCCAGGGGCCGGACAGGATCTCCTCGGCCTCGCGGGAGATTTTCAGGAACTTCGCGTCGGTCAGGTCCCGCCCCTTGAGCACGGCCACCACCAGCGCCTGGATACGGCGCTTCTGCTCCGGCGAGTAGATGTCGTAGTCCTTGATGGAGCTCATGAACAGGATGAGGGCCCGCCACTTGGAGTTGCGAGGCACCCCAAGCCTGTCCATGGTCGCGCAGAGGCCATCGAAACAGTGGGTATGATCGGCCTGGCCCGGCTGGTCCTTCCGGTGATACTTCATATCCTGTCAGATACGAAATAACCGAAAAAATGCCAAGCATTACCCGGGCGTCATTTCCAGCCAAGGCGGACCCTGGCCGGGCCGTGCATGGCCGACACGGCTATAAGCCCCGACCCCGGCAACCGAACCGCCTGCCCGGGCTTGAGGGTCACGTCCCGGCCGTCCGAGGGGCAGGTGACCCAGGCCAGGCCCTCCAGACACTCCACCCTGGCCTGGCTCGGCCCGTGAAGGGTCACGGTCTGGCCCCTCTTAAGCCTCGCCACCACGCAGCCCCAAGGCGTAAGCCGCAACGCCAGACGCGCCAGAAGTCCCCGGGCCTGCCCCGCCCGCCCCGCAGCGCGGACGGCCTCCGCCGCGTCGTCCGTCAGTCCCCGGTTCGCGGCCGGCCAGGTCCTGGGTGTCAGTTCAAGCGCCATGAAAACCTCCTCTGCTGTTCTCTCTTTGCTTGAACCAGAAAAACTGTTACCGGAACAGACACAGTTTTCGTACAATCCGACCAGTACAGAGAGCCATGTCCTCCGAGTCCTTCCGCTACGAGTCCGTCCGCCAGAACGTCCTGGACCTGATTGAGTCCGGGGTCCTGCGGCCGGGCGACAAGGTTCCCTCGCTCAGGCGTCTGGCCGCGCGCATGCGGGTGAGCCTATCCACGGTGGCCCTGGCCTACGGCCAGCTGGAGGGAGAGGGGGTCATCGAAGCCAGGCCCAAGTCGGGCTTTTTCGTGTGCGGGGCCTCGCCGGCCCTTCCCCCCCCCACCACCAGGACCCAGGCCGCGCCGGCCCCGCAATCCCTGGACCGGGCGGCTCTCATACGCAAAGTGCTGGACACCATGTCCCGCCGGGACATCCTGCCCCTGGGGGTGGCCCGCACCGCCGAGGATCTGCTGCCGCTCAAACAGCTGAATCGCATTCTGGCCCAGGTGCTGCGCGACGAGGGCGGCCTGGCCGGCTTCTACTCCCCGGTGCAGGGTTTCGAGCCCCTGCGCCGCCAGATCGTGCTGCGCGCCCTGGAGTCCGGCATGGAGAGCACGGTGGGCGAGACCGTGGTCACCAGCGGGGCCATGGAGGCCCTGCACATCGCCCTGCGCTGTGTTACCCGGGCCGGGGACACCGTGGTCATCGCCTCCCCCACCTACTATTGCTTCCTGCAGCTGCTCGAAAACCTGGGCCTGCGGGTGATCGAGATCCCCTCCCGCCCGGGCGAGGGGGTGCGCCCCTCGGACCTGGCCCAGGTGGCCGAACGCTTCCGGGTGGCGGCCTGCGTGCTCACCCCCAACTTCAACAACCCCGACGGTGCGCTCACCCCGGACGAGGCCAAGGCCGAGATCGTGGACATCCTGGCGGGCCGGGACATCCCCCTCATCGAGGACGACATCTACGGGGACATGCACTACGGCCCCACCCGGCCCAGGAGCTGCAAGGCCTTCGACCGCAAGGGGCTGGTGTTGTCCTGCTCGTCCTTCTCCAAGACCATCGCCCCCGGCTATCGGGTGGGCTGGCTTTTGCCCGGCCGGTTCCTGGACCGGGCCGTGGAGATCAAGGCCACCACCAGCGTGGCCTCGGCCTCGCCCACCCAGATGGCCGTGGCCGAGTACCTGCGCTCCGGCTGCTACCACAAACACCTGAAACGCCTGCGCCCGGCCGTGAAGTCCCGCATGGAGCACATGCACGAGCTGGTGGGCCGCTTCTTCCCCCCCGGCACCCGGGCCACCCGCCCGCCCGGGGGATCGGTGATGTGGATCGAACTGCCCGGCCGGGCGGACGGGGTGGAGTTCATGCACCGGGCCCTGGCCAAGGGGATCGGCGTGGCCCCCGGGGTGCTTTTTTCCTCCCGGGGCTCCTTCCGGGGATTCGCCCGGGTGGGCTGCTGCGTCCCGCGAGGCCCGGAACTGACCAAGGCCGTGGAGGCCCTGGGCCTGATCGCCGGGGAGCTGATGACGCCTGGACATACCCCCCCGCTACCCTCCTTCCGGGAGGACAATCCAATCACACTATCCGAAGACGGCCTTAAGGATTGGTGAAGACCATGGAACTCTATCATCTGCGCAGCCTCGTGGCCGTGGCCGAGGAGGGGAACCTCACCCGCCGTCCGGGCGAACCCGAGGTGAAGGCGGCCATGGACGCCGCCTGCCTGGCCTGGGGGTTTTCCCAAGGGCTGGAGGGCGCATGAACCAATTCCCCCACGGCGGCGACGTGCGCGGCCTGGCCGCGGCACTCGGCTGCGCCCCCTCGGAGATCACGGACTTCTCGGCCAGCATCAATCCGCTCGGCCCACCCGAGTGGCTGCGGCCGGTGATCTCCTCTGCCGTGTCGGAGCTGGTGCACTACCCCGACCCCGACTGCCGGGAATTTATCGCGGCCGCAGCGAAGCGCCACGGCGTGCCCCAGGACCGGCTCATCGCCGGCAACGGCACCAGCGAGCTGCTCTTCGCCCTGACCCGCGCCGCGAAGTACCGCCGGGGCTTGGTCCCCGTGCCCTCCTACTGCGATTACCAGACCGCCTGCCAGCGGGCCGGGATGGAAGTGACGCTCCTACCCTTCAGGGAGGAGAACGGTTTCGCCTTGAGCCCCGAGGCCCTGTCGCGGGCCCTCGGCGAACTGAACGGGCCGGCCATGGCCTTCATCGCCCGGCCCAACAACCCCACCGGCCTGGATGTCCCGGCCCGGGTGGTTCGCGAACTGGCTGCCGCTCATCCCGGATGCCTGTTCGTGGTGGACGAGGCCTTCGGCACTTTCGTTACCGGCTTCGAGACCCTGATGCGGGACCGGCCGGACAACGTGGCCGTGCTGGCTTCGCTCACCAAGATGTTCGCCATTCCCGGGCTTCGCCTGGGGCTGGCCTGCGCAGGCCCCGAGCTGATCCTCGCCATGCGCCGCGAGATCGCCCCCTGGTCCGTGAACACCCTGGCCCAGGCCGTGGGGACCCGTGCCGTGGCCGACCCGGACTTCGAGGCCCTCTCCAGCCGGACCGCGGCCCTGCTCCGCAGGGAGCTGGCCCGGGGGCTGGCCGCCCTTCCGGGGGTCGCCGTGTACCCAGGCCAGGCCAACTATCTGCTGTGCCGCCTGGAATCCCCCGAGGTCCCCGCCCTGCGCGCGGCCCTCCTCGAAAAACGGATCGCCATCAGGGACTGCTCCAACTTCGCGGGCCTGGATGGCCGTTTCTTCCGCGTGGCCGTGCGCCGCGGCGAGGACAACGCCCGCCTCCTGGAGGCCCTGACCGCGGTTCTGGCCCCGCGCCGCGCTCAACAGGCGCGCCCCACCCATGCTCCGGACACGCCGCATCCGGTCCGCAGGCGGACCACCCCGGCCCTCATGGTCCAGGGCACCACCTCCAACGCCGGAAAATCGGTGATCGCGGCGGCCCTGTGCCGCATCCTGCTTCAAGACGGGGTGCGCGTGGCCCCCTTCAAATCCCAGAACATGTCCCTCAACTCCTGCGTCACCGCCTGGGGCGAGGAGATGGGCCGCGCCCAGGCCCTTCAGGCCGCGGCCTGCGGCCTGCCCCCCCAGGCGCGCATGAACCCGGTGCTGCTCAAGCCCTGCTCGGACACTGGCTCCCAGGTGATCGTCATGGGCAAGCCCGTGGGCAACATGCGGGTGCGCGAATACGTGGCCTACAAGCCCACGGCCTTCGAGGCGGCCAGGAAAGCCTACGACAGCCTGGCCTCGGAGTTCGACGCGGTGATACTGGAGGGCGCGGGCAGCCCGGCCGAGGTGAACCTCAAGTCCCACGACATGGTGAACATGGCCATGGCCGCCTACGCCAACTCCCGGGTGCTGCTGGTGGGGGACATCGACCGGGGGGGCGTGTTCGCGGCCCTGGCCGGGACCATGGAGCTGCTTTCGGAGTCCGAGCGCGCCTTGGTGGGCGGCTTCGTGCTCAACAGATTTCGCGGCGACCCCACGCTCCTGGACCCGGCCCACCGCTTCATGCTGGAACTCACCGGCAAGCCGGTGCTGGGCGTGGTGCCGGAAATCACGGACCTGGGCCTGCCCGAGGAGGACTCGGTGAGCTTCAAGGACCGGGGCTTTACCGGTGGATCTTGGGGCGATTCGCCCGAAAGAGGTCCGGGCGACCTGGATATCGCGGTGCTGGACCTGCCCCACATCTCCAACTTCACCGATTGCGACGCCCTCGCCCGCGAACCGGACGTCACGCTCAGGGTGGTGCGGAGGCCGGAGGACCTGGGACACCCCGACGCGGTCATCCTGCCCGGCAGCAAGAACACCCTGGCCGACCTGGCCCGCCTGCGCGAAACCGGACTGGCCGAGGCCCTGGTGGATCTGGCCGCCGGGGTGGCCCAGGATGTCGACCGAAAGGGCTGCGAGGTGGTGGGCATCTGCGCCGGGCTCCAGATGCTGGGGGAGCGCATCGCCGACCCCACCGGCCTGGAATCGGACCGGGGCCTGGAGTGGGGGCTTGGGCTTTTGCCCTTGACGACGGAACTCATGCCGGAAAAGACGCTGCGCAAGTCAACGGCCCGACACCTGCCCACGGGATTCCAACTGACCGGCTACGAGATCCACCACGGGATCACCCTGCCCCTCCGGGACGTTTCGCAGTCACCCGTCCTTGCGGTCCGGACGGATGGGCCACACGGCAGCGACGCCGCGGCCGGCCGCAACGGGCAGGACGAGGACGACGGACGGGCCGTGGCCTGGGGGCGGCCCGGACGGGTCTGGGGCACCTACCTTCACGGGGTCTTCGACGAGGACGGCTTCAGGCGCTGGTGGCTCAACTCTCTGCGCGCCGGCAAGGGCCTGCCCCCCCTGGCCGTGGAGGCGGGCCAGGGCCAGGGCCGTGTCCTGGATCGGGCTCTGGATCGAGCCCTGGACCGGCTGGCGGACACGGTGCGCCGGTCCCTGGACATGGAGGCGGTGTACGCCTTGCTTCGCTTGTAGACTTTGCACGATATTTGCATGGGAATGATGGGGCACCCGGGCGCAGACACCGGCCCGGGACACCCCGGCCCGACGCCGACGCCGGCAGGGCGCACCCGGTCCGCAAGGAGGACCCCATGCGAATCCTCGTTCTCGTCGCGACACTCACAACTCTGGCCGCCCTGGCCGCCACGGCCACTCTCCCGTCCACGGTTCTGGCCCAGGTAGACGCGTCCATGAACGCCTCTCCGAAATTTCCCAACGGCTTGGTCTCCGGCCACGCCCTCTTCGCCGGGGACTCCCCTCCCGGCCTGTCCACCACCTGGAACACCGGCAAGAACACCTCCTTCACGCTGAGGGCTGGGGGCACTCCGCCGCTCAATTCGTCCCCGCCCTCGGTGAGTGGATCCGTAGGCCTGACCATCCGCTTCTAAGGGCATACGTCCGCTATTAAGCCCGCCCCTCTTGAATCCGGAGCGGGAAGGGACTACATGGATAGATGGGTCTAGCCACGCCCAAACCCATCGCCATGAACGCACATTCCAACAGCCACGACCCGCACAGATGGTTTTCCTGGCGGATCGTCCTGGCCCTGGCCCTGGTCCTGGCCGCCCTGGCCTACGTTCTTCCCCTGGCCGCCAGCCGCCTCATCGGCCAGGATGTCCTGCGCGCCGACGCCCAGGCCGCCCTGGCCTCCGCCCTGGACCATCCCGTGGACATCCAGGGCGACGTGGGCCTGACCTTGGTCCCCTGGTTCGGGTTGCGCACCGGGCCGGTTACCGTGGCCAACGACCCGGAGTTCGGCCCGGCTCCCCTGCTCCACGCCGATTCGGTGACCATAGGCCTCAACCTGCGGGCCCTGTTCCGGAAAAGGGTGGTGGTGGACTCCATCGCCCTGACCGCGGCCAGCTTGAACCTGGGCCGCGACGAGGCCGGCCGGGAGAACTGGCGGCCCGTGGTCCAGGGCGAGCAGCCCCCCCCCCCGCTTCTTCGCGGCTGGAAGGTGGAAAGCCTACCCACCGGGCTTCGTCTGTGGAACGCCAGGCTCACCTACACCGACCGCCAAACCGGAGTCTCCCTGGATGTGCGCCGGCTGACCCTGGACTCCAGCCAGTCCCGTCCGTTCGATTTCTCCATCTCCTGCCAGATGACCGCGGCCCCCTGGGGCGTCAGTGGCGAGCTGGCCGCCAAGGGGACGGGCAGCTACGGAGGGGAGGGCGGCGGCCACGTGTTCGTGCACACCTCCCAGGTCACGGGTTGGATGCAATTGCCGGCGTCCGCCGGCCTGCCCGGGGGCAGGGTCGGTCTCTCGGGCCAGGTCAAGGTCCACGGCGAGAGCGGAGCCTTCGAGGTGGCCGACATGGTGCTCGAAGGCCTGGGCGCGCGCATTACCGGACAGGTCAACGCTGCGGGGCTCTACGAGGAGCATCCCTATTTGTACCTGAAACTCGCGGCCGAGGGCGACAGGAACGGAGCCTGGACCGAGCTTCTGGGCCTGGACCACTCGACTCCCCCCGTTTTCTCGGCGCCTGCCCGGAAGAGCCGGAATGGCCGTGAGGAAGAGGAGTCCGCCATCAAGCGGCCCCCGCCTACCCAAGACATCGAGGCCGAGCTGGAAGTGGCCGCCACCCCCCTCGGCTGGTTGACCAAGCATGCCGTTCTCCGGGACGGCCCGGGACGGCTCGAAGGATCGGCAAGCGACATCGGGGGCGACGTCTCCTTCGACGTCCAGGCCGACAACCTGGACCTTACCCCCTGGCTCAAGGTCAAAACGCCTCCCATCGCCCGGTCCGGTCCGGGACCTCGAAGCGTCAAGGGGCGATTTTCCGGCAAAGACCTTCGCCTGGGGCCGTTCGACTTCCTGGACGTGGAACTCGCCGCGCTCGGCCAACAGGGGGCGCTCAGGCTCTACCCGTTCACGGCCCGAACCGATTTGGCCCTGTTCACCTCGGACTTCCGGCTCAAGCCGGGGGAGGGGACTTACGATTTCTCGGGCAACACCCGTATCCAGGCTCTCTCGGTCGAGTCCGCTGTTGACGGGCCGCCGGTCGACATGGCCGAGGCGAACCTGGACGGCGCAATCGGCCCGGAGAACATTACCGGCTCCCTGCGTCTGGGCGTCGCCGAATTCAGCTCGACCTGGAAGCCCACTTGGCTTTCGGAGAACTTCCAGAGGGCCTGGTCCATCCTGGGCGGCGGGAGCGCCCAGGCTTCCTTCAGCCTACCCCGAGGCCCCAGCCAGGCCTGGAACGTGCCGGATTTCACCCTGAAGACGGGCTACAGTCAGGTCACGGGCAAGGCCTCCGGCGACGCCGGCAGGACGTCCCTGGACGTCCAGGCGGATCGGCTGGACCTTGACCGCCTGCGCCAACTGGCCGGGCTTTTAGCCACGAGCGACGGATACATTCCCTGGCCGGTGGAGGCCAGGATCGCGGTCAAGCGTTTCTCCACCCCCGGGGCGGAGGTGGACGACCTGCTGGTGGCCGGACAGGCCTCGCCCGATTCCCTCAAACTGTCCACGCTGTCCGGCGTGGCCCTGGGAGGCCGGTTCACCGGAGCCCTTGAGCTGGAGGACCGGCCGGACCACCATACCCTTGCCGGGAGCCTGGCGGTTGCCGGGGTGCAGGGCGCCCAGCTGCGAACCCTCCTGCCCGATGCCCCAAGACTCCTGGGGCCGCTGGAGTGCCACCTGAGCCTGGACGGGTCCACCCCGGAGAGCATTCCCGTTTGGCAGGGGCTGCGCGGACAGGCCGATTTGCAGTTGGGGCCGGGCGCTGTCACCTTCTCCCCGGGCGAGGAGGGCTCGCAGCCCTGGCCGTTGAGCCGGGCCTCGGCCAGCCTCAAATTCACCACCAAGCCGGTCCAGGCCCAGGCCGGCGAGCACCACCGCGAAGCGGCCACAGCCGACGTGACCGGTATGGTACGGGTGGATTCGCCGGGGATGGTTCGCTCCTCGCAGGTGGAGCTCAAGGGGCAAGCCGGTCTGGACTCCTCGGGCAAGCCCCTTTGGTACCGCCAACCCGTGGCCTCGGGGGCGCACGTTCTGAACCCGCTCTTCGCCCCGCCCGGGAAAACGGTTCGGGCCACCTGGTCCGGAAAGTTCGAGGCCGACCTGGAGCGGGGCGGCTTCAGCTTTTCCGGAATCGACTTGAACGTGGCGGGTGTCCCGGGCCGGGCGTCGCTCGGGGCGCAACCGGCGCAAGGGGCGCAAGGGGCACAGGGGGGCCTCGTGCTGGCCGGGAACGTGGACATCCCCGAATTCAACCCGCGCGAGGCCGCGCTTCGCCTGGGCTACGCCCTGCCGGTCGGGGCCGCCCCGGACCATTGGCGACGGGCCAGATTCTCGGCCCAATTCGGGGGCAACCTGAAGGAAATCCGGCTGACCGACATCCAGGCCGGCCTGGACGACAGCACCGTCACCGGCCAGGCCGGGTTCAGCGGTTTGCGGACGCGCCTGGACCTCTCGGTCGACACCCTCGACCTGGACAGCCTGGCCCCGTCGCCCACATACCCGAACCCGGCCAAGCGACCCGAGGAACCCCTCCCGCTAGCCGAACTGCGCGCGCTGTCCCTGGAGGCCAAGCTGCGCTTCGGACGCCTGGTCAAGGGCCACCTGGTCTGGGAAAACGCCCTCACGGAGTTCACGGCCCAGGGCGGACGCATCCAAATCCGCCAGAGCGCCCCGTCCTTCTACGGCGGTCCCTACCAGGTGGACATCACCGGGGACGCACGCGGGTCTGATCTCAAGGCTCGCATGAACCTTGCGCTCACAGGATTTTCGGCTGCTGCGCTCCTCAAGGACCTGGCCGAGGCCGGGAGCCTCTCCAAGGGAACGGCCGACTTCCAGGTGGATGTGGAGACCCACGGGGCCACGGACCGCGCCCTCAAGCGCAATGCCTCCGGCACGTCCCATTTCGAAGTGCGGGGCGGCAGGCTGGCCATCGGGGAAACAACGGGACGGCCTCGGCAGCCGGCCCAGCCCGCTGGCCGCACCCCCGACCGGGACGCCTCCCCCCCCCAGGCGGCGCCATCGTCCGACGGGGTGGACTTCTCCAGGTTGGCGGCCAACTTTTCGGTACGCGACGGCCTGGCCATCACCAGGGACCTGGTCCTGTCCGGCCCGAGCCTCTCCGCCAAGGGCGACGGCTGGGTCAACCTGGACGACGAGCGCATCGACCTGAGCCTCACGGCCAACATCCCCGACGTGGGGGAGTTGCCCGTGCGCATCAGCGGGCCGCTCTACGACCCCAAGCTGGACATCGACAAATCCAGGATCATCGGGGACACCATCCTGAAAGTCTTCAAGGGGGTGGTCAACCTGCCTGGAAACGTCATCAACCAATTCAGAAGGTTGTTCTAATATCTCGCTGAAAGGTCCGCGCAGGCAGCATGGACTTTTTCAACGGACTGCGAAGATCGGCTTCATCAACCGGCGGACCGGGGATTAAAACCTGGAAGTGATTCTCTACCGGGCGATACCGAAACGAACGATCCAGTACAGGGCGGACAACCCGTCGCGCCAACCGATCTTCTTGCCCTCGTCGTAGGTGCGGCCGTAATAGGATACCGGCACCTCAAAGATGCGGCATTTGCGCTTGGCCACCTTGGCGGTCAGCTCCGGCTCGATGCCGAAACGGTCGCAAACGAGGTCCATTTCCTGGATCACTTCACGCCGGAAGACCTTGTAGCAGACCTCCATGTCCGTGAGGTTGAGCCCGGTGAACATGTTGGAGAGAAGCGTCAGGAAGCGGTTGGCCAGGTAATGCCAGAAGTAGAGAACCCGGTGCGTGCCCCCCAGAAAACGCGACCCGAACACCACGTCGGCCCGGCCGTTGTGTATGGGGGCGAGGAGACTGGGATAATCGCCGGGGTCGTACTCCATGTCCGCGTCCTGGATCAGGACGACGTCCTTGGTGGCGGCGGCGAACCCGGTGCGCAGGGCCGCGCCCTTGCCCCGGTTGCGGGGATGGAAAAGCAGGACTACCCGGTCGCGCCCTTCCAGGGAACGCAGGACTTCACGCGTGCCGTCGGTGGAGAAGTCGTCCACGAGCACCACCTCGTCCACCTCGGGCCTGGCCAGCACCATGTCGAGTATCTCCAGGATGGTGGCTTTTTCATTGTAGACGGGGATGACAACGGAGAGAGTCATGCGGGTAGTTTCCATGCGCTAATCCTATGATGAAAAACACTGTTTTCGTCAAGCGGAAGGACATATGCAAAGTGTCCGCGATACCGCCCCGGTCGATGGTGGGCGGCTGCCTGGGGAGACGGGAGATCAGTAGCGCGGCTTGTCCTTGATCTTCTCCCAGTAGGCCTCCGGCCCGATTTCAGCCATGCGCCGGTTGGCCGAGAGCCAGCGCTCCCTGAGGAAGGGCATGTCGTCCAGCCTGTGGCAGGGGAAATCCCCGCACGCAAAACAGAAATCCGCCCCTTTTTCGGCCGAGCAGGACTGCACCGGACAGCCCTTGAGCAGGCATTCGCCGCTACGGCAGCCGTTGCAGCGACCTTGAGCGAGATGATCGAGCATGCGTTCGAATGCGGGGTAGTCGGCGAAGACCGGGTCCATTCCCGCGAAGCGCTCGTGATAGGCCATGAAGCCGCCGAACTTCGCTCGCAGCCGTCCGGCCAGGGATTCGATTTCGCCGTCGCGCCGGGCCAGGCAGGTGTCGCAGCGCAGGCCGCAGGGGGCCAGACGGTCGGTGATGGTCCATTGGGGCATTCGTCGTCCTCGCTTCGCGCTTTTGTTCCCAGGCTTGGCGCCCGTTCCCGAAGGTGGCCGCCGGCATTTGCGGCCGTCGCCTCAGGGGATAAAGGTCCGCTGCGGGGCGTCCGACAGCCCGGGGAAGACCGTTGCCGGAAGTCGGCGTCCTTGGCCTCCTCTCAAAGGTTGAGTTGGGCCAGGAGGTCGTCCACCTCGGACTGGGAGACCTTGGACTTGGCCTCCTTCTTGAGCTCCTCCAGGGGCTGGCCGGGCTCCTTCTCCTTGGCCTTCACCAGGATGCCCGTGGACACGTACAGTTCCGCCACCATGTCGCGCACCTTGGCCAGCATGTCGATGACCCGCTTGATGCGCTGCCCGGTGAGGTCCTGGAAGGACAGGCAGGTCATGATCTGCACCATGTCCTCGGAGAGGCTCTGGCAGATGGAGGAGACCTTGTCCTGGGTTTCGCGGTCGCCCACGTTCTGGCGCACCAGGGCCAGAAGTTCGTCCGGGGAGCCCATGTTGCGCTCCACCAGCTCGATGATCTCGAAGGTGGCTTTTTCCGTGGCCTGGATGACCTGATCCAGGCGATGGGTGGCTTCCTCCATAAGCTCCCCGGCCTGGGCCACGTTTTCGGGACCGCCTTGCGGACCGGAATTCGGGCCCTGGAAGACGGAGATCTCCCGGTAGATGTCCCCCAGACGTCCCATGATCTCCTCGTTCAGATGCTTGAAGAAATCCTCACCGGCCTTGACCGGGCCGGAGAGACCGGGCAGGTCCTCGCGGACCGCCTCCCGGACCGCCTCCCGGACCGTTTCCCGCACGGTTTCCTTGACGGTCTCCTGGACGACTTCCCGGACAGCCTGGCGCACCGTTTGGCGGACAGTCTCACAGATGGAGGGCGCGCAGGCCTCCATCAGCCGCGCCGACAGGTATTCCAGATCCTCGGATTGCATGGGGGGCCTCACTCAAAGTAGCTTGACTCGTTGCAGAAGGAATAACCGTTCTTGCCGGACTTCTTGGCCACGTACATGGCCTCGTCAGCCTTCTTGAGCAGTGTCTCTGGCTCCAGCCCATCCGTCGGGGCCACGGAGATTCCCAGGCTGGCGCTCACCTTCACCTGGAAACCGTTCCAGGGGATGGGCCGTATGATGGACTTGATCACCCGGTTGCCCGTGAGCCCGGCGTGCAGGCCGTTCTTGAGCTCGCCCAGGACCATGACGAATTCGTCCCCTCCAATGCGCGCAGCCGTGTCGTCCCCCCGGGCCACGTCCAGGAGCCGCCGGGCCGTCACCTTGAGCACCTCGTCGCCGCACTCGTGGCCATAGGTGTCGTTGATCGGCTTGAAGCCGTCGAGGTCGATGAAGATGACCGCCGCGAAATCATGGTGCCGTTTCACCCGGGCCAGGGTCTGGTGCATACGGTCCAGCAACAGCACCCGGTTGGGAAGGCCGGTCAGGGCGTCGTGCAGGGCCATGTGCTCCGCGCCCTCGGGAGGGACGCCCCCGGCCGTGGGGTGCAGCACCACGGCCAGATGGCCCGTGTCGGACAGGCGCAGGCAGTTGGCCTCCATGGGCACGAACGCCCCGTCCCGGGCCTTGGCCTTGACGCGCATGAGCAGAGGGTATCCGTCCCCGGCTAGCCGCGACAGCTCCAGGAAGCTCGCGTGTCCGATAAGTTCCTGCAGGGTCGCCCCGGACTCCTCGCCCGGGCGGATGCCCAGGATGTCCTCGAAGTGCTCGTTGACGTGGAGGAGATGTCCGTTGGAATCCGCTAGGCAAGCGGGGTCGAAGGAAAGGCTCAGGACGGCTCGGATGGACATGACGCGTCTCCGGTGGAAAATCTTGCGCAACAAGATGATGGCTCATATTTCCCCAGCCATCAACGACGGATTGGTTACGATTGCCTTCCGACGGTTTTCTTGGAAACCGGCGCGCCCGGGCTTCAGGGCTGGAAGGCCTGAATTTCCGGACTGGACTCCCTGGTCAGCCCGCTCCCCCGACGAGTCCGCGCACCCGTCCCTGCTTGGCCAGCACGTCCTCGAGCATGGCCCTGGCCACGCCCTGGCGCATGGTCCGCCTGGCCTCGGGAGGATACTTGGCCGAGAGCTTTCGCAAGTTGCCCAGGCTCACGCCCGTGGCCGCCCGGTCCCGGTTCAGCAGAGCCCCGGAGAGTCTGGCGTGGCGCACCGTCAGGCCCCCCTGGTAGACGGCCGTCCGGCCGAGCGCGGCCTGGCCCAGGTCGTGATCCAGGTCGTCATACTGGGTTGGGGAGAAGCGGATGTCGAAGTCGCCGGTCTCCTCAAGCAGGCTGGTCCTGAACAGGTGGCAGCAACCCGTGACCGAAAGGCACGGCCGGATGTAGTCGAACTGGCCGAAATCCAGATCTTGGGAGCACAGTGACGCCAAGACCGGGTCCGGTCCGGAGTCGTCCAGAAAATTGACGTCCGCATTCTGGATCCGCCCGGGAGCGGCCAGGTCCACCACCTTGCAGCCCCAGACCCCGGCCTGGGGATAGGCCTCCACGGCCCGGCCGAAGAACCCGACCCAGTCCGGCGGCACCAGGGCGTCGTCGTCCAGGAAAGCGGTGAACCGGCTAGCGGCCACGGCCTCGTGCCTGGCCAGCCAGTTGCGCGCGGCCGGCGCGCCCACGTTCACCGGCAGGCGGATGGTCTCCAGAGCCCCCCCGATCCGGTCCCGCCAGGCCGCCAGCACCTGTTGGGTGCCGTCCGTACTGCCGTTGTCCAGGACTACCACCCGGGCGCCGTCAAGATCCGAGGCGTAAAGAGCACCGAGGGTGGCTTCCAGCTCCCGGGCCTTGCCGCTGGTGTACAGGCACACGGCCAGGCCTCCCGGCAGCGGAGGTCGTGGCGTGGCCGAGGGCCGGTCCAGGTCCAGGAGGCGGTCGTGCAGACGCAGGAGGATGTTGGTGTTCCAGGGGGCCTGGGCCAGGGCCTTACGCCACTCCCGGGAGGCTTCGTCCAGACGGCCCTGCCTGAAAAGGCACTGGCCCAGGCGAAACCTGGCCGGGCGCAGGAGCCGCGCCGCCTTGTAGTGGCTCCCGGCCGCCTCGAAATCTCCCAGCTGGAAGGCCACGTCGCCCAGGCACTTGTCCCGCGCCGCCTTGAGCGCCCCGGGCCAGGGGGCCTCCTGGACCAGCCGCCGGGCCGCGTCCCAGTCGGCCAGCAGGTAGCCGAGGTCCAGCAGATGACGGCTCCAGAAGAGATTGACGGGGTCCTTCCGGAAGCCCTCCCGCAGCAGGCCAAGGAGCCGGTCGTACTCCCGGGTTCCGGCCAGGTCGGCCATGTTTCCGGCGTCCTCCGGTTCCCGCCAGGCCGCGGCCGCGGCCTGGGCCATGGCCCGGGCGCCCGGGGAGAGAAATCCGGCCCTGGCGTCGAGCCCGGCCAGCATCCCGGCCAGCCCCCCGTCCAGTGGGCCGGCCTCGAAGGCCGCCAGGAGAAGATCAAGGCCCAGCACGGCCGTTTCCGGCCGGCCGAGAGCCCAACGGGCCAGGTCGGCCAAGTGGGTCCGCCCCACGCCGCCCAGCAGGAGCCCGTAGCGCAGCTCCTCGGGCAGGCCGGTCCAGTCGAAATCAGGCCCCGGCATCCGCCGCCCTCCTCCAGACCGTATAATACCCTTCCGCGCCCCGCCGGAGCCCCCAGTGGGCCAGGACTTCGGCCCTGGCCCCATGCCCGATCCGCAGCCTCAGATCGGCGTCCTCCACCAGCCTGGTCAGCTCCCGCTCCCAGGCAGGCGCCCCTCCGCCGGCCTTGAATCCGGTGGCTCCTGAGCGCACCGGGGCGTAGGGGGGCAGGTCCGCGTACACCCCGGGGACGCCCAAGGCCGAATACTCCAGCCATTTCACGGCGCTTTTGCAGCGGTTGAAGGGGTTGTCCGCGAGCGGGGCGATGCCGATGTCCGGGGACAACCCGGCCAGGGTCCGGGCGTACCCGGCGTAGTCCTCGCCGAAGGGCAGGGTCCGGGCGCCCCGACCTTGCAGCTCCCCGGGCGCCGGGCAGCCCAGGAAGACAAACTCCACCCCCTCGCCGAAGCGCTCCTTCACCCGGGCCAGGGCCGGGGCCACCAGGGCCAGGTCGGAGGCATGGGAAGAGGTCCCGGCAAAGACGATGCGTACCGGGCCGGCAGGACCCGGGGGACTTTGAGGGTCTCTGGGAGCAGGCGCCGCCGCGTCCGCCCGGGAAAGCCCACCGCGCGCCCACAATCCTTCCTCCAGGAAATTGGGCAGCACGGCGGTCTTCCGGGTGATGCCCGCGAAGGCCCGGGCCAGCTCCGGGGAGCTGACCGTGACCAGATCGGCCCGGGCCAGAAGCTTCCGGACATAGGGCGCGACCGGGGCCAGGCGCTCGCGCATGGGGTGGTCGCCGGGCAAGGCCAGAAAGTTGTCGTCCAGGTCGTAGACCACCGGCCGGCCTGAACCGAGGGCCTGCTCCACCAGAGGCCAGGTCTCGGCCATTGGAAAGTAGCGCTGGAACACGATCAGGTCCGCGCCGTCCATGGCCTCGGGGGAAATGGCGTAGTCTCGGCCGTCGCTTACGGCCCCGAGCCGCAGAGTCACCCGCCCGGCAAGAGCCGCGGCCGGGCCGACCAGGCGCAGCCTGGCGCAGGCGTAGGCGGGCAGATCGAGGGTGTAAGCGGCCAGGGTGAGCATGGCGTCCTTTTGATCCTTCCTTTAGAGCATATGGCAAGCTTCGGGCAAGCATGTTAGTTTGTCCCGAAAAAGGAGCGGCAATGGACGAATTCAGGTTCGAGCTGACGAACGACGAAAAAACCTACCTCAAGGATCTGGCTCGCCGGAGCATCGACGCGAAGCTCACGGGCGACGCTGCCTGGCAAGCCCCGGAGCCGCCCACGGACAAACTGCGAGAGAACTTCGGGGCCTTCGTCACCCTGACCCTGGACAGGAAGCTGCGTGGCTGCATCGGCCGTATCGTGTGCGATCAGCCCCTGTACCGGACCATCTCCCAGATGGCCCGGGCGGCCGCCTTCGAGGACCCGCGCTTTCCTCCCCTGACCCGGGCCGAATTCGAGCGGGTGCACGTGGAGATTTCCATCCTGAGTCCCATCACGGCCTGCCCGGACCCCTCGCTGGTGGAAGTGGGCCGCCACGGCCTCATCGTGCGCCGGGGCCACCGGCAGGGGCTCCTGCTGCCCCAGGTGCCCGTGGAGTGGAAATGGGATCGGGAGACCTTCAAGGCCCAGACCTGCTGCAAGGCAGGACTGCCACCGGACGCCTGGAAGCAGCCGGACACGGAGATCTTCTGGTTCGAGGCGGAGGTGTTCTAGCGCGGGGGCTTAGGCCGCCCAGGTGGGGGCTTTGCTCCGGACGGGCGAGCACCAGGTGAGAGCCAGTTCATAGGCCTGGTTGATGGACTTCATCATTTCCTCGTCGCCGCCCAGGTCGGGGTGGTGGCGGCGGGCCTGCTTGCGGTAGGCGATCTTGATGTCATCGGCGTTGCAGGGAAGGACCACGCACAAGAGGGCGCAGGCCTGGGTGAGGGTCATGCGGCCGGTGCCGAGCGGTGATTTGTGGGTGCGTTGCCGGTAATCCTGGTAGCTGGAGCCGCTGCCCGGCCCCCCGGTCCGATGGCGCTGCTCCTGGCCATGGGCGTTCGAGCCCTGCTGCTGCGCGCGCTGCTGGCCCGCCTGGCGGGAGGATTCGGTCTTCTCTCCCCGCTCGCGCCAGCTAGCCCGGCCCGGCCCGGCGTCCGAGGATTTTCCGGAGGAAGGGCCGGAAGCAGCGCCCGAGGCGGCCCCGCCCTGCCCCCGCCAGCTCCAGGAAAAGTCGCCGGCAGCCTGATCCTGCCTGGAGGACCCGGCCTGGCCGCGGCCGCCGGCCCTGGCGCTGCCGAAGGAGGAAGCCCCGGCCGAAGGGTTCCCGCCGGTTCCGGCGTTGCCTGCAAAGGAGCCACCCGCCGAGGAGTGTCTGTCCGCCCTGGCGCTGCCGGAGGAGGAAGCCCCGGCCCCGGCGCGGCCGCCGGCACTGTCGCCGGTGCGAGCGCCGGGGCTTGCACCGGGGCTTGCAAAAGTGGTCCGTCGGCCGCTGGTAGAGCCGGTCCCGTCGGTGCCCGCGGCCCTGCCGGGCCCGGAGGCGCACGACGCCTGAGATGCGCCGGAAGCGCCGGCGGCGTTCGAACCGGGTTCTTGCGGCCGGAAGGATCCCGAGGCCTGCGTCCGGGCTCCGGCGGCGGGGCCGCTCCGGCGTTGCCCGGGCTGGCCTCCCGGGGCCTGCCCGAAAGGTTGGGACTTGCGCCAGACGCGCCCGGCGCCGTTCGAATTCGCTCCGGCGGCCTTGAGGTTCTCAAGCACCCGGCGCAGATGGAGAAGGATGTCCTGCAGGAGGTCCCGTGTGTCGGAGAGTCGTTTCTCCAGGGCTCCCCAGTCGGAGTCGGAATACCCGGTGGTCCGGTTTCTGGCGTGGCTCGGTGACGCTTGACGACTCTGCATGCTGCTCTTCGCCGCGAGGCGGCCCGGCCGGTTCCGGCCGATGGTGGTTCCGGCCGCCCGATGCGGCCCCGTCTCAGCCAAGTCACTGGCCGATCCCGCGCCGGCCCGCGACGCCCGCGGCATATTTTTTTAAGGGTACAACACGCTGCCGGGAATGGCAAGGAAGCCTTCGAACTTGCTTTCACCCCGTAATGATGAACGATATTCCAACACTGGAAATGCTGAAAAAGACCTTGAAAATCTCCCCGTCAAGACGTTATTATTAGGATCTCGGGCGAAGGGTACGTACTGAATTTTCCCGACAATTCTTATTTGTTTGGTTTTTACTGAGCACATCTGCAGACTCAAGGACCGGTCATGACCAGCGACGCGGATTTAGCCAAGCCCTTCGTACAAGCCACCAAGCATGTCCTTAGCACCATGGCCATGCTGGACCCCACCGCGGGCAAGCCCTTCGTGAAAAAGAACGCCATCGCCTCCGGCGACGTCTCCGCCATCGTGGGCTTGACCGGGGACAAGAGCGGCAGCATTTCCATCTCCTTTTCCAAGAAATGCGCGGTGGCCATCGTGAAGAACATGCTCGGCGATGACATCCAGGACATCATGCAGGACGCCAAGGACGCCGTCGGTGAGATCACCAACATGATCTCCGGCCAGGCCCGCGCCGGGCTGGCCCAGATGGGGCTGGCCATGCAGGCCTCCACCCCGACCGTCATCATCGGGGACAACCACTCCGTCTCCCACGTCACCTCCGGACCGGTGATCGCCATCCCCTTCACCACCGACCACGGCGACTTTACCTTGGAATTCTGCTTCCAGTAGCCCGGCAGCGACCATGCCCGCGAACTGGCTCGCCACGGCACTGGGCACGGGAGCCTTCGCGGCAGCCATCGCGCACACCTTCCAGGCAGGACGCTTCGGACGCCTGGCCAGGGCCGATGGTCCGCATCAGGGGCTCTGGCACCTGCTGGGCGAGGTCGAAGTGGTGTTCGGCTTCTGGGCCGCGATCTTCCTGGCCCTTTTAGCCCTGGTCGCGGGCCCGTCCGAAGCGGTGGCCTATCTCGAATCCCTTTCCTTCACCGAACCGGCCTTCGTGTTCGCGGTCATGATCGTGGCTTCCTCCCGGCCGGTGGTGACCCTGGCCATCCGGATCATACTCGGCCTGGCCTTCCGACTGCCCCTGCCGCCGGGCATGGCCGCATGCTTCACGGCCCTGACCGTGGGGCCGATCCTGGGGTCGTTCATCACCGAACCCGCGGCCATGACCGTGACCGCGCTGATGCTCTCCATGCTCTTCTTCCAGCAGCCCCTGTCCGAGCCCCTCAAATACGCTCTGCTGGGCACCCTCTTCGTCAACATTTCCATCGGCGGGGTCCTGACCCATTTCGCGGCCCCGCCGGTGATCATGTGCGCGCCCGCCTGGGGCTGGGGGGCTTGGCACATGGCCTCCTTATTCGGGTGGAAGGCCGTCCTGGCCGTGGTGGCCAATTCCCTCGCCCTGACCCTGGCCTTCTCCGGAGAGCTCCGGCGCCTCGACATGAGCCTGCCCGGAGGCGGTGACGACGCCCCCCCAGGCTTCGTCACCGCCGCGCACCTGGCGGCGCTCGTGCTGCTGGTGGTCCTTCTGCACCACCCGGTGGCCTTCCTGGCTGTGCTGGTGGCCTTCCTGGGCTTCGTCGCCGCCTACGAGCGGTTCCAGTCCGGACTCATGGTCCGCCAGGGGCTCCTGGTGGGGGTGTTCCTGGCCGGGCTGGTGGTCCTGGGGCCGATGCAACGCTGGTGGGTACGAGCCCTGATCGAGGGCATGAACTCCCTGGCCCTCTTTTTCGGGGCCATGGGGCTCACGGCCATCACCGACAACGCGGCCCTGACCTACCTGGGCACGCTGGTGGAAAACTTCTCGGACCAGCAAAAATACTCCCTGCTGGCCGGGGCCGTGACCGGGGGCGGGCTCACCCTGATCGCCAACGCCCCGAACCCGGCCGGGCACACCATCCTCAAGCACGGCTTCAAGAACAAGACCATAAGCCCATTGGGGCTTTTCCTGGCCGCCCTCCTGCCCACGGCCACGGCCGCCCTGGCCTTCCTGATCTTGTAGGGGGACAATTTCCGCTTTACCTGCCTTGGCGCGCGGGCATATATTGCTCTTCGATCAGCGGAGCCCGTCCATGCACCGATTTTTTTCCAAGCTGCAAAAAATACACCCGACCCTCTCCCTAACCCTCTGCCTGGCCCTGTGGCTGGCGCCGGTCGCGCCGCTTGGAGCCCAGCCCACCCCCGTGACCACCAACTGGGAGCTGGCCTCCCTGCCCGGCGGCGGGCTCGTGGCCCTTCTCTGGCTCACCCCGGCCGCGGGCTACAAGACCTATGGCAACGATCCCGGCCAGGCGGGCCTGCCCACCCGGGCCGAAGTCCGCCTGACCCCCAAGGGCCTGGCCCTGCCGGTGCTCTATACCCCGGGCAAGCCCGCTCCCGACCTCTTCGAGAAGGACAAAACCGTCAACATCTACGACGGCCCCACCCCGATCTACATCCCCCTTCCCAAAAACGCCCCCGAGGGATTCGGGCTGGAGGCCAAGGTGGACCTCCTGGCCTGCTCCGCAACCAGCTGCTGGCCCCTGTCCCTGGACACCGATTTCTCCTCGCGCCAGGTTCCGGACCCGCCGCAGGCGACCGGGCGCCCCTGGTGGGCGGCCTTCGCCAAGCTGGCCGGCCAGCCGGGAGCTGGGCCCGTCCCGGAGGAAATGGTCCAGGCCGTCCAGGCCGCCAAGGCCGTGACCACCCGGAATTTCACTCCCCGACCGGTCACCCCGGGCTTGGAAGTGAAGGGGCTGTTGAAAGCCATCCCCTTGGCCTTCCTGGCCGGATTCCTCCTGAACCTCATGCCCTGCGTGCTGCCGGTGGCCTGCCTCAAGCTCTCGGGACTCCTGGCCGCCTGTTCGGCCGAACACGACTGCAACCGCCACATGGTCATCAGGCGGCACAACCTGTTCTTCTCCCTGGGCGTGCTGGTTTATTTCAGCATCCTGGCCCTGGTGCTGGGCCTGGCCGGCATGGCCTGGGGGCAGCTCTTCCAGCAGCCCGGGCTGATCCTCGGGGCGGCGGTGACCCTTTTCGCCCTGGGGCTGTCGCTGTTCGGGGTGTTCCACCTGCCGGTGATCGACCTGAAGATCGCCGCCCGCCCCGGCAGGAGCCCCAAGGCCCAGGCTTTCGCCACCGGACTTCTGGCCACGCTTCTGGCCACGCCCTGCTCCGGGCCGTTCCTTGGCGGCGTGCTGGCCTGGACCCTCCTGCAGCCGGTGCCCGTGGTGGTGACCGTGTTCGTGAGCATCGGCCTGGGCATGGCCTCGCCCTACGTGGCCCTGGCGGCCAGGCCCCAGCTGGTGCGCTTCGTCCCACGGCCCGGGGCCTGGATGGTCCATCTGGAGAAGCTGGCCGGATTCCTGATCATGGCCACCTGCCTCTACTTCCTGTCCATCCTGCCGGGAAAGCTGGTGCTGCCAACCCTGGCAGCCCTTTTGGTCACGGCCCTGGCCTGTCACGCCTGGGGGGCCTGGACCAACCTCTCCCAGGGAGCCGTAACCCGCTGGACCATCCGGATCCTGGCCTTCGCCGCCGTGCTGGCTGCATGCCATTGGACGCTCTCGCCGCCGCCGGAGGGTGCCCGGCTCTGGCGCGGCTTCGAGGAGGCCCGGTTCGAGGACTTGCTTGGCAACGAAAACCTGTTCGTGGATTTCACCGCCGATTGGTGCCCCACCTGCAAAGCCCTGGAGCGGACCGTGCTCACCCCGGGGGAGATGGCCAAACTCGCGGCCAGATACGGCTTCAAGGCCATCCGCGTGGACCTGACCCGGGAGAACCCGGAGGCCTTGGCCCTGCTCAGGTCCCTGGGCTCGGCCTCCATTCCGGTGGCGGCCATGTTCCCCAAGGGCGAGGACGCCTCGCGCCCGGTGGTCCTGCGCGACCTGTACGACACCCGCCAGTTGGAGGAGGCCGTGGCCGTGGCCTTCGGCCAGGCGAAAAAGGCCCGCTGAGCCGTTCGGAGCCTCTCCGAAGCGAAGCGGGGAGGAGTGCGTGGATCGTCGGCCGCGGGCCCCGGCCCCGTACAGGCCTTGGATCTTCAGACGTGGGGAGGGGTGCGTGAGCGAAGACGAGAAACCCGAGTTGATCAGGCCCTTGGACCCCAAGGTCGCGGCTGTGGTGGTGCTGGGCTCGCTGGCCGTGACCGCGGCAGTTGTCTGGCTTGGGTCAAGCCTTGTTCCCTTCGGCCAGGAGGCGCTTGGTCGCCTGCCTTTCGCGGTCACCAGTCAGGGGGTCTGGCTGGTGCTTTCGACGTGGCTGGTCTTCCCCGTGGTCTTCGCCTGGTTCTTCCTGCGCCTGGCCAGGGGGGCGGACCCCATGCGGGTGGCCATGGCCTTCGCCGGGGCGACCTACTTCCTGCAGTGCTGGGCGGAACTCACGGCGCGCGGCGCGGTGAGCCTGTGGCCGGAACTTCTGTTCACGGCCGTGCCCACCATCATCCTCCACTCCCGGCTCTCCCGGCATTCCGGGCAATCAGGGGACGCCGGGGAAGGTGGCTCAGAGCCCCCGGCCTGAGAGCAGCCAGAAATCGGCCAGGGTCAGGCAGACCATGGACTCCAGCACCGGGTTGATGCGCGGGATGGCGCTGATGTCGTGGCGGCCGCCCACGCTGATGGTGGTGGCTTGGCCGGACACGGTCACGGCCTGCTGCTCCATGGCCACCGAGGCGATGGGCTTCACGGCGCAGCGGACCACGATGTCCTGGCCGGAGCTGATGCCGCCGAGCATCCCGCCCGCCCGGTTGGAGGTGAATCCCTCCGGGGTGATGGGGTCGTTGTTCTTGGAGCCGTAGTTGCGCGCCGCCTGCAGGCCTTCCCCGATCTCCACGGCCTTCACCGCGCCCACGCCCATGAGGGCGTAGGCCAGCCTGGCGTCCAGCTTGTCGAACACCGGCTCGCCGAGCCCGGCCGGGGCTCCCGTGGCGGTGACGCACACCACGCCGCCCAGGGAGTCGCCCTCGGCCTTGACCTGGCGCACCCGGTCCTCCCAGATCTCCACCACGTAGTCGTCCGGAGCGTAGAAGGGGCGGTTGCGGGCGTTCTTCACGTCCATGCACTGGGCCGGGATGTCGCCCAACTCCTTGGTGTAGGAGTAGACCTCGATGCCGTGGCGCAGGAGGATCTGCCTGGCCACCTCGCCGCCGGCCACGCGCGCGACCGTTTCCCGGCCCGAGGCGCGCCCGCTCCCGCGGTAGTCGCGGATGCCGCCGTACTTGGCGTGGTAGGTGAAGTCGGCGTGGCCGGGGCGGAACACGTCCTTGAGGTCGGAGTAATCGTGCGAACGCTGGTCGGTGTTCTCGATGATGAACCCGATGGGGGTGCCCGTGGTCACACCCTCGAACACCCCGGAGAGCAGGCGCACCTGGTCTCGCTCCTGGCGGGGGGAGGAGGCTATGCCTCCCTGTCCCGGGCGGCGCTTGTTGAGGCCCTCCTGGATGGTCTCTTCCGTGAGGGGCAGCCCGGCCGGGCAGCCGTCGATAACCCCGCCCAGGGCCGGGCCGTGGGATTCGCCGTAGGTGGTCAGCCTGAAAAGGCGTCCGAAGGTGTTTGAGCTCATGGGCAGGCACGCTAGCCCGGATGGGGGCCCGGGGGCAAGAGGGAAGACGGGCTTGGGAGGGACCGGGGCGGCCTTTGAAAGTGCGAGACGGTCATTTTTCCAAATTCGTTGTGCCAGCCGGCCATCCGGTGTATATTTCCGGCAATGTCCCCGCCCCGGGAGGCCACCGCATGCGTCTGCTCGGCACCTTCGCCTTCCTGCTCGCCTGCCTGGTGAAAGGCCGGCCGGTCTGGAGTCCGTCCCCGAAAACCATTGCCCGGCGCCTGGCCCAACTGCCGCAAAACGGCCTGCCCCTCGACCGGCCGGTGGTCGTGCGCTGGAACGCGTACCAGGTGCCCTACATCGAGGCCTGGACCGACCGGGACCTGGCCTTCGCCCTGGGGCTGACCCACGCCCACCTGCGGCTGGCCCAGATCCGCCTGCTCAAGCAGCTCTCCCAGGGCAGGCTGAGCGAAATGTTCGGCCCCATGGCCCACGACCTCGACCACTTCCTGCGCATCCTGGACCTGGGCCGGGCCGCCCCGGAAATCGAGCGCAAAATGGCGCCCGAAACCCGGGCCATGCTGGAAGCATTCGCAATGGGCCTGAACTTCCACCAGTCCCGCCCGGACAGACTGCCTCCGGAATTCGCCCTCCTGGGCCTTGTTCCGGAGCCGTTCACGGTGCGGGATCTGATCGGCATCAGCCGGCTGGCCGGGGCGGACGTCAACTGGCTGGCGGCCATGTCGCTCTTGCCCTTGCGCACCCGCCCGGACTGGCCGGAGATATGGTCCCGGGCGCTGGCCGCAGGCACGGGCCAGTCCGCGAGCTTTCAGGCCGACATACGGGGCCTTAACGACCTCCTGGCGGCCACTCGGCCCGGCTCGAACGCCGTGGCGGTGTCCGCGGCCAGGTCGGCCAGCGGCGCGGCCCTCCTGGCCGGCGACCCCCATCTGGGCATCGGCCTGCCCAATTTCTGGCTCCTGGCCGGCATGCGTTCGCCGTCGTACCAGGGCGTCGGGCTCATGATACCGGGGTTGCCCTTCCTCATGCTCGGCCGCACCCCGCACATCGCTTGGACGGGCACCAACATGCGCGCCGCGGTAAGCGACCTCTGCGACCTGACCCGGTTGATCCGTCGCGGGGACTGCCCCATCGAAACCCGGACGACCACCATCCGTACCCGGTTCGGTCGCGGCGTGACCCTGCCCGTCCGGCAAAGCCCCCTGGGGCCCATCGTCTCCGACGCGCGCCGGTTCCCGGCCGCCCCGGGGGAGACGCTGGCCCTGCGCTGGGTCGGCCACCTGGCCACGGACGAGTTCGGGGCCATGGACCGGGTCATGCGCGCCCGGGACGTGGCGGAATTCCGCCAGGCCCTGTCCGGCTTCGCGGTCCCTTCGCAAAACATGCTCTGCGCTGACACCCGGGGGAACATCTGCCAGGTCCTGGCCACCCGGCTCCCCAAACGCAGCTGCGACAGCCCCCCTGGGCTGGTCCTCGATGCGGCCGATCCCGGAAGCGACTGGCCGGGCCTGGCCGACGCCCTGGAACTGCCTTACTCCGAAAACCCGGAGGAGGGTTTCCTGGCCTCGGCCAACAACCGGCCGGCCTCCTCGCCCTGGCCCATGGGCTGGTTCTTCTCGCCGGACGAGCGCGTCCGGCGTCTCAGGCAAGTCCTGGAGGTCCTCGGGAGAATCACTCCGGACGACCTCATGGACCTCCAGCAGGACACTGTCTCCCTGGACGCCCGGGACCTGGCCGCCAGGCTGGTCGGACTCATTGCCGCCGATCCCGAGGCGGGCCAGGAAGCCCCGGGCTTCCTGGCCGAACTGTCGGACTTCGGGGGCGACTACCAGGCCGACGCCAAAGGGCCGGTCTGTTTCGAGACCCTCCTCCACCACCTGGCCGCCGCTCTTTATGGGAATGCCCCCGGCCCGTACGGGCGTTTGGAGCAGCTGGCCCTGCACCTGGTCCAGGACCTCGAGGCCGCACCGGCAGGGCGTCGACGGGAAATCCTGGTGACGGCCGTGGGCAAGGCGGCCGTTGACAGCGCCGGATTCCCCACCTGGGGGCACATGCACCGGCTGCGCCTGGGCCATTGGTTCGGGCGGATCCCCCTGGCCGGACGCCTCTTCCCCCGGGCCGACCTCCCCGTCGGCGGCTCCAGGGAGACGGTCATGAAAACCGCCCACGGACTGACGAACGGCCTGTCGGAGGCCGTCTACGGCAGCCAGGCCCGTTTCGTGGCCGACATGGGCGATCCGGACGCGAGCTGGTTCGTGCTCCTGGGCGGAAACGACGGCTGGCCAGGGTCGGAAAACGCCCTGGATCAACTGCCGCATTGGCGAAGCGGCCGGATGATCGGCATGCCCCTGAGACCGGAAGCCGTAGCCCGTGAGTTCCCCCTGGTCACCAACCTGACCCCGGACGGGGGGCTGATCCGGCCATGATCGACGTCACGCCCCTGATGCGCCTGTTCGCCGCCAGGCGCCTCACCCGCCTGGACCGCCTGGACTCCGTGTCCGCCCAGGAGCGCACCCTGCTGGCCCTGGTCCGCCGGGCGGCCGCCACCCGCTTCGGGCGGGACCACGGCTTCCCGTCCATCGGCAGCGTTGCGGAATTCCAGGCCCGGGTGCCGCTTCGGGACTACGACGCCATGTGGGGGCAGTACTGGCGAGACGCCTTTCCCAGCCTCCACGGCCTGAGCTGGCCGGGCCGGACGCCCTTTCTGGCCCTGAGTTCGGGCACCAGCACCGGCCACAGCAAATACCTGCCCGTGACCCCGGACATGCTCCGCTCCAACGCCCGGGCCGGGTTCGACGCCCTGGCTTTCCATCTGGCGGCCAAGCCGCGCTCGCACGTCTTCGCGGGCAAGCTCTTCCTGCTCGGCGGGTCCACGGCCCTGACCGAGGAGGCCCCGGGCGTGCGCTCGGGCGACCTGTCCGGCATCGCGGCCGTGTCCATGCCCTGGTGGGTGCGGCCGTTCGTGTTCCCAGGCCCGGGGCTGGCCCTCCTGGCCGACTGGAACGCCAAGATCGACCATTTGGCCGAGGCCTCGCTTAACCTGGACGTCCGCGCCCTGGCCGGCACGCCGAGCTGGGTGCTGATCCTGCTGGACCGGGTCCAGGCCCTGCGGCGAAGGCGCGCGGAGGGCGGGGACGGATCCGGGAGGCCGGACGGGCCGGCGTATCCCGGCATCGAGCTTTTCCTGCACGGCGGCGTGAACTTCGCCCCCTACCGGGAGCGGTTCATGACCCTCCTCGGGGGCGGCGACGTGGACCTGCGCGAGGTGTATCCGGCCAGCGAAGGCTTCGTGGCCTCGGCCGACCGGGAATACGGGCAGGGGCTGCGCATGAACTGCGACCACGGGCTTTTTTTCGAGTTCGTTCCCGTTTCGGACCTGGGCGGCCCAGGCCCGCGCCGCTTCTGGCTGAAGGACGCCCAGGTCGGGGTCGAATACGCCCTGGCCCTGTCCACCTGCGCCGGGCTTTTCGCCTACCTCCTGGGCGACACCGTGCGCCTGGTGGACACCTCCCCGCCGCGCCTGCTGGTCACCGGCCGCACCTCCTGGGGGCTTTCCGCCTTCGGCGAGCACCTGATCGCCTGGGAGATCGAAAAGGCCGTAGCCGCCGCGGCCGCCGCCCTCTCGGCCCAGGTCACCGATTATGCCGCCGGGGCGCTCTATCCCGAACCCGGCCGGGCGGTGGGCGGGCATCTCTTCGTGGTCGAGTTCGCTCAGGCGCCGGATGCGGATGGCGTATCGCGGTTCGCCCGGGAACTGGACGCCTCCCTGGCGGCCCAGAACGCCGACTACCGCGATCACCGCTCGGGCGGCGTGGGCATGGCTCCCCCCCGGGTGCGGGCCGTCCCCGCCGGGACCTTCGCGGCCTGGATGGCCTCCCGGGGAAAGCTCGGCGGCCAGCACAAGGTGCCCCGGGTGATCAACGACCAAGACCTGTGGGAAAATCTCCTCGCCTTCACGGCCGCGCCGTAAGTCTCGTCCGGGCGTCAGGCTGTATAAGGCATTCGTGTAATTCTAAATAAAAAGCCCGGGGGCTTCGAGCCCCCGGGCCGTCCGTTTTGCATGTCGAGCGTGCGGGACGTGCAATTTCCCGCCCACCCCGTCCCGCCTAGGCCTCCTTGGCCCCGGTGATCGCCGTGCCGCAGGCCAGGGGCCAAACGTCGTCGATCTGTTCGATGAGCTGCACCTTGATCTTGGCCCTCAGGTCCGAGGGGATGTCGGACAGGTCCTTTTCGTTGCGGGCCGGGATGAGCACGCGCTTCATGCCGGCGGCCACGGCTGCCAGGATCTTCTCCTTGATGCCGCCCACGGGCAACACCCGCCCGCGCAAGCTGATCTCGCCGGTCATGGCCAGGTCGTTGCAGATGGGCGTGTTGGTCAGGGCCGAGATGAGCGCGGTCACCAGGGTCACGCCGGCGGAGGGGCCGTCCTTGGGGGTGGCCCCGGCCGGGACGTGGATGTGGATGTCGCGCTTCTCCAGAAAGGCCGGGTCGATGCCCAGCTTGTCGGAGCGGGAGCGCGCGTAGGACAGGGCGGCCTGGGCCGATTCCTTCATCACCTCGCCCAGCTTGCCGGTCATGATCAATGCCCCCTTGCCGGGCATGGTGGTCACCTCGATGTGCAGGATTTCGCCGCCCACCGGGGTCCAGGCCAGGCCCACGGCCACGCCGGGGGGCAGGTCGCGCTCCTTCTCCTCCTCCAGGTAGTGGGGGATGCCCAGGAGCTTGGCCAGCATCTTGGGAGTGACCTTGAACGGCCCCTTCTCGCCCTCGGCCTTGCGCCGGGCCAGCTTGCGGCAGATGCTGCCCACCTCGCGCTCCAGGTTCCGAAGGCCGGCCTCCCGGGTGTACTCGCGGATGGTCTTGGCCAGCACCTGGTCGCTCATCTCCATGTCCTTGGGCTTGAGGCCGTTCTCCTTGACCTGGCGAGGCAAGAGGTACTTGCGGGCGATCTTCACCTTTTCCTGCTCAGTATAGCCCGGGATGCGGATGACCTCCATGCGGTCCAGGAGCGGGCCGGGGATGGTGTCCAGCATGTTGGCCGTGCAGATGAACATCACCTTGGAGAGGTCGAAAGGCACGCCCAGGTAGTGGTCCTGGAAGGAGAAGTTCTGTTCCGGGTCCAGGACCTCGAGCAGGGCCGAGGTGGGGTCGCCCCGGTAGTCGGCGCCCACCTTGTCCACCTCGTCCAGCATGATCACCGGGTTCCTGGTGCCGGCGGACTTGATGGACTGGACGATGCGCCCGGGCATGGACCCGATGTAGGTACGTCTGTGGCCCCTGATCTCGGCCTCGTCGCGCATGCCGCCCAGGGACATGCGCACGAACTTGCGCCCCAGGGCTCGCGCGATGGAGCGGCCCAGGCTGGTCTTGCCCACGCCGGGGGGGCCGACGAAGCACAGGATGGGGCCTTTCATCTTGGGGTTCAGCTTGCGCACGGAGAGGTACTCCAGGATGCGTTCCTTGACCTTCTCCAGCCCGTAGTGGTCGTCGTGCAGGATGCGGCTGGCCTCCTTGATGTCCAGGCGGTCCTTGGACAGCTTCTTCCAGGGCAGTTCGGTGAGCCAGTCCAGGTAGGTG
>Ga0326727_10001877_pt1 | contig 75139 bp, 80 predicted proteins | sample MB2enrmetagenome_FD_207643 | JGI IMG/M metagenome (GOLD analysis project Ga0326727, IMG submission 207643) | Lab enriched peat soil microbial communities from McLean, Ithaca, NY, United States - MB29MY | ecosystem: Environmental > Terrestrial > Soil > Wetlands > Peat | place: USA: New York... | reverse complement strand
AGAAGGTCGACGTGGTCGGCCTCTCCGGCCTCATCACCCCGTCGCTCGACGAGATGGCGCACGTCGCCGCCGAGATGGAGCGCGAGGGCTTCGACATCCCGCTGTTGATCGGCGGCGCGACCACCAGCCGCGTCCACACCGCGGTCAAGATCGACCCCAACTACGCGCGCGGCCAGGCGATCCACGTCAACGACGCGAGCCGCGCCGTCGGCGTGGTCGGCGCGCTGTTGTCGCCGGAGACGAAGCCCGCCTATCTCGCTTCGGTGCGCGCCGAATACCGCCGCATCGCCGAGGCCCACGCGCGCGGCGGCGAGCCGGCGCGCCTGCCGCTCGCCACGGCGCGCGCCAACGCGCTGAAGCTCGACTGGACGGGCTATCGGCCGCCGAAGCCGAGCTTCCTCGGCCAGCGCGTCCTCGCCGACTGGGATCTCGCCGATCTCGCGCGCTACATCGACTGGACGCCGTTCTTCCAGGCCTGGGAGCTCAAAGGGCGCTATCCCGCCCTGCTCGACGATCCGAAGCAGGGCAAGGCGGCGCGGCAATTGTTCGACGACGCTGAGGCGATGCTGAAGCGCGTGATCGCGGAGAAGTGGTTCGCGCCCAAGGCGGCGGTCGGCTTCTGGCCGGCCGCGCGCGTCGGCGACGACATCCGCCTCTACGGCGACGACGGCCGCCGGGATTCCATCGCGACGCTGTTCACCCTGCGCCAGCAATTGGCGAAGCGCGAGGGCCGGCCCAATCTCGCGCTCGCCGATTTCGTCGCGCCGGCCGACGGCGGCCCGCCCGATTATCTCGGGGCCTTCGTCGTCACCGCAGGGGTCGAGGAAGCGGTGATCGCCGAGCGCTTCGCGCTCGCCAACGACGACTTCTCCTCGATCCTGGTCAAGGCGCTCGCCGACCGTTTCGCCGAGGCGCTGGCCGAGGCGCTGCACGCGCGCGTCCGCCACGAGCTGTGGGCTTACGCGCCCGACGAAGCGTTCGCGCCCGAGGCGCTGATCGCCGAGCCCTATCGCGGCATCCGCCCGGCGCCCGGCTATCCCGCCCAGCCCGACCACGCCGAGAAGGCGACGATCTTTAGCCTGCTCGACGCGGAGAGGGCGACCGGCGTCACGCTCACCGAGTCCTACGCGATGTGGCCGCCCGCTTCGGTGTGCGGGCTCTATTTCGCCCACCCCGAGGCGCATTACTTCGGCGTCGCCCGGGTCGAGCGCGACCAGGTCGAGGACTACGCCCAGCGCAAGGGCATAACGACCGCCGAAGTCGAGCGCTGGCTTGCGCCGATTCTCGGCTATCGGCCGGGCGCGGCCGAGGCGGCGGCGTGAGCGACGCCGTCAATGCGCGTCGACGGGTCGTCGCTCGGTCATGTGGATGAACTCCGGCCGCGCCGCGGCGCGGTGCGCGCGGACAAACTCCTCGCGTGTCACGCCATGCTCGTCGAGCAACGGCTCAAGGCTGCGGTAAAGATGGCCGGCGTCGAGCGCGAGGCGCGGGAACTCGGCGAAATAGATCGGGATCTCGTATTTCACCAACGCGTAGATCGCCCTATGAAACGCCTCGGCGAGCTTGGCCTCCTGCGCCGCCGGATCGGCGGTGAGCCACAACGCGCCGGAGTGCGAGAGCGGATCGAAGCCCTCCTTCGCGGCTTCGCGGCAGACCCGCCGGCGGCTCTCGGCGGCGTCGACCAGGTCGCGCACCGGCACGATCGCCGCGCGAACTGCGACGCGGCCCTCGGCGAGCGCCGTCAGCAGCTCCTCGGCGAACCAGGGCGACTTGATGACGTAGGGGTTCGGCTCGGCGGTCAGGCAGTGCTCAAGCCCGGCGTGCGAGATCCGATCGACCGCCGCCATTGCCGTCTCGCTGCAAAAGCCGGTGTCGAAGCCGAGGAACGAGAACAGCTGAACGAGAAAGGTCGTGCCGGCGCGGCCGGTGCCGGTGATGATGATGCGGCCGCCCGACGCATCGGCGCGGCCGCGCGGCCGCCACGCCGGGCCGACATTCACCCACCGACGAAGAAAGCGGAATGCAGCCATCGCTCCGACGCCTTGCGGCCGGCCGCGAGGCAATTCATCCAATGCTTGAACGCGAAATGTACGCGTTCCGAAGAACCTAGCGGGTGGTCCCACAGACCGCGCCGCAAGTCACGGCTTTTCTCGCGGCGGCGCCGACAACATTTCGTGCGCTACGCGCTGCCGCCGCTCCCTCTCCCGCGCGCTGGCGCGAGCTGGGCGAGGGCATGCTTCAATCTGAATGCGCCGCGCCTTCACAGGTCCCTGGCGGCGGGCGCGGCTTGGTTGCTGCAGCCGCCGGCGGAATAGTCGGCGATCAGCTTGCGCGCGCGCAGCGTGTCGCGCGCCGCCGGGTCGATGGCGACCCAGGCGAGAATGGTGCGCGCCGCGTCGCACGGCCGGCCGAGCGTCGCGAACAGGTTGGCCAGCTCGACGAACACCCATTCGCCGACCTCGCGCGGGCTGCGGCTCAGCGCGATGGCGTTGCGATACTCGCCGACCGCCTCCTCGCCGCGGCCCAGGGCGGAGAGCGCCTTGGCGCGCAGATAGTGGAAGTTGGGCTCGGCGGGGTTCTTGGCCACCAGCGCGTCGGCGGCGGCCGCCGCCTTCTCGGCGTCGCCGACCTGCAGGAAAAGCTGCGCCGCCCGATAGCCTTCGCCGTCGGCGTTGGCGCACGAGCGCGCGAAGCCGGAAAGCGACTCGGCGGCCAAGCGCGTTTCGCCGGCCGCGGCCAGCCCCCGGCCGAGCGCGGCGACCGCCGCCCGATCGCAGGAGTCGCGCGACAGCCTGGCGAGGCTCGCGGCGACCTCGCCCGAGGCGAACGCCTGCGCCGGCAGCGGGGAGAGGCCGAGCCGCCGATAGAGGGCGGCGTAGGCCTCCTGCGACGGCGCGAGGCCAACCGCCTGCTCGGCGGCGTAGAAGCCGCGCGCGAGCAGGTCGCGCGACGAGGGAATCATCAGCGCGGCGAACGCTGCGGCGCACGCCGCCGCCACCAGCGGCAGGCGAACGCGGCTCCCGTCTCTGGCCGGGGCCGGCCCGATCCGGTCCTCGCGATCGACTTTCATGGCGCGCCATTGCCGGAACGCCCCGGCCGAACGGCGCCGGCGGCGAACCTAAGCGAGGTTAGCAAAATCCCGTCGGCCGCGCATCCTCGGCGAGCCGCGGAGCGGCGCCTTCAGCCCGCCGGCGCCTTGACCCGGCTGGCGGCGACGATCGCGTCGATCAGGCCGGGAAAGCGCGCCGCGAGGTCGTCGACCCTGACCGAGATCATCCGGAAGGGGCCGACGCAGCGGGTGCGGGTGATCCCCGCCTCGCGCAGCCGCGCGTAATGGTAGCTGAGGTTGCTCTTCGGCGCGGCGCCCTCGAACGCCTGGCAGGGCGCCTCCCCCTGCTCGATCAGCCGCACGACGATCTCGCGCCGCGTCGGCTCGCTCAGCGCCTCCAGCACGGCGGAAAGCTCGATCTGGTCGCGCTCGGGGTGATGCAGCTCCTTGCTCATGTCTCCTCATATAGGCCACATCCGCGCCGCCAGGCAGAGGCCGACGGCTCGGCCTGCGGCGGCGCGTCAGCCGCCTGGAGGCGATCGCCGAGGCGGCGCGGTTCCCCAACGCGAACGCCGAACGCCCTCGCGGCGGGGGCCGATTCCTGCCGCGTTTTGCGCTTTCTCAAGGGCTTGCGGGGCGGAAGATTTCCTCCTCGGGTTGCTCAGGCGTCGGCTTCGGCGCGAGCAGCTCGCGCGGCGGGGCCGCGAGCTGGGGCGGCGGCGGCGCGGTTTGCGGCGCGGCTGCGATCTGCGCCCCGCCGAAGCCGTGATAGCGGTCGAGCTCGCCGACCAGCCTGATCAGCCGGTCCATCGCCTTGAGGTCGCCCTCCATCATGCGCGTATGGGCGACCACCATGGCGTCGCCGAGCCGGGCGATCTGCAACTGGACGAAGCCAGCGGGCGGATCGACCTCGCGCTTGGCCAGCATCTCGGCGATGATCTGGCGCACGCGGCGCGCCGTGAGGTTTTCCACATGTGCTATACGTCCAACAGAGACGCCGGCCGTCAGGCGCTCGAGGATGCGCAACTTGCGCTCCGCCGTCGCCCGCCGCCCCGCGCTGCGCGGGGCCGGAAGCGGTGGCGGCGGCTCGGCGCGGCGGGATTTCTGCGGGGGCTTCGCCATGGCGGGGTCCGGGGGCGGGGAGCGGGGCGGCGAGAATAGCGCGAATTGTGTTTTTCAGAAAGACAAATGCACGGGGCTTTTGAAATGGCGGAGGAATCTGACGCTGCGCCGCCTTCGCCCCGGCGCGATCGCCAGAGGGGCCGCGGCTCGGCGAAGAGATTGCGAAATTAGGGATTTCGTAGTGATCATGTCCCTGTAATGGCGGCGCATCGGCGTCATCTTGCGCGTCGCCGCCGTGGACGTCGCGACAGGAACCGAAGTCACGTTCCAGGCCCCCATTTCTGCCAACCGCGCCTCCATCAATCGCCTCGCGGCCGATAAGCTGCGGTATGTGATGAGAAAGGCGGCAACGCCTGAGGACGAGTGGTCGTAATCCCACGAGGAGGCCTTCGCGGTGAGATGATCGCAGTCCTCGCGGACGGACTGGGGTCGTGCTTCGATCCCGCCAATGATGACAGCGATCAACAGAACTCAGCGCAAGCTCAATAAGGATAGGGATCGGGCGTTCTTTCCCTTATTGGCGACAACGGCGAGCCAGGCGCCGACAAGCGTCATCCCTGCGGCGAAAACGCCGTAGGTCGCAAATCCCGCCTGGATGCCCCAGTTTTGCGCGATCGAGGACATGAGAAAGGGGAATATGAACGAACCGATCCCGCCGCCGGTCGCCGCGAAACCAACCGCTTGGCTCTGCGCCAGCGGGAAACACTTGCCGAGCAGAGTTATCACCCCAGGGTAGTAGATCGAGCAGCCCAGGCCGGCGAGAAACAACAATCCCCTGCCGATGTCGACGGTGATCGCAGAGGGGTTGGCGCAGCCCAACGCCATGAGCAAGGCGATCGACGCTGTCGCCAGCGCTGAAAGTCCGACCAGCACGGCGTCGGGGCGCGAGCCTTTGTAGAGCAACGGGACGCCGAAGCGGCCGGCCAACAGGCCCATCCAGAACAGCGAAACGAGCATGGCGCTGGCGTCCGGCGCATAGGCGAAAACGACGACAAAATACTCGGCGACCCAGTTCGAAACCCCCAATTCAACGCCGAGGTAGAGGAAGAGGGCGAAAAACGACAGCCAGTAGGCTGGATTCGCGCTCAGTCGCTCGGCTGTTTCGTCGCGTTCAGCGGCTTGCCGTTGGACGGACGGCAAGGCGGCGAACGCCATCAGCACGACCAGCAGCACGAAGATCACGGCCATGCCCCGGTATACGACGGCCCAGTCAAGCCCGCTCTGCAGCAGAAGGCTGACCGCCAGCGGTCCGACGATCGCGCCGACGGCGAAAGCGCCATGCAAAAGGTTCATCGGCCGACCCGTGTTCCGGGTGTCCATCTGCAAGATTGTCGAATTGAGGCCGACTTCCACGCCGCCCTGGCCGAGGCCAATGAGCGCGTTCAACAGCGTGTTGGTCACGGGATCTGGCGTCGTGGCGAAGAAGGCGAGTCCGGCGACGATGAGCGTCAGAGCGAGCAGGATGGTCGGTTTGAGACCCCAGTGCTTCGCCAGGTAACCGCTGGCGAACGTGGACAGGAAGTAGGCCACGGCGCCAGCGCCGATAACAATTCCAGCCGTCAGGTAATTCCAGTGGAAATTCGCCAGAATCTTCGGCAGCGTCGCGCCGATAACGGTCATCGACGTGCCGAACAGGGTGAAAAGCGCGAAGATGGACACGAACAGGCCGCGGAATCGCGGTTCGATCAGCTGCACTGTCTTTTGCCTCCAGGACGACGCCGCGGTTGGCTTGCCGATCCGCCGACCACGGCAAGCCTAGCTCGACTATCGGGCATTGCGGATTGCGGGGGATTGCGGGGACGATTGCGGGGACAGGATACGAATTGCCTAATTTCGCGAGCCGCAATCGGCTCCCGACCTTCCAGACCAGCCCTGCCCCTGCCCCTGCCCCTGCCCCTGCCCCTCCCCGTCACGCGCCAAGCCGTCGACCTCATGGAAGCATGAACTTCCGAAGCTTTGTGGCTGTCAATGGTCTTCGACCGCCGCAGGCGGCGCGCGCATTGGGCGTCGAGAGACGCCCGTCTTCCGACGGGCTGCGCGCGCGCCATCGACAGCCGCAAAGCTTCGGAAAATAGAGGCTTCCATGAGGTCGACGGCGCTTCGCCCCGAGCCCGCGCGGATCGCGCCGCGCCGCCCGCCGCCGGCCACGGAACCCGCGGGGGCGTGGCGATCCGCCTGCTCGCCGCCCTATTGCTCCTCGGCGGGCCGCACCGTAATGCAGGGGCGTGATAGCGCTCGTCGGCGCCGATGGGCTCAACCTGAAAGGCTGCGCACTCGGATTCTTTTGCAAGGGGGAGACCTGGCGCAGAGCGAGCTGACGCAAATCGATCGTCCGGGTCGCGTCTTACTGGCCGAACGAAAACCGGATATTACGCGCGACAGCGTCAGGGGCGGCGAATATGAGGCGTATCGCTTCGGCGACTCTCTGGGGTTGCGTATCGGTTCTGCTCATCGCGCCGCTCGCCGCGTGGGCGGCCATGGCGCTTTGGTTCAGACTCCCGGCGCCGGAATGGGCGAAGGTCGCCGCCGCAGGGGCCTTCGTAGCGATCGCGATTGCGACAGCCGCCACGGTCTTCACGCGCCGTCGTTGGGCCGCGCTGTTGGTTCTCGGGCTCGCTTTCGGCGGAATCGTGATCTGGTGGAACACGGTCGAGCCTCCGGCTAACGGCGATTGGGCCCCCGATGTCGCACGGCAGACCAGCGGAACGCTCGACGGCGACATTCTGACGCTTTCCGAAGTGCGCGACTTCGAATGGATCAGCGACAACGACTTCACTGAGCGATGGAGCCAGCGCTCCTACGATCTTTCCAAGCTCAAGACGCTCGACCTCTTCCTAATCTATTGGGCGGGGCCGCAAATGGCGCACCTCATCATGAGCTTCGGCTTCGACGGCGGCGAGTATCTCGCCTGGTCGATCGAGATCAGGCGCGAGAAAGATGGCCAGTACTCGCCCGTCGCGGACGCCTTCAAAACCGACACCCTCGTGTATCTGGCCACGTCCGAGCGCGACTCCGTCCGCCTGCGCTCCAATGTGCGCGGCGAGGACGCACGCCTCTATCGATTGCGAACATCGCCCGAGCAGGCCCGGGCCCTGCTGCTCGAATATGTCGCGGAGGCGAACGCGCTGACGAAGCATCCGGCCTTCTACAATTCCATCACGACCAACTGTACGACTGCGGTCGCAAAGCTGATCCGGGCCGCAGGCGGAACCTTGCCCTTCGACTGGCGATTCATCGTCAACGGCTATCTGCCGAACTACCTCTATGACCGAGGCGCGGTCGTCACAACGATTCCTTTGAGCGAACTGATGGCGCTCGCGCGAATCGATCAGCACGCTAGGGCAGCCGATCAGTCGCCCGACTTCTCGCGGCTGATCCGCGTCGGCGTTCCTTCGCCTCTCGCGCAAATCGCGCAGTGAAGCTGTCGCCGGAATCGTCCGAGTCGATCCGCAAGGAGCTCCATTTGACGATGACGGTTCCAGCACTCTTCTCGAGGGCGATTTGAACCCAGCCCATATTTCGGCGCCGCCTCCCGGGCGGGCGCGACCATCGGCGCTTGTCGCCCCAGGTCTAAAGGCGAGGGGTTTGCGGATCCCAAAATCGGGACTCTAAAGCTTCGGCAAGAAGAGGCTTCCATCAGGCCGGCGGCGCTTCGCCCCGAGCCCGCGCGGATCGCGCTGCGCCGCCCGCCGCCGGCCACGGAACGCGCGGGGGGCGAGGCGATCCGCCTGCTCGCCGCCCTATTTTCCCTCGGCAGGTCGGAGACGCGCAAATGGGCGCTTACACCAAGAACCAGGGACAATGACTCGTTATGGCTGGGCTTGTCCCGGCCATCCACGCCGACCCACTACGCTGGTCGGCGCAAGAAAGCTACGCGTTTTCAGCCAATTACCGAGGAGAAGTTGTGGCGGTGCGACGTGGATGGCCGGGACAAGGCCGGTCATGACGACGGTCGGCGACTATAGGCGCTGGTATAACCAAGTTTGTCCGCCGTCGGCCGGAAGAAAGCTGTCGCCGTAGCCCGCGTCCTCAGCGCGCCCCAGGGAGGCGCCGCGGGCGGTCAGGCCCGTCGCCGGGTCAAGCCGGCGAGCCAAATGCGGACGGCGGCGGGGTCGGAGAGGCGGCGCCCTGCGCGGGTCTCGCCCGGGCCGACGCGAATCGACACGCCGCCCAACCCGTCGACCGCCGCGAATCCGTCCTCGTCCGAGACATCGTCGCCGACGAAGACCGGACGGCGTCCGACGAACGGCTTCGTCTCCATGAAACGGACGATGGCCTGGCCTTTGTCGGCCCCCGCCGGCTTGAATTCGAGGAGCCCATTGCCGAGCTGCGCCGTCACGTCCGGCCGTTCGGCGGCGATCCGAAGCGAGTGGTCGACGATCTCGGCCTCGAGATCCGGGCGGTCCTGGAAGTGCAGGGCGAGCGCCAGGGGCTTGCGCTCGAGGCGAAGCCCCGCCGTCTCCGCGACCAGGGGGCGATAGACCTCGGCGAGCGCGTCGATCGCTTCGGAACGGAACAGGACCTCGATCTTCCCCGCGGGATCGCGGCGCAGCTCGGCGCCGTGGGTGCCGGAGACCGGCAGCCTGGCCGGCGCGATCAGCGCGTCGATCTCGGCCACGCTCCGACCCGAGACGATCGCCGTCGCGCCGCCGGCGCCTTCGAACAGCGCGTCGAGCAAGGCCGGCAGCTCCGGATCGCGCTGCGGATTCCAGAGTTGGGCGGCGTAGGGAACGAGGGTTCCGTCGTAATCCAGGAAGAGCGCAATCTCGCTGAGGTCAAGACGCGGCGGCGGCGAAAGTTTCATCGAGGGAGAGCGCTCCGTGATTCGGCGGAGCCAGCCTTATAGCAATTCCCGAAACGCCGCGGCGCTCTCCCGATCGCCGACAAGCGGGCGCGGCGACAGCGCGCCAATTCCCCGATTTGGCGATTTCGCCGTCGGCCCCCGCCTCCCTCGACCCGAGCCGCCTCGCCGCCGTCGTCAAACGCGCCGCGGTTGCGGCGACGCGCTGGCGTTTTCATGCCCTATTGCTCGATGGAGAATTGCGCTCGCGCGCGAGCGCGACGCCAAAAATGAAGCCCCGGCCACATTGTGGCCGGGGCTATGTCTGATGCGGCGCCATGCTTCTCTCTGTTGTGAATTTCTCGTAGAGCTGAGCCCTCATCGAGGCACATGGGGAGCGTATACCTTGGCGTAAAAGAATCAAGCTCGCCGATTTCAGACGGCGGACCGATTTGAAATCGCGTCGCCAAGCCGCGCGCTGGAAAACGTCCCCCCGCGGGCGCATATTGTCGCCATGGCGGAAAATCACCCCTTCACGATCAGAGTCGAGCCCGACCTTTTGCGCGACGGCCGTTTCCGCTGGACGGTGTGCGAAAACGGACAGCCTCGCAATCGATCCGCCGCCTCCTACGCCACAGAACGCGAAGCCATGGCCGACGCGGCGAAGGCGCTGGAGAAGCAGATCGCCGACTGGCGCTGGGCCAAATGACGGGCATGGAAGGGGGGGGCGCGGGGGTTGCGGCGACGAGGTCGGCGCGCTCCCCGCCGAGCCCGCGCCGATCGCGCCGCGCCGCCGCGCGCCGGTCCCGGAGCGCGCGGAAGTCGAGGGGAAAGCGGACACTTAACGCGGCGGCGTCGCCCGGCGGGCCGGAGACGCGCAAAGGGGGGTTGCGCTAGCTGTCGCCGCAACCCCGATCGCTCGCCGCGTTGATCTCGCGACGCCGGACGAGATCGGCGGGGGCTTCGGAATCGTCGGACGGCGAGAGGAAAGACGATGTCCCAGCGCATCGACAAATCGTGGACGGTCTTCGCCAGCGTCGAGAACGCGGCCGGCGATCGCTGCGTCGACTTCTTTCGCCGACCCGACGGCGCTTACGGATTCGAGGAATTTCGCCGCGACGTCGAGGACCGCGGCGCCTGGACGCCGGTCGCGTGCTATTCCGCCGCCGTCTATCCGAACGAGCGGTCGGCGTTCGACGCCGCGCGGGACGAGATTCCCTGGCTCGCCGACACAATCGCCCGTCCGCCCGAAAATCGGTTCGGGCCCGGTTAGGCGATACCGAGCGACACCGGTGACGCACATCGATTTCGATTTCATTTTTTTAAATAGGGAAATCCGTGCGTGTCACCGTTAATCTAATCTAATATTACGCCGGTGGTCGCGGCGCCGGATCAAGTTGACGAAGTTGGCGAAGGGGTCGTCAGCGAAGGCCGCGGCGTCCTCGCCAGCGGCGGCTTCTTCTTCGGCGCCGCGATCAGCCCCTCGCGGATCGCCTGCTTGCGCGCCAGCTTGCGAGCCCGCCGGATCCCCTCCGCCTTTTCGCGTATCGTCCGCTCAGACGGCTTTTCGTAATGGCGCCGCAACTTCAGTTCCCGCAGAACCCCCTCGCGCTGCAGTTTCTTCTTCAAGACCCGCAGCGCCTGGTCGATGTTGTTGTCGAACACGAGAACTTGCAAAAGACGGACTCCCTGAATTCCAGCGAACGGGGGATCGGGGCGGCGCGTTGCGTGGCGCAAACGGACCGCCGCGCGTCGCAACGACGCCGAAAGGCGCGGAAGGATTCGGCGACTTCAACACTCCGCGCTTCGGCGCCCGGTTACGCTCGCTAGGTCACGAGACCGATCATCGCCGCCAGCGCATCCGTGGTCGGCGATGACTCGGCGTCAAGCCAATCAGACCGCCTTCAAGTTGTCCGCCGACGACTTGCCGTTGCGCCGGTCGGTCGCGAGATCGAAACTGATCTTCTGACCCTCGGTCAGCGTGCCGAGACCGGCGCGCTCGACGGCGCTGACGTGGACGAACACGTCCGCGCTGCCGTCCTCCGGCTGAATGAAGCCGAAGCCCTTCTGGGGGTTGAACCACTTGACGGTGCCAATTTGCATGTCTTGTTCCTTTTCGCGACCATGGCGCGACACTGCGAACACGAGCGTTCGCAATTGCTTATCGATGTCCGGGATTGGTGTCGTGGGCCACGGGGCCTGTTTCAAGCCGATGCGGGCCAGGGCATTGAGCCAAAGATCGATAAGCGTAGGTGCCCGCCAATTGTGTCCTTTTCAAGTCGCGCGGGGGTCGGCCGGCCGCCGCCGACCGCCGCGCCTGCCGCGCCTGCTTTCCCCTGACCGCCGCCGTCTATCAGTTCAACATTTATTGAACTCATTGAATTTCGCCCTTCCGCCCACCAGTTCAACAGCCCTTGAACTGACGGAGGGCCTCCCCCATGCTTCGTCTCCTGCCTCTCGTCCTCGGCGCCTTCGCCGTCGGGGCCGAGACTTTCATGATTTCCGGCGTCCTGCCGCAGATCGCCGCCGATCTGCGCGTCTCCGACGCGGCGGCCGGCTCGCTGGTGACGGCGTTCGCGCTCGCCTACGCCTTGGGATCGCCGCTGATCGCTGTGGCGACCGCCGGCGTCGAGCGCAAGCTGATGCTGATCGCCGCGATCGGCGCCTTCGCGCTCGCCAACCTCATCGCCGCCGCCGCGCCAAGCTTCCTCGGCCTTGCTGTCGCGCGGGCGGCTCTCGCCCTTTGCGCCGGCGCGTTCATCCCCGCCGCGGTCGCCTTCGCCACCGCGCTGTTCGCGCCGGAGCGGCGCGGGCGGGCGATCGCGCTGATCTACGCCGGCATGACCCTCGCCACCGTCATCGGCGTGCCGGGCGGGACCTATCTCGCCTCGCTGGCCGGCTGGCGTGCGCCGTTCCTCGGCGTCGCGCTCCTCGCCGCGCTCGCCGCCGCGGGCGTCGCCCTGTTCCTGCCGCGCCTGCCCGGCGTCGCCGCCGCGGGCTTCGCTCAACGGCTGGCGGTGGCGCGCCGCCCGGCGGTGCTGCAGACGCTGACGCTGACCGCGCTGGCGCTGGTCGGCCCGTTCGCCGCCAACACCTTCCTCGCGGTGCTGATCGAGAAGACGCTCGGCGTCGACGGCGACCGGCTGGCGCTGGCGCTCGCCTTCTTCGGCCTGGTCAGTTTCGCCGGCAGCCAGTTCGGCGGCTACGCCGCCGACCGCTGGCCGCGCGAGCCGTTCCTCGGCGTCGTCTTCTTCGTCCTCATCGGCGCTTTCGCGCTGTTGTCGGTCGGCCCGGCCATGGGCGGCGAGGGCGGAGCGGAGCTGCTGTTCATCGGCCTGACGCTGTGGGGTCTGTTCGGCTGGGCCTTCCCGATCGTGCAGCAGGCGCGCCTCGTCAGCCTCGACCCGGCGATGGCGCCGATCACGCTGTCGCTCAACGTCTCGGCGCTCTACCTCGGCGTCGCGGTCGGCTCCTCGCTCGGCGCGGCGGCGATGGCGCGCTGGTCGGTCGACGCGATCGGCCTCGTCGCCGCCGCAAGCGAGCTCGCCGCCCTCGCCTGGCTCGTGCTCACCGGCGCGCCCCAGCGCGCCCCCGAAGCGAGCGAAGCGGAGGCGCCGATCGCCAAGCCGCGATACGAGACGATGCTTTGAACCCAGCGGCCGGCGCGGGGAAGCAAAGCCCTGCGCCGGCCGCTTCGCCTCACGGCCCCGGATAGTCCTCGAGCCGGCCGATCGCCGGCTCGCGCAGCGCGCCGAGCCGGTCGGCGACCCGCTCGACCTCGCGCATCACCCTCAAGACGTTGCGGTTGGCGATCTTGGCGAGGTCGCGCTCGGAGAAGCCGCGGCGGATCAGCTCGGCGAACAGATAGGGGAAGCGGCCGACGTGCTCGAGCCCCTCGGGCTGCGGGCCGCCGAAGAAGTCGGAGCCGATCCCGACGTGGTCGATCCCGGCGACCTCGACCATGTGGACGACGTGATCGGCGACGCCGGCGACGGTCGCCCGCGGCGCCGGGCCGTGGCGCGTCTCCGCCGCGGCGAGCTGCGCCTTGGGATCGGCGCCGAGCGGCAGCTTGCCGTAGCCGTCGCGCGAAAGCTTCAGCCAGTCGCGCATCGCCTGCGACACGAAGCCCGGCACGAAGGTCGCCATCGCCACGCCGCCCCGCTCCTTCAGCTTGCGCAGGACGTCGTCGGGCGCGTTGCGCGGATGGTCGCACAGCGCGAAGGCGTTGGTGTGGGAGAGCAGGATCGGCGCTTCGCTCACTTCGAGGATGCGCTTGATCCCCTGATGCGAGACATGGGCGCCGTCGACGATCACGCCGATGCGGTTGCACTCGCCGACCACCGCGCGGCCGAAGGCGTTGAGGCCGTTGTGGCGCGGCGCGTCGGTCGCCGAGTCGACCCAGTCGAGCGTCTCGTTGTGGCAGGGGATGAGCATCCGGGCGCCGGCGGCGTGCCAGATGCGCAAGAGACTAAGCGAATTCTCCAAGCCGACGCCGCCCTCGACGACGATGAAGGAGGCGATCTTGCCCGCCCGCCGGGCGCGGGCGAAGTCGCTCGCGCGCCGCGCCGGCAGGAACACCTGCGGGTGCGCCGCCTCGATGCGGCGGATCTGGTCGATCAGTTCGAGCGTCGTGCGCGCGGGATGCGGCGCGCTGGTGGGTTGGAAAGCCGACCAGAACTGGCCGCCCACCTTGCCTTCGCGCAGCCGCGGGATGTCGGTGTCGCGGTCGGGGCGCGCGCGGGTGAGGTCGTAGGCGAGGACGTCGCCGCGCGCCTTCGGGTCGCTGCGGATCACCCAGGGGAGATCGTTGTGACCGTCGAACAGCGGCGCTCGCGTGAGCCAGTCGCGCGCCTGCGCCAAGGCGCGATCGTCATCCATGGCGATTCGGTTCTCCCCGCGTCATCGTCCTGAGACAATCAGGATTCCGCGCGCCGCGCCAGCCCCTTGTCGGGGAGGCCGCGAGCGGGACCGCCCGGTTTCACGCTTCCTCCACCCTGACCAGCGAGCCGTCCTCGACCGCGACGACGCGCACCTTGGCGCCCTTCGGCGCGTCGTCGCCGGCGACCCGCCACAGGCTGTCGCCGACGCGGATGCGGCCGAAGCCGCGCTCGATCGCCTCTTCGAGGAAGAACTCCTTGCCGATCAGCGCGTGGGCGCGGCTCAGCGGCAGTTGCGGCGTGCGCCTTTCGAGCGAGCCGTAGACGCGCCGGCCGATGAACACCAGCGCCACCACCAGCGCCGCGAACAGCAGCAGCTGCGGCGTCAGCGCGAGGCGCAGGAAGAAGTCGGCGACGCCGACCAGGATCGCCGCGGCGCCGATCCAGATCAGGAAGGCGCCGGGCGCCGCGGTCTCCAGGACGCACAGAACCAGTCCCACGGCGAGCCAGACGACATGAGCCTCGATCCCGAGCCCGGCGAGAACGCCCATGGCTTACCCCTGTTCCGTCCGGGGAATCGGCGGAGGCGACGGAGGCGGCGGCGGCGTATCCGGCACCACGCTGGCGGGGCGGGCGGCGCGCGGCGCCGCCGCGCCGCGGCCGTCGCCGAAGGCGCCGGCCGCGATCTGCGCGACGCCGCCGAGCGTGCCGGCGAGCGAAGCGAGCTCCATCGGCACGATGAACACCTTCTGGTTGGGCGCCTGCGCGATCGCCTGCAGCGCGCGCACGTATTTGTCGGCGATGAGGTAGTTGAGCGCCGCGACGTCGCCGTGGGCGGTCGATTCGCTCACCACGCGCGTCGCCAGCGCCTCGGCCTGGGCGGAGCGCTCGCGCGCCTCGGCGTCGCGGAACGCCGCTTCCTTGCGTCCTTCCGCCTCGAGCACCACCGCCGCCTTGCGGCCCTCGGCGCGGGTGATGTCGGATTGGCGCATGCCCTCCGCCTCGAGGATCACCGCGCGCTTCTCGCGCTCGGCCTTCATCTGCCGGCCCATCGCCTCGACCAGGTCCTTGGGCGGCTCGATGTCCTTGATCTCGATGCGCGTCACTTTGACGCCCCACGGCTCGGAGGCGGCGTCGATCACCCCGAGCAGCCGCGCGTTGATCTCGTCGCGGTGCGATAACAGCTGGTCGAGGTCCATCGAGCCCATGACGGTGCGGATGTTGGTCATCACCAGGTTGAGCAGAGCCCGCTCAAGGCTGGCGACCTCGTAGGACGCCTTGCGCACGTCGAGCACCTGGTAAAAGGCGACGCCGTCGACCGTCACCGTCGCGTTGTCCTTGGTGATGATCTCCTGGCTCGGCACGTCGACCACCTGCTCCATCACGCTGAGCTTGCGGCCGACGCGGTCGATGTAGGGAATGACCAGCCCCAGACCGGGGGTCAGCGTCTTGTTGTAGCGGCCGAAACGCTCGACCGTGTAGTTGAAGCCTTGCGGCACCTGCCTGACGCCCATCAGGACAGTGATGACGGCGAACAGCGCGATGACGATCGCGACGACGCTAAATCCAGCGACCATCGGCGTGATTCTCCCCTCGGAATGTGGCCGACCCCGCGGCTTTCGCCCCGGCCCGCGGAAACGGCGCGGACTGTAGCCGGCGGCGCGCCGCAAGGCCATAGGCCGGGTGGTCGCGCCGCCTCGCGGGCGTCACTCGGCCGCGACCAGCCCGACGCCCGCGGCGCTGAGGCGCCGCCCCGCCGCCTTGGCCGCTTCGACGCGGTCGAGCCGCAGCAGGGCCAGCGCGTCGCGGCCCGAGGAGGAGCCGAGGACGCCGACCGCGAGCTCGCCGTCGCTCACCGTCGCGCCGGGCGGCGGCGCCGGCCCGTCGAGCCTCACGCGCGCCACGCGCTTGCGCGCCTCGCCGCGATGCTTCATCCGCGACACCACCTCCTGGCCGACGTAGCAGCCTTTGTCGAAGTCGACGCCGTGGATAAGATCCATGTCGGCCTCCTGGGGGAAGGCGTCGCCATAGGCGAAATCGACCCCGCCCTTGGGAACGCCGAGGCCGATGCGCAGCGCTTCGTATTCGGCGAGGCCGGCCGCGCCGACCGCCGCCGCCTCGGCGCGCGGCAGGATGGCGCGCCAGCCGAGGCCGCGCGCGCGGGGGTCGCCATAGACGAGCCGGCCGGGCGCGCCCTCCGGCTCGGCGCCCCAAGTGGCGACGACGCCACAGTCGGCGCTGGCGTCGGCGACCGCGACTTTCGCACGCAGCTTGTAGAAGCCGAGCCGCTTGGCGAGCTCGCCCGCCTGCCCGCTTACGCAGTCGAGGAGGAACGCCGCGCCGGCCTCGCCCGGCGCGCGCGCGACCAGAAAGTCGAACAGGATCTTGCCCTGCGGCGACAGCAGCGCCGCGTAGCGCGCTTCGCCTACGCCGAGCTTGATGACGTCGTTGGTCAGAAGCCCTTGCAGGAACTCGGCAGGGTCCTCGCCGCCGACGCGAACGACCCCGCGATCCTCGAGAAAGGCGGTCCCTTTCGCCATCTGACGAGCCTCCGGCGCTTGCCATGCGCGAAGCTGTTAGTTAGTCGCTTGGCGACGCCGCGCAAGCAAGGAGCCGCCGGATTGAATTTCGCCGTCGGCGGCCGCAAGAATAGACCTTTGGCGTCCGCGCGGACCTGCTGGCATGAAAACGACCCGCTATTTCGAGGAGCAGGTTTTGCGCAAGCGGCCCTATATCCAGTTGGCGTGGATCGCGCCGATCCTCGCCGCGCCGATCCGCCGCGTCACGCAGCCCGACGGCCGCATCCGCTCGTGGGGCGCCGTCGTCGATCCTCGCGACGGTCAAACGCGTTATTTTCGCGTCGTGACCTTGGACGACGGCGAGACCGTCCATAACGCCTTCTTCGATCGCGACTTCGAGGACAAGAGCCCATGAAGCTTCACTATTACCCCGAAACCGACAGCCTCTACATCGAGCTGAAACCCGAGCCGGGCGTGCAAACGCGCGAGGTCGCCGACGGCCTGAACGTCGACCTCGACGCCAAGGGCGAGGTCGTCGGCTTCGACATCGACTTCGCTTCGAAGCGATCCGACCTCTCGCGGTTGGAGACGATCGCCTTGCCGGCGCGCGCGACGGTCGCCGCGTAGCGGGTGAAGCCGTTCGCAGCCGCGCCGCCACGGATGCCGCCATGCCGCGTTCCTTCGACTGCATCCTCGCCCGCGGGACCGTCGTCAACCACGACGGCGCCGGGGAGCGAGACGTCGGCGTGATCGGCGGCAAGATCGCCGAGATCGGCGACCTCGCGCTGGCTTCGGCGGGCGAGCGGATCGACTGCCGCGGCCTGCACCTGCTGCCCGGCGTGATCGACAGCCAGGTCCACTTCCGCGAGCCCGGCGCCGTCGACAAGGAGGACCTGGAGACCGGATCGCTGGCCGCCGTCCTCGGCGGCGTCACGAGCGTGTTCGAGATGCCTAACACGCTTCCCGCGACCGTCTCGGCCGAGGCGCTCGCCGACAAGCTCGCGCGGGCGCGCGGGCGGATGCACTGCGACTTCGCCTTTTGGGTCGGCGGAACCCACGACAACGTGGCGGCGATCCCCGAGCTCGAGCGCCTGCCTGGCGCGGCGGGGATCAAGGTGTTCATGGGCTCGTCGACCGGAAGCCTGCTCGTCGCCGACGACGCCGGCGTGCTGGCGATCCTCAAGGCGGCGCGCCGCCGCGTCGCCTTCCATAGCGAGGACGAGGCGCGGCTCAATCAGCGCAAAGACCTGCGCGTCCCCGGCGACCCCGCCTCGCACCCGATCTGGCGCGACGAGATCGTCGCGCTGCGTTCGACCGAGCGGTTGATCCGCCTCGCCCGCCAGGCGCGCGCGCAAATTCATCTGCTGCACGTCTCGACCGGCGAGGAAATGGCGCTGTTGCAGGAGGCGAAGGACGTCGCGAGCTGCGAGGCGACGCCGCAGCACCTGACGCTTTGCGCCGACGATTACGCGCGGCTGGGAACGCGGCTGCAGATGAACCCGCCGGTGCGCGGGCCGGAGCATCGCCAAGCGCTGTGGCGCGGCGTGACGCAAGGCGTGGTCGATACGCTCGGCTCCGACCACGCGCCGCACACGCTCGACGAGAAGGCGCGCCCCTACCCCGCGAGCCCCTCGGGCATGCCTGGCGTGCAGACGCTGGTCCCGGTCATGCTCGACCACGTCGCCGCGGGCCGGCTGAGCTTGCAGCGCTTCGTCGACCTGACCAGCGCCGGCCCGGCGCGCGTGTTCGGCGTGGTCGGCAAGGGGCGGCTCGCCGCCGGCTACGACGCCGACTTCACCGTCGTCGACCTCAAGCGCCGCGAGACCCTCCGCGACGCCTGGATCGCCTCGCGCTGCGGCTGGACGCCCTTCGACGGCATGGCTGTCACCGGTTGGCCGGTCGGAACGATCGTGCGCGGGCGGCGCGCGATGTGGGAGGGCGCGCTGGTTGAGCGCGCGCAGGGCGAGGCGGTCAGATTCGCGTGAGGACGGATGGCGCCAAGGCGGTCACGCCGCCGCGGCGCGATACGGCTTGATCCTGGCGGCCTCGGCGCCGACCGCCGCGCGCGCGGTCTCAAGCTCGTGCTGGCTTTGCGGGTTCATCCAGAATTCGGGCGTCGTGCCGAAATAGGCGGCGAGGCGAACCGCTGTGTCGCCGCTGACGCCGGTCTCCTCGCGCGCAAGCCGCTCGATGCGAGCGCGCGGCACGCCGCACGCCCGCGCCACCGCGCGCGCGCTCAAGTTCAATGGAACAAGGAACTCCTCGCGTGGCGCCTCGCCCGGATGCAGCGGCGGAAGCTTCTTTCTCGCCATCTCGCGCTTCCCTCTCAATGGTAGTCCGCGATCTCAACGTCCTCGGCGTCCCCATCCGCCCAACGGAGGATAAGCATGTCGAAAGGAACGCGCCGAGCGACTTTCGACCCGCACGACGACGCCGGGCCGGCGCGCGCCGCCGCGGCTTGACGCCGGCGCGCGTCGCGCCGACATTGGCGCTTCTCGCATCCTCCGCGCCGGATGGTCGATGAAGATCTCCCTCATCCAGATGAACTCGGTTCCTGACAAGCCGGCCAACCTCGCGGCGGCGCGCGCGCTGATCGAGCGGGCGATCCGCGAGGAGCGGCCGGACTGGATTCTGCTGCCCGAGCAGTTCGACTGGGCGGGCGGCGGCAAGGGCGACAAGGCGAAGAACGCCGAAAGCCTGCCCGGCGGCCCGGTCTATTCCATGGCGCAGGAGCTTGCGGCCAAGCATCGCGTCTTCATCCACGCCGGCTCGATGATGGAGAAGATCGCGGGCGACCCGCGCATCCACAACACAACGATCGTCTTCAATCGCGCCGGCGAGGAGATCGCGCGCTACCGCAAGATCCATCTCTTCGACGTCTCCACGCCTGACGGCGCGGTCTACAGCGAAAGCGCGACGGTGAAGGCGGGCGACGCGGTCGTCGTCTACGAGTGCGAAGGCGTGACCGTCGGCTGCGCGATCTGCTACGATCTGCGCTTCCCTTATCTCTTCCAGGCGCTCGCCGAGAAAGGCGCGCAGGTGATCGCGCTGCCCGCCGCCTTCACGCTTGAGACCGGCAAGGACCATTGGGAGGTGCTGCTGCGCGCGCGCGCGATCGAAACGGAATGCTACGTCTGCGCGGCGGCGCAGACCGGCGAGTTCATGGCCGGAAACGAGCGGCGACGGACCTACGGCCATTCGCTGGTCGCCGATCCGTGGGGCCACGTCGTCGCCAAGGCCTCCGATGGGATCGGCGTCGTCTCGACCCGGCTCGACATGACGCAGGTCGAGCGGGCGCGGCGGCTGATCCCGATCGCGCGACATCGCGTCGCCCTCGCGCGCGATTGAGCGCCGAGCCCGCGAGGGAGCGAAGGACAATGCGGATCCGACCGGAAAGGCGAAGCGAGTTTGCGCGCCTCCACGAGTTGGTCAAGACCGCCTTCGCCACCGCGAAAGTGTCGAACGGCGACGAGCAGAACTTCGTCGACCGGCTGCGCGCCGGCGGCGATTACATTCCCGAGCTGGCGCTGGTCGCCGAGGACGAGGGCGCGCTCATCGGGCACATCATGCTGACGCGCACGTTCGTCTCGACGGCCAAGGGGCCGCGCCCCGCGCTGCTGCTCGCCCCGCTGTGCGTGGTCCTGGAGCGGCGTCGCCGGGGCGTCGGCGCACGGCTGATCGAAGCGGCGCTCGATCGGGCGCGGAAGCTCGGCCACGGCGCCGTCGCGCTGGTCGGCGACCCCGCCTATTATTCGCGCTTCGGCTTCAGGCCCTGCGCGAGCTTCGGAATCGCCAACGCCAACGGCATCCCCGATCCGTACGTCATGGCGCTCGAACTCGCGCCAGGGGCGCTCGCCGACGCCGCCGGATCGATCGCGTTTCAGACTTGAAGGCGCCCGCGCGGCATGACCGAACCGGGACGCGCTTGAAGCGCGCCGTCCCGCCCTTCACGCCGCCGCGCGCAGCCAGCCTTCGAGCGCCATGCCGAGGAACAGCAGCAGCCCCGCGTCGCGGTTGGAGCGGAACAGCTTCAGCGCGGTCGCCGCGCTCGCGCCCTCGACCTGCGACAATTGCCAGCCGAGATGGGCCGCGAACGCCGCCCAGCCGATCTCGGCGACGACGCCCGCGCCGACGGCTGCGAGCGCGCCCTCGGCGAGCAGCGCCGAGGCCGCGTAGAACAGCCCGACGCCGAGGCGCGCGTGGGCGCCGAACAGGCGCGCGGTCGACTTGATGCCGATGATCGCGTCGTCGCGCGCGTCCTGCAGCGCGTAGACGGTGTCGTAGCCGATCGTCCAGCAGAAGGCCGAGGCGTAGAGCAGGAAGGCCGGCGGCGCGAGCGCGCCGTAGGTCGCCGCCCATCCCATCAGCGCGCCCCAGGAGAAGGCGAGGCCGAGCACCGCCTGCGGCCAGGAGGTGACGCGCTTCATCAGCGGATAGACCGCGACGATGATCAGCGAGGCGACGCCAAGCGCGATCGAGAAGCGGTTGAAGCACAAGAGCACGGCGAGGCCGATCAGCGCCTCGACGACGAGCAACGCCGCCGCCGCGCCGACGCGCGCCCGCCCCGAGGGCAGCGGACGGCCCCTGGTGCGCTCGACGCCGGCGTCAAGCCGGCGATCGAGGATGTCGTTGTAGGTGCAGCCGGCGCCGCGCATGACGATCGCGCCGACCAGGAACAATAAGAGATGCCAAAGGTTGGGGCCGCGGTGGGCGGCGAGGCTTGCGAGCGCCGTCGCCTGCCAGCACGGCGCCAGCAGAAGCTGCCATCCCGCCGGACGGTCGAGGCGCGCGAGCTGCACGTAGGGCAGCGCGAAGGCGGGCGTCAGCCGCAGCGTCAGGCTCTGCGGGCGGGCGTCGGGAAGCGCGTCGGAAGGCGAAGCGGCGGGGCTCACAGCGGGCCGGTCGGCAGGGCCTGCGCCTGCGCCGCCGCGCCCTCCTGCTCCCTCTTCTTCATGTCCGCCGCGACCTTGCACGCCTTGGCGGAGAAGGCGGCGCTCTTGACGTGATTCTCTTTGAGCTGGCCGACCACCTCGTCAGGGATCTGGCACCAGTCCTTGTTCTTCTCCATGTAGGCGATCATCGCGTTCTCGGCCGCGTTGAGGCCCGCCGACTTGGCGCAGAACAACGCCGCGTCGAGCTGCGCGCCCTTGGCTTTGGCGGCCTTGACCAGGCCGTTGATCACCTGCAGCGCGGCGTCGCGCTTTTGCGCCAGCTTTTGCAGATCGTCGCCGCAACTTTGCGCCAGGGCGGGAAAGGTCGACAGCGCGCCGCCGAGCGACAGCGCGACCGTGAGCGCCGTGGTCAAACGCCTCGTCATCGCCAGAAACCTCGAATTGGTCGATCCCCGCAGTGTAACCCAACTCGCTTCGCCGCGACACCGCCGCAAAAAAGCGGCGAAATCGCGGCGAGCGCGCCTGCGCCGCTTCGCTCATGCCCATCCGCGCTGGACGAAGTCGATCGCATAGCGCTGCGGCTGGGCGGCGATCGCCGCCATGCCGACTAGCACGGAATCGGCGCGCATCACCAGCCGCGTCGGGATGCGCCGCGCCAACGTTTCGACCGGCGCCTTCGCCTCGAAGGCGCGGCGGAAGCTTGCGTCGTCGAGAAAGTCGACCACGCGCGGCAACACCCCGCCGGCGAGCGTGACGCCGCCGGTGGCGACGAAGGCGACGCCCATGTCGCCGGCGAAGCGCGCGACGATGCGCCAGTAGAGCCTGAGGCTTTCCGCCTCCGCGCCGGCGCGGTCGGCGAGCGCGGCGGCGACCACCGCGGGCGTGTCGAGCGTCGGCTTCGGCCCGCCGAGCGCAGCGAGACGGGCCGCGTGGATGCGCGCCAAGCCGGGGCCGGCGAGCACGCTCTCGGTGGTCACCCGCCCGCAGACGCGCTCGAGATGCAGCCAGACCGCGCTTTCCTCGTCGCTGATCGGGCCGAAGTCGATGTGGCACGCTTCCGATGCGAGCGGCGTGTGGCGCCCGGCCGCCTCGATCAGCGCGCCGACCCCCAAGCCCGTCCCGGGGCCGAAGATGACCTGCGGGCCGGGCGAGCCGAACGGCGCCGGCCCGATCGGACGGGCCCATTCGCGCGGTATCGCCGGCAGCGACAGCGCCTGCGCCTCGAAATCGTTGAACAGCAGCCCCTGCGCCAGCCCGAGACGGCGCGCGATCTCGGGCCCGTCGATCGTCCAGGGGGCGTTGGTGAGCTTCAGCCTGCGTCCTTCCACCGGCCCGGCGCCGCAGATAATGACCGAACGGGGCCGACCGCCGAGACGCTCCAGCCCCGCCTCGATCGCCTCGACCAGACCGGGATAGTCCCTGGTCTTGAGGTGGACCACCGCGCCCAGCGGCGCGCCGGGCGCGTCCTGCAGCGCCAGCCGCACGTTGGTGCCGCCGATGTCGCCGACGAGCACGGGAAAAGGAATCTCGAAATCGCTCACCGCGGCATAAACGTGAATCCGGCGCCAGTCGTCAAGGCGAAGGACGTCGCGTCGGCGCGGGCGACGCGGGGCGGCGCCGGCGCGGAACACGCCGGACGCGCGCCGCGCTCGCAAAAGCGCCGGCGGGGCGAGGTCTTTCGGCTCGCGCGCCGGTCGGCCGCCGAGGTCGCCGCGACCTCCGCAGCGGAGGGCGAGAATTAGTCCCTCGCTAACTTCTGACCTTTAATCGTCCTTAACGATTTACTGCTGGAATGTCAGGACGCTCGAAGGCTGAGGAGTTCGCGCTGGGGCGATCGCTTGGACGCTTGATTATCGGGGAATGAATATTCGGTAGGATTGGCCCGCCGCGATGCAAGACTGTGGAGAACCTTCAATTGACGGCGCGCGGCGTCCGGAGGGCGCGCGCCAGGGCCGGCTCGTCCCGAAGACGCGACGCGCGTCGGCGGCTGCTTCGCCGGGCCGCCGCTTTCGCCTGCTCGCCGACGAGTTGACCGACGCCGTCCTGCGCTACGACGCCAACAAACGGCTGGTCTGCGTCAACGCCGCCTGCCGCCGCTATTTTTCGCCCGCAAACGGGCGCGACGGCGCCCTCGCGCCGTTGCTGGTCTTTCCCCCCGAGGAAGCGCAGACCTACGACCGTCTGCTCGACCGCGCGCTGACGACCGGCGAGCCGGCCCGGCTCGCGGTTCGCCTGTCCGGCGTGATCGATGACGACGGCCGGCCGATCGACCTGTCGATCGCGCTCCATCCCGAGCTCAACGCGGCCGGACGGGTCGAAGGCGTCCTCGCCGTGGCGCACGACGTCAGCGCGCTCAAGCGCGCGGCGGAGGCCGCCGAGACCAAGGCGCGGGGGTTCGAGTCCCTGTTCGAAGCCGTGCCGGACATCGTCGTCCGCTATGATCGCGATCTGCGCCGCACCTACTGCAATCCGGCCGGCGTTCGCGCTCTGCTGACCCCCGCGCGGACGCTGGGCGAGCGCATCGACGAGGGCGCCTGCGCCGCCGATCCGTCCGAATACATGCGGCGCCTGCGCCGGTGCCTGGAGGCGAAACAGCCGCAGAAGTTCGAGATCACCATCCGCGACCTCGCCGGCGAGATGCGCGATCACAACATCCTCATGACGCCGGAGTTCGACGCCTCCGGCGCGGCGATCGGCGTGCTGGCGATGGGGCGCGACCTCACCGAACAGGTGAACGCCAACGAGCACGCGCGCTTCCTGACCGAGCACGATCCGCTGACCGGCCTGCCCAACCGCCTGCGCCTCGCCGAGGAGCTCGCGCAAGCGGTCCGCGACCATGCCGCGGGCGGGCGAGGGTTCGCGTTGCTCTATCTCGACCTCGACGATTTCAAGCAGGTCAACGACAGCTTCGGCCACGAGCTCGGCGACGAGCTGTTGCGCCAGGCGGCGCAGCGGCTTTCGCAGAGCGTCGGCGAGGCGGGCCTTGCGGCGCGCGCAGGCGGCGACGAGTTCGCGGTGCTGCTGAAGGGCGCCGTCGACCCCGACGCCGTGCGCAAGGTCGCGGCCCGGATCGTCGGGCGCCTCGCCGAGCCCTTCCGCTTCGCCGGCCGCGCGGTCGGCGTCGCGGCGAGCATCGGCGCGGCGCGTTGCCCGCACGACGACGTGACGGTGTCGGGCCTGATCAACTGCGCCGACGCGGCGATGCATGCGGCCAAATGCAGCGGCAAGAACAAGCTCGAGTTCTTTTCCTCGGAGATCACCGCGCGCGCCGTCGAGCGAATGCGGCTGGCGAGCGTCCTGCGCCACGCGCTCGATCGCTGCGAGCTCGAGCTGCACTATCAGCCCCAGTTCGACATGGTCGATCGCCGGCTGGTCGGCGCGGAGGCGCTGGCGCGCTGGAACAGCCGCGAGCTCGGACCGACGCCGCCGAGCAAATTCATCCCCGTCGCCGAGGAGACCGGGCAGATCGGGGCGATCGGCCGCTGGATCATCGACCAGGCCGTCGGCGCCGCCGCGCGCTGGAACCGCGGGCGCGCCGAGCCGACGCCCATCGCCATCAACCTCTCCAACCGCCAGTTCGAAGATCCCCGCCTGTTCGAGGAGTTCATGGCGACGCTGGATCGCCGCGACTGCGCGCCCGCCTGGGTCGAGGTGGAGATCACCGAAAGCCTGCTGGTCGACCAGTTCCCCCACGTGCCGGAGATCCTGGAAATGTTGCATGCGGCGGGGGTGCGCATCGCCATCGACGATTTCGGCACCGGCTACTCGGCGCTGAGCTACCTCAGCCGCTTTCCGATCGACGTCTTGAAGATCGACCGCTCCTTCATCAACGACTTGCAGACCGGCGAGCGCAGCCGCGAGCTGATCAAGGCGATCGTCTCGGTGGCGCGCGCGTTGCAGATGGAGATCATCGCCGAGGGCGTCGAGACGCCGGAGCAAGCGAAGATTCTGGTCGACCAGGGCTGCCGCGTCGCCCAGGGCTATCTCTACTCGAAGCCGCTGAGCCGGCGCGAGTTCGAGCGCCGGGTTCTCCGCCTGCCGCGCCAGACCGTCGCCGCCTGAAAGCGGAAAGCGCAGGCGGCGGACCCCATCCCCGCGGCGGCGAAAATCCTCTACGCTCGCGCCCCGTGACCGATTCGCCAACCTCGCGCCGTCCCGGCTTCTACGAGTTCTTCTGCGGCGGCGGCATGGCGCGCGCCGGGCTCGACGGCGACTGGCGCTGCCTATTCGCCAACGACTTCGACCCACGCAAGGCGCGCGCCTACGTCGACAACTGGGGCGCGGCGGAATTGCGCGTGGCCGACGTCGCCCTGCTCTCCGCCCGCGACCTGCCCGCCGGCGGAGATCTCGCCTGGGCCTCCTTCCCCTGCCAGGACCTGTCGCTCGCCGGCGCCGGCGCCGGTCTTTCCGGCGCGCGCTCCGGCGCGTTCTGGGGCTTCCACGCGCTGATGGGCGATCTCGCCCGCCATGGGCGGGCGCCCAGGATCATCGCCCTAGAAAATGTGCTCGGCCTCCTCGCCGCCAAGGGCGGCGCGGATTTCGTCGCGCTGTGCCGGGCGCTCGCCGGCCTCGGCTACCGATTCGGCGCGCTAACGATCGACGCCCAGCATTTCACGCCGCAATCGCGCCCCCGCCTGTTCGTCGTCGCCCTCGACGAGGCGTTTTCGCCGCCGGCCCATCTTGCCGCGGACGGACCGGTCGCGCCCTACGCCGCGCCGGCGCTCCGCCGCGCCGCCAGCGCGCTCCCGCCGGCGCTCGCCCAGCGCTGGCTGTGGTGGCGCTTGCCCGCCCCGCCGCGCGCCAACCGCGCCTTGGTCGACTGCCTCGACGACGACCCCAAGGAAGCGCCGTGGCTCGCCGCCGAAGCGACCGGCGCGCTGGTGGCGGCGATGTCGAAAGCCTCGCTCGCGGCGGTCGCGGCGGCGCGCGCCTCGGGAACGCGCGAGGTCGGCGCGCTGTTCAAGCGCACCCGCCCCGACGGCGTGCGGGTCGAAGCGCGTTTCGACGGCCTGGCGGGCTGCCTGCGCACGCCCGCAGGCGGCTCCAGCCGGCAGTTTCTCGTCGAGGTGGTTGGCGAGCGGACGCGCGCGAGGCTGATCGGCGCGCGCGAGGCGGCGCGGCTGATGGGCCTGCCCGACAGCTACCGGCTGCCGAAAGCGCGCAACGAGGCCTACCGCCTGCTCGGCGACGGCGTCGTCGCGCCGGTGGTGCGGTTCTTGAGCGACCATCTGCTCAAGCCGCTGGCCGCGGCGCGGAGCGAGGCCGAGCGCCTCCGCCGCGCATGATCGCCCCCCACAAACCCTCGCCCGAACGCTCCGCGGTGATGCGGGCGGTGAAATCGCGCGACACCCGGCCGGAGCTAATCGTGCGCAAAGCGCTGCGCGCGATCGCGCCCGGCTACCGGCTGCAGCGCGCCGACCTGCCCGGCAAGCCCGACATCGTCTACGGGCGGCTGAAGCTGGCGATCTTCGTCCACGGCTGCTTCTGGCACGGCCACGACTGCCGGCGCGGCGCGCGCATGCCCAAGGACAACGCCGACTATTGGCAGGCCAAGATCGCCCGCAACCGCGCCCGCGACGCCGCGACGCTCGCTGCGCTCGCCACCCTGGGCTGGCGGGCGCTCGTGATCTACGAATGCGAGCTCAAGGACCGGGCGGCGCTCAGCGCGCGGCTCGCCGCGGCGGTCGCTTCTCCCCGGCAAGGCCCGGAAAAAGAGGACTGAGGCGCCGCGCGCGGCGCGCCGAGAGCACCCGGCGGCGCGCAAACCGCTTGCGCGGCGCGCCAAGGCGCCACACATAGGAAGCCGCCACGCATGCTCGAGTGTCTTAAGCGCGCCGGTCGGGCCGACCGGCCGGCCGGAGGGTCGCCTATGCAGATCGCCGTCAAGGACCGCGCCGTGGCGCGCAAAACCGCCGAAGCGGAGAAGGACGCGCCGCTGCGCGCCGACATCCGCCTGCTCGGCCGCCTGCTCGGCGACACCGTTCGCGAGCAGGACGGCGTCGAGGTCTACGAGATCGTCGAGCGCATCCGTCAGGCCTCGATCCGCTTCCACCGCGACGGCGACGCCGGCGCCCGGCGCGAGCTCGAGGCGACCATCGACAGCCTCGACGGCGACCAGACGCTGAGCATCGTGCGCGCCTTCAGCTATTTCTCGCATCTGGCCAACATCGCCGAGGACCAGCACCACATCCGCCGCAATCGCGTCCATACGCGGATGAAGTCGCAGCCGCGTCCCGGCGCGCTCGCCTACGCCTTCAACCGCGCCGACAAGGCTGGCCTCGAGGTCGCGGCGTTGCGCGACTTCTTCGACCACGCCCTGATCAGCCCGGTGCTCACCGCCCACCCGACCGAGGTAAGGCGCCGGAGCACGCTGATGCGCGAAATCGAAATCGCCGAGCTGCTCGACGCGCGCGAGCGCCTGGCGGGCGACGAGGTCGAGCTCGCGCGCAACGAGGAGCAGCTCCGCCGCGCCATCCTCATCCTCTGGCGCACCAACATGCTGCGGCAATCGCGGCTTGACGTGCTCGACGAGGTCAACAACGGCCTCGTCTATTATGACTACGCCTTCTTCCCCGAGCTGCCGCGCCTCTACGCGGAAATCGAGGACGAGCTTGCGCGCCGCGATCCCGCCGGCGCGAACCGACGCGTCGCCTCATTCCTGCAGGTCGGCTCGTGGATCGGCGGCGACCGCGACGGCAATCCCAACGTCACCGCCGAGGCGCTGAACGAGGCGATGCGGATGCAGAGCGCCGTCGCGCTCGGCTATTACCTCGAAGAGCTGCACCGGCTCGGCGGCGAACTGTCGATGAGCCTCGGGCTGGCGCAGGTGACCGACGCGCTCGCCGCGCTCGCCGAGCGCTCGGCCGACGATTCGGAAGCGCGCCGCAACGAGCCCTACCGGCGCGCCATCGCCGGCGTCTACTCGCGCCTGGCGAAGACGGCGCGCGAGCTTGACCACGTCGTCGCGCTGCGCCAGCCGCTGATCGAGGCCATCCCCTACGCGCGCGCCGCCGAGTTCGCGGCCGATCTCGAGACCATCGCCGCTTCGCTCGAAGCGACCGGCGCCGGAATCGTCGCGCGCGGCCGCCTGCGCGCGCTGCGCCGCGCCGTCGACCTGTTCGGCTTCCATCTTGCGCCGCTCGACCTGAGGCAGAACTCCGGCGTCCACGAGCGCACCATCGCCGAGCTGCTCGCCGCCGCGGCACCGGGGACCGAATATGCTTCGCTTAGCGAGGAGGCGCGGGTCGCGCTGCTCGCGGCCGAGCTGCGCTCGCCGCGACCGCTGGTGTCGCCGTTCATCAAGTACAGCGAGGAGACCGAGGCCGAGCTGCAGATCTTCCGCGCCGCCGCGGCCATCCGGCGAACCTATGGCGACGCGGCGATCCGCACCAGCATCATCTCGATGACGCGGGGCGTCTCCGACATGCTCGAGCTGGCGCTGCTGCTGAAGGAAGTGGGGCTGCTCACGGCGAGCGGCCGCGCGGGCGTCAACATCGTCCCGCTGTTCGAGACCATCGAAGACTTGCGCGCTTGCGTCGGCGTGATGGACCGGCTGTTGTCGCTCGCCGAATACCGCCGCCTGGTCGACAGTCTCGGCGGCGAGCAGGAGGTGATGCTCGGCTACTCCGACTCCAACAAGGACGGCGGCTTCGTCACCTCGGGCTGGGAGCTCTACAAGGCCGAGATCGGCCTGGTGGAGGTGTTCCGCCGCCACGGCGTGCGCATTCGCCTGTTCCACGGCCGCGGCGGCTCGGTCGGCCGCGGCGGCGGGCCGAGCTACGACGCCATCCTCGCCCAGCCCGGCGGCGCCGTGCGCGGGCAGATCCGCATCACCGAGCAGGGCGAGATCATCGCCAGCAAGTACTCCAACGGCGAAGTGGGACGGCGCAACCTCGAGACGCTGGTCTCGGCCACGCTGGAGGCGAGCCTGTTGCAGGAGACCGCGCCGGCGCCCGACCCCGACTATCTCGAGGCGATGGAGGCGCTGTCCGAGGCGGCCTACCGCGCCTACCGCGGCCTAGTCTACGAGACCGAAGGCTTCGAGAACTATTTCTGGTCCTCGACGGTGATCACCGAAATCGCCAGCCTCAACATCGGCTCGCGTCCCGCCTCGCGCAAGAAGACGATGGCGATCGCCGATCTGCGGGCGATTCCCTGGGTGTTCTCCTGGGCGCAGTGCCGGCTGATGCTCCCGGGCTGGTACGGCTTCGGCTCGGCGGTGAAGGCGTTCGTCGCCGCCGACCCCGAGCATGGCCTCGACCGGCTGAAGGCGATGTATCGCGAGTGGCCGTTTTTCCGCACGCAACTGTCGAACATGGACATGGTGCTCGCCAAGTCGAGCCTCGCCATCGGCTCGCGCTACGCGCAGCTCGTGCCCGACGTGAAGCTGCGTCAGGAAATCTTCTCGCGCATCTCGCGCGAGTGGCGCGATTCGGTCGACGCGCTCGCGGCGATCATGGAGCAGAAGAACCTGCTGGAGAGCAACCCGCTGCTCGCCCGCTCGATCCGCAACCGCTTCCCCTACCTCGACCCGCTGAACCACCTGCAGGTCGAGCTGCTGAAGCTCCACCGCAACCGCGCCGCCGGCGCCAAGGTGCTGACCGGCATCCAACTGACGATCAACGGGATTTCGGCGGGGTTGCGGAACAGCGGCTGACCTCCCCGGCGCGAGCGGCGACCGGCGGCGATGGAGACGCGCATGACCAAGCTGCTCTGCCGGCTCTTTCACGGGCCGGCGTGGCTGACGTTCCTGGCCATGGGCCTTGCGAGCGGCGCCATCGCGCTGTGCACTTACAATCTGGTCGAGCTGTTCCGCGCCAATTTGCGGCTGCTGGCGATCTATGGGCTGATGGCGGCGTTCGACGGCGGGCTGCTGCAGCTCGTTGAGCTGGCGTTCTGGGGCTATCTCGCCCTGGCCTTCTACGTGATCTTCAAAGGCTGTCTCGACGGCCTCTTGACCCGCCTCCACCGCGCCGGCGAGCCACCGCCGCCGCCTTTGTCGCCTGACGCTGACGAACCGGGCGACGAACGACCCCGCGACTAGCGTTCCGCTTTCGAGCCGGCGCCGCGCCCACCCCGACCTATTTCGCCATAATCATCTGATCTTGGCCATTTTTCCGTAGCGGTCCGTCCGCCGCGGGCCAGCGACGACACGCCGCACTTCGCGACGCCGCGGGGCCGACCTACCTTGTTCGGAGCGCGCCGCCTTTGCGGGCGGCGGCGGCGAGGCTCAGATGGGCGCGCAAGCGGAAGAATCGGCGCCGGCGGCGCCCGACGCGCGCGACTACGCCGCGGCGCTCGAAGCGTTCATCGCCGCCAAGGACAGCGCGCGCGACGCGCATCGCCTCGCCTATCTGTTCTGGGAATGCACGCTGCGCTGCAATCTCGAATGCCGCCACTGCGGCAGCGATTGCCGGCGCGACGCCTCCAGCGCGGCGAGCGAGCTCCCGGCCGAACGGATTTGCCAGGAGCTTTCCGACATCGCCCGGCGCTACGACCCGACGACCATCACCTTCGCCATCATCGGCGGCGAGCCGCTGATCCGCCGCGACGTCGAAGCGGTCGGCGCGCACGCCGCGGCGCTGGGCTACGTCTGGGGCGTCACCACCAACGCCATGCTGCTGAAGCCGGCGCGCCTCGCTTCGCTCAAGGCGGCGGGATTGCGCACGATCTCGGTCAGCCTCGACGGCCTCGCGGCCGGGCACGACGCGCTGCGCCGTTGTCCCGGCGCGTTCCGCAAAGTGGTCGCGGCGATCGAGCGGCTGACCGCCGACCCGTTCTACCAGCGCTTCGACGTCATCTGCTGCGTCAGCCCGCTGAACGTCGACCGGCTCGAGCCGTTCGTCGACTTTCTCGCCGGCCTCGGCGTTCCGCAGGTTCGCTTCACGCCGATCTTCTCGCGCGGGCGCGCCAACGCGGAATCGGGATTGGCGCTGTCGGGCGAGCAGTTGCGCCGGCTGCTCGCCTTCGTCGCGGCTCAGCGGACGACCCGGCGCGACATCGTGGTGACGCTGAGCGAGGAAGGCTACTGGGGCCCCAACTGGGAATGCCGCATCCGCGACGGCTTCCATTACTGCGGCTCGGGCGTCGCGATCGGCTCGATCCTCCACGACGGCGCGGTGACCGGCTGCCCGAGCGTGTCGCGCCGGTTCGTCGAGGGAAATTTGCGCGAGTCGTCGTTCCTCGACCTGTGGGACAATCGCTTCTCGCGCTTCCGCGAGGGGCGGCGCGCGCTGGCGGCGGCTGCGTGCGCGCGCTGCCGGCACTGGGAGCTGTGCGAGGGCGGCGGCTGCCATCTGTTCGACCCCGCCGACGCGGCGATCGAGACCTGCAGCTTGAAACGGATCGGCGAATATTGGGAGTAGTCGTCATGGACGAACAAAGCCGACGCGATTTCCTGACGCGCTACGCGACACTGGCGTTGAGCGCGGTCGCGGCGACCGGCGCCGGCAAGACCCTTTTGAGCCAGGAGGAGCCGCCGGTCGCGCTTTACGGACCGCCTCCCGGCCCGGTCCCTGCGCCCTCGCCGAGGCCGCCCGCGCCGGTCTACGGCCCGCCGCCGCGCAACCACGATCTGCGCCCCGCGCCGAGAGTGCTTTACGGTCCGCCGCCCGGCGGCCCCAAGCGGCTCCTGCCGACGCCCGGCGACGCCGGATAGGCCGCCCTTGTCCGGGCGCTTGCCGGAGAGAAACGTCCATCTCCCTGGTTGACCCCGACCCGGTTCGGCGCGATATTTTGACCAGTCGATTCAACCAGTCGAAATCGAGCCCGCCATGCGCTCCATCCAAGCCGCCGAGGCGAAAACGCATTTGTCCAGCCTGCTTGACGAGGTCGAGCGCGGCGAAACCATCGTCATCACCCGTCACGGCAAGCCGATCGCCCGCCTTGTCCCCGACGCCGACGACCGTCGCGCGAGGGTCGCGCGTCTCAAGGCCGAGATCGAGGAATTCCGGAAGACGGCGCCGAAGCTCACGGTGGAAGAAATCCTCTCGGCGCGCCACGAAGGCCACAAGCACTGATGCCCTTCGTCGTCGACGCGTCCGTCGCCGCATGCTGGATTCTCGCCGACGAGAGCCATCCCGTCGCCGACGCCGCTCTCGCAAGGCTCGACGACGATGCGATCGTCGCGCCGAGTCTATGGTGGTTCGAGACGCGCAACTTGGTGAGCGTCAACGAGCGGCGCGGCCGCCTCGACGCCACGACATCCGCCGAGGCCCGGCGACTGCTCGCGAACTACCCGGTCGCTTTCGACACGGAGATCGACGAAGAGGCGTTGATGCGCCTGGCGCGCCGCCGGCGCCTGACCGTCTATGACGCCGCCTATCTCGAATTGGCGTTGCGCAAAGAGATCCCGCTGGCCACGCTCGATCGCGCGCTGGCCGAGGCCGCGCGCGCCGAAGGCGCGGCGCTGATCGAAAGCGCTTGAGCGAAACCGGGCGGGCGGGCCTGGGCCTCGCCGCCTCACCGCTCCGCGAGCACCATGTCGTCGCGGTGGATCATCTCGGCGCGGCCGGCGAAGCCAAGGATCTGGGCGATGTCGCGCGAGTTGCGGCCGAGGATGCGCTCGGCGCCGTCGGCGTCGTAGGCGATCAGGCCGCGGCCGATCTCGGCCCCGTCCTCATCGCGGATGGCGACGCAGTCGCCGCGCGCGAACGCGCCTTCGATGCGCTTCACCCCCGCCGGCAGCAGGCTCTTGCCGGTGGCGAGCGCCCTCGCCGCGCCGGCGTCGATGGTCACCGATCCCTTCAGCTCCAGCGTGCCGCCGATCCACGCCTTGCGCGCGGTGACGGGATTGGAGGGGGAGAGGAACCAGGTGCAGCGGCCGCCGGCGCCGACGCGCGCGATCGGATGGGCGACGCGCCCGTCGGCGATCACCATATGCGCGCCGCCGGAGGAGGCGATGCGCGCCGCCTCGATCTTGGTGCGCATGCCGCCGCGCGACAGCTCGGAGGCGGCGCCGCCGGCGATCGCCTCGATCTCCGGCGTCACCCGCTCGACCACCGGGATCAGCTTCGCCTTAGGGTTCTCTTTCGGCGGCGCGTCGTAGAGGCCGGCGACGTCGGAGAGCAGGATCAGAAGGTCGGCGCTCGCCATCGTCGCCACCCGCGCGGCGAGCCGGTCGTTGTCGCCGTAGCGGATCTCGCTCGTCGCCACGGTGTCGTTCTCGTTGATCACCGGCGCCGCGCGCATCGCCAGCAACCGCGCCAGCGTCGCGCGCGCGTTGAGGTAGCGGCGCCGCTCCTCGGTGTCCTGCAGCGTCAGCAGCACCTGCCCGGCGACGACGCCGTGGCGATGCAACGTCTCCGACCAGGCGCGCGCCAGCGCGATCTGGCCGATCGCCGCCGCCGCCTGGCTGTCCTCGAGCTTCAGCCGGCCGCGAGGCAGGCCGGCGACCGCGCGCCCGAGCGCGATCGCTCCTGACGAGACGACGATCAGATCGGCGCCGCGGCGGTAAAGGTCGGCGAGGTCGTCGACCAGCGCGTCGAGCCACTCCTGCTTGAGCGCGCCTTTCGCGCCGTCGACCAAGAGCGACGAGCCGACCTTGACGACGACGCGCGAGAATTGGCCGAGGTTGGGGAGCTGAGACACGGGAAGGCTTTAAGCGAATTGCCGACGTTCGAAACGCCTTCGCCGTAGAGCACGCGCCCGGCCAAAGCAAGCCGCGCTGACGTTGACGAGGCGGGCGCTAGGTGGCTAGACAGGTTCAAAACGGATTTTCGGCGCCCGCCGCGCCGCCGCCGCAGGGCGGCGTCCATTCATCAAATTCACGGAGATTCGCCGATGCGCAGTTTCGACGACCTTTCCGAGCGCGAGATCATCGCGCTGGCGATCGCCAACGAGGAGGAGGACGGGCGCATCTACGCCGACTTCGCCGACGCCCTGCGCGAGGATTATCCCTCCACCACCAAGGTCCTCGAGGAGATGGCGGCCGAGGAGAACACGCACCGCCGCTACCTCATCGACCTGCACGTGCGGAAGTTCGGCGAGCACATCCCGCTCATCCGCCGCCAGGACGTCCGCGGCTACATCCAGCGCAAGCCGATCTGGCAGGTGCGCCCGCTCGGCCTCGACGCGGTGCGCGACCGCGTCATGGCGATGGAGCAGGACGCGGAGCGCTTCTATCGCCTCGCCGCGGCTCGGACCCAGGACGCCTCGATCCGCAAGCTGCTCGGCGACCTTGCCGAGGCGGAGGCCAAGCACGAGCATCTCGCCGCCGAAATCGAGGCGCGCCATCTCACGCCGGACGCCCGCCGCGAAGAGGACGAGCACCAGCGCCGCCGCTTCGTCCTGCAGATCATCCAGCCCGGCCTGGTCGGGCTGATGGACGGGTCGGTGTCGACGTTGGCGCCGGTGTTCGCCGCCGCCTTCGCGACCCAGAGTTCCTGGAACGCGTTTCTGGTCGGCATCGCCGCCTCGCTCGGCGCCGGCATCTCGATGGGCTTCGCCGAGGCGCTGGCCGACGACGGCAAGCTGTCGGGCCGCGGCGCGCCGCTGCTGCGCGGCCTGGTGTGCGGCCTGATGACGATGGCGGGCGGACTCGGCCACACCGTGCCGTTCCTGATCCCCTATTTCGTCCCGGCGACGGCGATCGCGTGCGTCGTCGTCGTCATCGAGCTGGCGGCGATCTCGTGGGTGCAATGGCGCTTCATGGACACGCCGCCGGTCTCCGCGGCGGCCAAGGTCATGCTGGGCGGCGGCTTGGTGCTCGCCGCGGGCATCCTCATCGGCGTGAGCTGAGCCGAGCGGACGCCCTTCAGCCGCGCGCCTTGAGAAACGCTTCGAACGCTTCCAGCGTCGCCGGCGAGACATAGTGCTCGACGCCCTCGGCGTCGGCCTCCGCCGCCTCCCGCGGCGCGCCGACCGCGAGCAGGAGCTCGACCACCAGGCGATGGCGGCGGCGCACGTTCTCGGCCATCGCACGGCCGGCCGCGGTCAAGAACACGCCGCGATAGGGCCGCGCCGCCGCCAGGCCCACGCGCTTCAGCCGGGCGATGGTCTTGCTCGCGGTGGGGTTGGAGACGCCGAGGCGCTCGGCGATGTCGGTGGCGCGCGCTTCGCCGTTGCAGTCGATGAGGTCGGCGATCAGCTCGGTCATGTCTTCGAGCATGGTGGCGGCGCGCCGCCGCCGCGCCGCGTCGAAGCGCTTCGCCTGCACCCGCGCCGCGGCGAGCGTGGGCGGACGCGGCCGAGAGCCGCCGTCCTTGCCCGCCGCGTCCGTCTGTTTGCGAACCGCGACCACCTCCATCGTCCCCTCGCCGCCCGCGCCGCCGGCGATTAGCGTCGGCTTCCATTATTGCACGGGGCTTCATACGCGTGCGCGGCGTTGTGTTTCAACGCCGCCGCCGCGACGCTTAGCCGCGCCCCCGCGCCAGCACCTCGCGCACTTTCGCCACCAGCTCGGTCTCGGGCGCGGCGAACTGGGCGCGCTGGCGCAGATCGAGATAGTCGGCGCGGTCCTTGCTCGCCTTGGCGAGCTCGGCGCCGAGGCGAAGATCGCGGATCGTCACCTGCGGCCCGCCCGCCGCGCCGCGCTCGTTCGACCCCTGGATCACCGCGCACAGGCTGCCGCGCTTGTCGGCGTATTTGAGCTGGGCGTTGAGGCCGGAATCGCCGAGATACATCTCGGCGGCGATTCCCGCGCCGCGCAGGGTCGCCACCAGGCGCTGGTAGTCGGCCATATGGTCGCGATCGAGCACGGCGACCACCACCGGGCCGGGCTTGGCGGATTCGGCGACGATCGGGCTGCCGATCGCTTTCAGCGCCGCCAGCAGGCGCGAGACGCCGATCGAGAAGCCGGTCGCCGGCGCCGGCTCGCCGCGGAAGCGCGCCACCAGCCCGTCGTAGCGCCCGCCGCCGCCGACCGAGCCGAAGCGGATCGGCTGGCCGTCGTCGCCTTTGACCTCGAAAGTGAGCTCGGCCTCGAACACCGGGCCGGTGTAGTACTCGAGGCCGCGGACGACCGAGGGGTCGATGCGAACGCGTTTCGTATAGTAACCAGCTGCCGCGCAGAGATCCGAGACGCTCTGGAGTTCTTCGATTCCTTCTGCCACTCTTCTATTGTACCCAAAGTGGCCAGCGAAAATCTTAAGCGTCTCGTCATTGGAAAGTGCGTTGTGCGGCGCGTACTGATCGACTGCGGCGTCCGCTTTTTTCACGTCCGACAAGGAGCGAATATCGACGAGCTGGGCGCTTGCCCCAAGCCAAGTCATGATCTCATGTTGCTGATCGTCGTCGAGCGCCGCGCCCTTCGTGAAATCGCCCGATTCATCCCGCCGGCCAGCGCCAAGCAGCAGCCGCACGCCCTCAAGGCCGAATTTGTCAAACTTGTCGAGCGCGCGCAGCACAGTCAGCCGCCGGCCCGCGTTCTCCGGCCCGCCAAGGTCGATCGCCTCCATCACGCCGTCGAGCACCTTGCGGTTGTTGACCTTGATCACGTAGTCGCCGCGCTTGATCCCCAGCGCTTCCAGGCAGTCGGCCGCCATCATGCAGATCTCCGCGTCGGCCGCGGGCGATTTCGCGCCGACGGTGTCGGCGTCGATCTGCATGAACTGGCGGAAGCGCCCCGGCCCCGGCTTCTCGTTGCGGAACACCCAGCCGGCGCGATAGCTGCGGTAGGGTTTCGACAGCCGCTCGTAGTTCTCGGCGACGTAGCGGGCGAGCGGCGCAGTCAGGTCGTAGCGCAGGCTCAGCCATTGCTCGTCGTCGTCCTGGAACGAGAACACCCCCTCGTTGGGGCGGTCGAGGTCGGGCAGGAACTTGCCCAGCGCCTCGGTGAACTCGATGAACGGCGTCTCCACCGCCTCGAAGCCGTAGCGCTCGTAGACGGCGCGGATCTTCGCCGTCATCGCCTCGGCGGCGGCGATCTCGGCGGCGGCGCGGTCGATCAGGCCGCGCGGCAAGGCGGCGCGGACGCGGGAGGCAGAGACGGAGTCGGTCATGGACCTGAGCGTTGGAATGAAAATCGGCGCCTGCCTTGCCCGAGCCGCCGACGGGGGTCAAGCGGCGCGGGCAAATTCGCGGACGGCGCGCTGTGTCGACGCCGACTCCTTCCGGCGAGTCTGGACCGCTGGCCTCACGCCGCAATTGACTTCGCGGCCGTATTCGTCGAGGGCTGGTTTAGAGCGTTCTGCTTGTGGGTCGACGCGGGCGCCCCCTCTCCCCGCTTTGGCGGGGAGAGGGTGGGGGTGAGGGGCGTGGCGCGTTCATGCCGATCGTCGCCGCTCGCCAGGCCCCTCATCCTCGCCTTCTCCCCGCTTCGCGGGGAGAAGGGACGACGCGCCGCCGCGTCGACTTGAAAGCAAATCGCTCCAGCGCCGAGGCCGTTTGACGGGGCGAGCGCATGGGCGAGAAGGACGAAGCGGAAGAGAAAGAAGAGGCGTCGCTGCGGGCGCGGCTCGACAAGCTCGCCGGCGCGCTTGCAGAGCGGCGCGAGCATGAGGAAAGCGTCGAGGCCGAGCGCGCGCCGCCGCCCGCGCCGATGACGCGGGCCTATGCATTGGCCGGCCAGTTCGCCGCCGCGATCGCGGTCGGCGCCGCGATCGGCTGGGGGCTCGATCGCTTGTTCAACACGAGCCCATTGTTTTTCATCATTTTCTTCCTGCTCGGGGTGGTGTCGGGCGTCCTTGAGCTGATCCGCGCGACCAACCCCAAGCGTCCGAGCTCCTGACCACAAATCGCGCTTGTGCGGCGGCCGGGCGCCGGATAAAGACGGGCGGCGCTCGGTCCCCATGGGGCCGAGAGGACCCCTCGTGCGGGTCGCGGATTAAAGAGGTTGACACGTGGCGAGCGAAGCCGGAGCGGCGATCAATCCGATCGAGCAATTCTCCCTCACGCCGATCGTGCCGATCCACATCGCCGGCCACGATTTCTCCCTGACCAATTCCGGGCTCTACATGCTGATCGCGGTCGGCGTCGTCTGCGCGCTGATGACGGTGGCGGCGCGCGGCGGCGACGGCGTGCCCGGCCGTCTGCAAGCGCTCGCGGAGATGGCCTACGAATTCGTCGCCGGCATGGTGCGCTCGGCCGCCGGCGAGGAGGGCATGCGCTTCTTCCCGCTGGTGTTCAGCCTCTTCATGTTCATCCTGGTCTGCAACGTGATCGGGCTGATCCCCTATTCCTTCACGCCCACCGCCCAGATCGTCATCACCGCGGCGTTCGCGCTGCTCGTCTTCTTCACCGTGATCGTCGTCGGCCTGTGGGAGCATGGGCTCCATTTTTTCAGGTTGTTCGTGCCGCCCGGGGTGCCCTGGTACATCCTGCCGCTGGTGGTGGTGATCGAGGTGATCTCTTTCTTCACCCGGCCGCTCAGCCATTCGGTCCGCCTGTTCGCCAACATGCTCGCCGGGCACATCACCCTCTACGTGTTCGGCGCCTTCGTCATCATGCTGCTCGGCGCCGGCTTGGCGGTCAAAGTCTTCGCGATCCTGCCCTTCGCCATGGTGATCGCCATGTACGCGCTCGAGCTGTTGGTCGCGGTGTTGCAGGCCTACGTCTTCGCCATGCTCACCTGCATGTATCTCGCCGACGCGTTGCACCCAGGCCATTAGGCGGCGTCTCAATTCCCATCGGAAGCCACACCCACTCAGGAGCTAAGCCATGGATCCCACCCAACTCGCCCACGCCGCGAAGTACATCGGCGCGGGCCTCGCCGCGATCGGCACCGGCGCCGCAGGCATCGGCGTCGGCACGCTGTTCGGCCAGTTCCTCAACGGCGCGCTGCGCAACCCCAGCGCGGTGGAAGGCCAGTTCGGCCGCCTGATCTTCGGCTTCGCGGTCACTGAGGCGCTCGGCATCTTCGCGCTCCTGATCGCGTTCCTGCTTCTGTTCGCCGTCTGATCTTCGCGCGAACCCCGCCTTCTCGCGAGGAGACGCCGCGGCGTCTCCTCGCTGTTGGAACGATCGACAAGCGATGGCCCAAACCCCTGACGCCCCGGCGCCGCAGGCGACGCAAACCGAAGTCGGCCACGAAGCCGGCGGGCAAGCGAATTTCCCGCCGTTCGACAGCGCGACTTTTCCTTCGCAGCTGCTGTGGTTGGCGATCGCCTTCGGCGCGCTCTACTGGTTCATGGCGAAGAAGGCGCTGCCGAAGGTCGGCGCGGCCATCGAGGAGCGCAAGGCGCGCATCGCCAGGGACCTCGACGACGCCACAGGGATGCAGCAGAAGGCGGCGGCGGCCGCCGCCGCGCACGAGAAGTCGCTCGCCGAGGGACGCAGGAAAGCGCTGCGTCACGCCATGGAGGCGCGCGACGCGCTGGCGGCCGAGGCGGAGGCCAAGCGCAAGACGCTGGAGGCCGAGCTGGCGACGAAGCTCGCCGCGGCGGAGGCGCGCATCGCCGCGACGCGCGAGCAGGCGATGACCAACGTCGACGCCATCGCCCGCGAGGCGACGGCGGCGATCGTCGAACGGCTGATCGGCCGCCCGCTCAAGGCGGAGGACGTCGCGGCCGCCGTCAAGTCGGCGAAGACGGAATAGCGGGAGCCTCGCGATGGATTTCGGCGCCGAATTCTACGTCCTCATCGGCTTCATCGTTTTCGTCTGCCTGCTCGGCTATGTCGGCGCGCACCGCTACATATTGAACGCGCTCGATGCCCGCGGCCAGGCGATCGCCGACGAGCTCGCCCAGGCCGCCAAGCTGCGCGCCGAGGCGACGGCGCTGCTCGACAGCTTCGAGGAGAAGGCGAAGGAGGCCGAGGCGGCCGCCCAGCAGCTGCTCGCCGAAGCGCGCGCCCAGGCGGAAAAGATGGCCGAGCAGACCGCCGAACACATGCAGGAGCTGGTCGCCCGCCGCACCAAGCAGGCCGAGGCGAAGATCGTGCTAGCCGAATCGCAAGCCGTCGCCGACGTGCGCGCCGCCGCGGCCGATCACGCCGCCAAGGCCGCCGAGCTGCTGCTGCGCCGAGAGACGCAGGGCGCGCTCGGGGCCGAACTCACCGCGCGCGAGATCGCCGCGCTGAAGGATCGACTGAACTGAAGCGACCGCGCGCGCGGCGCGTGGCCGCGGCGCGACGCCGCGGGCATTTGTCGCGGCGGCCCTTGACCCCTTTGGGCGCGGGTCTCATGCTGCCAACGCGTTATCGCGCGCTTGCGAGGAATTCGGCCATGAAACGCCTGCTCGTCTGTGTCGCGGCCTTGCTCGGCTTCGCTTTCGCCGCCGGGGCCCAGGCCGCCGGAATCGTCGTGCCCGCCGAGCAGCGCTATTCCGCCTATTCCGGCTCCGTGCCGGAGTGCGACGACGCCGGCGTGCTGGGGCAGATCACCGGCGGCTTTGGCTGGAAGGAATACTGGTTCTGGAACTCGTCGGCGCAGGTCAGCGGTTTTGACCGCATCCGGGAGCTCGGTCTGCGCGCCAACGGCCTCGGCTACATCCCCCGCCGCTATTGCGCGGCGCGCGCCGAGATCGCCGGCGTCGGCGAGCGCGTCGTCGTCTACCAGATCGCCGAGGCCCTCGGCCCGATCGGCTGGGGCTACGGCGTGGAATGGTGCGTCGTCAGCTTCGACCGCAATCTCGCTTACGCGCCAGGCTGCAGCGCGCTGCGCCCGTTCGTCCAGCGCAAGCTTGTCTACGACGTCCTGCGGGCGCGCTACTAACAGCGCGCTTGTCCCCGCGCGGGAGCCCGCTCATGCGCCTCCGCCTTGTCGCCGCCGCGATCCTTCTCAGCGCGCTCGCGCCTGCGCCGCCGTCCTCTGCGGCCGAGCAGGGCCGCGACGCGCCGGGCGATTTCGACTATTACGTGCTCGCCTTGTCCTGGTCGCCGGGGTTCTGCGACGCCGGCGGCGCCGACAAGTCGCCGCGGCAATGCGCGACCGGCGCGGGAAACGGCTTCGTCGTGCACGGCCTGTGGCCGAACCGCTCTTTCAGCCGCAACCCGGAGGACTGCGCCGCCGGCGCGGCGATTTCCGCCGAGGCGCTGCGGCTGACCGACGGCGTCTATCCCGACGAAGGCCTCGCCCGCTACGAGTACCGCCGCCACGGCGCCTGCACCGGCCTCGACCCGGCCGCCTATTTCGCCGCGGCGAAGGCGTTGCGCGATCAGATCGTCGTCCCCGCGGCGCTGAAGGCGCCGCATGAAAAGCTGACCCTGGCGCCCGACGAGATCGAGCGCGCCTTCCTCGCCGCCAACCCCACGCTCCGCGCCGAGGACATGGCGATCGCCTGCCGCGACGGCGAGCTTATCGAAGCGCGATTCTGCGTCAGCAAGGATCTCCACGCCTTCGTCAATTGCCCGAAAGTCGCCGGCCACACCTGCCATGCCGCGTCGATCGCCGTTGCGCCGCTCCGCTAGGCGCGCCGCGGCGAGGGCGACGCGATGAACTATCGCCACGGATTTCATGCCGGCAATTTCGCCGACGTCCTCAAGCATGCGATCCTCGCGCGCATCCTGGTCTACCTTAAGCGCAAGGAGACGCCGTTCCGCTTCATCGACACCCACGCCGGCGCCGGCCGCTACGATCTGGCCGGCGAGGCGGCGCAGCGCTCGCCCGAATGGCGCGACGGCGTAGCGCGGCTGGTCAAGGCGCGCCCGCCGGCGCCGGTCGCGGCGCTGGTTGCGCCCTATCTCCAGGCGATCGGCCCCTGCGACGAAGAGGGGCGGCCCGCCTCCTATCCCGGCTCGCCGGCGCTCGCCCAGGCGCTGATGCGGCCGCAGGACCGCATCGCCCTCAGTGAAGCCAATCCCGAGGAGCGCACGGCGCTGATCGCCGCGCTGGGACGCGACGGCCGGCTGTCGATCGTCGGCGCCGACGGCTATGTCGCGCTCAACGCTTATGTGCCGCCCAAGGAGCGCCGCGGCGTCGTGCTCATCGACCCGCCCTACGAGGAACCGCACGAGAGCGCGCGGGTCGAGGCGGCGCTGGCGCGCGCGCTCAACAAGTGGCCGCGCGGCGTCTACGCGCTGTGGCGGCCGATCAAGTCGGCGGCCGACGACGCGCATTTCCGCAACGCGCTCGCCGCTCTCGACGCGCCGGCGATGCTGAGCCTCGAGATCGACGTCGGCGCGATCCCGCCCGGCGCGCATTCGTCGACGCCGCTGCGCCGCGCCGGCCTGATCGTCGTCAACCCGCCCTACGGCCTCAACGACGAGGCGCGGGTCCTGACGTCGTGGCTCGCGCAATTGCTGAAGCGCGCCGCCGGCGCCGGCTCTGTCTGCGAATGGCTGCGCGAGCCGGAGTGACCCCGTCCATCAAGCGGCGGCGCCTTGCCCGACACGTCGCGAATGTGTATAGGTTTCTCCCAACATACACATAGAAGCGACGCGATGCGAACCAACATCGACATCGACGATCGGCTGATGGCGAGCGCCATGACCGCCGCCGGCCTCCCGACCAAGAAGGCGACGGTGGAGGAGGCGTTGCGCCGTCTCGTGCGCCAGGAGGCGCGCCGACGCGCCATCGCCGACATGACCGGCCTCGGCTGGGAGGGCGACCTCGACGCGATGCGCCGCGACCCGCCGAAACGCGGACGCCGATGATCGTCGTCGACAGCTCGGTGTGGATCGCCAATCTGCGCGGCGAGGCTACCGAGGCGACGGCGAAGCTCCGCGCCATCGACGATCCCGACTCGATCCTGGTCGGCGACCTGGTTCTGCTCGAAGTGCTGCGAGGCGCGCGAAGCGACGCCCACGCCGCCCGCATCGAAAGCGCGATGCGGGCGTTCGTCGTCGAGCCCATGCTCGACGACGCCCTCGCCGCGCGCGCCGCCGCGCATTATCGCGCGTTGCGCGCGCTGGGCGTCACGGCGCGCGAGACGATCGACCTCATCATCGCGACGTTCTGCGCGGAACGCGGCCATGCTCTGCTGCACGACGACCGCGATTTCGACGCGCTGGCCGCGCATATCGGGCTCAGGGTGATGTGAGCGCGCGGGCGCAGCGGACGGCGCGGCGTTGTCAAGCGCGGCGCGCGCGCCGAGGCGCGAAAATATTTCCAAGGGGGGATAGCGGGGACAACCCACGACGGCGCGCCGCCGCCTCTCGCCTCGCCCGGCGAAGCGTGCCACAACCCCTCCGCAATTTCGCCGGCGCGCCTGACTATAAGGGCGCTGCCGAGTCGCGTTTCGTAGCCGCCGCTTTTTCCCGACAAGAATGGCCATTTGCATTCGCCATGGCGAATATTGAACCGTTTGCCAGCCGACGCGGCGCCGCAACCACCGCCTCCGAGCCCGTCTATCGCGCGCCGCCGGTCAACATCGAGGCCGAGCAGGCGCTGCTTGGCGCCATTCTCGTCAACAACGACGCGTTCGATCGCGTCTCGGACTTCCTCAAGCCCGAGCATTTCGCGGAGGAAATCCATCGCCGCATCTACGAGATCGCCGGCTCGTTGATCCGCGCCGGCAAGCTCGCCTCGCCGATCACCTTGAAGACCTTTCTCGGCGAGCACGACCTTGGCGGCGTCAGCGTGCCGCAATACCTGGCGCGGCTGGCCGCCGACGCGACCACCATCATCAACGCCGTCGACTATGGGCGGGCGATCCACGACCTCTCGATCCGGCGGGAGCTGATCCGCATCGGCGAGGATGTGGTCAACGTCGCCTACGACGCGCCGGTCGACACGACGCCGGGCGAGCAAATCGAGGAGGCGGAGCGCCGCCTCTACGCCATCGCCGAAGGCGGGCGCTACGATGGCGGCTTCCAGCGCTTCTCCGACGCGCTGAAAGTCGCCGTCGACATGGCGGCCAACGCCTATCGCCGCGACGGCCGCCTCTCCGGGCTCGCGACCGGCCTGTTCGACCTCGACCGGCTGATGGGCGGCCTGCAGCCCTCCGACCTCGTCATCCTCGCCGGCCGCCCCGGTATGGGCAAGACCGCGCTCGCCACCAACATCGCCTTCAACATCGCCAAGGCCTACCGCGGCGAGACGCGCGCCGACGGCGCGATCGAGACCGTCGACGGCGGCATCGTCGGCTTCTTCTCGCTGGAGATGTCGGCCGAGCAACTGGCGACCCGCATCATCGCCGAGCAGTCCGGCGTCGCCTCGCACAAGATCCGCCGCGGCGACATCAGCGAGAGCGACTTCCAGCAAGTGGTCGACGCGATGCGCGAGATGCAGTCGATCCCGTTCTTCATCGACCAGACCGGCGGCGTGTCGATCGCCCAGCTCGCGGCGCGGGCGCGGCGGCTCAAGCGCCAGCGCGGCCTCGACCTGCTGGTGGTCGACTACCTGCAACTGATGACCGGATCGCGCACCGCCCGCAACGACAACCGCGTGCAGGAGCTCACCGAGATCACCACAGGCTTGAAGGCGCTGGCCAAGGAGCTGAACGTGCCGATCCTGGCGCTGTCGCAATTGTCGCGCCAGGTCGAGCAGCGCGACGACAAGCGCCCGCAGCTCTCCGACCTGCGCGAATCGGGCTCGATCGAGCAGGACGCCGACGTGGTGCTGTTCGTCTATCGCGAGGAATACTACCTCAAGAACAAGGAGCCCCGCCCCGGCACCGACGAGCACCTCGCCTGGATGAACGCGATGGAGCGCGCCCACGGCAGCGCCGAGGTGATCATCGGCAAGCAGCGCCACGGCCCCACAGGCATGGTGGAGCTGCAGTTCGAGGCCGAGCTGACGCGCTTCGCCAACCTCGTGCGCGAGGGGGCGGTGGCGGAGATCCGCTGAGCGGACGCGCCCCGTCGTCGCGAGGAGCGAAGCGACGACGCAATCCAGGCGATCGAAGGGCGCCGCTCTGCGAACCCTCGATTGCTGCGCTCGCGCTCGCGATGATGGCGTGGACGGGCGATAGAGCGGTCTGTCGTTGGGCTGAACCGGGTCGGGATTCCCTAATCGGCGCGTTTTTGATTCGAGACGTGAAGTTCCGGGCGCGGCCCCATGCGACCGCGCGGGCCGCGGAGAGTTGGATCGCGAGCTGATTTGCGACGGCGGAATCTTATTCCCAGTCCCGCCTGGATCATCGTCAAGACCGCCGACGAGTTCAACGACAAGACGCGCGCGTCGGGCCGCCTCTGGCGGACCAACTTCGCCCATTTGAGCTGGACTTCGCCAGCAGCCCGATCATGAGAAAAATAGTCGCAGCGTCCCGGCGCAAGCGGCGACGGGACGCCGCCGCGGTCAGAAGTTGTACTTGCCGACCGTATCCTTGGTGAAGATCAGCGGCTTGCCGTAGACGACTTCGCCATCCTTGCCCGCGGTAAAGGTCGCGTTGGCCTTCGGCACCTCGATCTGCGCGCCCACCTTCGACGGGTCGAACTTGCCCGCGAGCACCATGTGCGTTTCATAGGCCGCCACATAGCCGAGCTCGAAGGGATCCCAGAAGGCGAACGCCTTCTCAGAGCCGTTGTCGAGGTAGCGCTTGATCGCGCTGGGAAGGGCGAAGCCGGTGGCGAACACCTTGCTGACATGCCCGCTCGCTTCGATCGCGCGCGCCGCCGCAGGAGCGCTGACCGCCGACGAGGAGATGATCACCTTCAGGTTCGGGTGCGCCTGCATCAGGTTCACCGCCACATCGTAGCTCTTGGCGTCGTCGTCGCCAGCGAACTGGGTGTCGACGGGCTTGAACACCTGGTACTTCGGATCGCTCTTGGCCAGCTCGGTCATGATGCGAATGTGCGCCATGTGGTTCGGCGACGTCGGCGACGCGGCGACGAAGGCGATTTCGCCGCCCTCGGGAACGTCGATCAACGCGCAATCGAGCATGACCTTCGCCGCTTGCTCGTAGGAGAGTTGGTTGCAGAACATGTTGCGCGCCGGCACCGCGGCGTCGGCGTCATAGGTCGTCACGACGATGCCCTTCTTCCGGGCGTCCTCGAGCACCGGCGCCACGGCGTTGAGGTCGATCGCCGCCAGAATGATGGCGTCCGGCTTCTGGGTGACGAAGTTCTGCAGCGTCTCGACCTGGAGCGACACTTCCGCATGATCGGCGCCGGCGTAGATCAGCGTATCGCCAAGCTCCTTGGCCGCGGCCTTCGCCCCGTCGCCGGTGAGCTCGAAATACGGAAAGCCGGTCCACTTCGGCGTCATCATGATCTTGAAGCCGGAGTCCTTCGCCAATGCGAAGCGCGGGGCCAGGCCGGACAACGCCAAGCCGGCGCCAAGCAGCCCGAATTCTCTACGATTGATCATCGTTTTCCTCCACTAGTCACATATTCACTTCCAACCAACTCATGCATCGGCGTCCGCGCGGTTGACGTCGGAACGCCGCAGACGCGCCAACGCTCCCGCAAACGCCGGACGCAGCACGCCGCCGACGAGCAGGAAGCCGAGCACGACTGTCTGAGTCGGGCCGCCGATGTTGGCGAGCCCCATGCCGTTACGGATGGTGCCGAGCAGGATCAACGCCAGCACGACGCCGCTGATTGTGCCGCGTCCGCCATTGATGTCCATGCCGCCGAGCACCACCGCGGTGACGACGAACAGAATTGAGCCATCGGCGTTGTCGCCGCGCGCCGAGCCGTATTGCCCCACCCACACCAGCGCCGCGAGTCCGGCCAGCGCGCCGGCGAGCGCATAGGCGACGACCTTGATCTTCAACAGGTTCACGCCGGCGAACCACGACGCGTCGGGGTTGAGCCCGATCGAGAAACAGTGTCGACCAAACACCGTGCGATGCATGAGCAGCCAGACTGCGACCGCCATCGCGGCGAAGGCCGCCAGGGAAACCGGAACGATGTCGCCAAATAGCCGCGCCGAGCCAAGCCAGAGATAGGAATCGTTGAAATCGGTGTAGCCGACCTCGCTGCCGATGATGAAGGCGAAACCGCGATACGCCCCCATTGTGCCGAGCGTGACGGCGAGCGAAGGCAGATGATAACGCGCCACCAGCACGCCGTTTAGGGTTCCGAACAGCGCGCCGATGGCGATGACGATCGGCGCGGCGACGGCGATCGGAACGCCGAACATGGAAAACTTCGACAGCGCGACGGTGCCGACCGCGATCGTGGAGGCGAGCGAGATGTCGATCTCGCCGAGCGACACCACCATCGCCAGTCCGAGCGCCAGCAAGCCGGGAATGATGAAGAATCGGGTCGAGCCGAAGATTTGGTCCAGGCTGAGGTAATACGGGGAGAGCGTCGTCGACCACGCGCCTGCGGCCACGATCAACACGCACAGCGTCATCTCCCAGGCGGGCAACGACGCGCGAACCGGCTTCATCCTGTCGCTCTTCACTTCGCGCCCCGCGTGCGCAGCGAAGCGCCGATGCCCGACGCGATGACGGCGTCGGCGGCCACCGCCGCGACGATCGCCACGCCCTGAATGAACATGCGCCAGAACTCCGGCACCGCGAGAAGCACCAACCCGTTGTCGATGGTCGCGAGCACCACCGCGCCGAGCGCGGCGCCGATGACCGATCCGGTTCCGCCCGAGACGCTGACGCCGCCGATCACCGCGGCGGCCAGCGAACTCATCTCCCAGCCGGAAGCCAGCACCACCGTCACCGTGCCGACGCGGGCCGCGTAGAGCAGCCCCGCCGCGCCGCACAATAGGCCGCACAGCATGTAGGCCAGCAACACCACCCGCTCCCACCGCAGCCCGAAGTAGAAACTCGCGAGCGGATTGGAGCCGACCGCATAAATGCGTCGTCCCAAGGGATAGTATTGAAGGAACAGCCAGACGACGAGCACGATCGCCGCGGCGGCGACCACCAACACCGGCACGCCGGCGACCCTCGCGTCGACGCTGGTCAGCATCCACGGCGGCAAGCGGCTCGAGGTGACTTCCTGCCCGTGCGCGTACACGTAGGTCAGGCCGCGATAGAGCGACATCGTGCCCAGCGTCGCGATCAAAGCCGGCACCTTGCCGTAAGCCACCAGCAGACCGTTGACGAGGCCGAGCGCGACCCCGATCGCAAGCGGGATCAGCACCAGCTCCCACGGCGCGATGTCGGGATGGCGCGCGGCGTAATCGGCGGTGAGGTAAGCCGCGAAGCCCATCATCGAACCGACCGAGACGTCGAGATTGCGCGTCAGCAGAACGACTCCCTGCGCGCACGCGGCGATTGCGAGGATGGCCGCCGAGGAGGCGACGGTCGTCAGATTTTGCGTCGTCAGGAACGTGCTCGTCAGCGTCGCGAAAAGCGCGCCCAGCAACGCCAAGAACGCCAGGACCCCGGCTTCGCGCAATCGCAGCACGAACTCCATCACCCGACGAGAGCCAGTCTGGTCCGCGGCGGCGCTTTCGTCCGGAACGCTCACTGCCGAGCCCTCGCGCCTTGTTGCGCCGCCGCCATCATCACCTTTTCCTGCGTTGCGTCGTCGTGGCTGAACTCGCCGACCAGGGCGCCTTCGGCGATCACCAGGATGCGGTCGCTCATCGCCAACAGTTCCGGCAGATCGGAGGAGATCAGCAACACCGCCAACCCTTGGCCGGCGAGCTGGGCGATCATCTCATGCACTTGCGCTTTGCTGCCGATGTCGATGCCGTGGGTGGGCTCGTCGAGGATGAGCGCCGCGGGGTTGGTCGCGAGCCACTTGGCGAACGCCACTTTCTGCCGATTGCCGCCGGAGAGCGAGGAGACGATCTGCGCCACCGAGGGCGTCAGCACCCGATAGGTGGTCGCGGCGTCCTCGGCGAGGCGTCGCTCACGCGCGCGATCGATGAAACTCCAGCGCGCCAAAGTCCGCACAATCGGCAGCGTGATGTTGTGCGTGATCGTCTCGGGCATGATGAGCCCGTCGTGGTCGCGGTTCTCCGGCAAGTAGGCCAGGCCGAGCGCGAGCATCTGCTGGGGGCTGCGCGGACGCACCTCGCGGCCGTGCAGGATCACGCGCCCGGAATCCGGCGGCGTCACGCCGAACACGGTCTGTGCGATCTCGGAGCGACCGGCGCCCACCAGCCCGCCCATGCCGACGATCTCGCCAGCGCGCACGGAAAAGGAGACGTCCGCGAAGACGCCGGCGAGCGACAGGTTCTCGACGCGCAGCATGTCCTCGCCGAGGGTCGGCGCCTTGCGCCGGGCGAACAGCGTCTCCAACGGCCGACCGACCATCATCTGCACCAGGCTCGCTCGGTCCACCTCGGCGGCCGGCTTGGTCGCCACGTGCCGACGATCCCGCAACACCGTGATGTCGTCGCAGACGGCCGCGATCTCTTCGAGCCGATGGGTGATGAGGACGACCGCGGTGCCGCGCTCACGCAGGGTGCGAACGACCCGGAACAGCCGCTCGGCTTCCGCCGGCGTCAGCGCCGAGGTCGGCTCATCGAGGATCAAAACGCGCACGTCGGCCGAGAGCGCGCGGGCGATCTCGATGAACTGGTGTTCGGCGAAAGACAGCCCCGCCACCAGCGCGCGCGTGTCGATTTCAGAGCCGAGCTGCTGCAGCAGCTTTCGTGCGGTGGCGTGCATCTGCTTGCGGTTCACCGCGCCGATCGGCGAGGTCGGATAAGCGCCGAGGGCGATGTTCTCGGCGACCGACAAGTGCGGGAACAGCTTCGGATCTTGATAAACGGCGGCGACGCCCGCTGCGCGCGCTTCGATAGGCGTTCGGAACCGGACCGGTCGGCCGGCCAGCAGCACGCGTCCCGAGTCCGGCTGAACAAGGCCGGTGATGATCTGCACCAGGGTCGATTTGCCGGCGCCGTTCTCGCCTACGAGGCCATGCACCCGGCCGGACAGCACATCGAAGGTGACGTCCTCCAGGGCTCGCACCGGTCCGAACGACTTGCAAATTCCCTCGAGCCGCAACACCGCCGCCTGAGGTTTTGGCTCAGGCGCGTCTGATTTGCCCATCTCGAGCATCGCTGGGCTCCTCGGCCCCCTCCCCCCAAGGACGACGCCACAGCAAACGGCGGTCCGAAGTTGTCGCTGGCGCGACCTAGCTGCAATTTGCCACGCGCGGGACGCCAGCGCAACGGCGCCCCTCTCGACGTTACGCCGGCTCGCGGTCGCCGTCATTCCTCGGTCGGCCGCGCGCCCAGTCGCTACGTTGGGCCATTCAAACGTCGCCAACAAGCCAATGCCGCCGCGGCCGTCTGTCGCGGACGCCGATCGGCGAATGGTCCGCTCGGCGTACGATGGCGGTCATTCGAGATTCGGCGGACGACCGCCGTCTTCGGCGCGGCCGCGCGCCAAGCGGGACATCGCCGCGAGCCCGAGCCCTCGTCTAGGCCACGAATCTAGAGCGGCGGCGGCGTAGCGCAAAGCATCGATGCGAAGGCCCGTCGCTCCGGCCACGCGCCTGATCGCCACCCAGGGCTTCTTTAGTCGTCGGCGGGTCGAACCGGGCCCTTTGTGATCTCGAAGAGGGCCTGCGGCGTTCGTCGGCGACGGCGAGACGCGTGCGCCGCCTAGCGGCGCGAGCGCTGGACGACGACGCTCAGGTTCGCGCCATCTTGGCGCGTATACGTTTTATTAACCATAACGGGGCGAGGCTTTGGGCTCTGATTTGGGGAGCGGGGGCATGGCGGATTGGAGGGGAGCGCTTTCAGATTGGCTGGCGCCGTTCCTGGCCAAGCTCGGGCATAAGGCGCTGCGATCGCCAACCGCTCGGCTTAACGGACAGTTAGGGATTCTTAGTCGTGGCGCGCCAGAAACCTGACCACAACCAGGATGTTTTGAGAAATGACACTCTGCGCTACGCAGAGTTATTTTCGAAACGCGACCTTGACAACCTAGCAGAACTGTTTTGCTCAGACGCCGTTTTGTCTGACCCCGCCGAAAAGACGATTGCGGGAAAAACGGCCATCCTGGCGTTCATGCAGCGGGTCTTCGCTCTCGAAAATCACTTTGTGTGCGACGTGCGAAACGTTTGGGTCGACGGCGCGACCACAATTCTTGAGTTCCGTCTCACGATCGGTTCGGCGGCGCTCGAAGGCGTCGATGTGATTGAATGGCGGGAGGGCCGCATCGCCGCCATCCGCGCTTACGTCAACGCGAATTGAAGGCAAGCGACCCTTGACGCCGACGAACGCCTCCAAAGAGCCTCAGGTTTTCATCCTCGACGTCGACGGGGTGATGACCGACGGGGCCCAGTATTACACTGCCGAAGGCAAGTTTATGAAGCGCTTCGGTCCCGACGATCACGACGGCCTGAGTCTGCTGAAAAAGCGCATGGAGATCCGCTTCGTCTCTGGCGACGGCCGGGGTTTCGAGATCTCCCGGCGTCGCATTGAAATCGACATGAAGTTTCCGCTGGACCTGGTCAGCACCCATGATCGAATCACCTGGATCGCCGAGCGTTATCCGCTGGACCGGGTCGTCTACATGGGCGACGGCATCTTCGACGCGTTCGTGTTCCGCAGAGTCGCCTACGGCGTCGCGCCGGCGGACGCCGACCCGGCGGCGCTCAAATATGCGCACTATGTGACTCGGCGTCCAGGCGGCAACCGCGCCGTGGCCGAGGCCTGCGTGCATCTCCTGGCTCGATTCTTCGGCGGGTTCGACACGCTGGCCTTGGACGTCTCCGGTTACGAGGTCTCTGGCAAATGGACAGCGTAGTTCGAAAGCGCCTCGCAGCGCAGCTCGCGCGTCGCCCCTGCACCTTGTTGGGGATTGGGCCGATGAGCCTCAATTGCGTCGACGCCGCCGTGGGCCTCGCCAACCGGCACAACATCGATCTGATGCTGGTCGCCAGTCGCCGGCAGGTCGACGCCGACCGCCTGGGAAGCGGCTACGTCAACGGTTGGAACGCCGCCCGCTTCGCCGATTATGTTCGTCAGCGCGACACGGGGAACCATATCCTGATCTCGCGCGACCATGGCGGGCCGTGGCAGAACACCGAAGAGATCAAAGGCGGCTATGACGTCGCCGCGGCGATGGATTCGGCCTGCGCTTCCTTCGAGGAAGATATCGCCGCCGGCTTCTCCATCATCCACATCGATCCCAGCGTCGGCCCGGATGGTCGCTCGCCGCCTCTGGAGGCGGTGCTGGAGCGGCTTTTCACTCTCTACGAATTCTGTTGGAAGACAGCGCGTCGGCTAGGACGCGACATCGTGTTCGAGCTCGGCACGGAAGAACAGGACACCGTGTCCATGGCTCTGGAAGATCTCTCGACGCTGCTCATGCGAGTGACCCGGTTCTGCAAGGCGCAAAGCCTGCCCCTGCCGTTCTTCATGGTCGCCCAGACGGGCACGAAGGTGATGGAGACCATCAACGTAGGGTCGATGAACTCTCCCTACCGCATTGCCGAGGAAGTGCCGACGCCCGTTCACCTTCCCGGCGTGCTGGCGCTGCTGAAACACTTCGGTCTGCATCTTAAACAGCACAACACCGACTACATTTCGGACGAAGTCATTCACTGGCATTCCTGGTTTGGGATCCACGCCGCCAACGTCGCCCCCGAGTTCGGCGTGACCGAAACCCGCGCGCTGTTGCATGTGCTGGAATCGCGCCGTTTGAACGCCCTGCGCGATCGGTTCCTCGAGATCGCCTACAACACGCGCAAGTGGGAAAAGTGGATGCTGCCGGCGACCGCAGCGAGCGACCGTCAGAAGGCGGTGATCGCCGGCCATTACACTTTCTCAACCCCAGCCTTTCTCGCCTTGAAAGTCGAGATTCAGAAGCAGCTCAACGGCTCCGGCATCGTTCTCGACGACATCTTGCGTCGCTGGGTCGAAGCGTCAATCGCCCGCTATGTCTTTGGATTCCGTCTGGTGGACCGAGCATGAAACCCAGAGTCGCGACGCTCATTCTCAACCGGAACATGCCGGAGTCGACGGATACGCTGGTGGAGTTCTTGCAGCAATGCAACAATGGCGAGAATGACATCTACGTCATTGAAAGCGGCTCCGATCGCGGGCGGCTCTCGCGCTATTACAGTTTCTGGGCGAATTGGGAGGAAGCCACCCGCGACGGCCTGCGTTATCCGCGCGGATTCAACTACGGCCTCGTCGAGTTATACAAATCTGGAAAGTTCTTTAACTACGACTACTTTTTCCTGGTCTGCAACGACGCCGTCTTTCTTGAGAATCCGGTTCCGCCGCTGATGGATGAAATGGATAGTCATCCACGGGTGGGGATTTTATCGCCTTGCGCCGAGAACTGGCAGGAGCGCTCCCTCATCGGCGAAGCGGGCACCGCCTATGTCTGGCACGTCAATCACGTCGCCTGGATCGTGCGCCGCTCTTTCATCGAAATCGTGATGGAGCGAGAAAATCCGGGGCCGATGAACTTTCTTTATGATGGGACCAATTTTCGCGGCTATGGCGTCGATCTTGAGTTGATCATCAAGGGCTATATCAACGAATTCGCCACCGCCGTAACCAGCAAGATCTTGATGCGCGAGAATACCGATATTCTGCGCTATAAGGCGGACCTGATGCAGACGGATTCCTTTTCGATCAACCAGCGCCGGGTGTTCGAGGAAGGGCAACAGTGGATGCGTCGCAAATATGGGTTCACGACGCGGATGCATATGAATTCATATGCATCCATGTTTTACGATCGCTTCTTCCATCTGTACCCTGAATATCAGCGGTTCCGCCTGCCGTCGGTCACCGGCCGGATCATGGCGACGCTGGAAACCATGGAGGCCGAGCCTTGCTGACTGAGGACCACAAAGCCCGTAAACAGGACGCGTATTGGGAAGATCTGGTCGGCGGAAATACGAGCCAATACAAGGAAGCGGTCCTCGATCGCCTGATAAGGACCTATCTGCCCGGTCGCGTCGAGGCGATTCTGGATATCGGCTGCGGCACCAGCGACATCGCCTTCAAGCATCGCGATCGGCTCAAGGCGTCGAAGCTCGTATGCTCCGACTACGACGCCGCCATCGTCGAGCGCATGAGGGTCGAGCAGGCGGGGCGCAATGTCGAATGGCGCGTCGGCGATATTTTCCAGATTGATCGCTGGGACGACCGCTTCGATCTGGTCTTTCTGCTCGACATGATTCACGAAGTCTATTCGTTCTGCGGTCGGGAATCGCGAGACGTTCCAGGGGAAATCAACCATGAGCGGGGCGACCAAGCCGTTCGCGCCGCGCTGACCTCGGTGGCTCGCATTGTCCGCCCGGGCGGCGGAATCGCCATTACCGACGACGTCCTGACGGCTGAAACCGGTCCGGTCGCGGTGCGTTTGCTGAACCCCGAGGCGCGCGCCGCCGTCGATCGCTTCCTCGCCGAATACCCCTCGCGCCGAATGGCGGTCGAACGACCGGCCGAGGACCTGTTGGTCATAAAGGCGCAGGACTTCTGCATTCTGCTGACCCAGTACAACAAGATCAAAACTGGGCAGGAACACCGCTGGCGTGTCGAGCAGCTCGAAATTCACCAATATATGACCGAAGACGAATACCGTCGTCTGTTCGACGAAATTGGCTTCGATTTGCACTGCGTCATCGGCACGCCGAAGCCGGCGCTGGAAGAGTGGCGGTCGGATTTCGAGGTCCTGTCCGGTCTGCCCGCCCTGCCGCCCAAGCGGATAACGCTGCTGGCGATAAAGCGGGCGGGCTGACGCTTATGGCCTATGACGTCTGCATCCTGGCGGCCGGAATGGGGACGCGGGTCACCGCCTTCAATGGCCAGCTGCACAAGGCGCTGCTCCCCTTGGGCAACCGCGCCGTCCTGTCGCGCATCATGCAGGCCTTTCCCGACAACACGAGGTTCGTGATCGCGCTCGGCCACCGCGCCGAGCAGATCCGCGACTATCTGGCCATGGCGCATCCGGACGCGGACGTGACCTTCGTCACCGTGGAAAACGTCGACGGCCCCGGCTCCGGTCCCGGGACGTCGCTGCGTTGTTGCCGCGATCAGCTTCCCGGGGCTTTCGTCTTCACCAGTTGCGACACGCTGATCGACGGGGACATCCCGCCGCCGGACGCCAACTGGATTGGCGTTCAAAAGGCGGAAAACCCGGAGCGTTGGTGCACGGTCGAATGCGACGATCAGGGACGGGTCGTCCGCCTCCACGATAAGTCGCCTGAGGGCGCGCCGCTGGCGTTCGTCGGCATCGCCGGAGTCAGCGACGCCGAGCGCTTTTGGGCCGCGCTGGGGACCGTGGGCGCTCGGGGAGAGGTGCAGGTCGCGCCGGGCCTGGAGGCGCTTATCCCGGCGGGATTGAAGCCGGTCGTCATGTCCTGGATGGACACCGGCACGGATGGCGACTACGCCAACGCTCTGAAACGCTACGAGAAGAATTACACCTTCGAGGGCAAGACCACCGACGTCACTTACCGACTCGGCGATCGGGTGGTGAAACTGTTCTTCGACCCGACCGCCGCGCAGCGCCGCCTGGCGCGCGGGCGCGCCAACGCCGGAACCTTCGTCGACGTTCTCGGCGCGCAAGGATATTGCTGCGCCTATCGCTTTGTTCACGGGGCGATGCTCTCCAAGGATCTCGACGCGGCGCTTTGCCGCCGTTGCCTCGACTGGCTGCAGGCGCGCTTCTGGAAGCCGGCGCCGATCGATCCCCCGGCTTTCGCCGCCGCCTGCCGGCGCTTTTATGTGGACAAGACTCTGGCGCGTCTCGACGCTTTCCTGACCAGGCGCCAGGTCGACTGGGAAACGAAAACGCTGGCGCTGAACCGTCGCGCGTGTCCTCCGGCGGGAGCGATGATCGCGTTTGCCCAGAACGAGCTGGTGAAAGGCGCGCTGGCCTCAACCTTTCACGGCGACCTGCACGCCGACAACGTGCTGGTGAGCGGCGATTCCTTCACTCTCATCGACTGGCGCGACGATTTCGCCGGCCTCGCCGAGGTCGGCGACCGCTACTACGATCTCGCCAAATTCTTCCACACTCTGGATCTGTCGGTAGAGGTCATGGAAAGCGGCGATTACCATGTCGAGACGCGAAGCGCGGACGCCTTCGACCTTCGCCATCGCATCGAGCCTTCTCTCGAACAGGCGCAGGCCGCATTCTGGTCGTTCGCGGCGCGGCACGGCTATAGTCGCTTCCGGATCGACCTGCTCAACGGGGTGATCTTCCTCAACATGGCCCCATTGTACGACCTGCGCATGGGACGCTATCTCTACCTCCTGGGGCGGATGCGGTTGGCCGAGGCGCTGGCCGACCAGGGTCGGCTTTCTTCCAGCGGCGAACTGATCGCCGAGAACGCGATGCCGTCATGACCAACAAGACCGAGAAGCCGTGGGGCTACGAGCTCCTCATCGTCGCCAACGAGCGCTATGCGCTGAAAGATATTTTCATCAAGGCGGGAACCCGCTCCAGCCTCCAGTATCACACCAAGAAGCTGGAAACGATTCTATTGCTTTCGGGGCGCTTGACCCTGGAGTGGGGCCCGGGCGTCGGCGCGTACGAGCAGAAGGACTACGCCGCCGGCGAGTCCTACTCGGTGCCGCCCGGAACCCATCATCGCGTGACCGCCTTGGAAGACACGCGGCTGATTGAAGTCTCGACCCCTGACTTGGACGATGTCGTTCGCGTGCAAGACGATTACGGGCGCGCTTCGGCGAACCGATAGACTCGTTCGCCCCGAATCCATCGTTCCGCTCCGCTCTCCAAACCGACCGCGATCCTGACCAGATCGCCGCGAGAGGAGCGGGCCATCCCATAATCACGACCGGCTGCTCACGCCAGCGCTCTTACCGGACCGGACGCTAAAGTCCCTGAATTTCTGGAATGATGTGATTCAGGTTCGACGGGGCGATGTCCAGGTGGGGGCGGTTGCAAATCTGGTAGATCGGATTGAAGGCTTCTGGATTGTTGAACAGCGTATTGCTATCCCAGAAACCGTCCTCGATGAACGAGAGTTCTGAGTATAGAAGGGTTACGATGTAATACATTAGGTGCATGCTGGACCTAAGTATTCCAAGACTCTGCAGTGCGTTGAAGAATGCCGGAAGCGCCTCTATACCAATGATATGAATTGCATCGCCTACCCTTTTATGATCTCGCCAGTAATATTTATATTCGCGCCACGGAAATACGATTTGGTTACGACGCAATTTGACGCCCCACTCGTTGAAAGGCTTTAGATACAAAAGATCGAATCGAACCGTGATGATACAATCGAGGTCCTGCGAATGGGCGTAAACCTCCTGCAGGCCGCGCGTGAAGGTCGAAATTTGACTACTGTTGTTGACGTCGAGCAACGTCACCACCTCAGGTTTAACCGCGTCGACCCAAGCTTGGAGGGCGGGGCTGTCGTAAGTGACGAAAAAGACCTTGACTTGATGCTCCGCTTGCAGGGGCTGCAAAAGGAATTGAATGAAGCGCTCGATGCAGACGCGGCTATCCAATGGGAAGCCGAATCGATCCTTTTCGAGCATATTGTAACCTCTGACGAGTAGAGCGATGTTCATTTCGAGAGAACCCTTTCAGATTGTGGGTAACGCGGTTAATACTGAGGCCCGCCTTCTCGTGACGCGCAGCAAGCGCGAAAGCGATCCGCCGCGTCTCTTTGGCGCACGCCTTGCGCGGCTTTGATCGGCCGGCTGGCTGGTTCGACGCCTCGTCGTCGAGCGGAACGCCGCAAAAAGCGCCAAAACGACAGCCGATCGCGGGTCGCATCCTCCGCGCCACGGCCGCCAAGCGCGCGCCCCTGTCGCCATAGCCCGATCTTGAACCGGGTCGGCGGCGGCTAGGCCGGCGCGCCGCGCAAAGAAGAATGCGGCGGGCGCGTCGAGACATCGAACGCAAACCCGCTCGAACCTCCTGGCGATTTCCTCTGAGAACGCGCCGGCTCGAGAAAACGCTTCGAGGAAAGCGTCGCCGAGAGAAGCTTGGCTGAAGCGACGGCGCGACATCGGCGACTCAAATCCCCGGAATGCAACAAAGAATCACCGTTTCGAGCGCTTTGCAAACGGCTATCCCGGCGATCGTCGTCGGGTCCGGCGCGCGCCGCTCTAAGCCTTCGCCAGCCGCGAAATGCTGGCGAAAGCGGCGGCGACGGCGAAGGCGGCGCCGACCGTCAGGCCGAGGGTCTCGGCGCCCTGCGGCGCGACGCGGAAGAACAGCGCCGCCAAGGTCGCGCCGGTCGACATGCCGGCGAGTCGCGCGACGGCGAGCATCCCGCCCGCCGCGCCGGCGCGCTTGCGCGGCGCCGACGATAGCAGCGTGCGGTTGTTGGGCGTCTGGAAGAATCCGAAGCCGGCCCCGCACAGCGCCATCCGCCACACGATGTCCCATATCGACGGGTTCGCCGGCAGCGTCGCCATCAGCATCAAGCCGGTCGCCAGCGCCGCCAGCCCGGCGAAGCCGAGGATCGCCGCCGGCACGCGGTCCGACAGCCGCCCGGCGAGCGGCGCGGCGACGGCGACCGCCATCGGCCAGGGCGTCATGAGAAGGCCGGTCGCCACCTGGTCGTGGCCGAGGCCGAGCTCGAAATAGAACGGCAGTGCGATCAAGGCGAGCGCCTGCGCGGCGAAGGAGCCGATCGAGGTCGCCACCGACAGCGAGAAGATCCGGATCTTCATCAGGTCGACCGGGATCAGCGGCGCGGGCGCTCCCGCCTCGCGCCGAACCAGCGCGTAGCCCGCCGCAAACGCCAGAGCGATCTCGGCGGCGGCGGCGGCGGCCCCGCCCTCGCCGTGCGTCAGGTTGTCGAGTCCGACGAAGAACAGACCGAACGCCAGCGCGTTCAGCGCCGCGCTGGTCCAATCGAACGGACCGCCGGAGCGATCGGCGTAAGGCAGCGCGCGCGCGCCGACGACGAGATTGACCAGCCCGATCGGCGCGTTGACGGCGAACAGCCATTGCCACGGCCCCACCGCCAGGATCGCCGAGGCGATGGTCGGGCCGATCGCCGAGGCGACCGAGACGACGAAAGCGTTGAGGCCGAGGCCGCGGCCGAGGGAAGCGCGCGGATAGGTGAAGCGCACCAGCGCGCCGTTGACCGCCATCATCCCCGCCGCGCCAAAGCCTTGCGCCATGCGCGAGACCACCAGCGCCGGCATGGTGGTCGACAGCGCGCAGGAGAGCGAGCTCAAGGTGAAGACGGCGAGGCCGAAGAGATAGACGCCGCGATAGCCGATCCGCTCGCCGAGCGAAGCGCACGGCAGCAGCGCCATCACCACCGCGAGCTGATAGGCGTTGACCACCCACACCGATTCGGCGGGCGAGGCGTGGAGGTCGGCGGCGATGGTCGGCAGCGCGACGTTGGCGACCGCCGCGTCGAGCACCGACATGGCGATGCCGAGCGCGATCGCCAGCATTGACCAATAGCGCTGCGGCGTCGGCAGGCCGTCGGGATGCACGATGGGGTTCAGGGTCCGCCTCCCTTGGACGCGCCTCCTATAGCGCCCCCGCGCCGGACGCGGCGAGCCCCCGCGTTCACAAACGCCTGTGGGCTGTGGATGGGAGGCGCGATCGGCGAAGCGCGCCTACAAGGCGCGGACCCGGACCTTCTCCGCCTTGCCCGGCCACAGCCGGTTCCTCAGCGGTAGGCCGAAGGGCTCGGATTCGATCTCGAGCATGTCGCCCTTCTCGGCGGGCGCGCGCTCGGCGAACGCCAGCGCCGATGCGCCGAGGAAATGGACGTGGACGTCGCCGGAGCGGCGGAACTGGGCGTATCGGAAATGATGCGCCTCCAGCTCGGCGACGGCGCGCGCGCTCTGCTCGTCCCAGGCGAACGGCGCTTCCCATACGATCTCCTTGCCGCGGCGCACGCGCGCGAAGCCGTGGATTTCGGCCGGCAGGTCGCCGATCAGCAGCTCGGGGCCGAAGCTCGACGGCCCGAGCTTCGCCTCCGCGAGCCCGAGACGGCCGCCGCGCGCGGTCGCCGCGTCGGAAAATTCGTCGCCGAGCGCGAAGCCGAGGCGGACCGGCTGGCCGCGATCGTCGATCAGGTAGACGCCGACCAGCTCGGCCCCCCCTCCCCCGCAGAGCGCGAAGCTCGTGCTCGCGAGGTCGCCGCCCGGCGCCGCCAGCGTCGCGCCGTCGCCCTTGTAGAACCACTGCGGCGGCTCGCCCGCCTCCGCCGCGTCGAGGCGCGCGCCGCTGACGACGACATGGGCGGGGTCGTCGTGGTCGATCGGCGGCAGCACGCGCTTTTCCTTCAGCGCCGCGGCGAGGTCGACCGGCTTGCCGACGCCGCGGTCGGCGATGAGCTTGCGCAGTGGCGCGCCTTCGGCGAGCGCCGCCGCCGCCAGCGCGCGCATCGTGCGCGCGCCCTTGACCAGGCGGCTTTCGCCGCGCGCGGTGACGATGAGCGCGCGCTTGCCTTTTTCGTCGACGATCTGCGCCAGCCTCATGCGCGCCTCCTTGGCAGGGCGACGCGGCGCTCGATCAGCGGGACGATGCGCCGATCGGTGAAGTCGGCGACGGCGAGCGTCGCGCCCGTTTCGAGGAGGGTCGCCGCGTCGAGCGTGGTCGTCAAGCCAACGACCGTAAGCCCGGCGTCCCGCGCCGCGGCGACGCCGGAGCGTGAATCCTCGAAGGCGAGCGAACGCCCGGGCTCGGCGCCGAGCCGTTCGAGCGCGAGGCGATAGGCCGCCGGATCCGGCTTCGGCCGCGCCACGTCGTCGCCGACCACCCATTGCGTCAGCCGCGCGGCGAGGCCGAGCGCGGCGAGCGCGCTCTCGACGTTGGCGCGCGGCGCGTTGGTGACGACGCCGAGGCCGAGGCGGTTCGCCTCGGCGAAGTCGAGGATCGCGGCGATTCCGGCGATCGGCTCGCTCGGACCGAGATGGTCGCGATAGCTCGCCTCCTTCGCGTCCAGCGTCGCCTCCCGCTCGGCCGGGCCGAGATGGGAAAGGAACGCGCGGCCGATCGCCGCGTTGTCGGAGCCGAGAATGCGCGCGTCGTAGTCGGCGCGGGCGAGCTTGATTCCGAGCGGGGCGAAGACGCGCTGGAAGGCCCGGAAATGGTCGCCGTCGCTGTCGATCAGCGTGCCGTCGAGGTCGAACAACAGCGCCGCGTTCACGGCTGGCGAGGTCACAGCACCGCGCCGATCTGCCAGGGGACGAATTCGGCGTCGCCGTAGCCCAGAGCCTCCGACTTCGTCTTCTCGCCCGAGGCGACGGCGAGGATCTTGGCGAAGATCTCCCGCCCCTTGTCCTCGATCGACACGCCGTCGAGCACGTCGCCGCAGTTCACGTCCATGTCCTCGATCATGCGGCGATAGACCTCGCTGTTGGTGGCGAGCTTGATCGACGGCGTCGGCTTGCAGCCGTAGGCCGAGCCGCGCCCGGTGGTGAAGGCGATGACGTTGGCGCCGCCCGCCACCTGGCCGGTCGCCGAGACCGGGTCATAGCCGGGCGTGTCCATGAACGCCAGCCCCCTCGCGGTCACCGGCTCGGCGTAGCGATAGACGCCGTCGAGCGGCGCGGTTCCGCCCTTGGCGGCGGCGCCGAGCGACTTCTCGAGGATGGTGGTCAGGCCGCCCGCCTTGTTGCCGGGCGAGGGGTTGTTGTTGAGCTCGACGCCGTGGCGGGCGGCGTACTCCTCCCACCAACGGATCAGCGCGACCAGCTTGCGGCCGATCTCCGGCGTCGCCGCGCGGCGCGTCAGCAGGTGCTCGGCGCCGTAGATCTCCGAGGTCTCGGAGAGGATCGCCGCGCCGCCGTGGCGGATGAGGAGGTCGACCGCGGCGCCGAGCGCCGGATTGGCGGTGACGCCCGAATAGCCGTCGGAGGCGCCGCATTGCAGCCCGAGCGTCAGCGCGCTCGCCGGCATGGTCTCGCGCCGGGCGCGGTCGATGATTGGCAGCATCGCCTTGATCCGCTCGATCCCCGCCTCGATCGCCTTGCGGGTGCCGCCGGTCGCCTGGATGGTCAGGGTCTGGAACCGCTCGCCCTCCTTAAGGCCGCGCTCCTCCTTCATCCGGCCGATCTGGAACACCTCGCAGCCGAGCCCGACCATCAGCACGCCGCCCATGTTGGGGTTGGCGGCGTAGCCCCACTGCGTGCGGGCGAGAATGTCGAAGCCCTCGCTCTTCGGCGCCATGCCGCAGCCGGTTCCGTGGACAAGCGAAATGATTCCGTCGACGTTGGGGTAGTCTTCGAGCAGGCTGGAGCGCTCGACCTCGCGCGCGATCAGGCGCGCCACCGTCGCCGAGCAATTGACCGAGGTGAGGATCCCTAAGTAGTTGCGCGCGCCCGCCTTGCCGTCGGCGCGCCGGAACCCTTGGAAGGTCGCGCGCTCTTCCGCCGGCAGCGGCGCGAGCGGCCGCGCGCCCTCGCAGAACTGGTAGTCGCGGGCGAAGTCGCGCACGGCGCAATTGTGGTCGTGCACCCATTGGCCGGCGGCGATCGGCTGCGAAGCGAAGCCGATGATCTGGCCGAACTTGCGCACCGGCGCGCCCGCCTCGATCGCCGCGGCGGCGATCTTGTGGCCGCGGGGCACGCGCTCGATCGCGATCGCGCAGCCGCCCGGCGTTTCGCCAGGGCGAATCTCGTCGACGGCGACCATCACGTTGTCTTCCGGATTCAGGCGCAGGGCGCGGGGTGCGTTCATCGCCGCGATCCTCCCAATGACTTCCTCATGGCGAAAACAGCCCCGGCCGTTCGCGCGCGAACGCTTCGAAGTTCGCGCTGGTGACCGCCAGGTGACGATCCATCGCCGCGCGCGCCCCCTCGGCGTCGCTCGCTTCGATCGTTTCGACGATCGCGGCGTGCTCGGCGAACGAGGCGCGGATGCGCCCCTCAGGCGCCATCAACAGCCGGCGCGCCCGCTCGAGATGCGCGCGCAGGCCGTCGAGGATCTCGCCGCTGCGGCGCAGGTCGAGATGCGCGGTCAGCGCCTGGTGAAACTCGACGTCGCGCGCGTAGAAGGCCTGGCGGTCGCCCGCCTCCACCGCCTCGCGCTGGCGGGCGAGGCTCGCCGCGAGCGCGAGGCGGCCCTCGCCGCCGAGGCGACGCGCCGCTTCGGCGGCGACCTCGCATTCGAGCGCGTGGCGGATGAACAGCCGCTCGCGCACGTCCTCGACCGAAATGCGCGAGACGAACGAGCCGTGCTGCGGCTCGACCACCACCAGCTTCTCGAAGGCGAGCCGGCTCACCGCCGCCGAGACGGGAAAGCGCGAGACGCTGAGCCGCTCGCACAAGGCCGGCTTGTCGATCGGCGCGCCCGGCTCCAGCGCGCCGGCCAGGATCGCCTCCTTCAGCTCGCGATAGACATGCTCGGCCTTGTTGTTGACGCGCTCGCGCATCGAATCTATCGACTCCCGCGCCGGCCGTCGGCGGCGCCGGCGGCGCGCCTCGCTCGCGCTGGCATGTCAGAGGCTAAAGAGCGCGCGCGCGGCCGTCAATGATTTGCCGGCCGCGTATATAGCGCCGATGACGAGCTCGCGCTCACGCGAGGCGACGACGTCGACCGACGGCTCGCCGGAGCGCTTAAGCGCGGCTTGGCGCGGCGGGGGCTTGATTCGACGCGGCGGCGTTTTACACCGCCGTCAAGGCGGCCTAAAGAGCGCCGCCAACCCAAGGGGGGAAGACGAAAGCGCCATGATCCTCATTTCCGGCGAAGCGTTGATCGACCTCATTCCCGATTCCGTTCAGGAGGGCCGCTACGACGCGGTGCGCGGCGGCTCGCCCTACAACGTCGCGATCGGGCTTGCGCGCCTCGGCGCGCCGACCGCGTTCGTCTCGCGGTTGTCCGCCGACGCCAACGGCGACGCGCTCGCCCAAGCGCTGGCCGCCGACGGCGTCGACCTTTCGCTGGCGACGCGCGACCCGCGACCGACCACGCTCGCCTTCGTCATGCGCGGCACGGCGCAGACGGGATCGCGCTATTCGTTCTATCTCGACGCCACCTCCTTCGACGGCCCTTGGCCGTTTCCCGCCGCTTGGCCGAAGGGCGCGCGGCATCTGCACGTCGGCTCGATCTCGGCGCTCGACCCGCGCCATGGCGAGCGCGTCGTCGCGGCGCTCGCCCAAGCGCGCGCGCGCCTGACGACCAGCTTCGACCCCAACGTCCGCCCGCTGGTGACGCCCGACCGAGCGAGCATCGTCAAGCTGGTCGAACGGCAGGTGGCGCTGGCGAGCGTGGTCAAGGCGAGCGAAGAGGACATCGAGTGGCTCTATCCCGGCCGGCCGATCGAGGACGCGCTCGCCGACTGGGCGCTGAAAGGCCCGCTCTTCTGCGTCGCGACGCTCGGCGCCGAGGGCGCGCTGGCGATCCTCGGCGGGCGACGCGCGGCGGTTCCGGCGCCGAAGGTCGAGGTGGTCGACACGGTCGGCGCAGGCGACAGCTTCATGTCGGCGCTGCTTGCGGCGATGGACCGCGACGGCGCGCTCGGCGCGGGCGGCGCCGCGCCGCGTTTCGAGCGGCTCGAAGCCTGGCTCGCCTTCGCCGCCGCGGCGGCGGCGCTGACCTGCACGCGCCGCGGCTCCGACCCGCCGACTTTCGCCGAAGTCAGCCGGCGCCTGGGCCTCTGAACGCGCGCGATTGAACCAAGGGAGAAGACAGCGCGCGTTGCCGCGGGACGACGACGACGCTAAAACACGCTGCGCGAACGACAGCAGGGCGAGCGACAATGGCCGCGACCGAAACGAAATCCGCCTCTCCGGCCGGCCGCCCGCTCTCGCCCCATCTCGGCGTTTATCGTTTTGCGCTGACCATGGCGATGTCGATCGCTCATCGCATCACCGGCGCGGGACTTTACCTCGGCGGGCTGCTGCTCGCCTGGTTCCTGCTGGCGACTTCGTCCGACGCGTCGGCCTTCGCGGTGTTCGCCAGCTTCATCCACTCGATCGTCGGCCGGTTCATACTGTTCGGCTTCACTTGGGCGCTGTTTCATCACCTGCTCGGCGGCCTGCGCCATTTCGTCTGGGACGCCGGCGTCGGCCTCGACGAGCCGTGGCGCGACCGGCTGGCGCTGGCGACGCTGGTCGGCGGCTTCGTCCTCACGCTGATCGTCTGGACGATCGGCTACATCGTTCGATAGGGGAGCGCTGGAAGCGATGGCGAAAGTCGACAAGAGCCTGCGAACGCCGCTCGGCGGCGCGCGCTTTCTCGGCGCGGCGAAGCTCGGAACCGGAGACAACTGGGCGATCAAGGTGACCGCCACGGCGCTGATCCCGCTGGCGATCGCCTTCGTCTGGCTGATGCTCGACCTGTTGCGCAAGGACTACAACGGCGTGCGCGCCGAGCTCGGCCACCCGCTGCCGGCGCTGATCCTGCTCGCCTTCGCGCTGGTCGCCTCCTATCACATGCACATCGGAATGCGCTCGATCATCCTCGACTACGTCGACGGGCCGGCGCGCGAATGGGCGCTCGTCGCCAACATCGTCTTCGCCGCCGCGGTCGGCTTGGTCTGCGCCTACGCGACGCTGCGCATCGGCTTCGTCTGAGATCGGGAAAAGAGGGTTTGACGCGAATGGCGATGAGCGGCTCCAACGGCGCGAGCGCCCCCGCGGTCGGGCGCCAGACCTATCCGATCGAGGACCACACGTTCGACGTGGTGGTGGTCGGCGCCGGGGGAGCGGGCCTGCGCGCGAGCGTCGGCTGCGCCGAGGCGGGCCTCGCCGTCGCCTGCATCTCCAAGGTGTTCCCCACCCGCTCGCACACGGTGGCGGCGCAGGGCGGCATTTCCGCCGCCCTCGGCAACATGGGGCCGGACGACTGGCGCTGGCACATGTACGACACCGTCAAGGGCTCCGACTGGCTCGGCGACCAGGACGCGATCGAGTACCTGTGCCGCAACGCTCCCGCCGCCGTCTACGAGCTGGAGCACTGGGGCGTGCCCTTCTCGCGCACCGAGGAGGGCAAGATCTACCAGCGCCCGTTCGGCGGCATGACCACCGAATTCGGCAAGGGCGTCGCCCAGCGCACCTGCGCCGCCGCCGACCGCACCGGCCACGCGATGCTGCACACGCTTTACGGCCAGGCGCTCAGGGCGAAGTGCTCTTTCTTCGTCGAGTATTTCGCCATCGACCTGATGCGCGACCAGCAAGGCCGCGTGCGCGGCGTCGTTTGCCTTAAGCTCGATGACGGCACGATCCACCGCTTCCGCGGCCAGACGACCATCCTCGCCACCGGCGGCTACGGGCGCGCCTATTTTTCCGCCACCAGCGCCCACACCTGCACCGGCGACGGCAACGCGATGGCGCTGCGCGCCGGCGTGGCGTTGCAGGACATGGAGTTCGTGCAGTTTCATCCCACCGGCATCTACGGCGCCGGCTGCCTCATCACCGAGGGCGCGCGCGGCGAGGGCGGCTATCTCGTCAATAGCGAGGGCGAGCGCTTCATGGAGCGCTACGCGCCGAGCGCCAAGGACCTCGCCTCGCGCGACGTCGTCAGCCGCGCGATGACGGTCGAGATCCGCGAGGGGCGCGGGGTCGGCAAGCTCAAGGACCACATCTACCTGCACCTCGACCATCTCGACCCGAAGGTGCTGGCCGAGCGGCTGCCCGGCATCTCCGAGAGCGCGCGCATCTTCTCCGGGGTCGACGTGACCAAGGAGCCGATCCCGGTGCTGCCGACCGTCCACTACAACATGGGCGGCGTCCCGACCAACTATCACGGCGAAGTCCTCACCAAGGTTGGCGACGACCCGGACGCGGTGGTGCCCGGCCTGATGGCGCTCGGAGAAGCGGCCTGCGTTTCGGTGCACGGCGCCAACCGGCTCGGCTCCAATTCGCTGATCGACCTTGTCGTCTTCGGCCGCGCCGCGGGCCTGCGCGCCGCTGAGACGCTGAAACCCGGTGCGAGCCAGCCCGATCTCGCCAAGGACAGCGCCGACTTCGCGCTGGCGCGCCTCGACCGCTTCCGCCACGCCAGCGGCAGGACGCCGACCGCTGAGCTGCGACGCAACATGCAGCGCGTCATGCAGACGCATTGCGCGGTGTTCCGCACCGGCGAGACGCTCGCCGAAGGCAAGCGCATGATCCACGAGGCGTGGGCCGCCGGCGCCGACGCGCGCGTCTCCGACCGCTCGCTGATCTGGAACTCGGATCTGATCGAGACGCTCGAATACGACAACCTGATCGTGCAAGCGGTGGTGACCCTGGAGGGCGCGCTCAATCGCGCCGAAAGCCGCGGCGCCCACGCGCGCGAGGACTATCCCAAGCGCGACGACGCCAACTGGATGAAGCACACGTTGGCCTGGATCGACGCCGACAAGCGCGAGGCGCGGCTCGATTATCGCCCGCTGCACGCCTACACGCTGACCAACGACGTCGCCTACGTCGAGCCGAAAGCGCGGGTGTACTGAGCTCCGCGCGATTCCCGCGCGAAGGGTTGCGCCAATCCGGCAAGGGCGGCGCCTCGACGCCCCCTGCGCCAATTTCTACCCTAGACTTGCGCCTGGAACTTGGGCAGGGCGGAGGGGGCGTCGCATCCGCCACGCGCGTAGCGTCGTCGATGCGGCATTTCACGCCGGAGGTCCTCGCGCATGCGCGTCATACGCCGCCCCCTCGCCTCGATCGCCGCCCTGCTGTTCGCGCTGGTCGCAGCGTGGACGCCTCGCGCGGGAGAGGTCGCTGCGGCCGAGGCGATCCGCGGCCTCAACGCCTGGACGCTCGACGCCTATCTCGCCGCCGCCGCCGCCTTCGCCGAAGCCGGCGCGCGCTCGGCGCGCGCCGAAGTGCTGTGGCGGGAGGTCGAACCGTCGGAGGGGCGCTACGACTGGAGCAAGCTCGACGCCGCAGTCGCCGCCGCCCACGGCGCCGGCTCCAGCCTGTTGCTGACGCTGCGCTCCGTCTCGGACTGGGGCGCGGTTCGGCCGCCGGACCCCGACCATCCCTACCAGCACGCTTCGCGCCCGCGCTCGATGTCGGCCTGGCGCGACTTCCTCACCGCGCTCGCGCTGCGCTATCGCGGCCAATCGGTCGCCTACGAAATCGAGAACGAGGTCAACGCGCTGTTCTGGGCGGGAAGCCTCGCCGACTATCTCGATCTGCTCACCGTCAGCTACCGCGCGCTGAAGGCGGCGGACCCGCAAGCGATCGTGCTCCCCTCCGCCATGGCCTGCGGCGTCGCGCTCCCGCTCGAGGCGCCGGAGCCGCGCGACCAGTTCTTCGGCAAGGCCGACGCGTGGGCCTCCGCCATCCTGCGCACCGGCGCCTACGACGTCGTCAATGTCCATGACGATTATCCGCCCGACGTGCGGGTCAACGGCTGGACCTTCGCCTCCTATCTCGATCATGTCCGCGCGTTGGCGGCGGCGGCGGGGGCGGGCGCGAAGCCGATCTGGATCACCGAGACCGGCTTCGCCGCGCGTCCGGTGGCGCTGAAGGGCCGCGTCGAGCCCGGCTCGCCGGAGACGCAGGCGCAACGCCTGTCGCAGGCCTTCGCCGCCGCGGCGGCGTTCCCGGCGGCGCGCGTCTATTGGCTGTTTCTCGAAGACCCCAACGGCGACGGACTGTTCGCGGCGATGGGCCTGATGGATTCTTCCGGCCACAAACGGCCGGCGTGGCGCGCGTTCCGCGGAGAATGAAGCGGCGGACCGTCGTTGGGCCGGCCCGCCGCCGAGGCGCAAAGCCTCTGCTTACGAGCACTTGACCTTCTGGGCGACGCTTCCCGGCGCGTTGTTGATCCGGTAGCAAACCTGCGTGCCGTCGTCGTTCACGCATTCCTTCCAGGACGTGCCGTCGCCCTGGTCCATCCACTCGGTGCAGTTCGGCGCGGCGACGGCGACGGTCGGAATCGCGCCGCTCGCCGCCATCAAGGGAACAATGCAGGCGACGGCGATGATGCGCTGGTTCATATCCTCTCCTCAATCCGATGCGCCGCGGGCGATCGCGTCTCACACGAGCCGCGATGGTGGAACATCACGGTTATTTTACCGATGAGAAGGCGCGCGCGGTAGGCGGGGTGGTCGCCTGCGACTGCGGCGCAACGCCGCTGCGAGACGACGCTCGCCTGTCAGAACCCTTCGGCGACGGTTCGCGCGACCTCGCGGTGGACGGCGTCGCGCTCGTCCGGCGAGCCTAACGACTCGGCGTAGTAGACCGCGGCGAAAAGCGGCGCGCGGCCGGGCGGGCGCAGGATGGCGATGGCGTTGGCGACGCCGTGGTCGCCGGTGCCGGTCTTGTCGCCGATCCCCCAGTCGGGCGGCAGGCCGGCGCGCAACCGCTTGTCGCCGACCTTGTCGCCGATCATCCACGCTTCGAGTTGGCGGCGCGAGGCTGGCGACAGCGCGTCGCCGAGCAGGACCGCTTGCAGGTCGCGCGCCATCGCCATCGGCGTCGTCGTGTCGCGCTCGTCGCCGGGGATGGCCGAATTGAGGCTCGGCTCGTCGCGGTCGAGCCGCGTGACCTGGTCGCCGAGCGAGCGCGCGAATTGGGTGAAGCCGGCCGGGCCGCCGATCGCCGCGAGCAGCAGGTTCGCCGCGGTGTTGTCGCTCCACTGGATCGCCGCCGCGCAAATGTCGCCGAGGGTCATCGCGCCCTCGCCGAGATGCGCCTTCGTCACCGGCGCGTAGTCCAAGAGATCGGCCGGGCCATACGCGACGCTTCGGTCGAGCCGCTCGGCGCCTTCGTCGACCCGCTTCAGCGCCGCGGCGGCGGCGAGGGCCTTGAAGGTCGAGCACATCGGGAAGCGCTGGTCGGCGCGCCGCCCGACCCGCCGCCCGTCGCCCGAGTCGATCACCGCGACGCCAAGCCGGCCGCCGGCGCCGGCCTCGATGGCGACGAAGCGCGCTTCGATCTCGGCCGAAGAGAGCGCCGCGCGGGCGGGCGCGGCGGCGGCGAACGCCGCGAGGCCGGCGAGCAAGGCGCGGCGGCTGAGGACGAGCGTCATGGAGGGGCTCCGGCGAGGGCGGCGAGGCCGCGCCACTATGGCGCGCGAGGCGGCGGCGGGAAAGACGCGGGAGGCCGCGGCGGCCGAGACAGGCGGCGCGCTTCGGCGGAGAGCGCCCTCGACTCGCAGGAAGAATTCCCGCTCCCCCGATGATCGAGCGCCTGCGCCGCCGACTCGGTCGCCAAGGAGAGGGGACGCCGCTTATCCGGCGGGCGGGCGGTACGACACCAACTTGCCGAGCGCGGCGTCCATTTCCGTCGTCGTCAACAGGTCGACCGTGTGGGCCTCGCTCAGCGCGCCGGAAGCCATCATGGTGGTTGAGATTGCGCCAAACGAGGCGACGTCGGGAAATTCCGCGATGGCCACGCCATCAAACTCTCCGCCGATGGCCCAGTACAAAGCTTCGATCTTGCCCCCAGCGCTGGCGTAGGCCGCTCGTATCGCTTCTTCTCGTCTCGTAGCCCTTTCCTTGATAAAATTGCGCCTGCCTTCGATGCTGTACGTGAACGTGACGAGGTATTTTGTCATGTCGCCTGCCTCACAAGAACTGTCCAGCCCGTCTTATTCGGCGCGAGCGATTTCTCATGGTGGGCGGCCATAGCTTAAGCTTCTGAGATCGCGTAGGATTCGGTTGCGCACACCGACCCTTCGCGCACTTTCGCGCCCGCCGCCGCCGCCATGATCGACGATACGATTCCGCTGCTGTCGTTTCCAGCCGTGGAAGACAAGAAAGTCACAGCCGCTTTTGACGGCGGGCGGATTGGCCTGCACCATCGCGAATCCGTAGAGGAATAACGGCGCACACTCGATTTTAAGTTGGCGCGGCGTGGCGACATTGCTTGCAGCCTCGATCGCAAGAGATTCGCATGACCCGTCGGAACACGCCTTAGCCTCCCGCCTCGAAGGCGATTGGGGAATTCGCGGCCGAGCGCGGAGCGGAGACGGTCGGCGTTGCGGCCGGGAAGACCTCAGACGCGCGCCGCTCGAGCCCCCGCCCTCCGCCCAATTGCTCAGCCTCCGACTGTTGACGCCGGCCCCGTCTTCGTTCCAAGAACGGCTTCGCGCGCAAGACGCCGCCGCGACAGGACGAAGCGATGGTCCAGATCACTCTCCCCCGCAACTCCCGCCCGACGCCGGGCAAAGAATGGCCGAAGCCGGCGGGCGCGAAGCGGCTCGCCGAATTCCGCATCTATCGCTGGAGCCCCGACGACGGCGTCAACCCGCGCATCGACGTCTACTGGGTCGACCGCGACGACTGCGGCCCGATGGCGCTCGACGCGCTGCTCTGGATCAAATCGAAGGTCGACGCGACGCTGACCTTCCGCCGCTCCTGCCGCGAGGGCGTCTGCGGCTCTTGCGCGATGAACATCGACGGGATGAACGTGCTCGCCTGCACCACGGCGATCGACGACATCGCCGAGCCGGTGAAGATCTATCCGCTGCCTCACCAGGAAGTGATCAAGGACCTCGTCACCGACCTCACCCATTTCTACGCCCAGCACGCCTCGATCGAGCCGTGGCTGAAGACGGCCTCGCCGACCCCGGAGAAGGAATGGCGCCAGACGCCTCAGGACCGCGCCGAGCTCGACGGCCTTTACGAGTGCATCCTCTGCGCCTCGTGCTCGACCTCCTGCCCGAGCTACTGGTGGAACGCCGACCGCTACCTCGGCCCCGCCGTGCTGCTGCAGGCCTATCGCTGGCTGATCGATTCGCGCGACGAAGCGACCGGCGAGCGGCTCGACGCGCTCGAAGACCCGTTCCGCCTCTATCGCTGCCACACCATCCTCAACTGCGCCAACACCTGCCCGAAAGGGCTCAACCCCGCCAAGGCGATCGCGCGCGTCAAAGCGATGATGATCGAGCGCCGGCAATAGAGCTTCTTGCAGTCTGCCGGAATCGCGCGACGCTCCTCATCTGGCGCTTCGCGCCGCGTTCTCCCGCAAGCGGGAGAGGGTTGGGGCGAGGGCTTGCTTCAACCTCAAAGCAACGCGCTTCCAGCGCGCCCTTCGCGTCTCATGCCCCTCTCGACGCCCGCCTCTCGACCGCGCGCCGCAGCGCGTCGACCAGCGAAGCCGAAAGGTCCTTCGCGTCGCGCCCGGCTTCGGCGAGAAGCGATCCGGCGGTGGCGGGCTCGGCGGCGAGCTGGCCGGCGATCTGGTTCTCCTCGAAGGCGAGCCGCATCTTGAACTTGCGCGCGAGCGCCATCATGCCGACGTTGTCGGGGGAGCAGACGATGTCGATCGCTTCGACCCCGTGGTTGCTGGCGGCGCGGGCGATGCGGGAAAACAGCATCTCCCCGATCCCCCGCCGGCGGTACGGCGCTTCGACGCTGAAGGCCGCCTCGGCGCGGACGCCGCGTTCGAGCGGCGGCCGGGTGAACGAGATCGGCGCGCTGGAGCGCAGCTCGGCGACGCCGCGCAGCTTGTGGTCAACGAAGGCGCCGAAGGCGAGGTCGCCCGCGCCGAAGCCGCTGGCGACGTAGCGAAAGAGGAAATCGTCCGACATGCCGCCGCCGAAACGCTCGTGGCGGCTGAGCGAGTCGAGACGCAGCAGGTGATCGCGGAACAGCGGCATGTCGCCGCGCCAGAGACGTCGGATTTCCGCCGGCGGATGGGTGGGCCTCGCCATGACGTCTCCCGGGTGGTCGGCGTCCGCCGTCTCAACTCCGCCGCCATATTGTGCAATGCCGAAAGCGAAGGCAAGCCCCCGCCGGGTCGGGCCCAAAGCGGCGCGTTCGCCTCACAGGCCGCGAATTTTACTCATTTTTCATTAACCCTTGGCAGGCTGGCGCGCTGAGCGAATCGAACGCCAACGAGTCGGATTTTCGCCGAGATCGCGGTTCAAGCAGCGCGGGAAAACGCGCTGCGGATCGTCGACCCCGGTCGCGATTCGCCTTAGGAAACACCTCCATGCCGCTCGCCGCGCCTGTCGTCGTCCGCTCCCTCGCCGCCACGCTCGGCCTTTGCGCGGCGCTGATCGCCTGCGCCGCCATCGGAGCGGCGGCGAAGCCGGCGGAGAAGGAGAAGAGCGAGCCGGCGGCGGCCAAGCCGGCGCTGGTGGGAACCTATGGCGACTGGAGCGTGTTCCAGAGCCAGAGCGGCAAGAGCCGCGTCTGCTACGCCCTCGCCCAGCCCAAGGACCGCGCCCCCGCCGACCTCAAGCGCGACCCCGCCTACGCCTTCATTTCGGAGCGGCCGGGCGAGGGCGTGCGCAACGAGGTGTCGTTCATCATGGGCTTCGAGGTCGCCGCGCCCAACGTCGCCGCCGCCCCGAAGGACGAAAAGGCGAAGGACGCCAAAGCTAAGGCCAAAGACAAGGACAAGGCGAAAGCGACCAAGGACAAGAAGAGCGACGACAAGAAGGACGTCGAGGCGATCGTCCCCACCGCCGTCATCGGCGACGCGACCTTCGACCTCCTGCCCAAGGGCGCCGATCTGTGGGTGAAGAACGCCGCCAAGGAGAACGATCTGATCGCCGAGATGCGCAAGGGCGGCAAGCTGGTGGTCAAGGCGGCGTCGAAGAAGGGCAACGTCACCACCGACACCTATTCGCTCGCCGGCTTCGCCCAGGCGATCGACCGCGCGCTGAAGAGTTGCGCCGGCGGCTGAGACGCGGAGCGTCTCGACGCGTCGTGGGCGATGACGGCGCCGTCGTCGACGGACTACGGATCGGGACAGGCGCCAATCATGACCCTCAGCATTCACGACGCCGCGACGGTCGAACTGGTCCGTACGTTGGCCAAGAGAAAAGGCGGCGGCATGACGGAGGCAGTCCGCATGGCGGTCGCCGCGGCGCTTAACCGCCTCGACCGCGAACATGCGCTGCGCGAGCGCGTCGGCGCGATCCGCCGCGCCGTCGTCGCGCGCGGAAGGACCGGCGCGCGCGCCGACAAGGCCTTCTTCGACGAACTCAACGGCGATCCGTAGCGTCGCGCGACGCGCGGGCGGGCATCGCCAGACTCGCCGACGAGAAGGAAGGCGACGCCTTCGCCGAAGCGCCCGCTACGTCCGCCGCGCCGCGATCAGGTAGTTGACCGAGAGGTCGCGCGACAGCCGCCATTCGCCGCACAGCGGGTCGTAGCGCATGCCGCGCCGCTCGATCGTCGTGAAGCCGGCGGCGCCGAGGGCGGCGGAGAATTCGTCCGGGGTCACGAAGCGCTCCCAGCGATGCGAGCCGCGCGGGACCCAGCGCAGCACGTATTCGGCGCCGACGATCGCCAGCGCGAAGCTCGCCAGCGTGCGGTTCACGGTCGAGGCGAGGAACAGGCCGCCCGGCGCGACCAGCGCCATCGCCGCGGCGACGAAGGCGTCGAGGTCGGCGACGTGCTCGACCACCTCCATCGCCGTCGCCACGTCGAAGCGCTGGCCCTCGCGCGCGAGATCCTCGACCACGCCGACGCGATAGGCGAGCCGCGCCCCCGTCGCCTCGGCGTGGGCGCGCGCGACCGCGATCGAGGCTTCGCCCGGATCGAGCCCGACCACCTCGGCGCCGAGCCGCGACAGCGGCTCGGCGAACAGACCGCCGCCACAGCCAATGTCGACCAGCGTCAGGCCGGCGAGCGGCGGCGCGTCGTCGCGACGGGCGCGGCGGAAATGGCCGACGATGGCGTCGCGCGCCCAGGCGAGGCGCAGCGGGTTGATGCGATGCAGCGCCGCCATCGGCCCGGTCGCGCTCCACCATTGCTCGCCGAGCGAAGCGAAGCGATCGACCTCCTCATCGATGACGCCGGGGGCGGGCATATCGCCGATCTCCATATCAGAGGCGTTGACCGCCCTCGGAAGCGCCTTTATACGCGCGGCTCGACGGCGGCGCGAGCCGCTTCCTTTCGTCTTTCTCCCGGTGTCCTCATGGCGCGTCTGGTGATGAAGTTTGGCGGCACGAGCGTCGCCAGCGTCGAACGCATTCGCAACGTGGCGCGCCATGTCAAACGCGAGGCCGACGCCGGCAACGAGGTCGCGGTGGTGGTTTCGGCGATGGCGGGCAAGACCAACGAGCTGGTCGCCTGGTGCCGCGAGGCGGCGCCGATGTACGACGTCGCCGAATACGACGCGGTGGTCGCCTCGGGCGAGCTGGTGACCGCCGGCCTGCTGGCGATGGTGCTGAAGGACATGGGGATCGAGGCGCGCTCCTGGCAGGGCTGGCAGATCCCGCTGACCACCGACGACGCGCACGGCGCGGCGCGCATCGAAGATATCGACGGGACGAAGATCGTCGACGGCTTCGCGCGCAAGGAGGTCGCCGTCGTCGCCGGCTTCCAGGGCCTGCACGCGCCGACCGGCCGGGTGACGACGCTCGGCCGCGGCGGCTCCGACACTTCCGCCGTGGCGCTCGCCGCCGCGCTCCACGCCGACCGCTGCGACATCTACACCGACGTCGACGGCGTCTACACCACCGATCCGCGCATCGTCCCCAAGGCGCGGCGGCTCGATCGCGTCTCCTTCGAGGAGA